>Ga0335075_10004650_pt1 | contig 21405 bp, 21 predicted proteins | sample Lox_Sample_24_FD_206723 | JGI IMG/M metagenome (GOLD analysis project Ga0335075, IMG submission 206723) | Soil microbial communities from Loxahatchee National Wildlife Refuge, Florida, United States - Lox_Sample_2.4 | ecosystem: Environmental > Terrestrial > Soil > Wetlands | place: USA...
GGGTGCCATTGGGGTCGGGGAACCGGAACGCCGGCAGCCCGGCGCTGCGCCAGAAGTCCTCGGGGTCGATCCCGCGCTTCTTGAACGCGGCGTCCACCCACGGCTGCAAGATCCAGTACGGCAGCAGGTTGGTCAGCTGCACCTTGAAGTACGGTCCCGACGCAACGGTTTCGTTCAGGCCCGCGACGGTTTTGCCGAACGTTTTGAGCGTCGTAGCCAGGTCGTCCTTGCGGGCCACCAGCAGGTCGCTGACGGTGTGCAGCTGTTCTAAGACGTGGTTCAGGTTCGGGTTGTCGTTGATGAGGTACTCCACTTGCGCCGAGAAAGCGGAGACGTTGTTCAGCAGCGCGCTGATCGCCCGACTGCGCTCGTTGAACGCGGCCAGCAAAGTGTTGGTGTTCACGAACAGCCGGTCGATCTGCTGGCTTCGGTCGCCCAATATGCTCGCGATCTGGTTGGCCTGCGCGAGCAGATGCGTGATTTGTTCGTCGCGCTTGCCGATGGTGTCGGAGAACTTGGCCACCCCGTCGAGAGCCGCACTCAGATGCGGATAAGTCTGATCAATGGTCTGCGACAACACATTCAGCGACTGTTTGACGGTGTCGATATTCCAGCCGGCGGCGGCCTTGGTGACGTCGAAGAACGCATCATAGATCTGGTACGGGGTGGTGCTCTGGCCCAGCGGCAACACGCCGCCTGGCCGCAACATCTGGGTGCCCCGCGGCTCGACCTCGAGCACCTTCTTACCCAGGATGGTGTCGGTCTTGATCGCCAGCCGGCTCTCGGTGCCGATGGTGTTGCCGCCGGTGGTAAACGCCATCACGATGTGGTCGCCGTCGATTTTGACGCCCTTCACCGCGCCGACGTCCACGCCGGCGATGCGCACCTTGTCACCGTTGTTCAGTTGGCCGGTGTCGGTGAACTGACCGTAGTAGGTGGGCGCAGCGAACAAGATCGGGACGCTGGTAAAGGTTTGACCGACGGCGACCACCAGCACCGTTACGATCAGGCCCATCAGGCCGATTCGCTTCCGGTTGGCGGGTTCCAGGGTTCTCATTGTGGCGTGCACCTACCCGTCGGCTGCGACCAAACCCTGACCGTGCGGACCGGGCCGCCGGCCTGCAGTCCATTGGTCTTGAGCGTCAGGTCGCACAGGTAGAAGTTGACCCAGTCGCCGTAGTTGCCGACGGCGTTACCGACGATATTCATTCCGATTGGCGTCCGTTTGAGCTGATCGTCGTACAGATCGCGCTGGTCGATGATCGGTTGCTGAATGGGCTCGAGGTAGTTCAGCGTCTTGTGCAGCAGCGTCCGGTTATCGGCGAGCAGATCGGCCACCGTTCCGGCCCCGTTGCTGATGTTCGCCGTGTTGGCAGCCAGTGGTTCGGCATGATTGTTCAGTCCGGTGATCAGCTTCTCGAAGTTGTCCACGGTCTGGTCGAATTGCGCGCGGTGACGGACGGTGGTGTCCAGCACGATGTTGAGGTTCTTGACCACCTCGCCGATCGCCTGGTCACGCTCGGCGATGTGCGAGGTCAGCTGCGCGGTCTGGTCGAGGATGTCGTTGATGGTGCCGCCCTGGCCCTGGAAGATTGTGATGATGGCCGACGCGATGTTGTTGACCTTCTGTGGATCCAAGGCGCGAAACAGCGGCTTGAACCCACCGATCAGCGCGTCCAGATCCAGCGCCGGGGACGTGCGCGACAGCGGGATGAATCCGCCGGGCGGCAGCACCCGGTCGGCCCCTTCGCCTTCCCCGCGCTTGAGTTCCATGTAGCGGTCACCAATCAGGTTCAGATAGCGGATCTGTGCGGTCGTCGACTGGTACAGCGGCACCGAGTGGTCGACGTCGAAGGTCACCCGCACCCGATGCCCCCCATCGACCAACTTGATGTCCTTGACCTTGCCAATCTCCACGCCGGAAGCACGGACGAACTGACCGGGGCGCAGGCCGCTGACACTGGTGAACTCCGCGGCGTAGCTGGTGGTCCGGTCGAAGCGCATCTGGCCGAATACCACGATGATGAGCGCGGTGAAAAACAGCAACACCAGCGAGACGATGCCGAGCTTGACGAGGGTTCCGGTGATTTTCATGGGTTGATCGTTTGGTCCCCCATTTGGCGGCCCCAGACGTACTCAGCTGCGTACGGGGAGCCGGTGTCGACGTGGTTGTACGGCACCAGGCTGTTGCCGGTGTCCATCACCAGCGTGGGTGCGGGCCAGAGATCGCGGGTGATGGTCTGCCAGCAACCCGGTGCCCCGCCCGGTCCGCCGTGGGCGTTGATCCGTGGCAGGTTCTCCGGGTACACGTATGGGTTGGGCGCTCCACCGACCAGGCCGGCCAGCCCGAGGAGCCCCTGTGAGGCGATAGTGAGGCCGAGTCCCGGCAGACCCAGGGCCAGCCCGAGCCCGGAGAATATTTCGGTCTCGGACCGCAGCGAATAGCCGTTGCGGCCACCGGCAAACGCGGCGACCTTCGGTTCGCTATCGTGCAGGTTGCGGATGGCGCAGAACAGCTCGGGGCTGTAGGTGTCCAGCAGCTGAGCCGACGGCACCAGGTCGGCGGCCCCGCGGGCCAGATACGGGCCGCCGCGGTTGAAGAGGTCGCTGCCGGTGTTGCCGAAGCCAACCGCCGCCAACAGCGCGGCATCGAGATCCTTCTGCTGGCCGTTGATGGTGTGCGCCGTCGTGGCCGCGTTGTTCAGGAACTCCAACAGGTCGGGCGACGCGTCGGCGAAGGTGTCGGCCACAGCCGACAATTGCTGAATGTCGTGGCGGATGGTCGGCATCCGCGGGTTGATCTCGTCGAGGGCTTCGCTGCCGTTGATGATCGACTGGCCGAACTTGTCGCCCAACCCGCTCAACGCCTGGGCGGCGGCGCTCAGCGTCAGGTTGACCTTGACCGGGTCAACCTTCTCGGCGATCGACGTGATCGTCTGGAACAGTGTGTTGATCTCCGTCGTCACCGACCTCGCGTCAATCACATTCTTCGACGTGATCCGCTGCGGCAAGGGGTTTTTCGGCGACGTCAATGATACGTACTTCTCGCCGAACACTGTGGTGGCCACGATTCTCGCGTCCACGTTGGCCGGAATCAGCCGCAGGTACTTGGGATAAACGTCCAGGGTGAACTTTGCCGCAGGCTTGCCATCACGCTGAATCTCGTCGATGTTGGCCACTCGGCCGATCTGCACACCGTTATAGGTCACTTTCGAGCCGGGATCCATCACCAGGCCCGCTCGATTCGACAGCATCGTCAATTGCGTCTTGGCGGTGAAGTCGCCTTTGTACTGCAGGAAGACCAACCACAGCACCAGCGCAGCGATCAGAAATACCACCACGCCGGCCACTCGGTAAGGCTGCAACGGCGCCTTGTTGACCTTCCCCCGTGGAGTCGTCATCGCCGTCTATACCGTGAAGTTGAAGTTCGGATTGACGCCGTAGAGCGCCATCTCGGCCAACAGGATGACGACGGGCGTCGAAACCAGTGAGAAACGCATCGACCGGCCGACCGCCTCACCAACACCGACCGGACCGCCGCTGGCGTTGTATCCGTAATAGCAGTGGCTGAGCATCACGACCGCGGCGATGATGATGACTTCGACGAACGACCAGAACACGTCGTTGGGGCGTAAGAACGTTCGGAAATAGTGCTCATAGGTGCCGGACGTCTGCCCATACAAGAAGGTCGTGACCACCTGTGGAGATAAGAACGACAAGATCAGGCCCACCGAGTACAGCGGGATGATGACGACCAGCCCGGCCAGCATCCGGGTGGACACCAGATATGCCGTGGACTTGACGCCCATCACCTCCAGCGCATCGATCTCCTCGCTGATCCGCATGGCGCCCAGTTCGGCGGTGGCGCCGGCGCCGACCGTGGCCGCAAGGGCGATGCCGGTGACGATCGGGGCAACCAGGCGCACGTTGATGAATGCGGAGACAAATCCCAGCAGAGTCTCGATCCCGATGTGGCCCAGCGACGCGAGGCCCTGAATCGCCACCAGCGAGCCGGCGGACATCGTGACGAAAGCGATGATCACCGCGGTGCCGCCGACGACGGCCATGGCGCCGGTACCCATGCCGACTTCGGCGATCAGCCGCAAAATTTCCTTGCGGTACCGGGTCAGCGCCCATGCCATGTCGCGGACGCCGATGACCGTGAACCAGCCCAGTTTTCCGGCCGTGTCCAGGGGCCGGCTCGCGGCACCACCGTAACGACGGAAAGTGGCGGACGCCCGCGGGAAGCGGCCGCGAAGTACGGCAGCTGTCGACATGTCAGCCCCCCGTTCCAAATTTCACACCGATGGTGGTCAGCACCACGTTGATCGCGAACAGCGCGACCACGCACAGCACCACGGTCTCGTTGACGGCGGTGCCCAACCCCTTGGAACCCCCGCTCACGGTCAACCCGCGGTAGCAGCCAACCAAACCCGCGATGAGCCCGAAAGTCAACGCCTTGATCGTCGCGATGACCACTTCGGGTAGCCCGGTGACCAGGGTCAGCGTGGCCAGATAGGCCCCGGCCGACACGTTCTGCAAGTAGACACCGAACAGGAAGCCGCCGACCAACCCAACCATGCTCACCAAGGCGTTGAGGAGCATCGCGACTAGGGCGCAGGCCAGCACTCGCGGCAGCACCAGCCGGTGGATCGGGTCGATGCCGAGCACCTCCATCGCGTCGATCTCCTCGCGGATGGTGCGCGCGCCGAGGTCGGCGCAGATGGCGGTCGACGCCGCGCCGGCGATCACCAGCACGGTGTTGATTGGACCGATCTGGGTAATCACAGCGATCCCGGCACCGGCGCCGGAGATGTCCGCGGCGCCGACCTGGATCAGCAGAATGTTGAAAGTGAAGATGAACAGCGCCGTCACCGGCACCGAGACCGCCATGGTCGGCAGCAGCGCCACCCGCATGATGAACCAGCACTGCTGGATGAACTCGCGCCACTGAAATGGCATGCGGAACACCGCTTTTCCGGTGAGAACGCACATCCGGAAAAAGCCGCCGACGAGCACCAGCGGCGGCCCTAGCTGGTCGCGAACGTAGTCGGTGAGTCGTGGCTGCGTGGTCGTCACTGGCACCCCCCCACGGGCCAACCGCACGCCTCGCGGCAAAGCGGCTGATGGTGTCGCACGCCTCCTCCTTGCCCCGTCCCTAGGTGTGTGACCTCCGTCTCCCTACTCGCAGGTAGTAAGGCAGACCACAGGACTGTACCCGATGGCCTCGCGGGCTTGCATAGCATCGGCGTAATTAGCCTTTCGTCCAACTGACCTGCGGGTTCTTCGTTATGTCAGCTTCGTCCATCCTTCGTTGGATCCGCTGACGCATAAGCGCTTTGAGCGGCATCCGAGGCACCGTAGCGTGCCCGCAATTCGGTCTTCAATACCTTTCCCGCCGGGTTGCGGGGCAGCGCGTCGACGATCTCCAGGCCTTTGGGGTGCTTGTAGCGCGCGAGGCGCTCGTTGAGAAACTCGTCGAGATCCTCAAGGCGCAGGACGGTTTCCACGACGGCCGCAACCGCGATCGGGACCTCTCCCCACTTCTCGTGTGGACGACCGATAACAGCGACCTCGACGATCCCGGGGTGGCCGGCGAGAACGTTCTCCACCTCCGCGCAGTAGATGTTCTCCCCGCCGGAGATGATCATGTCCTTCTTTCGGTCGACCACCCAGACATAGCCGTCCTCGTCCATCCGGACCAGGTCGCCGGAATGGAACCAGCCACCTTCGAACGCCTCGGCGGTCGCCTCCGGGTTGTTCCAATAGCCGCTCATCAATGTGGGTGCCCGGTAGACGATTTCACCGACCTCGCCGATCGGCACGTCGGCCATGTTTTCGTCGACCACACGGGCGGCCACGGTGGGAATCACCTTGCCGACCGAGCCGCGCTTTCGGATCGCATCTTCGCCGAGCAGCGTGCAGGTCACCGGCGACATTTCCGTCTGGCCGAATGCGGCCTGAATCTGCGTCCCGGGAAAGGTTTCCGACATCTGTCCCAGCAGCGTGTCTGACGCCGGCGCGGCGCCCCACGACATCACCCGCAGTTTGACGTCGCGCGGATTCGCCTGCTGCGCATTGCATACCGCCTGCCATTGGGCGGGCACCAGGAAGATCCCGGTGACCTTCTCCGCGGCCAGCACGTCGAGCAGGTGTCCGGGATCGAACGCGCCCAGCGGATGGATCACCGTGGGGGTGCCGAGCAGCATCCCGTTCAACAAGTTGCCGACACCGGCGATGTGGAAGAACGGGACGCCAATAAAGCCGACGTCGTTGATGTCGACGCCGTGGGTATAAAGGCCCGTCATTGTCTGCCCGGTCAGGTTGGTGTGGGTCAGCACGGCGCCCTTCGGCCGCCCGGTGGTGCCCGAGGTGTACATGATCAGCGCCGGCGAATCGTTGGGAACATCCACCGGTTCGGCCGGACCACCGGGCTCGTTCACCAGGTCCTCGTAGCTCAGCAGGCCCTCACCGGCAGCATCGCCGACGACGACGACGGTGTTCAGCACCGAGGTGATATTGCGGACACCGTTGCCCACCGCGGCCAAGACCGATTCCGTGATCATCAGTCGGGCCTCGCAGTCCTCGACCAGGTAAGCGATCTCGGCCGGTGTCAGCCGGAAGTTGACCGGAACGGCGATGGCTCCAATCATGTTGGCCGCCAGCACCGACTCGACGAACTCGGTCCGGTTCAGCATCAGGATCATCACCCGGTCCCCGAAACCGACCCCTCGGCGGCTCAGGGCGCCGGCCAGCGCGGCGACGCGGCGGCGAAGTTCGGACCAGGTGACGGTGTTGCCCAGAAACCGCAGCGCGGGAGCGCCCGGCTGCATCAACGCGTGCCGTTCGAGTTGATTGACCCAATTTTGTCGTCGCGCCAGCCACGGCTGCTCGGTGATGACCCCGATATCAGCGCCGGTATGAGCCTGGTAGGCCTGCTGGCCAGTCAACTCTGCGGTCAACTAGTCGGCTCCTTTCTGGTCGCCAACTCTTCTTCGCCTCGAGTTGATATTTGATAAAACTTGGTGTTGTCTGGATCACACTATGGTCTTGGCGGCGCGAAGACAACCCCGGTGACTTCCCTGAGTGCATCCGTTTCGGCGCGGCACTCCGCACAACGGGACGCGCGGCTTCCACTGCGCCGAGCGCAGCTGTCCGACGAGGTCGCCGGCCATCTACGCGCCGCGATCATGTCCGGCGCACTGCGGCCGGGGACGTTTATCCGGCTCGACGAGACCGCCGCCAAACTCGGCGTCAGCGTCACGCCGGTGCGCGAGGCGTTGCTGAAGTTGCGTGGCGAAGGCATGGTGCAACTCGAGCCGCACCGCGGCCACGTCGTCCTGCCGCTGACCCGACAGGACATCGACGACATCTTCTGGCTGCAGGCGACCATCGCCAAAGAGCTTGCCGCCGGTGCGGCCGAGCACATCACCGATGCCGAGATCGACGATCTCGAACGCATCACCGAGGCGTTGGCCACTGCCGTCGCCGCGGCGGACACCGAGGCGATCGCGGCCACCGAGTTCGCGTTTCACCGGGCTTTCAATCACGGCACCGGTCGAATCAAGTTGGCCTGGTTCCTACTGCACGTCGCCCGTTACATGCCGTTGATGGTCTACGCCGCCGATCCGCAATGGGGTGCCGCCGCAGTCGAGAACCACCGCCAGTTGATCGCTGCGCTGCGCCGTCGCGACACCGCCGCGGTCGTCGAACACACCCACTGGCAATTCACCGACGGCGCGCGCCGACTCACCGAAACGCTGGACCACAGCGGGATCTGGAGCTAACTCGACGCGAGCTCCTCGGCACGCCGCTTGAGGTTTCCGGCGAGGTAGTCCAACACGTTGTCCGCCAGCTTTTTGACCATCGGCGCGGGTATCGGCATCTCGGTCTCGACATCCATGTCGACGGTCAGCAGCGACATCGCACCCATCTCCACGACGCTGAACAGCTGCTCTTGCTTTTTGAAAAGACTGCCCTGCTGCATGACGGTCTGAATTTGATTCGGGCTCGGGTAGTACACCGCCTGGATCAACGTGTCTTCAATGGCTTCATACTTGGCATCGAGACGTAGCTGGCTGGGCCGTCCGTCGTCGTAGCGGGCCAACACCCACAGTCCTTTTATCTCGTCGTTCCACTGCGGGTAGGACTCGAAGTCCGCCACGATGGCCAGGATCTTGGCGGCGTCGGCTGCGACCTCAACGGTCTTGCTCACAAACGGCATTGGCCGAGCATAACGAGGGCCCTAGCGCACAGACGCAGTTGCCAACAGTGAGCGAATCGCCTCGGGGATCGGTACCGGTCGGCGACTGGTGCGGTCGATGTAGACGTGCACCCAGTGTCCGAGCGCCGCGATCGTCTGCTCTTCGGCGGCGAGTTCTTCGGCGGCGCGGAAGATGCCCAGCCGATAGGTGACGCTGCTGCGCCCCAGCCTGGTGATGGCCACCCCGACGACGAGTCGCTGCGGGAAATGCAGTTCGGCGAAGTAGCGGCAACCGGATTCGGCGACGATGCCTTGCGCAGCCATGGTGACCGGGTCGACGGCAGGCACATTCGTATTGATCCAGCCGTTGATCGCGGTGTCGAAAAGCTGGTAGTAGACCGCGTTGTTCAGGTGGCCGAACATGTCGTTGTCGGCCCATCGCGTGAGCACCGGCCAGAGCACCGGGAAGTCGCGGCTGGTGAGCCCGTCCGGTGCGGGCGGAACGGAAGTCATGGTGGTATGACTACCAGTAGCGCATGGCTTGCCGAAAAAGTTCCGCCAGCACCGGTTTGCTCATCTCGCGCGGCGCGTTTTGCAGCAGGCGCTGTTGAGGGTGAGCACCCTCGGTCAGGGCGCCCACGTCGTCGTCGGTGTATCCCACCCCACCTAACCCGTTGGGCATTCGCACCGCTCGCATGATGCGGATGAGTTCTCCTGCCAGCACCTCGCCCGCATCGTTCGCGCCGGCGCCTCGCGCGTCGGCGCCGAGCAGCCGTGCGCCCTCCAAGTGCCGATGCGGACTCGCCTCTGCGGTGAAGCGGAACGACGACGGCGCGTTGAGGATGACGGCCATGCCATGCGGCACGAGTGGCTCATGGGCCGGGTAGCCCGAGGGGTGAAACTCACGTACCAGCCCGGCCACCGCGTAGGCCATGCCGTGTGGCGCGTGAACGCCTGCGTTGCCGAAGGCGATGCCGGCCAGCGTTGCGGCCCACATCATCTGCTCGCGGGCCTCGCTGTCGGAGGCGTCGTTGACCGCGCGCTCCAAGAACTGCCCCAGTACGCGCAGCGCCTCACGGCAGCCCAGGTCGCTCCACGGGTTAGCACCCTGACTCATGGGTCTCAGGCTGGGTCGTTCGGGAGCGCGCCGCGCGAGGTAGGGCCGCGCGGTGTAGGACTCCAAAGCGTGCGAGAGCACATCGAGCCCCGCCGCGGCGACGACCTCGGCCGGCAGACTCGCGGTGCAGTCGGGGTCGACCAGCGCTTCGGTGGGGCGCAGTGCGTGCGAAGCGATCCCGGTCTTCGCCGATAGCGACAACAGGTCGAAGATCGTGATGCCGGTTACCTCGCTGCCGGTGCCCGCCGTGGTGGGGCACGCGATATGCGGCTTAAGCGGGCCGGGCACGGGTTTGCCTTCTCCGATCGGCGCGTTGACATAGGTCAGAAAGTCAGCGGGATAGGTGGTGTACAGATTCGCGGCCTTGCACGTGTCGATGACAGAGCCGCCGCCGAGCGATACGTAGCCATCGGGGTTCACCTCGTGCGCGAATCGCGCCCCGTCCTGGAAGGACACGTCGGTGGGCTCGACGTGGACGTCGGTGTAGCTGACGACGTCCACTCCGGCCGCGACGAGCGAGTCGTGGGTCTTGGCGAAGATCGGGAGTTTGGCGACGTCGGCGTCGGAGAACAACGCCACCCGCCGCAGCCCGAGCGCGCCGGCTCTGTCACCCACCTCCGCCAGGCAGCCGCGCCCGAAAGTCACCCGCGACGCGTCGACGGTGAAAGCTCCGTCGCAATCCTTAGCAGCAATTGGGACTTCGCAGCACGCCATAGTGCTCACAGTAGAGGCGACGGTCGCGCGCCGTTCAGGCGTCGTCCCACACGCGGCGGAGAGCATCGCCCTGCAGCTTGAATAATTGTTGCGACGCCGACCAATCGGGCAGCAGCGAATCGAACCCGTGGCAGGTGCGCGGAAACACGTGCAGCTCGGTACCGACACCGGCCCTCAGCAGTCGCTGCGCATACTCGATAGCTTCGTCACGGAAGGGGTCGATCTCCGCGCAAGTGATCAACGTGTCGGGCAGCCCTTCGAGTCGGGATCGTCGCGCGGGCACGGCCGCCGCCGACCCCTCCGAGGCGAGGTAGTAGCGCCACATCAGCTCTGCGGCTTCGCCGCCGCATCCCGGTGGCGATCGTTGAACGGCTCGCGCATCAGCTTGATCGCCGGCAGCGAGAAGTTCGTCCGCGTCATCGCGACGGTGCGCAGCACGGGATCAAGCCGCTGCCAACCATGCTCGGCGACGCAGCGCTCGAGTACTTCAGGATCTCCGGCTGCGTCGACCACAACCGCGACCAGTGCGGGTTCGAATCGAACGAATAGGAATACAGATGCGACTGACGTCACACGCCAGCCCCGGGTAGGTGTTGATCCGCCACGCTCCGCCGACTCCGTCTGCCCGGTCGAAGATGGTGAAGTCCCGAAATCCGGCCCGCGCCAACAATATTCCCAATGCGACGCCGCCGGGGCCAGCGCCGATGATACCGATTGTCAGATCTTCAGGCATTGCCCAAGCAGCGTGTGGCTGTGGTACTTCCGCATCAGCCGACCGGGATCAGCTCGGAATCGACCGGCAGACCGGCTTTCATGTCGCTGCGCAGCGTCTCGGTTGGACCGACCGAATCCGACAGGCCGGCGGCGGTGAGCGCGTGACGCTTGAATGCGCGTGCCGCACCGCTGAGCACATGCTGCACCGTGCTGGTCCGGTGCCCCACGGCCAACGGCCATCCGTCATGCCAGAGCGTGACTTCGGTCATCCAGCGATCCAGCGCCGCCAGCACTTCCTGCCGAATTCGTATATCTGACGCGAACATGTCTGCGCTGACGGCCAAGCCGCGGGCCGCGCATTCCGTCCCGGCAGGCGAAATGGGCGAATCTAGGTCGGCTGCGTGCATTCCCAGGATCTGCAACGGGCGGGTATCGCATTGCTGCGGTAACAGCACGTTGACCTCCCAGCCGGCCCGCACCCGGTCGTAGAGCCATCCCCCGGCCGAGCACACCACGTCGGCGGGACTGGAGGCGACGACGTCGAGGCGATACTTGACCGCGCCGCTGTCGCGCTGCGATGCGGGCGATTGCCGTTCCTCGAAGTCCACCCCGGAGGTCCTCATCGCATCCCTTCAGCAGATCGACCGTGCCGACCCAGCGTGACACTTATACGTCAATCTGTAAAGGTTCGAATTGAGTCAGGAGGTGCGCCGTGCCTTCAGCTCGGCGAGAATTTCGTCGGTGTGCGCGCCGAGATCCGGCGCACATGCCCGCGGCGACCAGGGTGTCCCGTGGAAATCCGCTGGTGTTGCGATCATCGAGACGACCCCGGCCTCAGCTGGCACGTCGACCATCCCGCCGGCGGCGTGGAACTGCTCGTCGGCAACGACATCCTCGATCGTGTTCACCGGCGACCAGAAGAAGTCCGGTTCAGTTGCGAAGATTTCCGCCCATTCGTCGAGCGGCCTGGTGGCGAAGATCTGGTCTAACTCGGCAATCAATTCGACGCCGTTGACCGCACGGTCGCGGGCAGATGAAAAGCGCGGGTCGGTGATCCAGTCGGCGCGGCCGACGGCCCGGCACAGCGCCGGCCAGTGCCGTTCGGCTTCCAGCCCCACGATCCAGAATCGCCGGCCATCTCCGGCGGCGTAATTGTTCATGCACGGGTTGCCCATCGTCTCGCGTTGTCCGATCGCGATAGGCTGTCCCGTCATCAGGTAGGTGTTCAAGTCGAAGCTCACGGTATAGGCGCCCTGCCGGTACAGCGAGGTGGTCACCAGCTGGCCGGATCCGGTTCGGTCGCGGGACAGCAACGCCGCGCAGATCGCCGCCGCCAGCGTCATGCCCGCCGAATGGTCGCCCATACCGCCGCGTTGAAACGGCGGCGTATCGCCGGGCCGGGTCAGCAGATATGCCAACCCGGCGCGCGCCCAGAAAGCCGCCACGTCGTAGGCCGCCCGGTCGGCATCCGGCCCGGTTTCGCCGTAGCCGGTGATCAGCCCGTAGACGAGGCGAGGGTGGTCGGGAGCTATCGACTCGAAGTCGAATCCGAGACGTCGCAAAGCGCCCGGGCGGACGTTGGTGACGAATACGTCGGCGCCGCTGATCAATTCGAGAGCGGCAGCCCGGTCACCGTCCGTGGTCAGGTCGAGGACGATGCTGCGCTTGGAGCGGTTGTCCATCTCAAACGGCGGGCTGACATCGAGATCGAGCCCCAGCATCCGGCCGAACAACCGCGCCGGATCGCCGGTCGGCGGCTCGATCTTGACGACGTCGGCACCCCAATCGGCGAGGATGCCGCCCGTCGCCGGCCCGGCTACCCAGACCCCGAGTTCAACGACGTTGATACCTTCCAATGGTCCGGCCATGCGTGGCATCCTTCCGTCGCCCGCGCGGCTTGTCACTGTCGCGCCCGTTGAATCATTCTTTGCGCATGGAGTCCCAGAACGCCTTGACCGTCGCGGCTTCGTCGCGCCAGGTGTCGACTTCGCTGCGCAATCCTTCGACGAGCGCATCGAAGGCAGTGTCCACGGACGCGGGGTCACCGGCACGCGACTCGAACAGTGCCTCGAGGGCAGGATAGCCAGGGCAGTCCTCGTGGGCCCACCAATGCAGGTCGGGAACGAAGAAGTACTTGACGGTGCCCAGTAGCAGGTTGATCCACTGCTCGCAGTAGTAACGCAGGTGCACCGACGGCCGCAGTAAGCAGCAGGTGGCTTCACGCGCAGCGGCCCGGTTGACACGATCGCGATGATCGGCGGAAAGTACCTCCACCATGGCTGAGTGTGGGGCGACGGCCGATCCGGGAATCGTGGCGAACACGAAACTGAGGATGTCTTCGTCGGGGTAGAGTCCACGTCCGTCGTAGAGCCGAAAGGCGATCCCATGCAGGTCAATAGCCGGCACCTGGTACAGCGGTCCGCGGATCGTGATCCCGCGATGAAGAGGACCAGCGGACCGCAGCTCAATGCCGGGCGAGGAGCCCGAATCATCCTCGTCGAGTATCGACACGGCGGCGGGATAGCCCGCGGCGATCGCCTCGGGCACAACGACTTGGCCCTCGACATGTTCGTTATAGAACGAAATCGCGGGCCCCCCATCGAAGTAACTATGCGACAGCTGCGCGATCGGTTCGAGCTGTGAGATAAGCGCGTCGCGAACCGGCCGTTGGGGACAGGAGCCGTTCCACGACACCACGACCGATCCCACGCCCGCCAGTATCGCACTCGCCAACGGTCGCCTGCGCCGACAGGCTCGCTCGACAGGCGGGGGGGCGTTGACCGACGGGGCCGGCCGCGGCGACGGCCCCCACGAGGGCGGCATGGCGCACGCCGGTATCGTGGTCGGCTCGACCGCCAGCGCACTACTTGTTTCGATCTCGCGACAGATTTGTTCAACGACGACCATCAGCACTGCTTCCTCGAACACAATGAAATGAGCCAGTCCTGCGAGCAATACCGGTGATTGAAGCGGGGAATGAAACATGAGCCTCGTTGCGGGCCGCGGGCCGCTCAGCAACGAACCCGCTGGGTGGTTTTCACCCGAGCTGCCCTCCGAGGTCGTCTATGTTGAACCCCATCCCCGACGCGTTCGGGCTGTCCGCGGCCGCCGCATGGTGATCGACACCGAGCGGGCGTTGCTGGTGCACCGGCGAAATCACCCGCTCAGCTATGCATTTCGCGCCGACGAGGTGCACGGTCTGCCTAGCGAGCCGGTTGCCGAGGCGCCCGGCTTCGTGCATGTGCCGTGGGATGCGGTGGACGCCTGGGTCGAAGAGGGACGCACGCTGGTGCACTATCCGCCCAACCCGTACCACCGAGTCGACTGCCGCCCCACCAAACGCCGTCTGCGGGTCGACGTCGCCGGCACGACGCTGGTGGACACCGACGACACCGTGATCGTGTTCGAGACGGCACTGGAACCCCGCTTGTACGTCGATCCGGCACATGTGCGCACCGACCTGCTGCGACAAACGGACACCGCAACGTATTGCAATTACAAGGGTGTCGCGACGTATTGGTCAGCAGTCGTCGGCGAGGCGAAAATCGAGGACGTGGCGTGGAGTTATCAAGACCCGCCGCCAGAAAGCCTGCCCATCAAGGGTTTTTTCAGTTTCGATGGCGCACGGATCGAGATTCTCGCCGAGCTTCCGCCTCAGGGCTTCGGCGGCGAATAGTTCGGACGTCCGAGCCCCAGCTCGTGCTGCGCGATCATGTTGCGAAACACCTCGAGGGTGCCGCCGTAGATGCCGGTCGGCGAAGCCAGCCGGAAGATGTACTCGGCGCCACCGTTATCGGCAGCTCCGTCGGTGTCGATCGGCAGCGCCGCCGCGGCGCCCAGCACGTCCATCAGGTCCGGCGCTACATCACGCATGGTCTGGGCATTCGCCACCCGCCCAAACGTTCCCGGGGTGCTCAACGCCGCCTCGGTGCGGGCAATACTGCGGCCCAGCCGATAGGCCACCGATTTGTCGTCGATCAAGCGCCGTCCGCTGGCGTCGGGTTGTGCGACCAGCACCGCGATTTCGTCGATCGCCTCAGCCATCAGTGTGACGTGCTCGCTCATCACCGCGATCGTCTGCAAACCGCCGGCAGCACGTTCAAAGGTTCCGTGTTCGACGTCGAGCGCTCCTCTCAGTACGGCCCAGCCACCGTTGACATCGCCGATTCGGTATTTATCGTCCACCCGCACGTCGCTGTAATAGACGATGTTGGTCCGGTCGCCGTCGATGGTGCGGATGGGTTGGATCTCGATTCCCGGGGAGTCCAGCGGCACCAAAAACATGGTCAGGTTCTTGTGCTTCGGGGCGTCGGGATCGGTGTTGGTGAGCAGGAACACGTATTTGGCGTTGTGAGCGTTGGACGTAAAGATCTTGGAGCCGTTGATAACCCAGCCTCCGCCGTCGCGAACCGCGCGGGTCTTGCAGGTCGCGACATCAGAGCCGCCCTCCGGTTCGGTGTACCCCAGGCACAGCCGGATATGGCCGGATAGCACCCCGGGCAGCACCTCGTCGACGAGCTCGGCGGACCCGAACTGCTGTACTGTCCGCGCCACCATCGCCGTCGTGCCCCAGTGGAACCACGGCGTTTGCGCCCGGCCGATCTCCAAGTCCCAGATCCGCCGGCGCAGCGCGGTGAAGCCGCCCTCGGATTCGTCTTTCCAGTCGGCTGCCAGATACCCATCGGCGCCCAGTGCCAGGTGCACACCCTCGTCGAAGTTCTCGCCGGTCTCCCGGTCGCGTCGGCGCACTTCGTCGGTAACGTGGACGGCCAGGAACGTCCGCAACCGATCGCGGAATTCCCTTTCCTCCGTGGATAGTTCGACAACCGAGAAGTCCATGACCGCTACAGCCGCGCCTCGGTTTTGATGGCGGTGTCGGTGGTTCGCAGCGGGCGAATCAGCGCGTCCTGCGCGAACGAGGCGATCAGCTCACCTTCTTCGGTGTGTACGGCGCCGCGGACATACGACATGCCCGCCCCGACCTGGGTGCTCTCGTGGGTGTACAGCAGCCAGCCGGTCCACGACACCGGCTCGTGGAAGCTGACCGTCACCGTCATCGGCGCGGTGGACACCGTCAGGTGCGACTGGGCGGTGCCGATGCCGGCGTGCCCGCGCATCGTGGTCGAGATGCCCAGATGCCCGGTGAAGTAGGCGATCAGCGCCTTGGCCAGATCGTCGCGAGTGGGGATCGGGTCGTAGTGCAGCCAGGCGTAGAGCTCGGGCGGCCCGACTTCGTCGGGGCTGTTGACGTCGACCACGTCGACCAGCCGCAGCTCCCGGCCGACCATCGGCATCGGCGAGATGTTCGCATCGGCGGGCCCGGCCACCTCGGGGCGCGGCAGCTGATGACGAATGACATCGGCCGACGGCACGTCGGCGAGCGCGGTCACGGTGATGCAGCGCCGGCCGTTCTGCTTGACGAAGACCACGGCGGTCGCGGTGGAACGGCCTTCATGAACCACGTCGAATTCGAATTCGACTGGCGGCCCGACCATTACGGCGCGGGAGAACACCGCGTGCGCCGACCGAACCGACTTGTCCGGAAACCGTTTAGCGACCGCGACGATCACTTGGGCCAGCACCTGGGTGCCTTCGACCACCTGCCGTTCGTCCGCGCCGGCGATCCCGGTTTCAGCGGTGAAGCGGTCAGGCCCGTCGGCGTGCGCGTCGAACAACTCGAGGAGGCCGGCGACCGACCAGTGCGTCTGCTCAGATTCCGTCGTCACCTAGCGAGCGTGACATTATCACCGAACCTTGTAAAGCCTTGTGGTCATCAGGCGGCGTCGATCACCAGGGTCTTGAACCGCTGGATGGTGTCGGTCACGTGCGCCACGCTGTCGCCGGGCAACCCCACTTGCAGCCAGCTGACACCGAGCGCGGCCAGCTTTTCCATTCCGGACAGGTAGGCGTCCGCGTTGAAGTCGTCGTCCGCCGGACTGCCACCGTCGAAATTGGTGAAGACCACGTCGAACTTCGACCAGTCCCGCCCCGCTTCGTCGACGCGGCGGCGCAGGTCGGCGATGCCGTCGGCCAGGGCTTCCACCGAGTCGAGAACCGCGGTGCGAGCCGTCTGGGCCAGCACCGCAGGCGCGGGGAACGGGCACCAGCCGTCGCCCTTCTGCGCAACCCGCCGGCGCGCGGCCCCGGTGTTCCCGCCGACCCAGATCGGCGGATGCGGATCGCTCACCGGCCGCGGGTGCGCGGTGATCCCATGCGCGGTGAAGTGATTGCCCTCGAACGAGACCTCGTCGGTGGTCCAGATCGCCCGGATCACATCGAGGGCTTCGTCGAAAAGCTCGGCCCGCTGCTCGTAGTCGACGCCCAGCGCGGCGAACTCCCGCTTGAGATAGCCGACGCCTACCGCGAGGGTGAACCGGCCACCGGACAGCAGATCCAGCGACGCGCCAGACTTGGCCACTACGAACGGGTTTCGATACGGCAGCACGACAATGTTCGGAATCAGCCGCAATGTGGTGGTCCGGGCCGCGGCGAAGGCCATCGCCACGAACGGGTCAAGTGCGTCGTGGCCGCCCGCCTCGAGCCAGCGCTGCGTCGGCGCGGGATGGTCGGTGAAACCGAAGCCGTGGAATCCGGCCGCCTCCGCGGCCGCCGCGACCGCGGCGATGCCGTCGCCGCTGACCAGCTCCGGGTTGTACGGGTGGCGGTGCATCGGGTGGGTGATGGTGAAATGCATCTGCCGCTTTCCTTCGCTCAGCACCGACGGTGTCCCTGAAAGATACTGCGTGACATTTATACGATAATCTGTAAAGCCAGCCGGGCCGCCGCACGGTCAGGCTTACCGCGCAGGGAGGCGACACAGTGATCGACGCATACCACGCGGCGATCGCACGAGAAATTGGATGCGCTCGATGACGGCGACCACTGATATCACCGAGGGGCTGACACCGCTGGCCGCCGGCTTCTGCTTCGGTGAAGGCCCGCGCTGGTTCGAGGGGCTGTTGTGGTTCTCCGACACGCTGGGCGAGGCCGTGCACACCGTCGACCCGGACGGCTCGCTGACCACGTTGTCGCTGCCGGGGCATTCCCCGTCGGGTCTGGGCTTCCGGCCGGACGGCTCACTGCTGATCGTGTCGACCGAAAAGCGGCAGCTGCTGCGCTACGACGGTGAAATTGTCGCCACGATCGCCGATCTGAGCAGCGTCGCACCGGCCGACCTCGGCGACATGGTCGTCGACCGCCTCGGCCGGGCCTACGTCGGGTCGCAGGCCTTTCACGGTGGGGTGATCTTGCGCGTCGATCCCGACAACAGCGTGAGCGTGGTGGCGGAAGATCTGGACTTCCCCAACGGCATGGCGATCACCGCCGACCACAAAGCCTTGATCGTCGCGGAGTCGATCGGCCGGCGACTGAGCGCGTTCAGCATCGGTGACGACGGCGGGCTCTCGGACCGGCGAATCTTCGCCGACGGCCTCGACGGGCCGCCCGACGGCATCAGCCTCGACGCCGACGGCGGCGTGTGGACGGCGATGACGCTGGCGCACCAGTTCGAGCGCATCGAAGCCGACGGTGGCGGGAAGGGACGAGTGACCCACCGCATCGACATCGGCGACCGCGCCGCGATCGCCTGCATGCTCGGCGGCTCCGCCCGCCGCACGTTGTTCATGCTCTCGAGCACCGACGCCTACCCCAAGCGGCTGATCGGTACCCGGCTTTCCCGGCTCGACACGGTGATCGTGGATACTCCCGGCGCCGGCCTGCCCTGAAAGGTGAACGATGACCGACTCCTACTACGAGGTGATCGATAACGCCGACGCGCTGGGCGAAAAGTTCTGTGCCACAGACCTTGTCAGAAGCACGTGGACGGCCGCAATCCAGCACGCCGCACCGGTGTCGGCGCTCTTGGTTCGCGCGCTCGAACGCTGCGCTGCCCGCGACGACACCCGGCTCAGCCGAGTCGCCATCGACTTGTTGGGACCCGTGCCCGCCGACGGCGACTTGTGGGTTCGCTCGCAGGTCGAGCGTCCCGGCAAGCAGATCGAGCTGATCAGCGCCGAGATGCTGGCGCTTGGTCCCGACGGTCAGCCTCGCCCGACAGCCCGGGCCAGCGGATGGCGGCTTCAGCAGCTGGACACCGCGGACTTGGCGCACGCAGCCGCATCGCTGTCGCGTCCGCGCAGCGAAGCCCGTAGCCGCAATCTCGAAAAGGATTGGGACCGCAACTACGTGCACAGCCTGGACTGGCGCTGGCTGACCAAACCGCTCAACGACGGTCCGGGAGAATCCTGGATCAGACCGACGGTGAACCTGGTCAGCGGCGAGGTGATGACCCGGTTGCAGCGGCTGTTCGCCGTCGCCGACTGCGCCAACGGGATCGGCTCCAAGCTCGATATCACCAAGTGGACGTTCCTGAACAACGACCTCGTGGTCCACGTGCACCGGATACCCGACGGCGACTGGATCGGCATCCGTGCCGAAACCAATTACGGGCCGGACGGCATCGGCACGACGGTGGGCACCCTGTTCGACGAGACTGGCGCCGTCGGCAGCATTCAGCAGTCGGTGTTGGTGCGCCGCCGCCCCAAATAGCCGCGAAAGTGCAACTAGCGACGTATTTCTCGAGTTAAGCCGTCGCTAGTTGCACTCTCGCGGCCTGACGGGATGACGTCGACCACCTGCAACTGCGCGCTGATCGCCGCGACGATCAGGCAAGCGACGTCGTGGGGCGGCACCAGCCCGGTCGACCGGACGATCGACGTGCGTATACCGGTGCCGACGAATTCGGCGTCCAATCCGGCTGCCCAGGCCTGCAGCATCCGATCGGCGGACGCCGTCGAGGCACCGACCAGCTCCGGGCTGATCAGCACAACGTCACCGCGTCCGTTCTCGATCATCAGCGGAATGATTTGTGCTGCAAGGTGTTGCGCACCGACCCACGAAGCGTCGACCAGACCTGCGGCACTGATCAGCACGTCGACGTCACCGATCAGGTAATCGGCGGACTTGACGAAAGGGTCGATGGAGGGCGGATCGGCCAGGTCCAGGTGCGCGGCGAAGGCCGCCGCGCCATCGGATCGAAGCCGGGCCGCGAACCGCTCGCAGATGTCGATCCGGCGCGTTCCCATCAACACCAAATCCCCGCGGGCGGCCAACCGCGCCGCGGCCGCAAGCGCGACGGGCGATGAGGCTTCGGTGATGACAACGGCCCTGGATTGGCTCACGGGAGTCGCCGATCAGCGGCTTTACCCTGGGTCCCGGCTAAGATTTGGTGGTCAGCTACCAGTGACACGAAAACAGCGTGACACTTCGGGCTATTTTTGTAAAGTTTGGGTATGGAGCAGACGTCGACCATCGAAGGCGACACCTCGACGCAGCAGCGGATCCTCGCGGCCACCGCTGAGGTCCTCGGTCGCAACGGCAAACGCAAGCTCAGCTTGTCCGACGTCGCCGTTCAGGCCGGAGTGTCGAGGCCGACGCTCTACCGATGGTTCGCCTCGAAGGAGGAGTTGCTCTCGGCGTTTTCCAAGTACGAGCGGCTGACATTCGAGAGCGGTATGAGCCGGGCGACAGCCGGCCTCAAGGGCGCCGACAAGCTCGATGCGGCGTTGCGGTTCATCGTCGACTACCAGCATTCCTACACAGGTGTGCGCATGGTCGATATCGAGCCCGAGCATGTCATCAGCCAGTTCTCGAGCGTCATCCCGCAGATGCGCGATGGTCTGCAGCGGCTGATACCCGGTCCCAACGCCGCGGTGAAAGCGGCTACTGCGATCCGAGTAGCGTTTTCGCACTACATGATTCGCAGCGACGACGCCGACGAGTTCCTGGCCCAGCTGCGTCATGCGGTGGGGATCAAAGCCCCCGACTAGTCGAACAGCACCGCGGCGTTGAGGTAGCCGGTCGGGTCGAAAGCCGTTTTGAGCGTTCGCATTGCCGCGATGTCGGCCGGCTCGCGGGACATGCAGACGTACTTGCGTTTACGGCTGCCGACACCATGTTCGGAGCTGACGTTGCCGCCGCATCCAGCGATCAGATCCATCATCGCCGCATACAGGTCGCGTTCCTGCTCTTCGCTGCAGCGAAGTACGTTGAGGTGCAGGTTGCCCTCGCCGATGTGCCCGAACAGCACGCCAATCGCGTCGGGCGCGTGACGGCGCAGCAAGCCGTCAGCGTCGCGGGCGAACCCGGCGACGGCCGGCAGCGGCAGCGATACGTCGAACTTCACCGGCGGCCCGTAAACGCCGAGCACGTCGGCTATCGATTCCCGAAGCCGCCAAAGCCGTTGTTGTGCAACAGAATCTACACCGACTGCCGGCTCGTCGCAGGTCCGCACTCCCTCCAGCGCATCGGCGAGGCGCTCGGTCTGGTCGTGGTCGGAGGCCAGTTCCACCAACAGCAGCCAGTCACCGCGCACCGGCGCGGCCACACCCAGATGCTCGTCGGTCAGCGCAGCGGCCCGGCCGTCGATCAATTCCAGGGCGGCGATGCCATCCAGGTCGCGAAACAGCCGACCGGCGTCGACCAACGCGTCGAGGTCCTCGAAGCCGCACACGGCCGTCACCCGGTGCGGTGGCTCGGGATGCAGTCGCAGGTCAAGTGCGGTGATCACGCCCAGCGTTCCTTCCGCGCCGACGAACAGCGACGGCAGGTCATAGCCGGTGTTGTCGGCCCGCACGCGGGAGTGCCGTCGTACCACCGA
>Ga0335075_10004651_pt1 | contig 21398 bp, 19 predicted proteins | sample Lox_Sample_24_FD_206723 | JGI IMG/M metagenome (GOLD analysis project Ga0335075, IMG submission 206723) | Soil microbial communities from Loxahatchee National Wildlife Refuge, Florida, United States - Lox_Sample_2.4 | ecosystem: Environmental > Terrestrial > Soil > Wetlands | place: USA...
TCGGCGTTGTCGGCGATCAGGCGCTGGTTGACCTCGACGCTCCGGCCGCCGCTGAGTTTCTCGACCGCTGCCAGTACCGCCGGCGTCACACCCTGACCCGTGATGCCGGCCCGGCGCACGTGTTCCACGGCTTCCGTCACCAGGGCTTCCAGGTCAAGGCCATCGGCCGGCGGGCGAGCCAGGATGAGCCCGCCGGAGGAAACGAGCTGCCAGTGCGCGGCGGCTATCCGCGCGGCCTCGGCTGCCTGGGCGACTGTGGCCGGCACCAGCGGACCGCCATGGTCGCTGTAGAACATCGGCAGGGTGGCGGTCCGCCAGCCGAGGACCGGGACGCCGAGCGTCTCCAGCAACTCGGCCGTGGCGCTCACGTCGAGGATCGACTTGGCGCCGGAGCACACGACAACTGCCGGGGTCTGCGCGAGCTGTGGCAGGTCGGCCGAGATATCGAGGGTGGTCGCGAAACCACGGTGCACGCCGCCGATGCCGCCGGTCCCGACGAACCGGATGCCAACTGTGCGGCAGACCGCCAGTGTCCCGCCGACCGTCGTAGATCCCAGCGCGCCCTGGACGACGCAAGCGGCAAGATCACGCGCGCCCGCCTTGCGCGCGTCCTGGCCGGCATCCGCGAATCGCTTCAGCTCGGCGGCATCGAGACCGACCCGGATGACGCCGTCGAGGACGCCGATCGTGGCGGGCGTGGCACCTGCGGCCCGGACTCGGCGCTCCGACTCTAGCGCGGCCGCGAGCCCGCGCCCGGCCGAGAAGCCGTGTGACACCAGCGTCGTCTCAAGCGCGACCACCGGGCGGCCGAGGCTGAGCGCTTCGGCGATCTCGGCCGTCAGCTGCGGCGCAAACGTCACGGCATAGCCCCCATCTTCGCTACCGCCCGGGCAGCGGCGGCCAGCCCAAGTTCCACTCCGCCGACCAGGTATCCGGCCGCGAACGCGTCGCCCGCCCCGGTCGAGTCCACCGGAACGGTCCGCGGGGCAGCGAAGTGGCGGCCGCCGACGCGGACGCCGCCCGCGCCCAGCTTAACGATCAGCATCCCGTCGTCAGGCAGGCAGCGGTCCAGCAGCTCATCGCCGAGAAGAGTCGTCTCGGCCTCAGTCCCGAACACGACCTGCGGGCCCATCGAGACGATCAACTCACCGAAGCCCGCGACTCCGAATGCCCGAATCATTGCTGTCGACGAGAGGTCGACCGCCAGCGGCACCGATCGCAGCAGCGCCGCGCGCGCCAGCGCGACAGCCGCGGTGCGCATCGGCTCGTGCGCCAGCGCGTAGGCGCTCAGGTGCAGCCAGTCGCAGCCATCCAGCCACTCGGACCTGATCGCCGTCTCATCGAGCGCCGTGCCCACGCCGCGATCGGTCAGCATCGAGCGTCCCCGGCCGCTATCCGACAGCGAGACGATCACACCGGTACTGCCCGGCACGATCGGGCCGACAAGCTCGACGCCGCGGCGGGCGAGGTCGGTGCTGACAAGCTCGGCGCCAAGATCGGTCCCGCGCACGGCGATCAGCCGGCTTCGTCCGCCCAGCGCGGCTACCCAGGCGGCGACGTTGGCCGCCTGCCCGCCCGCGCCGACGCAGGTGACAGCGGGCGTGTCCGTTTCCTCGGTGAGCGGAGCCGACATCCGGACCACGACGTCAAGATGCGCATCACCGAGAACGCAGATCATCGCATCAGTGTGCGCTGCGGCGTAAACCTTTGCTAGCGCTCAGATTGTCCGCCTCATCGAGAACCCGCCGAGGTTGCCGTCCGCCTGGCCGTGCGCGAGGCGCCCCTGGTGGCGCCGCGCGGAGAGCATCCTGCACCTCAACGAGTGGGGCCTCGGTGGCCGCGGCTTCGGCTCGGTGATCACCTGGTTCCTGCTCGGCGGCGACCTGTACACGGCGTGTACGTTCATCGCCGTTCCGGCTCTGGTCCGTAGCCCGCGCGCATGACTACGTGACCCCCGCGGACTTCATTCGCGGCCGCTACGGCTCCCGCGGACTCGGGCTGGCGATCGCGTTCACCGGCATCCTCGCGACGATGCCGTACGTCGCGCTGCAACTCGTCGGCATGCAAGCCGTGCTGACCGTGATGGGAGGCAGCTCGAGCAGCACGTTCGTCAAAGATCTGCTGCTGCTGATCGCCACACCCGCCAGCTACTGGGCCTATGCGACCCTGGCCGTAGGCTCGGCGCTCGCCCTGTTCATGTACCCGCACGCAGTCACCGGTGTCCTCGCCTCCCGAAGCCGGAACGTGATCAGCGCAACATAGCGGTCCTGCCGGCCTACTTGCGCATCAGACCCGCGTCGCGCAAACCGCTTCGCTGCCGGTGAAGGCCGGAGCGCTGGCGTTCGTGTTCTGGCTGCCGAAGACGTTCTCCATCAACTTCCGGCTGCTCGGCGGTATCTGGATCCTGCAGACGTTCCCGGCAATCGTCGTCGGACTGTACACGCGATGGCTGCATCGCTGGGCACTGGTGATCGGGTGGGCCGCGGCCATGGTGTACGGCACCGTCATGGCCTACCGGGGGCCGGTCGCCGGTCAGCCGAGCTCTCATTTCGGCGCGTCGACCGCGCACATCCTCGGCCACACCATGTACACCGCGGTCGCCGCGCTGGTCATCAACCTGGTTGTGTCGGTGGTGCTCACCGTAGTGTTGCGGGCAGTGCGGCTGCCCGCGGGCGCGGACGCGACGGCACCGCAGAGCTACCTGGTCGACGCCGGAACTGCCCCGGTGCCGGCGCCCCGGCCCGCTCCGTCGCCGTCGCCGGCGCCAGGTCGCGCTCCTGGCCCGTCGCCGGCTCCGGGATCCGCTGCCGCGCCCGGTGAGACGTAGCCCGCTGGCCGGTCTGGCAGGACGCAGACCATTCCGTCGCTGAAGCCAGCCGAGCCGATCCCGAACGCTGCGTTGAAGCGGTCAAGATTGACCAGTGTCAGCAGTGCCGTGAGCTCCACGAGCTGGCGCTCGTCGAAGTAGGATCGCACTCTTGCGAACAGCTCGTCGGTGACCTCGACCGGGGTGCGCATGACCGCGACCGCGTAATCGAGCGCTGCCTTCTCACGGTCGGTGAACAGCTCGCTGCTCTGGTACTTCGGCAGAGCGAGAAGCTCGGCGTCGGAGAAGCCTGAGTTACGGCATATCTGCGAACCGAGATCGAGGCAGAATTCGCAGCCGATCATCTGCGCGCCCTTCAGCTCGACGAGGTTCTTGATCCGCTCATCGACGGACTTGCCCTTGCGGATGGCCTGGTTGAAGCGGCCCATGCCCATCAGCATTCTCGGCTGGTACGCCCAGATCTCCATCGGCTCGATCCCGCTGCCAGTCTGCGGCTCGCGACCGGTCAGCTTTCTGAACATCCTGGGGCCGAAGCTGTACACGAGCTTGACCATCGGGCCAGCCTGAGCCTTCGTTACCCCCTCGATACGTGCCATCGGACATCCTCCCGTGTCACATCGGCAGAGAAATGTGCCTCACCCCTATGACACCGCGCCACTGGGAAGCGTGACATCCCGCGGCTGAATTTGCTAGCGGGCGGCCGCGGAGATGACGGACCAGCGACCTGCTTGCCTGAGCACCCTCACCGGGTGGCCGAAGCATGCGCTGACCAGATCGCTGGTGAGGACCTCATCGACGGGACCGGCCGCCACTGCCCGGCCGCCTCCCAGCAGTAGCGCATCCCTGATCCAGCAACAGGCGGCCGTTGCGCACCAGGTCGACGGATTCTGCCCGGAAGACAGTCACGGGATCCCGCCGGGGGTCCCATGATCACCCGGCGGTGGCGCGGACATGACACGGCAGCGCACACGTCCCCCGCGGCGGCACGAGACGACGGATTACTTCGGCCCTGGCTAGGTGCCGGTTACCGCCTGGCAGCCCTTCGCCGACGGCGGCCCGAGCTGGTAAGGGTTCACCGGAGCGCCGGAGGGAGCGACCGAGCCCGGTCCGACCGCCGGAAACGCGGGGTGCACGAAACCGTCCGTCTGGCCGCACTGCGCGCCGGCGTAGCTGGCCCCGAAGTCGGCGATCCATGGCTGGAGGCTGCCGCCCGGATCAGTCCACTGAGCGAACTGCACGGTGGCGTACTGCTGGGCAACAATCCTGACCCGGCTCGTCGGCACGCCCGCCTGCTGTACGGCGTACGCGAAGATGTAGTCGGTGGAGACCTGCAGCGCCGAGCGCTGGCTGACGGTAACCACCTTCGCGGTCATCGGAGCACCGTGCACCTTAACGATGGTGCCGACGACCTCGGTGCCGGGTGCGAAGGCGGTAACCCATGCCCTGGTCCGCCACGCAGGCTTGTGACGTGGCGTGATCGGCCTGGTCAGGTGGCGGTAAAACCACGACCGCTGCTCGCTGATCAGCAGCTGGCCGAGCGCGGTCGGCTTCGCGCCGCCCATGGTCGGCCGGTTCAGCATGGCAGCGACGAGCATGTCCTTGACCGTCGCGTAGGCAGCGGCAACCTGCGCCCGGCTGAACTGACCGACCCGGTGCGCGGCGGGCAGCACGATTCCGGCGGCGCCGTCGGCGTAGCCTGCGGCCGGAGACCCGGCGAACGGGCTGGTAAGGGTGAACAGCGGCGTCGCTGACGGCGACGGGGTCGGCTTGCCGCCGATACGCGGGCTGCCGGAGAGGGCTGTCGAGGCAGCCGGTGCGGGCGTGCTGGTGTGCAGCAGCTTGCGCAGGCCGAAGGAGAGGGCAGCAAGCACCGCGAGCACAAGCAGAATCGAGATGACGGCGCGGCTGCCGCCGCCGCGCCGGGTCGGAGTGGCGTAGCCGCGGTCCGGCACCTGCCCGAGTGGGTGCTGCCGCGTTCGTCGCGACGGCCCGGGCGGAGGGGGCGCAGAAGCGCGTGCACGTTCGGCCGCCGACGGCTCCTTGAACTTCGCCTCCGCGGCAAGCTCCGCGGCGATTTCAGCAAGCCGGTCGTTGATGTCGCCAGGGTCTGATGACCTGTCAAACCCTGATCCTGAACCTGCCACAGCGTAAGTATCAGGGAATGTGATGAGATATTGGATAACGAATGGACTACAGGCTGTTAGGCTGCGATGCCGTCGACGTAGGTGACGGTGTTGGCGCGGATGGCCGGCACGCGCGGTCCGGGCAGCACAATACCGGTCAGGTTCAGCGGGTCGGCGGCAGACAGGTGCGCGACCTCGCCATTGTGCGGCTGCCGGCGAACGGACTTCAGCACGTCGACAGCGTCCGGATGCGCGTACTGCTCGCCGCTGAAGCCGTTCACGAACCGCCCGCCCCTGATGACGTCTCGCGCTTCGAGCCGCCGGAATGCCCACAGGATGTCACGCCAAGGGACGGCGAGATTCTCCCGCGCGACCACGTCCCGGAAAACGACGCCCCACCTCGCCGCCAGCTGCTGGGCCACCGCCTCGGCCAGCTCATCACGGTCCGCGTCGGCGAGCGCCGGTGGCAGCAGGGACCAGCGGCCAGAAGCACCGGTGCTGGCGCGGATACCGCGCCGGATGCCCATCGTCGGGGCGTAGCGCTCCGCGCTGCCACGGCGCAGCAGCACCCGCACGGCGCGGAAACCGTCGGCGGTCACCAGGCCGCGGGCTACCGCATCCCACAGCGCCTCATCTATCTCGGCCGGCAGCCGGCCGGTCAGCGTGGCGAGATCCGTGCGGAACAGCGCGCCGTGCGAACGCAGCGCATCCAGCACGTCCCTGGTGCGGCCGCTCGCAGGCTCGGCCGGGGTCGCATCGCCGCGGGCCACGCGCAGCAGCCACGGGAGGTCGTCTCGGAGCGCGAGTGTGATCGGCGTCGCGCGGGACGGCGTCAGCCCGCTCCGGCGTGCTGGCTCGGCTGTTGGCTCGGGGGGACGATGCCCCGAAACGTCCCGCTGGGCCGGCTCGTCGGGCTCGGCGTCCCGCACCGAGAGCCGCCCCCAGCAGGCCTGCCCGGACATGCACAGCTCGTCCAGCCATTCCCGGCGGTAGCCCTCGACCCTGGCGGCCAGCACCGAGGTCTCCCACGCTCCGGTGGCCAGCTCGAATCCCTGGAGCTGCTCGATCACCGACAGCAGGCCGAACCTGCCCTCGCGCCGGGTGCCTGGCGCAACATGCTGCCAGCGCAGCAGGAACCGCATGAAGTCCTGGGCCGTGACCGGCTCGACTTCCCGGCGGCGCCGCTGCCTGGTGTAGGCGTGGATGCGCGACAGCAGCCGCCGGGAGCAGAACTCTTCGCCCGCACCAGTGAACCGGCCGCGGATCGCGAAGCCCTCGCCCTCAAGCCCGGCCAGCGCGCGGACAACCAGCCCTTCCGGTAGCCCGCAGGCCGCGCCGAGCACCGCCGCACTCGACGGACCGCGGCACTCCAGATGGCCGCGGAGCACGTCCGCAGCGGCGGTTTCCTCGTCCGGAAGCTCCGCCGCGACAGGGCAGCTATGGGCGGGAACGGGCTTGCTGAGGGGGAACAGTGCCGCGACCGCTGGCAGCCGTTCCACCGGGGCCCAGAGGTCGCCGTCCGGCGCGGGTACGACGACCGCGCGCCGCGCCGCGACGAGCTCATCGAACCACGGCTGCCACGCCGCCACCGGCCGCAATACGACCAGATTCAGCAGCAGGTCATGCAGCTCGTGCTGGTCACGCGGATCCGGCCGGACCTGCTCGGCGACCCGCCCGATCGCGTCCGGGTCGAGCTTGCCCAGCTCGTGCGGCTCGACCGGCAGGCCGCGTCGCAGCGGCACCGCGCGGCTGCGCCGTTCCTCCAGCGGCGCATCGTCGAGGTAGGTGAACGGGCGGCCGTTCAGAATCTCGTGCGCCAGCACCGATGGCTCTGTCGTGTCCCGCACCACGACCTCGACCTGGCCGGACTCGATGCTGGCAACCAGCTCCTTGAGTCCGTCGATATCCATCGCGTCGTGCAGGCAGTCCTGCAGCGTCTGCCGGACTAGCAGGTGGTCGGGGATCTCCAGCGGGCCAGGGGCGACGTTCTCCTGGCATGCGGCCAGTGTCGGGAAGACCGCAGCCATCAGGTCGTCGGACTCCATCCGCTGGATCGCGGGCGGGTTCTTCCGGCCCCCCCGCCACCGCAGTACCGCGAGCGAGGTGTTGAGGTTCCACCGCCACCGGGCCTGGAACATCGGCGAGGTGAGCACAGCTTGCCGCACGACCTCCTCGACCGTGCCGGAGGCGAGGAACTTCGGCACCCGGTCCAGCGGGAAGCTGTGCTGCGGGCCGAGCGACAGCAGGATCGCATTGTCGCTCGCCGCCGCCTGCAACTCGAAGTCGAACGTCACGCAGAAGCGCTTGCGCAGTGCCAGGCCGAGCGCCCGGTTCAGCCGCGCTCCGAACGGCGAGTGCCCGACGAGCTGCATCCCGCCGGCGTCGTCGAAGAACCGCTCAAGCACGATCCGGGTCATCGTGGGGAGCAGGCCGAGCTGCGCCAGGCCGGCGTTCAGGTAGGCGGCAATCAGCTCAGCGGCGGCATCGCCGGTGCCGCACTCGGCGACTATCCAGCGGGCAGCAGCGGCCTCGCCGCCCGCAGCAAGCTGCGCGGCAACACCCGAGCGCAGCTCGCAGACCTCCTCCGACAGCTCGCGCGTCCGGCCGGGCGCCTCGCCGAGCCAGAACGGCACCGACGGGGGAGCGCCCTGCGCGTCGACGACCCTGACGATGCCTGGCTCCACCCGGCGGATCCGCCACGAGGTGGTCCCGAGCAGGAACACGTCGCCCGCCATGCTCTCGATCGCCCAGTCCTCGTTGACGGTGCCGACCACTGCCTCGTCCGGCTCAGCCAGCACCCGGTAGTCGCCTAGCTCGGGGATCGCGCCGCCGGAGGTGAGCGCCGCTATCCGCGCGCCGCGCCGCCCGCGGAGCTGCCCGTTGACCTGGTCCCGGTGCAGGTACGCGGCCCGGCGGCCGCGGCCGGTCCTGATGCCCTCCGATACCAGCTCGGCCACGTCGGCGAAGTTCTCCGCCGACAGGCCAGCGAATGGCGCCGCGCCGCGCACCAGGGCCAGCAGGTCGCCGGTCTCCCAGTCGGCCGCCGAGCACTCGGCGACGATCTGCTGCGCCAGGATGTCCAGCGGGCAGTCCGGAATGATCAGGCGGTCAAGCCGGCCGGTCCGCGCACCGCGCAGCAGGGCCGCGCATTCCACCAGCTCGTCCCGCGTGGTCGGGTACACCAGCCCCGATGGAACCCCGTTCCTGGAATGATTCGACCTGCCAACTCGCTGCAGGAAAGTAGCGAAGCTGCGCGGCGAGCCGATCTGGCAGACAAGCTCCACCGGCCCGATGTCGATGCCGAGCTCGAGCGAGGCGGTTGCCACCAGGGCGCGCAGGTCGCCGTCGCGCAGCCGGGTCTCGACGCGCAGCCGGCGTTCCTTCGACAGGCTGCCGTGGTGCGCAGCCACCTGCCCCTCGCCGAGCCGCTCGCCAAGCTGATGCGCGAGCTGCTCGGCCATCCGGCGGGTGTTGACGAAGACCAGGGTGGTCCGGTGCTGCTGCACATGCCCGGCGATCTTGTCGCAGATCTCGGCCATCTGGTCCGTTGTGGCGACCGCACCGAGCTCGTCGCTCGGCAGTTCCATGCGCAGGTCGAGCTCACGGCGGTGGCCGGTGTCCACGATGGAGCAGCGGGGCGAGCCGTCTGCCTCGGAGCGGTCCGGGCCAGCGCCCACCAGCAGCCGGGCGACCAGCTCGACGGGCCGCTGGGTGGCGGACAGCCCGATGCGCTGCACAGGCCCTGTTTCCCGGGCGACGTGCTGCAGGCGCTCAAGGGTGATGGCCAGGTGCGAGCCGCGCTTGTTGCCGGCCACGGCGTGAATCTCGTCCACGATGACGGTCGTCACCGTCCGCAGCATCGCCCGGCTGCGCTCGGCGGTCACCAGCAGGTACAGGGACTCTGGTGTGGTGATGAGGAAGTGCGGCGGCCGCTTGAGCATGGCGGCGCGCTCCGACGCGGCAGTGTCGCCGGTCCTGACGCAGACGCGGATGTCGGGGGCAGGCATCCCGAGTTCGGCCGCGACGGCGGCGATCTCGGCGATGGGCTTGTCGAGGTTCTGCCAGATGTCGACCGCGAGCGCCTTCAGCGGCGAGACGTAGACGACCTGCGTTCCCTCTGGAAGTTCCGGATCCGCATCATATGCCTGATATATCCGGTCTATGCAGATCAGGAAGGCAGCGAGCGTCTTGCCGGAGCCGGTCGGTGCGGCGATCAGCGTGTGCCGGCCAGCGGCAATCTGCGCCCAGCCGTCAGCTTGCGGCAGCGTCGGGCCGGCCGGGAAGCGCCGCTCGAACCAGGTACGGACCGCGGGATGAAGCGAGTCAAGCACCAGGCCACGGTAACCCGGGCCGCCGACAGTTAGCGTCAGTCTGCCTCGGAGCGCTAGCTGGGCACGGGCGCGTCAGCAGCCTTGACCAGTAGCTCCAGCTCGTCAACCAGGTAGCTGGCAAGCCGTTCGATGTCGGGCACAAGCTCGCGGCACGACAGCAGCCCGAAGTGCAGCTGCCCCAGGTATCCGACAACCGTGATGTTCAGCCCCTGGCCATCGGTGATGACCGACACCGGGTAGTGCGCCAGCAGCTTCGCGCCGCACAGGTACACGGGCACGTTCGGTCCAGGCACGTTCGAAATGCACAGGTTGAACGGCGGCAGCCGGTGCAGCAGACCGGTGGCGAACACCACCCGCGCGGCCCGCGCGGTGAGCGCTGGCGGAGCGAAGTCGCTGATCCGGTCCACCAGGCCCTGCGGGATCGCTGCCTGCTGGGCCTTCGCGATCTTGGTCGCCGCGTGCACCAGCTCCAGCCGCGCGCGCGGATCGGGGAGGTGCGTCGGCAGGGCTGCCAGCATGGCAGACACCTTGTTGCCCATCGCGCCCTTGCTCTGCGGGTCGCGGACTGACACCGGGATCATCGCGATCAGCGGCGCATCGGGAAGCGCGTTGTGGTCGGACAGCCAGTGCCGTAGCGCTCCGGCACACATCGCCATAACCACGTCGTTGACCGAGACGCCGAACGCGTTCTTGACGGTTTTCACGGCTGCCAGTTCGACACTGCGGAGCGCGAGCCTGCGATGCGGTGTGATCGGCTTGTTGAAGGGCGTGGCCGGCGCCCTGCTGGTCGCTGATGCGATCACGCCGCCGTCGCCGCGGCCGAGCCCTAGCATCCCGCCGACAAACGCGCTGACGGCGGGTGCCAGCGTCGGCGCCATCCGCACGAGCTCGTTGGTGATTCGCACGGTCTCCACCGGCCGCCAGGCAAGCCGGGCGGCAGCCAGCGTGGCCAGCGTGACTCGAGCAGGCGGTGCGGCCGGGCGAAATGGCGTGCTGGCGGGCAGGTCCCTGCCATCGGGGCTGAGGTCGAGCAGCACGGTGAGCAGTTCGGCGCCCGACACACCGTCGATCGCCGCGTGGTGAATCTTGCTGTAGACCGCGGCGCGCCTCCTGGCCAGTCCGGTGATCAGGTAGATCTCCCACAACGGCCGGCTGCGATCGAGCGGCCGCGCATGCAGCCGGCTCACCTGCTCGGTCAGCTGCGCGTCCGACCCCGGCCGCGGCAGGGCGATCTCGCGGACGTGGTACTCGATGTCGAAGTGCGGGTCGTCGATCCAGTACGGCTGGTCGAGACCGAGCGGGACAGTCAGCAGCTTCCGGCGCAGCACAGGGACCAGCGGCAGCCGTTCCGCCAGCACCTCCGTTAACCGTGCAAGAGTCAGCGGGCGCGAGCCGGAGCTTGGATCGAGCACACAGACGCCTCCGACATGGCCGGTGGCGTTGGCGGTCTCCAGCGCAAGGAACGATGCGTCAAGTCCGGTGAGCTGCTGCATGTCACTCCTTTGCGGCCGCGCTGATCATCGGTTTCCTGGATAGAGGCTGCGCAGCGCCGGCGGGGCGCGGAACGGATGGCGCGGGCCGGCCGGAGCAGCAAGGCGGTCGGCGATCACCCACAGCGTGGCCGGGTCGATGCCGAAGCCGAGGTGGCCGCATCGAACCTCGACGTTCTGGTGCGCGCCGGCTTCCGGCTCGATGCAGGCCTGCCATGAAACGATGCCGTCCTGCCGGGAGTAGACGGCCGTGGACGGCACGTCGATGGGGCGGGCAACCTGCTCGCGAGTGGGGACCGGATGGCCGGTTGCGTGCAGATGGCTGCGCCGGCGGTAGGCGCTGTCGGCCCGGCTCTGCCTGGGGTCGGTCAGACGGAACGGGCTGCCGAGGGTGATAACCTGCCGCACCTGGTCCGGCTGCTCGCGTGCGAGCTCGCGAGCGTAGATGCCGCCCATACTCCAGCCGATGATCGAGACAGACCCGCCGGTGCTCCCTGCCAGATCCGTCACCGCTCGCGGCAGGTCTGCCAGCACTGTGTCCGTCGGGCCCACATTTCGCCCGAGCTCCCAGCCCCGCACGGTGTAGCCCAGCCAGCTCGCGTACAGGCGGAGCGGCGCTGTGCTCATGTCCGACGCCAGCAGCCCGGGGAGGACAAGAACGCCGTGGCCATCGCCGCGCGGGGCGGACGCCAGCCATCCCGCCGCGAGCGGGAGCAGGGCAAGGCCCGCCAGGCCGCGAGCGGGCTCGGTCAGGAGGAGGCGGGCCGGTGGCCCCGCGACCTGCCCGTCAGCCTCGCTGCCAGTCACCTGGGGTCCCGCAGGGAATGGGTCATAGCTGCTCCCGCCTAGCACCCAGCCCGGGCCTGTGCGCAAGCTGGTACACCCACAATTTATGTCTCGCGAGCACGACGAGGTAGTCCCGCAGAAATGCAGTAGCCCGCCGCCGGGCTGACGCCGGAGCGGCGGACAACTGTCAGGCTGTCACAGCAGGGTTGTGACGGCCTTGACCTCGGTGTAGTTGTTCAGCACCTCGTGGCCCATCTCGCGGCCCCAGCCGGACTGCTTGTAGCCGCCGAACGGCAGCGAGGCGTCGAAAACGTTGTAGCAGTTGATCCAGACCGTGCCGGCGCGCAGCTTCTTGGCGAGGGCGTGCGCCTTGGAGATGTCGCGAGTCCAGATGCCGGCGCCGAGGCCGTAAGAGGTGTCGTTAGCCACCGCGGCGATCTCGTCGATGCTCTGGAACGGCTCGGCGACCACGACGGGGCCGAAGATCTCCTCGCGGACGACCTTCATGTCCGGCCGGACGTTCGTGAGGACGGTTGGCTCGACGAAGTAGCCGCGGTCTCCGAACCGGCCGCCGCCCGCCAGCGCGGTCGCGCCGTCGGTCTTGCCGGACTCCAGGTACCCGGTCACCCGGCGGAGCTGCTCGTCCGACACCAGCGGTCCCATCTGAGTGGTGGGGTCGAGCCCCGATCCCAGCTTGATCGACTTCGCGATCTCAGCGACGCCGTCGACGACCTCGTCGAACCGGCCGGCCTGGACGAGCAGCCGGGAGCCTGCGACGCAGCACTGGCCGTGGTTGAAGAAGATCGCGTTCGCGGCGCCCGCGATGGCGTCATCGCTGGCGTCGTCAAAGACGATGTTCGGGCTCTTCCCGCCGAGCTCGAGCGTGAGCTTCTTCAGATTGCCGGCGGCCGCCTCGACGATGAGCTTGCCGACTTCGGTGGACCCGGTGAACGCGACCTTGTCGACGTCGTCGTGAGCGGCAAGTGCCGCGCCGGCTGTCTCGCCGTAGCCGGGGACGACGTTGACGACGCCCGCCGGTACGCCGGCCTCGTCGATCAGCTCAGCCAGGAGAAGGGCCGACAGCGGTGTCTGCTCAGCGGGCTTGAGCACCACCGTGCAGCCGGTGGCGAGGGCCGGCCCGAGCTTCCAGGCACCCATCAGCAGCGGGAAGTTCCACGGGATGATCTGGCCGACCACGCCGATCGGCTCGCGGAGCGTGTACGAGTGGAAGTTGGCGCCCGGCATGTACGGCACCGAGATGCTGATCGTGTTGCCCTCGATCTTGGTGGCCCAGCCGGCCATGTAGTGGAACAGGTCGGCGGCCAGCGGCACGTCAGCGCCCTTGGCGACGGCGTAGGGCTTGCCGTTGTCCAGTGACTCGAGCTGGGCAAGCTCCTCGTCGTGCGCCAGGATGAGGTCGCCGATCTTCCAGATGATCCGCCCGCGCTCGGACGGCGTCATCCTGCTCCACGGGCCGTCCTCGAAGGCCGCGCGGGCGGCGCGCACAGCGCGGTTGATGTCCTCGGCGTCGCCCTCCGCGACCGTGGCGAGAGTCTCGCCCGTCGCCGGGTTCGGCGTCGCGAAGGTCTTGCCGGACGCTGCGTCGACCCACTGCCCGTTGATGAATAGCTGGCGCGGAGCGCCGATGAAGGCCTCGACGTTGTGGTCCAGGGTCACCGTCATGCGAATTCATCTCCTTGCATCTGTGGGGAGCCTGGCGGCAGCTCCGGCCACCAGGCCTGGAGACGGAGCTTGGCCAGTAGTCTCTATGAGACTACGAACGCACCGGCAGCACAAGCCAGTCTCGGACACCCGGCCGGGCCGTAGTGTTAGATCATGACTGCCGCCAAGCACAGGCTCTCGCTCGCGGAGTGGCTCGTGCTGTGCCTGATCTGCGAGGCGCCGACTCACGGCTTCGCGATCACCCGCATGCTGGCAGCCGATGGCGAACTCGGTCAGGTCTGGCGCGTGCCCAAGCCCGTCATCTACCGGGCCCTGCAGCGGCTGGAGTCGCTTGGCCTGGTGCGCACCGTTGAGGTGCAGCCGTCGAGCGCCGGGCCGGCGAGGTCGCTCATCGACGCCACGTCCGATGGCCGGGCGGCCGCGACGGACTGGCTAGCCCGGCCGGTCACCCACAACCGCGACATCCGGTCAGAGCTGCTGGTCAAACTGGCGCTGCTGGACAGGGCCGGAGCGAATCCCGATCGGCTGCTAGAGGCCCAGCACCGCGAACTGCGGCCCCTCGCTGATGCCCTGCAGGAGCGGCTCGCGCAGGCAGCCGGCTTCGACCGCACTGTCACGCTATGGCGGTGCGAGACAGTCGCCGCCACACTGCGTTTCCTCGACGCCGTCCGCGAGCCCGTTAGCTCGCGTCCCAGCTAGCGCTCGCGCCTCCCGGCAGGACTCGCTACCCCGGCCTGCGGGGGTTCCGCGCCTGCTGCCTGGCTGGTAGTCTCAGCGGGACTACCAGCGATCTGGGAGGGTTTGCGCCGTGTCCGCTGGTCTCGGCAGGGCAGCAGTCGCTATCTGGGCCCCGCGGCCTGCCGTCGGCGTCCTCCTCGACGGGACGCCCTACTACGCTCCGATCGGCGCCGTGCTCGCCGACGAGTCACGGGTCATCTGCCACCTGTGCGGCCGTGCCTACCGGTCCGTCGCAGCCCACCTGGCCTCCCATGGCTGGACGAAGCCTGAGTACTGCCAGGCGTTCGGGCTCGAGCGTCAGCAGTCGCTGGAAAGCGCGCAGACGCGCAAGCTCCGTGCGGCCGCGTTCAGCGCACGTCTCGTCTTCGAGCCTGCGGTGCGCGAGGGGAGCGAGCGCGGGCGTGATCGCGCCCGACGGGGCGAGCTGACCATGGACGCGGCCAGAGCAGCGCGCGGCAGACCCTTCCCTGAGCAACGCCGGCAGCGAGCCCGCGCCAGCCTCCCCGCCGCGGCACGCGCGCAGGCAGGCCTGGCCAGCCGGCAGCGAGCGGACCGGATGTTGTCGGCAGTCGCCGACGCTTCCGCACGCCGGGCAGGTTTCAGCACCTTCGGCGAGCTCGTTCTCGACCGGCTGCTCGCCGGGAAGAGCCTGGCGTCGATCAGCCGCGAATGCGGTCTCGGCAAAGACTGGCTGTCACGCCATCTGCCGCGGCTGGATCCGTCGACGCACGCGGCAGTGGGCGAGTGCAGTCCGCAGCGCGCCGATGCGCTCTGGGCAGACGTCATCGCGCGGGCGGGATTCACCGACGTTGCCAGCTACCTGCGGCAGCGGCACCTGGTCGAGCATCGCAGCGTCAATGCGATTGCCAGCGAGGCTGGCCTGTCCTTCCCGACCGTGAAGGCGGCCCTGCAACGGCACGGCATCGAGGTGTCCGCCCACGCGGCCAGGCGACATGCGGCGGAGCGGCGGCAGCAGCAGGTAACCGCACAACTCGGCGTGGAGTCCATCGCCGACTACATTGACCGCCGCCGGGCGCAGGGGCTGACGTGGCGGGAAATGGCTGCGGAATCCGGCCAGCCGCAGGCCTGGCTGCGGCGGCAGGCAGCGTCGGCGAGCTGAGCCGCTGACTGACTGCCCGCGTGCCTGCTGCGTGCCCGCCGGTACTAGCTGGCCTGGTCCTTGTACTTTGCCGGACGGCCGTCGAGGATGACGGTCTTGGTCTCCAGGTACGGCCGCAGGCCCTCGAGCCCGCCTTCGCGGCCGATGCCGGACTGCTTGAACCCGCCGAAGGCGATCCCGAAGTCGGTGCGGAAGGCGTTGTGGCCAACCGTTCCGGACCGGAGCTGCCCGGCCACGGTCCGCGGCGAGCGGGCGCATGCACTCTGCCCGCTGCCCATGGGTCATCCGCGGCCACGGCCCCTCGTCGAAGGCCGTCCGCGCGGCCCCGAACGGCATTTACTACACCTGGAAGTCTCACTGAGACCAGACGCCTGCCGCAAGAGGGACGGGTCCCGCTGGAGGAATCAGCTGCCCGGCCGCAAGCGCTCCGCGGCAGTCTGGGTGAAGTCGAAGCACTGGGTAAGGTTGCTGAGCGCGGGGTTGCCGTCCCTGGGTGGGAAAGGCGCACCGTTGGCATCGTTGTTGGTCGTCGGGGTGCTCGTGTTGAACTGCGTGTTGATCGACGCGAGCGTCGGCAGCCCGAACACGTACTCGATGAACTTCAGCACCGAGGTGTGGTCGGAGAACGTCGTATCCACGTAGCCCGGCTTGGCATACGGCGAAACGATGATCATCGGAACCCGGATGCCGGGCCCGTACGCGTCTAGCTGCGGTGGCGCGATGTGGTCGAAGAACCCGCCCCCCTCGTCGTAGGTGAGCAGGATCGCCGTGCTCGACCAGGCCGGCGATGCCTGAACAGCCTGGACGATGGACTGGATCATCGCCATGCCGGTCTGGATGTCTGCCGGCGGGTGCTCGTCGTAGGGTGGCTGCTCGGTGATGAACGACACCTGCGCAAGCGTGTTGTTCGAGCAGTCGGTGAAGAACTGAGCCATCGGCTGGTTCAGCTCATTGTTCGGACCGCCAGTCGCCCAGTTCTCGAAGAGCGCCAGGATCGAGTAGTTGTCCGGGCAGTAGAAGTTGTAGTTCTTGAACGTGATGTTGCCGGACGACAGCAGGTCAAGGACGCACGGGTAAGTCAGTGAGCCATTGCTGATGTCGTTGCTGGTATTCCCGCCGCTGGTGCCGGAGTAGAGCACCAGCCGGTTCGGATAGGTATCGCTGAGCATGCCGCAGAAGTAATTGGCGCACAGCGTGAAGTCAGGAAGCAGAGAGTAGTAGTACGGCAGGTCAGCAGCCTCGTAGTAGCCCATGGCCGGGGTGCCGTCCGTTGTGTAGAACCCGTTCATCGCGCCGTTGTTCCACTCGCTGTGGATGTCGGCCCACGCGTGGTCAGGGTCGGTGTTGTCGGTCGTCAGGTCGGTGAAGTGGAACGGCGCCACCGTGCCGCCCTGGCCGTCGGGCTGCGTGAAGCCTGCCGGAATGCCGTATCCGTCGGGCAGCCCCGAGTAAGACCCGAAATAGCTGTCCAGCGAATGGTTCTCCTGGCAGCAGACGATGATGTGCTCGATCGGAGTGGGCGTAGTCGGCGGCGTGGTCAACAGGTCCTCCGGTAACGGGCGAATGGGTGGCTCGCTCACGCTATCCGGAGAGGACGCGCTGATCGCGTCGATCGGCAGGTCTAACTAGGTGAACTGCCGGAGAAAAGCTGCCCCTCAATGCTCTCAGTTCGCCTGCGACGCTGCTTCGCGCACCGCCTGGTCGATGTCTTGCGGCCGAACGTCCAGCTGCTTGGCGACGCGCTTCCTGGCCTTCAGCGCGGCCTTGTCCAGCGCCTGCTCGACCTTGGTCTCGCCGACCACGACAAGCGCGGCCTGGCCGTCGTCGATGACTTCGCCGAGTTCCCTGACGTCTGCCCGTGACATGCCCCGCCAGAGATGCCCGCTGACCCCTCCGACGGCTGCACCGACGATCGCGCTGCCGATGACAGCGGGCGGGAACAAGATGCCGACTGCGGCGCCCACCGCTGCCCCGCCCCAGGCCCCGCGCCTGGTGGCCATCTCATCCTTGTTCACGTGCACCTTGCCGTTGTCCTTGGTGACCAGGGCGGCGTCATATGTCCCCACCGCGCCAAGGGAGTGCAGATCCTTGACCACCTGATAGTCATCGCGGGCCTGCATCTCATCGGGATAGGTACCGACATAGATGAACACCGCTTCTGGCTTCGCCATGTTTGCTGTCCTTCCTGATCCTGGCCGTCTCACCCGGTCGTGATACCCAGGCGCCGGCCGGTCCATCAGTCCGAGTCGATCCACGACCCCAGGGCTGACCGGCAGATCGGTTCAGGAAATATAGGTGGTTTAACCCATGACACCGGCTCGCCAGGGCCCTACGATCTCGTTGCCTGGGCTTGGCGGGGGGTGGCTCCGTGCTGCGGCCAGGCCGTCACCGACAAGGGGGGTAGATGACAGACATAGCGTCGAGTTCGCCTGGCGCGGCGACCGCTGTCGGCGCGCCGGACCGGCTGGAGATACAGGTGGTTCCCGTCCGGGGACTGCCGCTTGTTGCGATAGCGCTGGCCGGTCTTGTCGCCGCGGTGGCGTCCAACAAGATGTGGGGCCTGGACTTCTTCCACGTGGTTGGCGGTGGTCTGTGGACCGCGATTGACCTATTCGTCGGCTTCATCGTCGGGCCGATCCTCGGCCGGCTGCCCATCCCGGCACGCATCGCGTTCTCAGCGCGGTTCATGCCGAAGATGGTCCTGCTGATGCCGACGCTGGTGATCTGCACCCTGGTCGCGGGCTGGCAGCTTGCCCGGTACGAGGGAACGATTCTCACTTCGTACTCGCACCACGGGTGGGTGGTCGCGTCGCTCATCATCGTCGGGGTGATGGCCGTCATCGCCATCGGGATCCTGGAGCCAGCGAACCTGGCCGTGCTCTTCGAGCTCAAGAAGCCCGTGCCCGACGGCGAACTGATGGGCCGGCTGATGCAGCGCTTTATCTACACGGCCGGGATCACCGGCGCCATGCAGATCGCCACACTGGTGATCATGACGCGGCTGGCCACGACATGAGCGCCGGCACCGTGGCTCCTGATGTCGCGCGGCGTCTTCCGCCGGTCGGTGTAGTGGCAGTGACTTCGCTGGCCTTCGTGATCGTGGCGGGCATTTACCTGGTGGCCCATCTGCCCCAGCGTGCGCCGCTTGGGCCTGCTGTCGGCCTGCTGGCCGCTGCCGGAGCCCTGCTGGTCGCGAACGGGATACTGGTCGGCTCCTTGCGCGCATTCGCCTGGCGGGTGTTCTTCCAGGTTGCGGGCTGGTCTCTGGTTGCCTACGTGGTGATCGGCGGACTGCTCGAATTCATCTTTGTCTTCGACCACACCCGCGGCTCGATGCTGGTCGTGCTCACCCTCTCGCTGGTTATCTTCGCGCTCGACATCCCGATCCTGTTCGGCTTCTCGGTAGCCCGCTATCAGCAACCGCCCACCATGAGCTAATCCGGTCTGTTCAGGCTTGGCCCGGCGCTGGCCTTCGCTGCCCTGCTCCCTGATCGGCGGCCCAGTCCCGAGGCCGAGCACCCCGATCAGGGCGAGCCGGTGAAGGTATCGATGTTCTCGATCTTCCAGATGCCGTTCTGGCTCACGGCCGTCACGGCGAACATCGCGCCGCCGTAGCTGGACTTCTTGGTGCCGGTCATCGTGTCCTGCTGATTGGCGAACACCAGCAGCCTGGCCTTGCCTTGCGTCAGCAGCTCAACCCCGATGTTGGTCACCCGCGTCGTCACGACCAGCTTCTCCTTCGGGGCCTCCTGCTCGACGAGGGCGAACAGCTGGTTGTACTGGCGGATCGCCGGCCCGGTCAGCAGGCTCTGCGCGGCCGACCGCGTCCGCGCCGTGTCGGCGTAGCTGTAGGAGAAGATCGTGTTCACCGCGCCGGTGACGTCTCGTGTGACAGTGCGGGTGGCGTTGGTGTCGACCAGCGCGCCGTTGGCGCCCGCAGGGTTCGCGCGCAGGTCGTGCGCGGCAACGGTGGCCCAGACGCCAAGCGCCCCGAGCACGACGGTCGCCGCGCCGAAGACGATCGGCAGCAGCCGCAACCGCCGCGGGCGCGAGCTGGCATCCTCCTCGAAGTTGCCGGCCTCCGCGAAGTCGGCGTCGTCGAAGCTAACGTCCTCGGCGGGACCTTCCGTTACCGCAACATCCGTCATGGCGGGAACGGCTGGGCCTTCCGGCTCGGCCGCCGGCCGGAAAGACGGCCCTTTGGGCATGCGGGTCTCCTCTCCGGCCTCAGCCACTCGATCCGGAGCTGCTGGCAGACCCGACCGGGACTTGCTCAAGCGAGCTGAGTTTCCAGCCAGACGGCGTCATGGTCAGAACGCCTTCCTGCCGGCTCTGCTTGGTCGCCGCCGACCCGTGCTCGGGCGTCACCGTGATCTGCAGCGCAACGATGATCGACGCCGTGCCCGCCCGGGTGTTCAGCGCGCTGAGCGCGGCGTCCAGGATCTTCGCCGTCGTGACCGACTTGGCCTGCTCGATCTGCTGCTCGAAGGCTGACTGGCCGGTCGCGATCTCGCTGTGCAGGGTGCCGGTGGACGACTGCTCCCACAGCTGGACGCCCGCCTTCACCGTGCGGTAGCTCAGGGTGTTGAAGTTCAGCACCGCCTGCTCGCCCTCGCGGAGGGCCTGGTCCCTGGTGGTCGCCCCGGCGGCTGCCCGCGGCGCTGTCAGCCAGGACGTCCCCGCCCAGACCGCGAAGACGACGGCGATGGCCAGCAGCGCACTGGAGGTGACCAGCAGCGGATTCCGCCGCCAGCTGGCGACGGCCCCCTCAGACCGACTCAGTCGTGTAGTCAGGCTAGTCACTGCCACCTCCCTCTCCCGGTCATGGTGCCACACCGAGGAGACTGGCCATGCCGGGCTGCGCGGGCGCTGGCACGCCGCCCTCGCTCGGCGCATTGGCGGAGCCCCGCACGTCGACGCCGCTGCTGGCCGGCTCCGTGCAGGAGGCGCTGGCGTTGAGCGGCGCGTTCGGCGTGGTGTCGAGCCCGTTCAGGTATTCCGTTCCGCCGTAGCCGTCCGTGCATGGCAGCGGATCGAAGAACGTGAGCGCCAGCCCGAACGTCGCGCCCTTGCTGGTCACGGCCGTGGAGCCGACGGCCACCGCGGCGGGCAGCGCGGACAGCAGCTCGTCCAGCGCCGCGCCCCTGGTCAGGGTCACCTCGGAGGTGGTTAGCAGGTTGGCGATGAGATCGCCGAGGCCCGGATTGGTCTCCGCGAGCAGATCAGCTACCTGGGCCGCGGCCTTGGGGCCATCGACCACCAGCTGGCGGATCCCGGCATTCGAGCTGTCAAGCTGCCTGGCAAGCAGCAGCAGGCTGTGGCTGAATGAGTCGAGCTCGCCGCTCTCAGCGACCTGAGTGTCGATGACCTCCTGGCTGTCCCGGATCAGCGTCTGGGTCTGCGGCAGGGTGGCGTCGGCCGCGCGGATGAGGGCCGCGTTCCCGGCCACAATGCTTGTCACATTGCTGCCCTGCCCGCCGAAGCCCTCCGCGAGCTCGTTGGTCAGCGCCCGCAGCGAGGACAGCGGTAGCGATGTTGCCAGCGTGTTCACGCTGGTCAGGAGGGTAGTTACGGGCAAGGGCAGCTGGGTGTCCTGCTCCGGGATGACGCTGCCTCCGCTGAGATAGGGGCCACCGGAGGTCTGCGGGCGGAGGTCGACGTACTGCTCGCCGACCGCGGACAGGTCGGCAACCGCCGCGTGCAGCCGAGCCGGGATGGGCGGTGCCGAGTCGCTGATGTCCAGGTCGACCTGGATGCCGGCGCTGGTCAGCTGCATCGGGCCGACGCGGCCGACCGACACACCCCGGTAGGTGACATCGGCGTCCGAGTAGATACCTCCGCCGTCAGCCAGGTCCAGCTTCACCACGTAGTAGCCACGCAGCCCGACGAGGCGGCCGAGGTCGGCATAGTGGATGAAGGTGTAGGCGATGACGATGAAGCCGAGCACCGCGAAGGCGATGAGCTTCAGCCTGGTGGCCCTGGTGAGCATCGCGATCAGCCCTTCCCGTGCGGGACGGGGATCGGCGGGATAACCTTCGTTCCCTTCTTTGCCTGCAGCGACAGGTACACGTTGAGGTAGTCGCCCTTGACATCGCTGAGCACCTGGTTAGTGAACGGGTAGGTGAGCAGCACCTGCAGCGCCAGCGGGAGGTTCTGGCCGGCGTTGGCCAGTTCGCGGAGCGTCGGATCGAGCTCGCGCAGGTCCGCGACCAGGTTGGCCTGGCTCGCGTTGATGGTGGACACCGCCACGCCGGACAGCCGGTTCAGCGAGTCGAGCAGGGCGACGAGCTGCTGGCGCTG
>Ga0335075_10004652_pt1 | contig 21396 bp, 19 predicted proteins | sample Lox_Sample_24_FD_206723 | JGI IMG/M metagenome (GOLD analysis project Ga0335075, IMG submission 206723) | Soil microbial communities from Loxahatchee National Wildlife Refuge, Florida, United States - Lox_Sample_2.4 | ecosystem: Environmental > Terrestrial > Soil > Wetlands | place: USA...
ACAAAGCCGCTGATGCCGGAACCCGATCCTCCGTCGGGCCCGGCCGTCGTGCCTGGCGAGTATCAGGTGGAGCTGGCGGTCGGGCCGATCGTGCAAAGCGCGCGGTTTACGGTCGTAAAGGACCCGCGTCTTGCGACGACAGCGGAGGCATACCGTCAGCAGTTCGCGTTGCTGACGGAACTGACGCAATCACTGTCCAAGCTGAACGCCTCGGTGGATCGGATCCGCCGCATCAAGCGCCAGCTCTGTGCCCTGACCGGGCGTCTGGGCGAGGCACATGCCGATCTTGCCGGCAAGGCGCGAGACGTGGTGGAGCGTCTGTCGGCGATCGAGGGCGTGCTGGTAGACGTGAAGCGACAGTCGGCGCGAGATACGCTGCGCCACCCGGCCGGCGTGAACGATACGCTGCTGGACCTGATCAATATGGCGGCGATCGCCGATGCCGCGCCGACGGCGCCGGTGGTCGCCGTGTCGCGCGAGGTGATGGACCGCGTCGGCGCAGAGGTCCGCAAAGTGGACGCCCTGGTGGTGGACGACCTCGCCAGGATCAACCGCCTCGCGGCGGAGGCGTCAGTCAACCTGATCGGCTAACGAGTCCACCTCTCCCGCTCTGCGGGAGAGGTCGGTTCGCTAAGCGAACCGGGTGAGGGTGCCCGCCGTGAGGTCCTCACCCACCGAGCCGCACGCGTGCTGGTGGCGATTTTATCGCGGTCGAAACGCAACCAGCGGCAAATGTGCAACCAACCAGCGGCGATCGAGGTCGGAGCCGACATATCGCCAACCCAGGAGACAACTCAGCGCCGCACGGATAACAGGCGCGATGAGCCGATTGCGCTGCTCGTAGCCGGCGATCACCCGCACCGCCTCATCCACGCCGAGGACTCGGTGCGCGGCAGCGAAACGGCGCGAACCGATGACCACCTCCGCGCCTGACGCCGCCTGGGTATTGAGAAGCCAATCAGCCTTCGGACCGAAGGCGCTCATGACGACCACCTCGGGTCCTTCGTCCCGATATTCCATGACCTCCAGCACGGTTTCCCGGCGCAGGCCCGTGCGTCGCCCGACATGGACCAGCAGCAGGAAGCGGCGTCCGAGCAGCCAACCGCACCGCCACCGGTACAGGTACGCCGGCGCGCGGAGCAGGCCGCATAGAACTGCGTTCGATCGGGTCGCCCGCACGTGGGCATTGTATCAAAGCTTGGATGCTGTCGATGCCCGGCGGTGTCATGGCTGACCTTCACAGGCCGCAGGTTGAACCGGCGATTTCGATGTGGCAGGCATGATCAAAGATGCACTGCCCAGTTGTTCTGATGTTCAGCACATGATAACTGCTGCCCAGATGCGGGCTGCCCGCGCTCTGCTCGGGATCGACCAGCGGGAGCTGGCCGAGCTTTCCGGGCTGTCGCTGCCTACGGTCCAGCGGATGGAGGCGAGCGAGGGCGTGGTGCGTGGCAACATCGACTCGCTGATGAAGCTGATAAGCGCCCTGAATGAAACGGGTATAGAAATCATCGGCGAGAACGCCCCGAGCCAGGGGCGAGGCAGAGGCGTCCGGCTGATGCAGCCGGCATCCGAAGGTCGGTCGCGCCAGTGATCGTCGCCCTGCTCATCTGTATTGTCGGCTTGCTGGGATTAGGCATCGCCGGCGTGGCGTTGGCATTGCGGCCGCTCGGGCGCGCGGTCGTTTATGGTGGCGCGGCTGGGCTGTGTGCTGTGATTGGCTTGCTCGCGCTGGTGGCGTTGGGGCGTCCGCCGTCCACGATTGTTTTGCCGCTCGGCTTGCCGTGGGTTGGCGCGCATCTGCGCCTGGACGCGTTGTCGAGCTTCTTTGCCTTCGTGGTCGGCGTAGGCGGAGCGGGGGCCAGCGTGTACGCGCTCGGCTACAGCCGGCACCAGGAGGCACCGCAGCGCGTGCTGCCGTTCTATCCGGTGTTCCTCGCCGGGCTGTTCCTGGTGTTGCTGGCGGACGACGCGTTCACGTTCCTGTTCTCGTGGGAGTTGATGTCGCTCGCTTCCTGGGCGCTTGTCGTGTCGCATCACCGCGAGGGTGACAACACGCGTGCCGGTTACATCTACCTGCTGATGGCGGCGTTCAGCGGGCTGACGCTCCTGCTGGGCTTCGGCCTGCTGGCTGGCGCCACCGGCGGCTATGCGTTCGAGGCGATGCGAGCGGCGCACCCATCCGCCGGAGTGGCGGCGTTGGTGCTGGCGCTGGCATTGCTGGGGGCCGGATCCAAGGCCGGATTGGTGCCGCTGCATGCCTGGCTGCCGCTCGCGCATCCCGCCGCGCCAAGCCATGTCTCGGCGCTGATGAGCGGGGTGATGACCAAGGTCGCGGTCTATGCCTTCGTGCGCATCGTCTTCGATCTGCTTGGACTGCCAAGCTGGTGGAGCGCGGTGGTAGTCCTGGCGCTGGGGGGCATCACCGCGGTTCTCGGCGTGCTGTACGCGCTGATGCAGCACGACCTGAAGCGGTTGCTCGCTTATCATACGGTAGAAAATATCGGCATCATCTTCATCGGCCTCGGGCTGGCAATGGCGTTCCGGGCCAACGGGTTCGCCATCGGCGCGGCGTTGGCGCTGACCGCCGCGCTGTTCCACGTCTTTAACCACGCGGTGTTCAAGAGTCTGCTGTTCTTCGGCGCCGGCGCGGTGCTGAGCGCCACCGGCGAGCGCGACATGGAGCACCTGGGCGGACTGATCCACCGCATGCGGCTGAGCAGCTTCGCGTTCCTGATCGGCTGCGCTGCGATTTCCGCGCTGCCGCCGTTGAACGGCTTCGTGTCCGAATGGCTGACCTTCCAGGCGATCCTGCTACGACCCGGCCTGCCGCAATGGGGGTTGAAGATCATGATCCCGGCGGATGGCGCACTGCTGGCGCTGGCCGCCGCGCTGGCTGCGGCGTGTTTCGTGAAGGCGTATGGCGTGACCTACCTCGGCCGACCACGCACAGCGGCTGCGGCCAACGCGACCGAAGTGGATCGGTGGTCGCTGGGTGCGATGATGGGCTTCGCCACGCTGTGCCTGCTGGCCGGGATCTTTCCTGGGGTCATGATTGATGCGTTGGCGCCGGTCTCGCAGGCTCTGTTGGGGGCGCGAATGCCGGCGCAGCTTGTGCTGCCGTGGTTGTCGATTATTCCGGTGGCAGCCTCGCGCAGCTCATATAATGGGCTGCTGATCTTTACCTTCCTTGCCGCGAGCACGTGGCTGACGGCGTGGGCGATTCACCGTTTCGCCTCGCGGGCGGTGCGGCGCGGGGCGGCCTGGGATTGCGGCTTCCCCGACCCGGGTCCGGCCACGCAATACACCGCCGACAGCTTCGCCCAACCGATCCGCCGGGTGTTCGGAACCGTGGTGTTCCGCACACATGAAACTGTGGTGATGCCGCCGCCGGGCGATCTGGCACCGGCGCGGATCGAAAAATCCAGCCGCGACCTCGTGTGGGAGACCTTCTATGCACCGGTGGCGCGTGCGGTCACGGCGACTGCGGATACTCTCAACCAAGTGCAATTCCTGACCATCCGCCGTTATCTGGCCTTTGTGTTCCTCGCGCTTGTCGCGTTGTTGCTGGCGCTGGCGCTATGGCAGTGATCGGACCGTGGTTGATACAGGGCGGCCAGATGGCCCTGGTGCTGCTGGCCGCGCCGTTGCTGACCGGTCTGATCCGCAAGGTGAAGGCACGGCTGCAACGTCGGCGTGGCGCCTCGGTATTGCAGCCTTATCGGGACCTGCGGCGCCTGCTGGGCAAAGAGGTGGTGCTGGCCGACAACGCCTCCTGGCTGTTCCGCACTGCGCCTTATCTGATCTTCGCGTTCACCTGGGTCGCCGCGTCGCTCGTGCCGACCTTCGCCACCGGGCTGCTGTTTTCCTGGACCGGCGATCTGATCGCCATCATCGCCCTGCTCGGTGCCGCGCGCTTTTTGCTGGCGCTGGCCGGGATGGATGTTGGTACCAGCTTCGGCGGGATCGGTGCCTCGCGTGAGGTGATGATCGCCTCGCTTGCCGAGCCGGCCATGCTGATGGTGATCCTGTCACTGGCGTTGATCGCCGGCTCGACGCAGCTTTCGACGATCGCGCAGTTCATGCTGTCGCCGGCGGCCGGGCTGCGGGTGTCGCTGGCGCTTGCTTTGGTTGCTTTCGTTGTCGTTGCGATCGCGGAGAACGCGCGCATCCCGGTGGACAATCCGGCGACACATCTGGAACTGACGATGGTGCACGAGGCGATGGTGCTGGAATATTCCGGGCGGCACCTGGCGATGATCGAGCTGGCCGCCTCGCTCAAGCTGCTGCTGATGATTTCGGCGATTGCCTGCATCTTCTTCCCGTTCGGCTTGGTGATCGGCGCGTCGGAGGCAGGGCGCTATTTCGTTGGCCTCGGCGCCTACGCGCTGAAACTGGCGGTCGCCGGTACGCTGCTTGGAATTTTCGAGATGTCGATCGCCAAGATGCGTGTCTTCCGCGTGCCCAACCTGTTGGGCGGGGCGCTGATGCTCGCCTTGCTCGCCACCTTGCTGCTGTTCGTCTCGGTCGGGCTGTGATGGGGATTTCCTTCGACGTCGCCCATATGCTGGCCGGGCTGATGGTGCTGGCCGGGCTGATGATGTTGTATCAGGACCGGCTGTATCCGCTGCTGCACGTGCTGGCGTTGCAGGCCGCGCTGCTGGCGCTTTCGGTCGGCTGGCAGGCGCATCTGCAGGCAGCGCCGCATCTTTATATCACCGCGGCGATCGCGCTGCTGTTCAAGGCGGCGTTCATCCCCTGGGCGCTGCGGCGGATGGTGTTCCGCCTCGGCATTCACCGGGAGATCGAGTCGGTGGTCGGCATCGGGCCGACGATGCTGGCGGGGATGGCGCTGGTGGCCCTGTCGCTCGAGGTGATGCTGCCAATTACCGCGCAAGCCGACCCGGTGGCCCGGCAGGATATCGCGCTGGCTTTGTCGATCGTGCTGATCGGGCTGCTGCTGATGGTGTCGCGGCGCAACGCGGTCAGTCAGGTGGTCGGGTTCCTGGCGATCGACAACGGCATCAGCCTGGCGGCAACCGGCGCGCAGGGCATGCCTCTGGTGGTGGAGATCAGCGTCGCTTTCTCCATCCTGGTTGCGTTCATCGTGATTGGCGTCTTCCTGTTCCGTATCCGCGAGCGGTTCGACACGGTGGATGTTGCCGCACTCGATCGGTTCCGCGGAGAGCAACCGTGATCGGGCTTGTCGGCGTACTGGCGGCTCCGCTGGTGGGCGCCGCGATCCTGGCGTTCTTGTCGGCGTATCGGCTCTCGGCGCGCATCAACGTCGTGGTCAGCGCGGCGGCGTTTGCGAGTGCGCTGTTGTTGCTGGTAGAGCGGCCGGCGCCCGGGCGGTTTCTGCTGGTCGATGACCTGAACGTGGTGTTCATCGTGCTGGGTACGTTCGTGGGTCTGACCACCAGCGTGTTCAGCGCCAGCTATATCGGGCATGAATTGGCGACGGGGCGGCTGACGCTGCCCTATCTGCGGTTCTATCACGCCATGTTCCAGTTGATGGCGTTCGGGATGAACCTGGCGCTGGCGGCCAACAATATCGGTCTGATGTGGGTGGCGGTGGAGTTGGCGACGCTGACCACGGTGATGATGGTCGGCATATACCGCACGCACCAGGCGATCGAGGCGGCGTGGAAATACTTCATCCTGGGCAGTGTTGGCATCGCTTTGGCTTTATTCGGAACCATCCTGGTCTATCTGGCGGCACGGCCCGTGGTGGGGCCGGGGATCGACGGCATGGTGTGGACCGTGCTGATGGTCCATGCGCACGGCTTCGATCCGGCGCTGATGAATGTGGCGTTCGTGTTCCTGCTGCTGGGCTATGGCACGAAGGTGGGGCTGGCGCCGATGCATGCGTGGCTGCCGGATGCTCATGCGGAAGGGCCGACGCCGATTTCGGCCGTGCTGTCCGGTTTGCTGTTGAATGTGGCATTGTACGCGCTGCTGCGGTTCAAGATGCTGATGGCGGCGACACCCGGCGCGATTGCGCCGGGGCCGCTGATGATCGTGTTGGGTCTGGTGTCTCTGGTCTTTGCCGGTTTCATGTTGTACCGCCGGCGCGACATCAAGCGGATGTTCGCTTATTCTTCGATCGAGCATATGGGGATCATCGTGTTTGCGTTCGGCATGGCTGGGCCGCTCGGTAATTTCGCCGGGCTGCTGCAGATGGCAATGCACAGTCTGACGAAGTCGGCGATCTTCTTCTCGGTGGGGCACGTGGCGCAGGTGAAGGGCACGCAGCGCATTGCGGAGATGGGAGGGCTGACCGAGACCCATCCGCTGCTTGGTTGGGCGCTCGTCGCCGGGGTTGTGGCGATTGCGGGACTGCCGCCGTTCGGCGTGTTCACCAGCGAGTTCCTGGTGGTGAGCTCGAGCTTTGCGCGGCAACCGGTGTTGGCGGTGCTGCTGGTGCTGGGGTTGCTGGTGTCGTTCGGGGCACTGCTGCTGCGGCTGAGCGCGATCGCTTTCGGTGAGCCGCTAGGGTCGGTTGAGCCGGTGCGTGCGTCCTATGTGCCGATCTTCGCGCATCTGGCGCTGGTGCTGATCGCCGGGGTCTGGCTGCCCGGACCGCTGGTGCTGTGGTTCCAGCATGTGGCGGCGCTGCTGGGATGAGCGCGTGGGATGCTGCGGCGGCACGGTTGGCGGCGGGCGAAGCGACGCTGGTCTCGCTGTGGGGCGAGCCGGGGCGGGCGCATCTGGCGCTGTTCGACGATGCAGTGCGGCTGATCTCGATCGAGTGTCCGGAGGGGCGGTTTCCTTCCGTCGGTCGCGTGCATGCGCCGGCGATCCGGCTGGAGCGCGCGATGCACGATCTTTATGGGCTGGAGCCGGCCGGTTTGCCGGATACGCGCCCGTGGCTGGATCATGGTCCGAAATGGGTGGTCGCGGTGGGCCATTGCGCAGCGGGGTGTGGGGTGTTTGCCGGCAGCGCCGCTTGTGTTGGTGCGGTTGCCAAGGTGGTGCCGGTCGATCTGGAGATCCGTGGCTGTCCACCGAGTCCGACGCAGCTTTTGCAGGGGTTGCTCGCGCTGCTTGGCGGCGGTTGAGGGTGGCATTTATTCCGCCGCATCGGGCCGGTCGTCGGGACGACGGCCGCTCATGATTACCGGCCGGACCGGCGTGGATATGATGCGCTGCTGCGCAAGGCGGCAGAAATCGGCGTTCAGCTCGATACCTATGAAACGACGTGCCAACCGTCGGGCGGCGACGCAAGTGGTACCGGAACCGGCGAACGGGTCCAGAACGATATCGCCGGGAAAGCCGAGCTCCGGAACGGCGCGGAACGTGTACATGGCGATCAGCCGGTTGGGCAGGGCCTCGGGGAATGGCGCGGGATGGCCGTCCTGGCGCGGGACATTGTCCGGATACATCCACCAGACCTGCCGGGTCAGGTCCATCCACTCACTTTGAGAGAGCCGCGATGCGTCCTTGATGGCGGCCGGCAGGACACGGGGCGTGCCGGGTTTCACGAAGACGGCGATAAATTCGATGTAGTTCCGTTCATATAGATTCGGCGGATAGGGGTACGATCCGAACATCTTCTCGGTCGTCTGCTTTTCCCAAATATAAAGGCTGAAAAGCCGCAACGTTGTCAGGGTTTCGATCCGGCGTTTGATATCGGAATAAAGGTCGATAAGAATTCTGGTGTGGGTTGTCCCGAATGCTGTCTCGGAAACCGCCTTCGACAGCGGCAACAGCGGGACATTCAGGCAGAATTTGCCGTTGGGCAGCAACACGCGCGCGATCTCCGACCAGACGGCGTCGAGTTCGTCAAAGTATTGCTCGTAGGTCCCCAGGCCGATCTGATCGCGAATCCCGTAATCGACCGTGTGCCAATAGGGTGGGGAGGTGATCGCACATGGGCACCACTCCGCCGGAAGTTGCCGCAGGACCGACACTGCGTCTCCGCAGACCATGCGGTCCGAGACGGTTTCAAGTGTCAGGCCCGACGGTGGGGTGGTGACGATGCCCGATGCAGGCACGATCTCCCCTTGGCCGGAATAACGCCGCGAATGGGGCAGCTCAGCGGTGGGCAATCGGCTCTCTATCGCCGCGTCGGCTGCGTATTTGCGGCTGCGACGCAGCTTGCCCGCCGACCTTTCGTCCAGGTAGGACGTCATGCCGGGCGGCGAAACGGTCGAGACATCATGCCTCCTTTCCGCAGGCATCCGCGGGAACCGGCGCAATGGAGTCCCGCTTGCGCCGGAATAATGGGGAAACCCCGGAGCAAGGCTTGGCCTTTCCGCGACCATCGCTATAACCGGCCCGCAAGTCGTCGCGCAATGCAGGAGCCGGGACCATGCCGACCACACGCTGGGACAAGAGCAGGCTGCCCTCCCGCCATGTCACGGTCGGACCCGGCCGGGCCCCTCATCGCAGCTACTACTATGCGATGGGCCTGACCGCCCAGGAGATCGACCAGCCCTTCGTCGGCGTCGCCACCTGCTGGAACGAGGCGGCCCCCTGCAACATCGCGCTGTCGCGCCAGGCGCAGTCGGTCAAGAAGGGCGTCGGCGAGGCCGGCGGCACGCCTCGCGAGTTCACCACCATCACCGTGACCGACGGCATCGCGATGGGCCATCAGGGGATGAAGTCGTCGCTCGTGTCGCGCGACCTGATCGCCGATTCGGTGGAGCTGACGGTGCGCGGACACTGCTACGACGCGCTGGTAGGGCTCGCCGGGTGCGACAAGTCGCTGCCCGGCATGATGATGGCGATGCTGCGGCTGAACGTCCCCAGCGTGTTCATGTACGGCGGCTCGATCCTGCCCGGCCGCTTCCATGACCGCGACGTCACCGTGGTCGATGTCTTCGAGGCGGTCGGCCAGCACGCCGCCGGCCGGATGAGCGACGCCGAGCTGCACGAGCTCGAATGCGTCGCCTGTCCCTCGGCCGGCGCCTGCGGCGGCCAGTTCACCGCCAACACCATGGCGATGGTGAGCGAAGCGATCGGGCTTGCGTTGCCGGGCTCCGCCGGCTCTCCGGCGCCCTATGAGGAGCGCGACCGCTGGGCGGTCGAATCCGGCCGCGCGGTGATGGCGCTGATCGACCGTCGGCTGCGGCCGCGCGACATCGTCACCCGCCGCGCGTTGGAGAATGCCGCAATGGTTGCCGGTGCAACCGGTGGTTCGACGAATGCGGGCCTGCATCTTCCGGCCATCGCACACGAGGCCGGCATCCGCTTCACCATGGACGATGTGCTGGAGATCATGCGGCGCACCCCGTACATCGCCGACCTGAAGCCGGCCGGCAAATACGTGGCGCTCGACGTGCACCGGATCGGCGGCGTCCCGGTGGTGCTGAAGGCGCTGCTGGACGGCGGGCTGCTGCACGGCGACTGCATCACCGTGACCGGCAGGACCATGGCGGAGAACCTGAAGGACGTGGTGTTCCCGACCGGCCAGGATGTGGTTTATCCGGTTGCGCGGCCGATCTCGCGGACCGGCGGGCTGACCGGCCTGAAGGGCAATCTCGCGCCCGACGGTGCGATCGTGAAGATCGCCGGAATGCGGAGTTTGCGCTTCGAGGGCACTGCGCTGTGCTTCGAATCCGAAGAGGACGCGTTCGCCGCGGTGCAGGCGCGCGCCTACAAGCCGGGCGATGTCATCGTGATCCGCTACGAGGGGCCGAAGGGCGGCCCGGGGATGCGCGAGATGCTCTCGACGACCGGCGCGATCTACGGCCAGGGCATGGGCGAGCAGGTGGCGCTGATCACCGATGGCCGCTTCTCCGGGGGCACCCACGGGTTCTGCGTCGGCCATGTCGGGCCCGAGGCGGCGGTGGGGGGCCCGATCGCGCTGCTGCGCAACGGGGACCGCATCGTCATCGACGCCGAGCGTGGAACGATCGACGTTGCGCTGACCGAGGCCGAGTTGGCGGCGCGGCGTGCCGCCTGGCAGCCTCGACGCACGGACTACCAGAGCGGGGCGATCTGGAAATATGCCCAGCTTGTGGGCCCGGCACATCTCGGTGCGGTCACGCATCCGAGTGCCACAGCAGAGACACATTGCTACGCCGATATCTGAGCATTCGGAGGTGCAGATGAGACGTATCCTGGCTTGCGCATTAGCGATCGGCCTCGCCGCTTCGGCCGCTGCTCCGGCGATCGCCCAGCCCCCGCCGCCCTATCCGCCCGTGCCACCGCCTCGCTATGAGGCAATCCCGCCCCCGCCCGGCGCGCGCTACGTCTGGGTTCCCGGCCATTGGCACTGGAATGGCTACCGGTACGTGTGGTTCCCCGGCCGCTACATGATCCGGCAGGCGGGGTGGGGCCACTACGTGCCCGGGCGTTGGGTCTGGAACGCGCCTATGGGCCGGTGGGTCTGGCGCCCGGCACACTGGGCGGGGTAGGCCGGCGGAGCCTTACAGGGGTGGAAGGCCCATCTCTGCGAAAACGTACGCTAGCGTATTGCACGCAATATTGAGGGTGAGGATAGCTGCGGCGCGATGCGGCTGAACGGCCGCTGCTGGATTGCTGCGACAAGCCCGCGCTCAGGCCATTGCGGGCTCCGGCATCGGGGTGGCGCGCCGCCGGGGTGACTGAAAGTAGCTGCCGTTGGGAATGACGTGCGCGTGGGCCAGCGGCGAGACACGGGCGAGATCCTCATCGCTGACGTGATGGCCAGCATCACGCAGCTGCGCAACGATGCGGGTCATCTGCACGGTGTTCCAGATGAGCACGGCGTTGGAGAGCAGGCTCAGGCAGCTGGCCTTGTTCATCACCTCCTCGTAGTCGCCGGAGCGGAGGTCACCCTGGTTGGCGAAGAAGATCCACTTGGCAAGGATGTGACGGAACTCACCGCGGTTCAGCTGTAACTGGATCGCCTGCCGCAGCGGTTCCTCGTGGATGTAACGCAGGATGTGGATCGTTTTGGCCAACCGGCCGAGCTGGCTGAGCGCGCCGGCGAGGCGATCGGCGGCGGGCGCGTTGATGAGCCGCTGCATGATGACATGGGCCGGCATCAGTCGGTCCTTCAGCGATGCGGCAAGGCGGATGAGTTCATCCCATTGCTCGACGATGAGATCGAGGTTGATGGTGTTGCGGAACAGCGGTTGCAGCGGGCCGTAGTCGGTGGTGCGATTAACGCGGCTCAGCACCTGGTCCGGTAGATCCTTCAACCGCGGCATAAACCGGATGCCGAGCAGGGCGCACAAGCCGAAGAGATGCTCGGTGAAGCCATGCGTGTCGGACGTGTGCTCGCGGACCGGTAACATGGTGTCGTTGTCGAGAATGCCCCCAAGCACATAGCCAGCTTCACGGGGTGTACAAGCGATCGCCTGGGTGGCGTAGACGCTGTGCTGATCGGCGGTATGGGTGTAGAAGGCGAGCGCACGGTCATAATAGCCGAAGTAGCGCGGATAGACGCTGCCCAGCAGGCTGTCACGCTGAACCATGAAGCGCTGACCGTCCGAGGACGACCGGCTGCCATCGCCCCAGACTCGGCTGAGCGGCAGGGTATGATGGTAGTTGACGAGGCTGGTGTTCGCGGCCTTCAGGGTCTCGTCACGCAGAAACCATCGGCTGGTGTCCTGCAGCATGTCCGCGGTGAGGTCATCGACGCTCTGGCTCATGGCTGCCAGGCCGAGATTGGTGCCATGCGCGATCAGGGTAGCCAACAGCGAACGGTACGGGTCTTTATCGCGTGGGGTGTAACCGCCGAGCGGCTGAAAGGCCCGCGTAAAGCCGCACCATTCATCGACGTCCTGCAGGACATCCTCGATCCGCACCCGGGGGTAGCTGGCACGGCAGGTTTCACGCAGTTGCTGCAACTCGCGTGAGATGGGCAACGCATCCCGTCGCTTCAGTTTGAGCCGGCCGTCATGCACACACGCAAACTGGTTCCCCGGCAGACCGTCAGCTGCGGAACGGGCAGCGCGATCGAACTCGGCCACCAATTGGCAGAGAAACTCGTTGGGATCGGCAGGCACACCGAGCTGCTGGTAGGCCTGCGGCCGATGCTCCTGCCAGTTGCGGCTGTCGTAGATCAGGTTCCAGAACGAGACATGCTCACGACTTTCGGTCAGGAACAGGCCACCGGCGCGCAGTGCACCGCGGACAGCGAGTGCGAGCGCGACTTCCCAAATCCGGCGATCGGGCTTGCCGTTCTCTACAACATAAGGCCGCCACTCGCCCGGCACGAAGCCACATGGATCGTCCGGCGTCAGCGACGTGCGTGCCCCGGCATCGATGGCGCGCGCAACCTCAATCGCCTGTAGCAGCGGTTCGCTGCCGGCGGCAGCCTGGAACGGCAGCCCAAAGAAGCTCGGTAGGTATTGTCGAAGCGTGCTGTAGCGCGACAGCATGGCATCGAGCTCGCCACGCTGCTCCAGTTGCTCGTAGGCACGACAATCGACAACAGCCTGTGCCAGTTTCGGCGCGTCGACTTCCGCACGGAACGCGGCGACGGTCTGATCGCCGTCGGCGTCCATCAACGCGTCGACCGCTCCGAGCACGCGATGCATGCCATCTCGGGCTTGGCGACGCAGCCGTTTGCGCTGTTTCTCGACGGCGTTACGAGCCCGCCTGGCCATGCCTGTCAGGAACAGATCGTTCATCTCAATGATGTGGTCGAGTAGCATTTTGCGGGCTTCGACCAGGTAGCAGGCAACCAAACTGTAGCGCTTGGCGGGTGCGAAACGGCGCAAGTCGCCGGCGTCATAACGGCGGCCAAGCTCGCCAAGCTGGCGAATGATGCGTGGGTCGAGATCATCGAGCCCGCTCCCGTCGGCGAGCAGGCCTTCGATGAGACGCAAACGGATGACGTCGCCCTTGATCACCGCCGCGCCAGGTGAGCGCGGGTAATCTTTCAGCCGGAACAGGCTGGAGCGAGCATCGCCACGCGGCACTTCCAGCAGCAAATCTATCGATTGCCGCAATCCGGCGGGCAGGCGTGCGGCGACCATCTCGAACAATTCGGCGGTCGCCTGAGCGACGACGGAGTTGACGAGCCGTTCGAGCGTGCCAGGCGCCGGAAGCATGATGTGCCAGCTCCGCAGCTGGTGCTCTGCCCGGGCTAGCAGTTCGACCGCGCTGTGTCCTTCGGTGGCGCCTTGGCGCAGCCAGCCCCGCAGCCTGATGGACGCGTTTTGGTCGAAAGGGCCAATGCCGAGATAGCGACGGATACGTTGCGCTTGCTCGCGCTCAGTCGGTTCGCGTTCCGGTGGACCAAGGAAGAGAACCGGTGCGAGGCCGAGCTGGCGCGAAAGGTGGTTAACAATTCGGAGCGGCGCCTGCCGGTAATCATCGAGGAACCGGCCGTGGGTGCGCAGCATGCACAGCTGCAACGCATATCGGCGCTTGTGGTCGGTACCGCGGCAGTGGCTGATCTCCCGCAGATCGGCTGGTGACAGGTTCCAATCCCGCGTAAGTTCATCCTCGGTGGGATCGGCGGTGATCCCGATCCTCTTGCGCAGCGGCGCCCTGAGATACTGGTCAGCCGTCGACATTGAGATGCGAGCGCTCGAGATCGGCGGCAAGATCTTCATTCGATGGCCGTGTATAGACAGCCGTCGTGTCGAGTGACTCATGGCCAAGCAGAGCCGCGAGTTCGACCAGCTTGCCGGGATTGTCACGCAGGTAACCGAGCGCGAAGGTGTGTCGCAGCGTATGGGCCGAGATTGGCACGCGTTTCACACGAGCCCGCCGTGCGACGCCAGCAATCACCGCCTGAATCGAGCGCACCGGCATCGGCCTGTCGCGGTTACTGAGGAACAATGGCTCGGTTTTGGCCACCGATGCGCGGGTGTCGAGATAGGTTCTGATCGCCCGCCGCGCGGTGGCGTTCAGCGGTACTTCGCGTGCCTTGAGTCCCTTGCCCTCGCGGATGCGCACGCTGCCGGACCGATCATTGATAATGATGTCGCCGACGTGAAGCGCGGCGAGTTCGCCCACCCGGATACCGGTCTGCAGCATCAGTTGGACGAGAGCATAGTTGCGCGCAGCCAGGCTATGACGGGAGGCGCCCGCCGCGCGCAACACGGCGTGGACCTCGATGTCGGCCAAGCCAACCGGCTGGCGGTTGCGAGCGGTGCGAACCGGCCGGACGTCGTGGACAACGTCAGCGCTGAGCATTCCCGTGGTATGGGCCCATCGGCCGAGTCGGCGCAGCGCTTCCAGTCGGCGGTTGATCGTCGCCGGGCGCCGACCGGCGGCGATCATCTGCTGGCGGTAGGCGATCAGGTCGTACTCGGCGAGACGCTCGGGACCGAACGCCGAATCTTGCAAGCTCTGGTGCCAACGAAGGAAATGACGCAGGTCGTACACATACCCGCGCAGTGTCGCGGGCGACAGGTCCTCGCGTGCCAGGCTGGCGCAGAACTGCGTCAGCCATGGCGGGTCGCCGGCTCGGGTCGGGGCGGCCAAGGTCGCCTGTATTGCACGCAATATCATCCCCCGCGTTAGGACCCCAAATTATTGCGTGCAATATGCCCGCCGCCGGGGCGATATGCCAGCCAATCCGCATTGCACGCACTGATTGCACGCAATAAATGGCCACTTTATGCCGGAAGCCGAACGTACCTGCGCGTTGTCCGGCCCGAATCGTCCGAATCCAGGCCGTGTTCACGTTTCTTACCGTACGTTTTCGCACGCTCGGGCCTTCCACCCCTTACAGCGCATCAGGCCAGCTCCACCACCACGGGCACGTGATCCGATGGTTGCGGCTGACCGCGTTCTGCACGGTCCGGTTCCGCACTGACGAGCTGCTCGGCGAGTGTCGGCGACAGTAGCACGTGGTCGATGCGCAGGCCCAGGTCGCGTTGCCAGGCGCCCGCCTGATAGTCCCAGAACGTGTAGATCGGCCCATGCGGATGCACTGCGCGCACCGCATCCGTCATGCCCAGCCATAGCAACCGGCGGAAATGGGCTCGGCTTTCCGGGCGCACGAGCGCGTCTGTCGGGGGCAGTGTGCCGGGGGCGGCGTCCTCGGGTGCGGGGCAGACGTTGAAGTCGCCGGCAAGGACGGTGGGACGGTCGGCTTGCAGCAGCGTTGCCGCGCGCTCGGCGAGCCGATCCATCCAGGCAAGCTTGTAGGCGAATCCGGCCTCGCCGCCGGAGTTGCCGTTCGGCAGATAGATGCCGGCAATTGTCATGCCGTCCGCGTCCAGTTCGATGTAGCGGGCCTGCGCGTCTTCATCGGCCATCCCCGGCAGCCGGCGATGTGTCACGGTGAACGGCACGCGGGACAGGACCGCGACGCCGTTGTAGGACTTCTGCCCGACCGCCTCCGCGGTGTAGCCCAGCCCGTGCAAGGACAGCGAGGGAAACGCGGCGGCCTGGCATTTGATTTCCTGCAGCAGCAGGATGTCAGGGCGGGCCGTTTCCAGCCAGCGGCAGACATGCTTCTCGCGCTGGCGGATGGAGTTGATGTTCCAGGTGGCTAGTTTCAATTGAGCGATCCTTTGATGATCACGATCTGCGCTAACAGCCGCGGGCGATGCGGCTTGGGGAGAGGTGCACACGGAGCGCCGCCGAGTTAGCCCCTGTTGCTGTACACTTCGGCTGCGACCGACCCTCACCCGGTTCGCTTCGCGAACCGACCTCTGCTGCAGAGCGGGAGAGGTGGATTTGGATGTGGTGCTTCGCGCTACTTTGGCGCTCCGTGTGAACCTCCTTCGGCGCCTCTTTCGTTCCGCATATCACGAATCCGCGTGGAAATCCGAGCCGACTACGGCTGCGGTGACAAAGCCGCGCGCAACCTGGCCGTATCGTCGGGGCGGAACAGACCGCGGCGCAGGAACAGGTCGATCAGGACAAGGTTCACGTTGAACTTGAAGGTCTCGGTGCTGCGAACCGCCTCGGCGACGCGCGGCAGCGGCCAGAGCTCGAACGCCGCCACCTCGCCGTCGTGCGGGTAGGGTCGGAACACCTCCGGCAAGATCAAGTCGTAGCACTGCAACACGTCGCGCCGCAGTCCTTCCTCGCGTGCCATCGTGTATCGGATCACGCCCACATGCACCGCCTGGCGGGCAAGCTCGGCGGGGATGCCGGCCTCTTCGGCAGCCTCCTTCACCAGCGTCTCCTCGGCGGTCAGTCCGGCCGGCACCCCGCCAGCCACGAGATGGTCCAGCTTGCCCGGGTCCAGCGCCTTGTCCGCGGCGCGGCGGGCGACCCAGAGATGCGGCCCGTCCGGCCACTCAACCAGCCCGTTCACGTGCACGCCGACGGCCTCGATGCCGAAGGCGGGCAACGCGCCGCGATCGATCTCGGCGATTGGCGGGGTGTCCGGGCGGGCGCGCACATCGAATGCCTCCCCGCGCCAGCGCAGCAGTCCCCGCTCGACCAGCCCGCGGACGACCGTCTGCAAGGCGGCCGGGTCGTCCAGGCACACCCGATCCGGCCTGGCTGTGACATGCGGGAACGCGGCCAGCACCCGTCCCAGCGCCGGTTGGACCCAGCCGACCTGGTCGGCGCCGATGCTGAACGGCAGCCGGCCGCCCGGCAGGACCGCGTTGTTGCACGCCCGGATGTGGCGCAGGAATCCGCTGATCTCAGGCTCAATGTGCACGTTGAATGACTTTCCTTGGCCGCGTCCAGATGCCACATCGGGGAGTATGGCACGATCCCCGACTGTCGATCTCGGCCTCGGGCCGCCGCGTGGCACCGTCCAGACGATCCGCTCCCTGCTGCCATATCTGTGGCCGAGACGCGATCCCGTCGGGCAGGTGCGGGTGGCCGCGGCGGGGGCGTTCCTGCTGCTCGCCAAGGGCGCCACGGTGCTGCTGCCGATCGTATATGGGCGGGCCGTCGATGCGCTGGCGCCGCAGGGAAGCGCCGGGGGCCATCTGTTGCCCGGTCATCTGCCGGGCGCGGCGCTGACGGTGCCGGCGGCGCTGATCGTGGCCTATGGGTTGCTGCGGCTCGGCTCCACGGGGTTCGGCGAGCTGCGCGACGCGGTGTTCGCTGCCGTGCAGCAGAGGGCGGCGCGGCGGCTGGCGCTGGAGACGTTCGATCATCTGCATCGGCTGTCGCTGCGCTTCCATCTCGACCGGCAGACCGGCGCGCTATCGCGGGTGATCGACCGCGGCACCGCGGGGATCCAGTCGGTGCTGCGGCTTGCGGTGTTCAATGTGATCCCGACGCTGTTCGAGATGGTGGCGGTCACCGCCATCATCTGGGGCCTGTTCGACTGGCGCTTCGCGCTACTGACGTTCGGCGCGGTAGGTAGCTATCTTGGCTTTACGCTGACCTTCACCAATGTCCGGGTGCGCATCCGGCGCACCATGAACGAGACCGACAACGAGGCACGCGCGCGGGCGATCGACAGCCTGCTGAACTACGAGACGGTCAAGTATTTCGGCAACGAGCGGCACGAGTCGGAACGTTTCGACGCCGCTCTGGCGCGCTATGAGCGGGCGGCTGTGCGCAGCCAGATCTCGCTCAACATGCTGAACCTCGGCCAGGCCGCGATCGTCGCGCTGGGGCTCGCGGCCATTATGCTGCTGGCCGCGAAAGGTGTGCGGGCCGGCACCATGACGGTGGGCAAGTTCGTGCTGGTGAACACCTATCTGATGCAACTTTACCAGCCGCTCAATTTCCTCGGCTTTGTCTATCGCGAGATCAAGCAGGGGCTGGTGGATATGGAGCAGATGTTCCGTCTGCTGGCGATGAAGCAGGAGGTGACGGACCGGCCGGGTGCGCGGGCGCTGGCCGCGCATCTGTCCGATGGGCCGGCCGGCGAAGTGCGGTTCAAAAATGTTGAGTTCGGCTATCGCCCGGACCATGAGATACTGAAAGGGATCGAATTTGTTGTTCCCGCCGGCGCCAAGCTTGCCATCGTGGGCCCGACCGGAGCGGGGAAATCCACCATCAGCCGGCTGCTGTTCCGCTTCTACGACGTGACCGGCGGATGCATCCGGATCGACGGACAGGACATCCGCGACGTGACGCAAGACAGCCTGCGTGCGGCGATCGGCGTGGTGCCGCAGGACACGGTGCTGTTCAACGATACGATCCGCGCCAACATCGGCTTCGGCCGGCCGGGTGCGACGCAGCCAGAGATCGAGCGCGCCGCGCGGCTTGCCCAGGTGCATGATTTCGTGATGCGCCTGCCGGACGGCTACGACACACGCGTGGGCGAGCGCGGGCTGAAGCTGTCGGGCGGGGAGAAGCAGCGGGTGGCGATCGCGCGGACGATCCTGAAGGACCCGCGGATCCTGATCCTGGACGAGGCGACGAGCGCACTCGATACCCGCACCGAACAGGACATCCAGGCGGCGCTGCGCGCGGTCGCGCGGCACCGCACTACGGTGGTGATCGCCCATCGGCTTTCCACGGTGGTGGACGCCGACGAGATCCTGGTGCTGGCGGAAGGTCGCGTGGCGGAGCGCGGCACTCATGCGAGCCTGCTCGCAAGCGGCGGGCTCTATGCCCGGATGTGGGCGCTGCAGGCGCTGGAACAGGACGAGATCGAGCCGGAACCGGCTGTCGCGCAGCCGGTCTCGGCAAGCTGAAAGGAGCCCCAAGCAATGGCAAGCGAGCAGGACCTTCCCGATCCGCCGCCGGCCGACTTGTCGCGTGCCGGCGCGGTGATCGACAAGGCGATCGAGTACATGGCGGGCCAAAGTATCGGCGAAGTGGCGATAGCCTCGGCGCTGCTGGGCGGAGCGCTGGCGCTGTTGGCCCACAGCATGGCCGACGACGCGATCGTCGGCGTGCTGAACAACGCGATCGCCAGCGTGCGGGCGGGGGAGTTGCGGCGGGATGTGAAGGGCGGTCACGGCTGACGGCGGTCGGGCTGGTGGTGCGCCGCGTTGGGGTGGGGCCATGTCTCGTGGTCGTCTCATTAGCTTCGCCTGCTGCTTGACGGCGTGCCGGGACCTCGTCCATAAGCCCGCGCTTCGCCGGCTGGGCCGGCCTTTCAACTGGGTTCGGATGATGTCGCGCCGCTGCCAGATCACCGGGAAGGGCGTGCTGACGGGGAACAACGTCAGCCACGCCAATAACAAGACCCGCCGCCGCTTCCTGCCCAACCTGCAGGTCGCGTCGCTGGGGTCCGATATTCTCGGCACGCCGATCCGGATGCGGCTGTCGACCCGCGCAATCCGGACGGTGGAGGCAAAGGGCGGCATCGATGCCTTCCTGCTGAACACGCCGGACCGGCGGTTGCCGCCTGAGAGCCAGGCGATCAAGCGGCGGCTGCTGCGGGCACAGGCGAAGCAGGAGGCGCGGGGCTGAGACCCGAGCCACTTTTGGCCGCTTAACCCTTGCGCCATCGGGGTGCGAGGGAGACATGACATCCGTAGCTTTGTCGTCGTCGCCGTGAACGCGGTCGGCTTCGCCCTGCCTGCCTCGGCAGTGATATTCGGATCATGCCGCGCGCGCTCCTGGTCCATGCAAAGGACCGTGAGGGCAATCCGGTCACCATGATGATTGCGCCGAATTCGGTGACGGCATTGCTGACGGTCGCCGGCAATGGCGGCCAGGGTGGTCCGGGCAGCGCACAGAATGGCGTTGGTAACAATAGCAACGGATCAATGTCCGGCAACGGCAATGGAAGTCGCTTTGGTGCCAACGGCAACAGCACTAGAGAACGTCTTCGGGCTGGTGGCGGTCCCGCTCGGCGCCTGGCGCGGTTGGCGTTTCGTGCGCGTGGCCTGGTGGCGGTACCTGCATTTGGGCGCGCTCGCCGTGGTGGCTGTGCAAGCGGTGATCGGGCGAGCCTGCTTTCTCACGCTCTGGCAGGACGCCTTGCGGGGAGTGAGCGGCAATGAAACGCCCTGATCATGGGTTGGGTGGACCGGCTCATCTATTGGCCGCTGCCGGTTTGGTTCTTTGCGGTACTTTATGTGCTGGTGTGATGTTATGCTCTGGCGCTGCTGTGGCTGGTGCCGCCGACATGGCGGTAGCCGATGAATGGTTTTGCGAATGAACCGGCCCAAGCCGACGTTGACGTCGCCGCTAATAACAGGCTGAATATAGCATGAAGTTCCCTATTGCCGGCGCATTCACACAGCAGCTTGGCTGGTGTGGCCAGCCGTCGCTGCGCCATCGTCAGCCACGGTTTCGGCCTGTCGTTCGTATTCCATCGCGAGGGTCACTACGGGACGGGAGTAGCTCGTGATAGGAGTTCGCTTCAGGGAAACCTTGGCTGACCTGCATGGGCGACTTCATGCGGTCGGACGCGACGAAAAAGCAATCAAGTGGACACGGAATGCACTGAGTTCACACAGAGTTTCACGGGTGCGCCGGGAGACCGGCAAGAGGAGAGGGTGCAAGTCGCTTACGATGAAAGGCGGAGCGAGCCAGATCGGCCTCGAGTCATGCGTGCTGCATCGCGAGGTGCAGGGCGAAGCGTTGACAGGGGCGCCGGTGGGCCGGGTATTGAGCCGCGAAAGTCTGTTAGTCCGGGATGCCGACGCTGTCCGTGTAGTGGAAGGCAACACGGCAGGGTGCGCTAGCGCGAGTGCCCTGCCGGTCCCGCGTGGTCTGAGACCCTGGCACGTCGGCGAAACCTCTTGTTCCGGGAACCGGGAGATCTCATGCCCGGCCGTTTCGCAAGGAACGGTCCGCGCTGGGAAGGCCGGAGGGCCGAAGCCAGTGATGCACGGGCATGAGAAGTCAGGCCTTCCCACAGTAGCTGTGAAGCCGGCGAACGGAGGTGGGCAACCACCCGAGGAGTCGGGGGAGCCAAGGGGAGGGGCCGAGGGGAACGCGGTCGAGCGCGGCACGCGCCGGACACCGAGTCGGGAAAGCGTGTCACCCGGGCTGGATCGCGTACGGCAAGCAGCGAGGACAAAGGAACAGGAACGGTTCACTGCCCTGCTGCACCATGTGGATGTCGATCTGCTGCGGGCGGCCCATGGCTGGCTGCGCAAGGAGGCATCGGCGGGGGTGGACGGGGTGACGTGGGATGCGTACGGCGAAGGGCTGGAGCACAAGCTGGCAGACCTGCACGGGCGCATTCATCGGGGTGCCTATCGGGCGCAACCATCGCGACGGGTTTATATCGCGAAGCCGGATGGGCGCCAGCGACCGCTGGGCATCGCCGCGCTGGAAGATAAAATTGTCCAGCGTGCGCTGGTGGAAGTGCTGAACGCCATCTGGGAGGAAGACTTCCTAGGGTTCAGCTACGGGTTCCGACCGGGGCGCAGCCAGCATGATGCGCTGGATGCGCTGGCGGTCGGGATCAACCGGTGCAAGGTGAACTGGATCCTGGACGCCGACATCGCCGGATTCTTCGATTCGGTCAGCCATGAATGCCTGATCCGTTTCGTGGAACACCGGGTTGGTGATCGGCGGGTGGTGCGCCTGATCCGCAAATGGCTGAAGGCCGGGGTGGCGGAGGACAGAGAGGTGAAGCCGGGGACAGTGGGCACGCCGCAGGGTGCGGTGATGACGCCCTGAACGCAAAAGGTAACTTTCGGTTTGAGCGTGAGATTAGGC
>Ga0335075_10004653_pt1 | contig 21393 bp, 20 predicted proteins | sample Lox_Sample_24_FD_206723 | JGI IMG/M metagenome (GOLD analysis project Ga0335075, IMG submission 206723) | Soil microbial communities from Loxahatchee National Wildlife Refuge, Florida, United States - Lox_Sample_2.4 | ecosystem: Environmental > Terrestrial > Soil > Wetlands | place: USA...
CAGTGGCGAAGGCCGCAGTCGGCGCCCGGATGTCCAACGCGGGCCAGGCCTGCAACGCCGCCAAGCGGATGATTGTGGCGGACTCGGTCTACGACGACTTCATGAGCGAGTTCGTGCCGCTGATGGCCGCCCAGATCACCGGAGATCCAACCGACCCTGGCATCACTTACGGGCCGCTGTCCTCCGAGCAGGCCGCGGTCAACCTGATGAGCCAGATCGAGGACGCAGTGAGCAAGGGCGCAACCGTGCACACCGGCGGGCACCGCGTCGACCGGCCGGGCGCATTCGTGGAGGCGACGGTGCTGTCGGCGGTTACCCCCGAGATGCGGGCGTTCAGCGAGGAGCTGTTCGGGCCGGCGGCCGTGGTGTACCGGGTCAAGGATGCCGACGAGGCCGTAGCGCTGGCGAACGCCAGCTCGTTCGGGCTCGGCGGCTCGGTCTGGACGGCGGACGAGGCCCTAGCCGCGCAGGTCGCCGACCAGCTAGAGGTCGGCATGGTCTGGATCAACCGAACCGAGGGTGGCGGTGCCGAGCTGCCGTTCGGCGGGACCAAGCGCTCCGGCGTGGGCCGCGAACTCGGCCCGCTCGGCATCGACGAGTTCGTGAACAAGAAGCTCATTCATACCAAGCCCGCGGGCTGAACGAGTTCCTGGCGGGCAGTTACTTATCGTGTTGCCGATGAGCCGCCGGGCCGCGCCGGTTAACTGCCGACTCGGCAGGATCGTCGTAGTGCTCGTTCTTGTCGTCGCGGGCGCTGCCGCCTGCTCTACTTCGCCTTCTACGGCCGGGGGGCTCAGCGGGGCCAGCGTCTACTTTCACACCCTGCCGCCCGGCGCGACGCTGCCCAGCGGCGCACATTGCGCCCAGGTCGTCAACTCCTCGCCGGAGCCCGAGAACAGGTCCGGCAATAAGGCGTACAACAGCAGGAAGGGCCATCACCTCGGCGCGAAGTTCCTCGCCGCGGACGGGCCTGAGGCGCTGAAGCTGGCCAGGCGGGTCAACGGCGTCTTCACCGGCACCACGATCGACATACTCCGGTGGGCGGCCTGCAAGTGGGGCATCAACCAGGACATCGTCTACGCCCAGGCGGCCGTTGAGAGCTGGTGGCAGCAGGACACGCTCGGTGGCTGGACCGCGGACCCGGCCGACTGCCCGCCCGGTAACAAGCTCGGTGCGGACGGCAAGCCCGGCGAGTGCCCGGTGACCTGGGGGATCCTGCAGAACACCTACGGGCACGGCGGCTGGCCGGGCATCGCCCGGTCTACTGCGATGAATGCCGACGCCGCCTACGCGATTTGGCGCTCATGCTATGACGGCTACGAGACCTCGCTGAACACCATGCCCAGAGACGGTCAGTACCACAAAGGCGACGTGTGGGCCTGCGTTGGAGCCTGGTTCTCTGGCCACTGGCTGGACCCGCCGGCCCTGGACTACATCGCCCAGGTGAAGAGGTACCTGCGCGAGAAGATCTGGCTCAGGCCGAGCTTTCGCTGGTGAGCTGACGTTTCCGGCGGTGCGTGCCGGCCTGCCTACTTGTTACCGATGATGCGGATAACCAGCACGACGCCCACGATGAGAACGATGACGAGTAGCCCGCAGCCTATGACCACGCGTGCCCCCTGGCGATTCCTTTCCTGCCCTTGCGAAGTCTGCCTGGTTGAAGGCTGATCACGCGAGAGAGGATCGCAACTCATGGAATGCTCATTGCACCGGGCGCTCGAGGGCACCCTGGCCGTCTTGACCAGGGTCCGGCCAGCGGATCTGGACGAGCCGACGCCATGCGAGTCGTGGGATGTCCGTGCGCTCGTCAATCACTTCGTCGGCACAGCCCGGTGGTGGGCCGCGACGATCGCCGCCGATGACGATGTCGCCGGCGCGGACTAGGCGGGTGGGGACTTCGTGGCCGCCTATCAGGAGAGCATTCAGATCGCTGTCGCCGCGTTCTCAGCCGACGGCGCGATGGACCGAACTATCCAGCTGCCGTTCGGCGAGTTCCCTGGCACCGTTTTGCTTAGCCTGGCCACGATGGAGCAGTTCACACATGGCTGGGATCTTGCGCGGGCGACCGGACAGAGCACGGATCTGGATCCCTCGCTGGCCGCCGGACTGCTCAGCCAGGCGAGACTGGCGATCCCTGACGCCTTTCGCGGGCCTGACGGCCAGGCCCTGTTCGGGACTGCCCGCGACGCTCCTGCCGGAACGGGACCGGCCGACCAGCTCGCCGCCTTCCTCGGCCGCGCGGTGTGAGCCGTGCCCGATAGCGCGGTATTTGTCGAGGACACCGAGCCGTTCCGGCGTGAGCTGCTCGCACACTGCTACCGGATGCTCGGCTCGATCCAGGATGCGGAGGACCTGGTCCAGGAGACATACCTGAGGGCCTGGCGCTCCTATGGCGGCTTCGAGGGACGGTCCTCAGTGCGTACCTGGCTGTACCAGATCGCCACTAACGGGTGCCTGACCGAACTTGCCAAGCGCAGCCGCCGGGTGCTGCCGTCCGGCCTGTACGACCCGGAACCGGATCCCGGAGCGTACCCGGAAGAGGCCGGGACGCAGGTGACGTGGCTAGAGCCGGCGCCTGATGTGATGGTGACCAAGGACTCGGCTGATCCCGCCGTCATCGTCGCTGCGAGTGAGGGACTGCGGCTCGCGCTCATCGCCAGCCTCCAGTACCTTCCGGCCAGGCAGCGCGCCATCCTGGTGCTGCGAGATGTGCTGGCGTTTCCGGCCACCGAGGTCGCGGTCATGCTCGGCACCACGACGGTGTCGGTCAAGAGCGCGCTGCAGAGGGCCAGAGCGCGGCTGAGGGAACTGGCCCCGGCAGCCGGCCAGATCAGCGAGCCGACCGCGCCGCAGGCCCGCGCGCTCCTCGACCGGTACATCGCTGCGTTCGAGAAGGCCGGCGCCGCCGCGCTGGAGCGGCTATTGATAGCGGACGCCACTCTGGAGGCGACGCCGATGCATACCTGGTTCGCCGGCCGCAAGACCTGCGTGCCATTCCTGCGCAACCACGTCCTCCGATCGCCTGGTTACTGGCGCATGCTGGCCACCAGTGCCAACGGGCAACCTGCCGCAGCGGCCTACACGCGTGACCAGGACGGGAGCTACCGGCCGTACGGAATCTGCGTGCTCACCGTCACCAGCGCAGGCATCCACCGGGTCTGCTCATTCGGCGACCCGAAGCTGGTCACCGTGTTCGGGTTCCGGCCGGACATGGCATACGGAGCTGGAAGCGCGGGCGACCATCGGCAAGCTGGCCCTGCTGCCCTGAACACGCCCCGCCTAGGCGGGGCGCCACAGGGAGCGCTCGATGTCGGCCCGGCGGGCGGTCCTAGCTGAGCGACACCGGGAGGTGCGCGGGCCCGCGCAGGTTCATCCGGCCGTTCCAGGTCACCTCGCCGTCGAGGGCGAGCCCGGGGAACCGCGCGGTGAGCCGCGCGAACGCGATCGAGGCTTCCAGCCGGGCGAGGGACGCGCCCAGGCAGTGATGCGGCCCGGCGCCGAAAGACACGTGCCGGTGCGCGTTGTCGCGGCTGAGCTTGACCTCGGCGGCATCGGTGCCCCAGAAGAGCTCGTCGCGGTTGGCCGAACCGAGGCTGGCCATGACGAAGGCTCCGGCTGGGATGATCGTGCCGCGGATGGTGACCGGTTCGAGTGTGATTCTCCTGCTGGCTTGCACGGGGCTGTCGTAGCGCAGCAGTTCCTCGACGGCGCTTTCGGCGAGATCTGGGTTGTTCCTGAGCAACGCGAGCTGATCGGCGTTGCGCAGGAGCGCGAGAGTGCCGCCGGCGATGAGGTTGACCGTCGTCTCGTGCCCGGCGATGTACAGCAGCAGAGTCTGGGCGATCAGCTCGTCGTCGCTGAGCGCATCACCGTTGTCCTCCGCGTTGATGAGCGCGGTAAGCACGTCGTCAGCAGGGTTGCCGCGCTTCCACGCGATCATGTCGGCTGCTATCGCGGTCAATTCGGCATCGGCGGCCGCGATAGCGGCTGCCAGGGCAGGATCGGCCACCGGCTCCAGCGAGCGGACCACGGTCCCGCTCAGCTGCCTGATGCGTTCGTGATCAGCAGGCGGCGTGCCGAGCATCTCGGCGATCACGGCGAACGGCAGCGGAAATGCCAGAGCATCGACGAGGTCCACCCGGCCCTGTCCGTCAACGGCGTCGAGCATGCCATCTACCAGCCCGGTGATGCGCGGCCGCAGCGCCTCAACGGCCCGCGGCGTGAACGCCTTCGACACCAGCCGGCGCAGCCTCGTGTGATCGGGCGGGTCCCGGTCGAGCATGGACAGCTTGTCCGCACCGGGCAACTCGTCGCCGAACATCTGCTCGCGTAGCTGCCGCAACGGGCCGTCGGCGACGTTGCGGTCTTCCACCGACAGTCCGGCGCGCAGCAGCCACGACACGTCCTCGTAGCGGGTGAGCAGCCAGAAGCCGAAGGGATGCTGGTACACCGGCGCCTCAGCCCGCAGCACCGCGTACTGCGGATAGGGGTCATCGGTGAAGCCCGGCGCGAACGGATCGAACAACGGGGATGGCACGGCAGCCTGGGTCACCAGATCCTCCGTCCTCGCTGCGCGGCGCGGACCAGCAGGACGTCCATCAGCCGCGTGGCGTTGAGGTTGCGAAAGCTACATCTCTGGAGCGCACTCCAATGTTCGCATGCTTTCCGCGGCATCAGAGTCCGGGCGACTGCGCTGTCTCAAGGCGCGGTCGGCCGGCCGGCCGTCGACCCGTCGGAATTCATCAGAGCGGCAGTGTGACTACCGTTATCCCGGCGGATGATGACGGCTGGCCCATCGCGGCCAGCGCCGCGCCGGCGTCTGCAAGCCCGATCACCTCACCGAGCAGCAGGTCCGGACGCAGAGTCCGGTCTGCTACCAGCGCGAGCATTGGCGCGTAGGCACGAGCGGGCATGCCGTGCGAGCCGTAGATCTCCAGTTCCCGTGCGACGACGATGTCCATCGGCAGCGGCGGTGTGGACGCGGCGCCGAGCAGCAAGCCGACCTGCAGGTGGCGGCCGCGGCGGCGCAGGCAGCGCACCGAGTTGACCGCGGTGGCCGGGGAGCCGAGCGCATCGACTGAGACCGCCGCTCCGCCGCTGGTGAGCTCGCGGATGGTGGCCGCCGGATCGGCGTCCTTGCTAGCGTCCACGGCGGCCTCTGCGCCAAGGTCGCGGGCTCGCTGCAGCGCCCCGGCGGCGACGTCGACCGCGACCACCCGCGCGCCGAGCGCTACGGCGATCATCACCGCGGATAGCCCGACCCCGCCGCATCCGTGCACCGCCAGCCAGTCGCCGGCGCCGATCCGCCCGTGCACCGTGAGCGCCCGGAACGCGGTCGCGAACCTGCAGCCCAGCGACGCGGCGGTGACGAGCTCCACCGAATCCGGGAGCGCAACCAGGTTCGCATCCGCTGCATGGATCGCCACCAGCTCGGCGAACGATCCAGGCCCGGTGAACCCCGGCTGGGTCTGGTCCGGGCAGACCTGGGCGTCGCCGCGCAGGCAGTACTCGCAGAGCCCGCAGCCGCAGACGAACGGAACCGTCACCCGGTCACCCGCCCGCCACCGGGTGACCCCCGGTCCGGTCTGGGCAATCACGCCGGCCAGCTCATGCCCGGGGATGTGCGGCAACGCGACTGGGTCGTGCCCCTGCCAGGCATGCCAGTCCGACCGGCACACCCCGGTCGCGCCGACACGAAGGACGACACCACCGTCGGGGCAGGCAGGTGCGGCCACCTCGGTCAGCACCGGGGTGCCGCCGTAGGAGGAGTAGACAACCGCCTTCACAGCACCCCCACGAGCAAAGAATGCGGGCAGATCCGCATGACGACATTATGTCCGCCGAGCTAGACGCCGCCTCGGCCCCTGCTCGCCGCTTGCTCGGGCTCGTCCAAGTCGGCGTCGGCCAGGAGGCGGGTACCGGCAGCGGGGTCACGCAGCAGGGCAGCGAGCAGATGGCGAGCCGCCCACCGGCCCGAGGCCCAGGCCAGTCCGCACGAGAGCCCGTCGATCCCAGCCGCGTGCACGGCGCCCGCCGTGTAGCGCCACGGCACTGCGATGCCGTCCACGACCAGGCGGTCATGGGAGTAATACGTTGCGGGCGCATCGGGAAGCACCGCCCGCACGGTTGCGGGTACCTCAGCGCGCTGCGGCACCGACTCGACCCGACCGCTGACTTCCTCAGCGGCCAGCGGGATGTCGAGCAGGTCGGCGAGCTTGGGCGCCAGGTAGTAAGGGGCGAGCACCAGGGGGTGACCAGCCACGAGCGGCCACAGGTCCGGCGCATCGAGGACGAGGGCATCGGCAGCATCAGCGACGACAACCGCGTCACCGCGCACGGCGCGCACCCGGTCCGGGGGCTCGACGTCGGCGACTGCTGACAGCGCGACCCACAGCGCCCTCAGCTGCGCCCGCGTGACTGGTCGCGCCGGGTCAGCCAGCCGCGTGAGCAGCTCGTCCGCGCCTCCTGGCTCAGCGAGCAGGTCCGCGAGCGAGGTGCGAACCCCAAGCGCGCGGGCGAACTCAGCGTCCGCGAGCGGTTCTGCCTCGTCATAGAGGCCCGCGAGCAGCGGATCGGCTTGGGCGGCACGCATCTCGCCAGGCCTGCGCCCGCCGAGGACCGGATGACCGCGCAGCCACCAGCTGGTGTACGACGGCACATCCGCGTAGCGGCCGTCGGCGAGCAGCACCCTGGTTGGCTCGGCGAGCGCCGGGCGCAAGGACGGTGCGGCCAGCAGCTTCAGCGCCAGCGGCCAGCGTTCGGGGTCGACGAGTTCAAGGTCGCGGACCGCCTGCAGCTCGGGCGCTACCAGCGGCACGCCGCCGGGTGCCAGCCGGGCGCGCACTTCCGCGGCCCACTCTGCGGCGCCGTCAAGATCGAGGTCGGGGGCATCGATGACGACGTCCTCGGCAACCAGCAGGCTGAACGACGACAACACGCCAACTGCCTCAAGCGTGCCGGCGCCGTAGCGCTCGAGCATCGCCGGGCTGACAGTCCCGAACGGCGTGTCTGAACCGACCACCTGTGCCAGCGGGCTGCCAGGCAGCAGAAGCTCACCTGCCGGGTACCACTCTCCGTCGTCGCCGGACAGCGCCAGCTCGGCGAGCCAGGGGTAGACACCGGGCCGCAGGCCCGCCCCTGCCACGAGAGTGAGTACAGCATCCGCGATCGGCCCCGGATCCTCCTCGTCGTAGGACTCCTCGACCGCCGCACGCACCGCCGGATCGGCAAGGACACTCTGCGGGGTGGCCTCAACCGCGCCGAGCCGCGCCAGCAACGGGTGCACCGCGCCGGCCTGAACGACCCGGAAGCCGAGTGCCGTCAGCGCCTCCGCGTGCTCCAGACCCGGGCCGGGCAGCAGGAGCCCGCGCGGGCCCCTTACCAGTCGGCCGTCTGCCAGCGGTACGGGCAGCGCCCCGAGCTCGCCAAGCTCGGCCGGTTCTGCGGCGGCCAGCACCTCGTACAGGTCCCGCCACCAGGCAGGAGAGCGATCGAGGGACGCCAGCATGTCAGCAAGGTCGGCCAGCCCAAGCCGCCGGACGCCGAGTACCGCGAAGGCGGGGTGCCGGGCCGGACCGGCGATCAGGTCGGGAAGTACCGGGGCGATGCTGTCAGTCAGCCGCGGCATGCTCGCATCGAGGAGGACCGCATCGGCTGGCCGGACCCGCCGCCCAGTCGGCTCGGCTGCCGGGAGGAACGCGCTGCCGGGTAGCAGCCGCAGGATCCTGTCGCGCAATTGCGCGTCCAGCTCGCCCTGCGCGATCCGAGAAGGGATCAGGTCGAGCAGGCCGGCTCCGGGTGCAAGGCTGGGCAGCAGCCCGACGTAGGTCTCGGCAGCCTGGTCGAGCAGGAAATCGGTGAGCGGGCCCGGCGCAACGTGACGGCGGTCTGGTCCGAGCGGGAACGAGGCGAGCAGCAGTGCTGGGAGCCCTAGTCGTTCGTCGGTAGGCGTTGGCGCGTGAACGACGGCGGTGACCCCGGCGGGCAGACTGCCGGCGGGTACATCGCCCTCATCACTGCTGGCTGCGACCGGCACTGCCCAGCGTACCGTCCAGAATGGGCGTTCCCGCTCTTCGGCAGGACGGTCGGCCAGCAGCCGCTGATCGGTTCGGCCCTCAGCACCCTCGGTACGCCATTTGCTGACGGCACTATCGACGGTGACGGTGACGTCGTCACCGTCATGCGTGGCGGTGAGCAACCGGGTCGTGCCGTCGATCTCGATCTCGATGGCGGACAGAGCGGGCAGGGCAAGCATGATCGCGGGTCCGGTCTCCGCGAGCAGCCGTTCAACCAGCAGGATGGCCGCCTCGTCCCGCAGCGGCAGCGTCACGGCTGTCGCGAAGCCCTCGGGAGGCACGCCCGCTGCGGCAAACGGCAGGCGCAGCACGGGAAGCTGACCCGACCGGCGGGCGAGTTCGGCGGCCAGACCGGGTATCTCCCGGACGAGGTCGCCGGCTGCGATGCGCGACCACGCAACGGCGCCAGTGACCGATGCGATGTGCGGCTCGTCGCTCACCGCGGCGGCGGCAGCGAAGCCTACGCCGAACCTGCCGACAATGGCCTGGCGGGTGTCTCGACTCGCACCCGCGGAGGGCTCTCGCTTACTGGACGCGCGCAGCGTGGACAGCGCCGCCACGCCAGCCGCGTCGAGTGGCGCGCCCGTATTGGCCGCCACAAGCGTCCCGTCGTGCAGCGTCAGCCGGAGCCGGCCGGACTCGCCGCTGCGGACCGCGGCGTCGGCTGCGTTCTGGGCCAGTTCCACGATGACGCGGTCCCGGTAGCCGCCCAGCGCGTAGTCCTCTTCTGCGTTGGCATCCTCCCGGAACCGGGCGGGCGAGGCTGTCCAGGCCGCCAGAACCGTGCGGCGCAGCTCTGCAGTGGCAAACGGGTCTGCCTGGCTATGCTGCACCGCGCCCATCGCCTCTCGTCCTGCGACCACGCAGATCCGGGTATCAGCGCGGTAACGCCGGGAGCATAGCCTTGCGCGAGCAGCCATAGCTGATGAGGGAGACGTGAACATGAGCATCGAGAAACCCGAAATCGACTTTCCGGGAGGCGAGCCGCCTGCCGAACTGGAGGTCTCCGATATCTGGCTGGGCGACGGTGCCGTCGCAAAGGCTGGCGATACGGTGCAGGTCCACTACGTCGGCGTTGCGTATTCGACCGGCGAGGAGTTCGACGCCAGCTGGAACCGCGGCTCCCCGCTGGAGTTCAGGCTCGGCGTCGGGCAGGTCATCGCCGGCTGGGATCAGGGCGTGCAGGGTATGCGAGTCGGCGGCCGCCGTCAGCTGATCATTCCGCCAGGGCTGGCCTACGGTGACCGCGGCGCCGGACGTTCCATAGCGCCGGGCGAGACGCTGATCTTCGTCTGCGACCTGGTCTCAGCCTGACCAGCGACAGAAAGTCCTCGGACGAAGCCGGCCGGACGTTGTCCGATCGGGGCAGAGGTGTTCGTAGCGGGGGTGAGAGGCCGCCTGTGAGGGCCGCCCCGAACCAGAGGAGATGATCCGAGATGCAGTACCTGGTTTCCGTGATCGACGACACGGCCAGCCTCGCCACCCCGGATGAGATGGCGGCCGTCGGCGTGTTCAACGACCAGCTCCAGGCGGAGGGTCACTGGGTCTTCGCCGGCGGCCTCGGGAAACCCGTCTCGGCCACCGTGATCGACAACCGGGGCGAGGAGGCGATCGTCACCGACGGGCCCTTCGTGGAGTCCAAGGAGTATCTGGCCGGGTTCTGGATTATTGAGGCCGCCGACCTCGAGGTGGCGCTCAAACTCGCGACCGAGGGGTCGAAGGCCTGCAACCGGAAGGTCGAGGTGCGGCCGTTCTTGTGAACCGGGTCGACGTCTCGGCGGCGATCACCCGCACCCACCACGAGGAGTGGGCGCGGGTGGTCGCCTCCCTGGCCAGGCGTTTCGGTGATCTCGACATCGCCGAGGAGGCGGCGGCTGAAGCGTTCGCGATCGCCGTCGAGCGGTGGCCGGCCGACGGCGTACCCCCCAACCCCGGTGGCTGGCTGACCACCACGGCCAACCGCAAGGCTATCGACCGGATCCGGCGCGAGAACAAACGCGACGGCAAGCATGCGGAGGCTCAGTTGTTGTACGACGACGACCAGCCTGAGCCTGTCGATGCCATCGACGACGAGCGCCTCAGGCTGATCTTCATCTGCTGTCACCCGGCACTGGCGATGCAGACGCGGGTGGCCCTGACCCTGCGCATGGTCGGCGGCCTGACCGTGCCCGAGATCGCCCGTGCCTTCCTGGTCCAAGAGACGGCCATGGAGAAGCGGATCACCCGCGCGAAGGCCAAGATCAAGGCTGCACGCATCCCGTATCGGGTCCCGGCCGCGGAGGATCTCCCGGCCCGCGTCTCTGGCGTACTCGCCGTCCTCTACCTCGTCTTCAACGAGGGCTACCTGGCGACCGGCCCCGATACCGATCCCCTGCGTCACGAGCTGACCGCCGAGGCGATCAGGCTCACTCGCCTGATCCGCGCCCTCATGCCTCACGACGGTGAGGTGGCCGGGCTGCTGGCGCTGATGCTCCTGATTGAGGCCCGCCGCACCGCACGTGTTTCGGCGAGCGGCGAACTGGTCACCCTCGACGAGCAGGACCGCGGCAGCTGGGACGCTGCGCTGATTGCCGAGGGTCACCGGCTGGTGCGCGAGCGCCTGGCCGCCCGGGTTAGTCCGGGGCGTTACCAGATCCTCGCGGCGATCAACGCAGTGCACACCTCTGCCGCTGACGTACGCGACACTGACTGGTCGCAGGTCGTCGCGCTCTACGACCAGCTCGTCCACCTCGATCCCTCGCCGATCGTCGCCCTGAACCGGGCCATCGCGGTCGCCGAGCTTGACGGCCCGGAGGTCGCACTTGCGGCCGTTGAGCGTCTTGAGGACAAGTTGGCCGGCTATCACGCCTACCATGCGACTCGCGCCGACCTGCTTCGCCGGCTGGGCCGCAGTCAGAACTCGCGCGCGGCGTACGACAAAGCCATCGCGCTAGCGGGCAACACCGCCGAGACTGCTTACCTGACACGCCGCCGCGACCAGCTGCGGTAGCACGCTGACGCAGGCGTGCACCGCCCCGCACTCTCCCGCGGCGCTGTCCGCTGTGCTGGGATCATGCACAGATGGCAGCTAAACGCGATGATGACAAACAGGCGGACGTCGCCATTCCTGCGGCGCCGAGTTCGCGCGCCGGTCAAGTAGCTCTCGTCACCGGCGGCTCGGCCGGACTCGGCCTGGCGATCGCCACAGCACTGGCGGCCGCCGGTTCCGACGTGGTGCTTGCCAGCCGGTCAGCCGAACGCTGCCAGCAGGCCGCGGAACGGGTGTCCGCTGAGACCGGGCAGCGTGCTACCGGCTGCGGCTGTGACGTGACCGACGAAGCGGCGGTAGCGGCCCTGGTCGACCGGGTGATCACTGACCACGGCCGCCTCGATGTGCTGGTTACCAGTGCCGGGGTGCAGGCGCGCGGCACCCTCGATCAGCTCGACGTCGGCGCGCTGCGCGCCTGTCTGGAAGTCAACGTCGTGGGAACGTGGCTGGCGTGCCGCGAGGCAGCCAGGACGATGCGATCAGCCGGATACGGCCGAATCCTCACCCTCGCCAGCGCGCTTGGCCTGGTCGGTGCTTCGGCCCGGTCTGGCTATGCCGCCAGCAAGGGCGCCGTTGTCCAGCTGACCCGCAGCCTTGCCGTCGAACTGGCGCCGCACGGAATCACCGTCAATGCGCTCGCCCCGGGTCCGTTCCGCACTCCCCTCAACACCGGCATGGACGACGATCCGCAAGTCCGGCACTTCCTGACGGCCGAAATTCCCCTCGGCCGCTGGGCCGTACCCAGTGAAGTTGCCGGGGCCGCGCTCTTGCTTACCGACCCCCAGGCCGCCTACCTCACCGGTGCAATCCTGCCCGTGGATGGCGGCTGGACATCTCACTGAGCCGGCGCTGCCCGCTCACGGCTAGCTCTTCAGGTAGACGGTGAAACCGTAGCCGTCGTCCCAGAGCGAGCTAGCCACGGCATATGCCGGCCCAGGGTGCGTGGTGCTCTTGGCGTGTCTCCACCACCGGCTCGAGATGCCAGCATCATGATCCGCGAGGTGGCCGATCTCCGCGGCGTAGGGCGGTGGCTTCGGCCGGTCAAATGACATGACCTTTGCGGCTACGTGTTCATCCTGTCCGCGCATGTGCCCGAGGCGGCCTGAATCTGGCTTCCCTCTTGGGTTGGCGAGCCCGAAGTGACCTATCTTGCGGGCGACCTGGGAGCAATGGCATGGCTGCTGCTGACTATCCCGGTACTGATCGCCGGGCTGCTCCGGCTCCGGCAAGCTCCGTGGACCGGGTGGTGAGTCCTTGCCTGGGGTGCAGGTCTTGCGCTCGCTTTCCCGGTCGCGGACTGGCAGCCCTCCGCGCCAGAGGTCTGGACCTTTAGCAAGAACCAGGGGTGCGCCCTCGCCGGGTACCGGTATGCCGTGGTGAGCTGGGGAGAGCTGGCAGTCTTTGCCGGGTGGCTGGCACTGGCAGCCGCGATAGCCGTGATCCTGGCCAGGCGACCCCGCGGCCTGGATCTATCCGATGCCAGGAGCCGTTCAGGCGGGGAAGCCAGCCTCTGATCACGCGGTGCCGTTGACTTGCAATCAGAAGGCCGGTGCCCGTTCCGGAGCCAGGACCGGTAGGCTCGCGGATGGCGCGGCGAGGTCGCGCGTGGCACGGCGGATACGCCTGGCATGGCGGATAAAGGACTTGAACTGATGGCGACAGGAACAGTGAAGTGGTTCAACGCCGACAAGGGCTTTGGTTTCATCGCCCCTGATGACGGGACGGCGGACGTGTTCGTCCACTTCTCCGCGATCGCGAGCTCTGGCTATAGGTCGCTGGACGAGAACCAGAAGGTCGAATTCGAGACGACCCAGGGGCAAAAGGGACCGCAGGCAGCGAACGTCCGCACTCTCTGACGCAGAACGCCCGGCGCCCTCCCGCGACGCGTTAGCCAGAGCGACCGGTTGATATCCGCCGGTTCGCCGGGCCCGAGCCGTCTGGGAAAGTGCAACCGTGATAACCGCTGAGGACGGCCGCGCCGCGCTGCTGCGGCGCGGGTTCGCGCTGGAATGGGCAACACTTTGCTGGAACGTGGCCGGGATCGTGGTGCTGGCCATCGCCGCCATCGCCGCGCGGTCGGTCGCACTGGCCGGGTTCGGCCTGGACTCGCTCATCGAGATCGGGGCGTCCACCGTGGTGATCTGGGAGCTGTCGGGCACCGGGGAAGCCCGGCAGCAGCGGGCGCTGCGGCTTATCGGCGCGGCGTTCGCGCTGCTAGCGCTATACCTGCTGATCCAGTCCACATGGGTGCTCGCCGCCGGTTATCACCCGCGGCGCAGCCTGCCGGGCATCGGCTGGACCGCAGTCACGGCCATCGTCATGTTCGCGCTCGCCGCCGGGAAGACCCGCACCGGAGCGGCGCTGGGCAACCCGGTGCTGCGCACCGAGGGCCGGGTCACCCTCGTCGACGGCATTCTGGCGACCGCGGTACTGACCGGCCTGGCGCTGAACGCCGGCGCGGGCTGGTGGTGGGCCGATCCGGCCGCAGGCTACGTTCTGGTCTTCTACGCCGCCCGTGAGGTCCGCTCGGTATTCGCCTGACGCGCGGATCTTATGTGAGCGCGCGCTTTGAGGGTCAGGCGTATAGCGTGGAAGGCCACCACGGCGGCGATCACGAGTGCTATCGAGGGGTCCAGCCAGTACCAGCCGCCTGTTGCCAGGATTATGCCTCCGGCAGCGGCGACACCGGCTGCCGCGGCGGCATCGGCGACGGTGTCGAGCATGACGGCTGCGACGGACAGGTTCGGCCCCTGCTCGCCGTCCCGACCATCTGCGTCCCCGTGCAGGACGGCAGCCCCAAGGGCCATTGCCAGCGCCGCGATGCCGCTGACGATGAGCACTGCCAGGCCGTCAACCTGAGGCGTTCCGGCGATGAGCCGGTCCATCGCGACGCCTGCGACGACTAGCTCGAGTATCAGTAGCCAGCCGGCATTGATCAGCGCGGCGACCTCGGTGACGTTCGGGTACCCGCGCGGGCGGGCGGGTTTGGGGGGACGCGCCGCCAGGCGGATCGCCAGCAAGGCCACTGCCACGCCAGCGGCATCCAGCAGGTAATCGCCGCCCGCCGCCAGGACGCCGATCGAGCGCGCTGCCACACCCACCGCGATCAAGCCGCAGACGAGGAGAAGGTTCAGCAGGAGAACGACGGTCAGGCGCTGTGTTCGAGACAAGTGCGGCGGATGGGTCACTGCGGTTGCGATTGCTGCACCAGCTGGACTTCGACGATCTCGGTCCTGGCGACAACTCTGTCCCGCTCGCCTGCGAGCGCCTGGCGGCGCCGGTCGGCCTGGAACGCCTCGACCGCGTGTGCCGAGGGGAAGTCCAGGAGCTGGATCTCCAGCGGCTGCCCGCCGGTCCCGCTGCTCCTGGCCCGCTGCAGTATCTGGCCGCCATATGCCGACGCAATGCCCAGGACCTGGTCTTCGTAGGCGATCAGGCCATCTTCATTCCCTGGCCGCGCCCACAGCAGGACGCACAGTGTCACGCTCACCGTCACGCTCACCCTGCTGACTCGCTCTGCATGCCAGCAGAATGCCCGCCGGATCAGCAGCGCGCGGCGATTTGCCGCAAGCTAACCAGCTTGATTCAGGCCGCTAGTCCGCTCGGCGTGATCGCCGGAACCACGACATCGGCCAGCAGCTGCACCGTCTCCTCGTCCCGGCCATTGATCTGGCACAGGAAGAACTGCATTCCCGCGTCCGACAGCGCCTGATAGTGGGAGATGGCTTGTTCCGGCGTCGCGAACAGGGGCACGGTGTGCAACTTGGCGTCAGGAATCCTTGCCTTGCCCTTCTTCACCGCGAGCTTGTCCTCCTCGGCTGCCAGAGTCAGCAGCGGGGTGTAATGACTGCGCACGATCGAGTCGTAGGGCCGCGCGATCTCCGAGCAGTACTCCCTGAGGCGTCCGAGCTTGCGCTGCACGTCATTGACATCGAAAGCGGAGCCAGCCGATTCGTGCGGTGCGAAGTTTGACATGTCCGCGTACCTGGCCACCTGCCTGAGCGTGACTCTCTCACCTCCCCCGGCGATAAGGATCGGCACGTACGGCTGCTGTACCGGAAGCTTGCGCAGCATAGCGTTCCTGACCTGGCGGTGCTTCCCCTCGAACGTGAACGGCTCGCCGCGCCAGAGGCCCTGCACGATCTGCAGCGTCTCCTCCATGGTCTCCAGCCGGGCCGGCGTCGGCGGAAACGGCTCACACATCTCATCGAACTCGCCGCGATCCCAGCCGGCGCCGATCCCGAGGACAAGCCGTCCGCCGCTGAGCCGGTCGACATCGGCTGCCTGGCGTGCAAGCAGGTAGGGACTCCGGTAGTAGACGCAGCTGACGAACGAGATCAGGCGGATCCGCTCGGTAGCAACGGCCAGCGCGGACAGAGCCGTCCAGCAGTCCATGAGCCGGTTGGGATGATCGTTGGCCCAGCACGCGTCAAAGCCAAGCGCCTCGGCGCGCTGAACGAAGGCCAGGATCTCGCTCGAGCTGTCGAGGAATGCCGGCCCGATGGCAAACCTGGTCCTGCCGAGGCCCGACGTGACCCAAGGATGCACGAGCTTGTCGTTCGGCGTGATTGCGGCGCTCAACGCTGACTCCTAACCCGCGGCGAGAGATTGACACGTCTGGACCCGGAATCGCTGAGCCACGTCCGGCCGGCCCATCCCTCCGCTATTTAACTAGAACAGCCCGAGAGCTAACTAGAACAGGGCGAGAGCGGGTACGAGTATCCGCTGCCCGGACCGTAGTAGCCCCACGTGATGTTTGCCCTGGTCACCGAGGTAGTGCCTGCTTAAAGCGCAGCTAGCAGCCGCCTAGGGCGTGCGGCTGCCATCGATCTGGTCGAAGTCCCCGAAACCATTCCAGGTGCCGCCGCCGCCCGACCACTGCCACATAAGGGCATACCGGGACCCGGCGGTGAGGCCGCCGAAGAACCGCGCGCAAGTCCTGGTACCGCTCAGGCACCAGCCGGCGGGCTGGCGGGCCAGGCTGCTGGTGTCGTCGTCGTAGGTCCACTCGTAGGTATGCGGGATCAGCGCCGCGCTGCCGTTGCCGAAGATCTGGGACCAGATGGCAGGCGAGGAGTACACGCCAGCCTTGTTAGCCGAGTGCCCGGCGAGGTAGGCGGCGAAACCATTGAGTTCCGCGCGGTCGACCTCGGGCGCGATGTGGCTGTCGCTAATCCGGCCGCTGCAGGGCGAGGTGTAGACGTTAGTCCAGCCGTTGTCGTCAGCTGGGGTGAAGCTGGGCGCGTGCCCCGGCAGCTCGATATCCATGAACACCACCGGGTATGTCACCTGGGTCGTCTTGTGCGCGATCTCCTGCAGGGCCTGGGCCGCCTGCTCAGCGCCCCACGCGTGAGCCCGTCCGGTAGTCCCGTTGTAATCCGGGTCCACACCGGGTCCGCCCATGAACCAGTAGACGCCCGTCCCGATGCCCTGGTGATAGCGCGTAAGGCTGATGTTGGCTGCCGCACTGTCCTCGCGCGACCAGATCTCCTTCGTCCCGCAGCGCTGCCAGGTGGCCCAGTTCCCGGCCATCCCGATGTACCCGCCGTCTATCCCGCCGATGCCTGGCAGCCGGGCGGCGGCATGGCCGTGCAGGGGCATGCCGGTGCTGTCACTGCCCGACCAGAAGCCAGCCGGGAACGCATCTGGGGCATGGCCCCCAGGCTGGATGCGAGCGGCCGGCCGGGTCCCGGCCGTTCCCGTCCGCCCGGCCGGTCCCGTCCGCCCGGCCGTTCCTGTCGACCCGGCCGTTCCAGTCGTGGGTGCTGCCGAGCTGAGCACGGCCAAGACGATCCCCGCGCAGGCCGTTCCCGTCGCGCCGATGGCGAAGGCAAGCCTCCCCAGGCGGCTCCCGCCGCCTGGCTTACGGTGCCGTTGGTGGCCTGTCCTGGATGTCACCGGCGGAGCTTACCTGCTCATCCGAGGGAAGTCCGGCGGCCAAATGCGCGCTGACCCGGCAGCGTGCTGGCGGCCGGTTACGCTGCGCCCATGTCCTGGCGCCCGAGCCTAGCCGCCTGATCATGGCGTGGATCTCCGGTGTTGCCGACCGCAAGTACATCAGCCCACTTTGGGCGGTGCTCGCAGACCAGCGGGGCAGCCCGAGATCGTGCGCAACGCTCACGGCCTCCTCATGGACGATCCCGTGCGGCACAAACACCGCATCGACATCGCGTGTCACCCGCTGGGCATCATAAGCCAGCGCCAGCGCCATCGCCGCACCGCCGACGATGAACACATCGGCGACGACGCCGCGGCTGGTAAGCCGCTCGCCCAGAGCGGTGAAGGCGCGCTCCAGTTCGTCGCGGCCCAGCAGCACATCGTCGGGCTCGGTCACGCAGCTTCCAGATCTCGCGCGGACACATAGACGCCGTGCTTCATGAAGGCAGCCGGCGCCCACACCAGCGCCTCGGTCCGCTGCGTCCGCAACTCGGCGGGAAACCACGGGCGCCGAAGCACCCGCGGCTCCGCCCACTGTGGCGGCGCAAGATCATGCGCAGCAGCCAGATGCTCGGCTATCGCGGCGAGCAGCGCGTCCCAGCGCTCATCGCCGACCTCAGGCGGCCGGTCCCGCAGAAGCGCCGGCTGAACCTCCGGTGCTTCCCACCGTTACTCCTCCAGGAACTCCCAGACCAGCTTCCAGCGCACGCCGACATCGGCCGTCCGTGCCAGCCGGCCCGCCAGGCCGGCCAAAGTCATCGGACGGTAGCCAGTCACCAGTAAGTCCTCCCACAACGATGATCCCCCAGCCGAGCATACGGTCCAGCAGGCGGTTTCGGCTCCTGGCACACCCGTGCCTCGTCAACCACGACCAGATTGCCTGCGCAGAACCGCACCCGCCCGGCCCTGCTCCCGCCTGCACCCCTCCCTGAACGGCCTCTTCGGAGCCCTGCGCGCCTGGTTAGGGACGAAGCGACTACCGGGCTGCGCGAGGCACCCGAAGTCCTAACTGGTCAGTGCTCCCGTGCTAACCCCGCGAGTCCAACGCGTGACGCGGCAGGACCGCGATTGGCACCATGCGCAAGTCAAGGCGCGCAGCAACCCTCAGCAGTCGTAATCTCGAGCGCCGTGAGCGGACAATCCGCCTGGCTGGTATCTTCCACCGCGTAGGTCTCACCGGCACCGAACTGGCAAACATCATGCTCTCTCCCACTACTTGCCGCGCAGCCTGCCGTCCGCTGGCCAGGTCGCAGACCGCAGCGTCGGCCAGTGTCTGAGCCTGAGGCTATGGCCCAGCCGACCCCACGACCCGGGCTCGACGACACGGACCATGGCACATCACAACAGGTACCTGCGGCGCGCTGGCGCTGGCTGAGTTCGCCAGCGCTCCAGGGCCTGCTCGCGCTCGCCGTCTACGCCGCGGTGTGGCTCACGACCGTGGCTCGCCCGCTGGTCAGTCATCTCAGCTGGGCGCAGTTGGGGCCGAACGGCCCTGACCCGAACTTCTACGTGTGGAGCCTGCGCTGGTGGCCATACGCCCTCGGGCACCACCTGAACCCGCTGTACACCAGCATGATCGCCGCTCCGGCGGGCCATTCGCTGGCCTGGGTCACGACCGTGCCGCCGCTCGGTCTGCTGGCTGCGCCGCTCACTCTGACGGCCGGCCCTGTGGTCGCGTTCAACGTACTCAACGTGCTGGCACTGCCGCTCTCGGGATGCGCCGCCTTCCTCGCGTGCCGGCGGCTGACCGGCAGCTTCTGGCCCTCGCTGATCGGCGGGGCGGTGTACGGCTTCTCGGACTACGAGTTGCGACAGTTTGACACCAGCCATCTCAACCTGAGCTACGCCCTGCTGCCACCGATCCTGGTCTACCTCGTGCTGGCCTGGCGGGACGGCGCCATCCGTGATTACGTCCTGGTGATCCTGGCCGGCCTGGTTGTGGCCGCGCAGCTCTATCTGTACCTGGAGACCTTCGCCTACGTCACCGCCATCCTCGTCCTGTCGCTGCTGCTCGGCCTGGCCGTGGCCGACCGGGACGGCCGACGGAGAGTGCTGCATCTGGCCCGTCTGCTCGGGCTTGGCTACCTCGTAGCTCTGGCTCTCGCCGCGCCGTACCTGGCAGCCGCGCTGGGCAGCGTCCCGCCGAGGCCGCCGCCGGCCAACTTGATGGACCTCACCAGTCTGTGGCTGCCCGCGCCTGGCAGGAACCTCGGCATCTCCTGGCTAGCCAGTGCCGCGACCGGACCGCACAGGGTAACGGGGAACTGCTCGGTCGGGATCCCGCTGCTGGCCATACTGATCATGCTCGCGACGACCCATCGGCGCAGCCGACTGGCCTGGTTCCTCACTGGCATGTTCGTCGTCATTATCGTCGGGGCGCTCGGGCCGGTTGTGCACGTGGGCGGCACGCCAGAGTTCACGGTGCCCTGGCACGGGGTCTTCAGCCTGCCGTTCGTCCGCAACGCCTTCCTGGACCGGCTCATCGTGTTTGCCTACCTGGTCCTGGCTCTGGCGACGGCGCTCTTGCTAGCCGATGTCACGCCCCGATGGCACCGCACACCTCGGCCGATCAGCGGGGTCTGGTCGCTGGCGTGGAGGTGGTCGCTAGGCGCCTTGGTGGTCGCATTCGGAGTGCTGAACTCGTTCGGAGGGTTGGTGCTTGCATCGCAGCCGGAGGTGCCGGCATTCATCGCCAACGGCGACTATCACCGCTTTCTGACGCCCGGCGAGACTGTGATGGTGGTCTCCACGGTCGGCAATGCGGGCATGCTCTGGCAGGCGCAGTCCGGCTTCGACTGGCGGCTGGCCGGCGGGTTCATCAACGAGGGCTTCAACCACAGCGACCTGCCAGTCCAGGCGCACGAACTGAGTCACGCGGGGCCGACCCGGGTCGATCAGTTCGAGAAACTGGTCCGGGACGACCGCATCGGCGCCATCCTGGTCGACGCGGCGCGCTCTCCGACCTGGGCCCGCATCTTCGGGATCCTCGGCCTGACCGGCCATCAGGAGGGCGGCGTCATCGTTTACCCGACCCATGACTGTCGAACGTGCCACGGTGTGACGACAGCACAGATCTACGCGTCGACACATCCCCGAACAGCTTGACCAGCGGGAAGTTGCATGATCGCGACGCCGACGCTCCCCCACCTGCTTGGTCGATCAGTCGAAGTAGTCGTCGGCCGGGTAGTGGCCGGGGCCTGCGCACAGGGCCTTCGACAGGCCGGTGCTCGCCAAGAGCGTGTCCGCGTCCGTGGCGTCCAGCGGAGTCCGCTCTGCCCACCGCGGGCCCGGTGCCGGAGCAGAAGGTCGCGACGATGAGCCACTGACCCATGACCGACAGTGCCCTGATGCGAAGCTCGCACCGAGGCACTAGCCAGACGACCGGCCCGGCCGGCAGGCACGACGTCGGTGCTTCGAACCATCCGAAGCGTCTCGTAAACTCTGCCGCTCGCAGGCTCGGGCCGGACCGTCTGCATCCCGGCATTCTTCCCTGCGCTGCTGGTGGAGGAGTGTGGCCCCGCCAGGACGCCGATCGCCGGACAAAACGGGGTGTCCTGCGGCACAATGACGCTGCGCGGGGCTGTAACCTGACTACCCGGCCCGGCACGACGAGATAGAGGGCATGAAACCCGCTGAGCTGCAGCTGCTGACCTCGCTTGAGGACCGCCACTGGTGGTACAAGGAGCGGCGCGCCATCCTCGCCCGTGAGCTGCGACGACTGCCCGCCACCGGCCAAGCGCTGGACATCGGCGCGGCTGGCGGCGGCAACACCCGGGTCCTGCAGAGCCATGGCTGGCGGGCTCTGGCGCTCGAGTACTCCGATTCCGTGGCCCACGTCGCCAAGGCCCGGGGGATCAGTGCCATCAGGGCCGACGCCAGGGACCTGCCGCTGGCCTCCGATACCTGTGACCTCGTCACCGCCTTCGACATCCTCGAGCACATCGACGAGGATTATCTCGCCGCTGCTGAGATCGCTCGGGTGCTGAAGCCTGGCGGCGCCGCACTGATCGCGGTCCCGTGTGACATGGCCCTCTGGTCGGCTCACGACGACGAGGTCGGGCACGTTCGCCGCTACACGAAGCCCGAGCTGATTAACGTCATCCAGAAGGCCGGGATGACGGTCGAGACAGTGTGGAGCTGGAACGTGCTGCTGCGGCCGGTGGTTGCTCTCCGTCGTAAGTCGTCCACCGGCAGTGACCTCGACGAGGTCCCACCGCTGCTTAATGCGGCGCTCACCGCGATCATCGTGGCGGAGCGCTACCTGCCGAGTAAGTCGTTGCCGGGTGTTTCGCTCTTCCTACGCGCTCGTCTTCCCTGACTCCCGCGATTCGCTCTTTTGACGCGAGCGGTCCG
>Ga0335075_10004654_pt1 | contig 21392 bp, 23 predicted proteins | sample Lox_Sample_24_FD_206723 | JGI IMG/M metagenome (GOLD analysis project Ga0335075, IMG submission 206723) | Soil microbial communities from Loxahatchee National Wildlife Refuge, Florida, United States - Lox_Sample_2.4 | ecosystem: Environmental > Terrestrial > Soil > Wetlands | place: USA...
AAACAGGCGGGCGGGACGCCCGCGGTCCCAGGAGGTGCCTCCCAATGATTTTCTCGTTCCCTGCCTTTTTCCCTGCTGCAGGGAAAACCGGTGCCGATCTGAGATCGTGCCCGGGACCGCGGGCGTCCCGCCCGCGCGCCCTTCCGGCAGACCCGGCCATCGAAATTCCATGCGCGAAACTCCCTCAGAACTGGCAAGGCACAACAGGCGGGCGGGACGCCCGCGGTCCCGGGAGGTGCCTCCCAATGATTTTCTCGTTCCCTGCTTTTTCCCTGCCGCAGGGAAAAAGGTGTCGCTTTGTTGCGTCCAGCGTCGGTTGCGCCTTGACAATCGCCTCTCCGCTCGTATATACCGAATTGGTTTTCATATCAACCGACATTAGACGGGAGCTTTTCAAGCAGCCTCGGTAACGGGGGTTCCGGAACCGGTTCGTCGTCATCCGCTTCCACCACGTGTTTTTCGCTGCCGAGCAGCACGACCGGCAGATCCTTTTTCGACGCCACGCCCAGCGCTTTGAGTCGTTCCGCGCGTCCGAGCGCATTGCCCTTTCCCTTCGCGAGCTTCTTCATCGCTTCGGCATGCGCGTCCGCGGCCGACTGGAGCTTCGTCGAGACATTGTTCATGTCGTCCACGAATCCGGCCAGCTTGTCATAGAGCTGCCCGGCCTGCTCCGCGATCGCCTGCGCGTTCTCGTTCTGGCGCTCGTAGCGCCAGATGGAGGCGACGGTCTGCATGGTCATGAACAGGGTGGACGGCGACACCATGACGACCTTGCGGCCCCAGCACCAGGCGTAAAGATCGTCGTCATTCTTGAGCACCAGCGCCGCCACGCCTTCGATCGGAATGAACATCAGCACGAGATCGTGCGCATTCAGGCCGTCGCTGGATTGATAGCGTTTGCCGCCGAGGCTTTCCGCATGCCCGCGCACCGAAGCGACCAGCTTCCGCAACGCGCCGGCGCGCGTTTCCTCATCCTCGGCGGATTCATATTCGAGGTAATGGACGAGCGACAGTTTCGAATCGATGATCAGCTGGCGCTGTTCCGGCAGCAGCACGATCACATCGGGCCTGAGGCTGCCGCCATCCTCGCCCTTGAGATGGAAATCTCCCCCCTGCACCACGAATTCGCGCCCGCGCTCGAGGCCCGCCTGTTCGAGAATGCGCTCGAGCCGCACCTCGCCCCAGCGGCCGCGCAATTGCGAGTCGCCCTTGAGTGCCTTGGTCAGGTTTTCCGCCTGCGCGCCGATGCTCTGACCGGCCTGCGCCACCTGCCGGATCTGTTCGGCGATGGTGGCGCGCTCCTTCGTGTCCTCGATATGCGTGGCTTCGACCTTCTGCTGGAATTCGGCGATGCGCGCCTTCAGCGGATCGAGGATGGCCGCGAGCGATTCCTGCGATTTGGCCGTGAGGTCGCTTGCGGTCGCCGCCAGGATGCGGTTCGCCATATTCTCGAATTCGGTCTTCAGCCGCTCCTGAAGCCCTTTCAGCTGTTCGTCGCGGTCCGCAATCACGCGCTGCAGCGCCGTCTGTCTCTCGGAAGCGGCCGCGAGGTCGCTGTCCTTGCCGGCGAGATGCTGCCGGATGTCGTCATTCTGGGTCCGCAATTGTTCGATGATCACGTCGCGCTCGCCGATATGCTTCCCCGCGCGTTCGACCTGGCCCGTGAGACCGGCGATACGCTCTTCGCTGCCCGCCGCCCTTTCGCGCGCCGCGGCGAGCTCTTCGCCCTGCCGCAGATAATCATTTCTGAGCGCATGGACCTGCGCTTCGAGATTGACGATCTGGCTGCCCAGCAATCGCTCGCGTTCCTGCAGCCGCGCCAGCTCGACGGCGGAAATCTCGCTTCCCGGCGCAGGCGCGGGCGCCCCCGGCCCGGCGAAATAACGTCCCGCCACAAACATCGCCACGGCGGCCACGAGCGCGAGCGCGAAAAGGATCATCATGGAGCCGGTCACTGTTGCACCTCAGGCGCACCGACCAGGCTCGCAATGCATGAAATAAAACATGCTGCCATATCCACCGCCTCGGCTGCTTTCTCATATGGAACGACCGCGTCGGGGCCAAGCTCGTAATCGCATAGCGCCTTGAGATCGTACGCTTGTGGCAAAAAACGTCGAAGCTTCTCATCGATGCGTGGTTCGTTTCGCGTGACGCGCGCGAATTCGGCATGTGCACCCCTGTGCGTCTTTGTCACCGCGCCCGTTCTCTCGAATACCAGCGCCAGCGCCGCATGAAAGCCGGCAAGATAGGCCGCGCGACCCGCATCTTCCGTCAGCTGTACCGAAAGCATCCTGCGCGCGTGGTCGAGCGTCAGACGCGCCTTCGCGAGAAAGCGCCCTGCTTCCGGGCTCACAATTCGCGGCCCTCCCGCCGGATCTCGTGCATCAGGGGCGTTCGCTCCTGTTCCGCGCCGGCGCGATAGGGCATTGCATGGATGAACGCCCCCTGCTCGTAAAGGATATCGGTGACGAGCGGTACAAGCCGTTCCATTTCGCTCCAGCGGTCAACGAAATCCCGGAGAAAGACAGCCACATCATAGTCGGAGTCCGGCATTGCGTCGCCCCGCGCGCGCGATCCGAACAGCACGATCCGGTCGAGCCGGCCGCCGTAAACCTTGTCCAATTCCTCTCGGAAGCGGACAAGTATCGGGTCGAGTAACGGACTGGCGGACATGCAGCTTGCAACTGTTCCCTGGAAAAACTGCACAAGGATGTAGACCAGATTTGCAGACATGGCGACTCGCGCCGGAGGCCCCGGTTCGCGACTCATCCCGCAGTCCCAGGATCGACATGGCAGGAATGGATGATCGCGGTCTGTGGTATCACGCCGCCGGTTGCTCGACGGGAATTCCAAGTGCGTGCGCGGCCGTTGCGAGCCGCTGGTCGAGCGTAATCAGCGTGGCGCCGAGCCTTCGCGCGATCGCGGCGTGCAGCGCATCCGGAGCGCGCAACATGAGTTCAAACCTGCGGACATAGGCGTTGGCGAGACGAGCATCCGCTGCATGGATATCCGCGGGCGTGCCCATCGCCGCGCGCCAGACATCGAAATCGGCGAGCCGCTCCGCTGCGTCGGCCTTTTCCAGAAGACCGGTTCGGACCAGCCCCGACAGGGCCGCCGCCACTTCCGCGGCCGCGAAGTCGCTGACCAGCAGCTCCTGCCCGCGTGTCGTCATGAAGCGATCGACGGCTGCGCTCGCCGGTTCGTCGATCAGGATCGGCAGGAGGACGCTCGCGTCGAGATAGTCGCTCACTGCCCCTCCGGCTCATAGAGCCTGTCGAGTATGGCGACCGAAGTCAGGCCAACACCCGGGCGGGCGCGCCGCCGCTCCCTGAGCCAGGCGTAAGTTGCAGCCGCATCCGGGGGTCGCGCGGAAACGGGCCGCAGCTCGGCGACCGATTTGCCATGGCGCGTGATGACGACCTCCTCGCCTTCAAGCGCGCAATCGATCAGCCGGGGCAGCGCGTTCCTGGCATCGGCAACGCTGTAGGCAGCCATGGCATTCTCCATTATGGCTATAGTTATAGCCATTTTTCTCGCGCATTGTCCATGGCGAGCCTGCGCGGTTGGCTCTCACGGCTCCGGCGCAGGCGCGCGGGCGGCTTCGATCTCGGCGCGGTTCAGGAGGGTAATGTGCTGTTCCTGCGGCGGGCGGATTTTCTCGGGCACATCGAGCCCGACGCGCCGCAGCTCACAGAACAGCAGCGCGCGGCGCACCCGGATGACGGCCGCGCCGTTCTCCCGCTGCGCTTGCGCGCCAGCGCGGCGATTGCCCCTTTCTGAAATGAGATTGTCGCATCGTCACAGCCAGCTTCGTAAGACCGATCCTCGGGATCGAGGCCGGTCGCAACGATGGTGAATTCATGGGATATCTTCGCTCTCACCTGCATGCGGATAACGGTTCACGGCACGAATGAATTCATCTACGCCGGGTCGAGCCGACGCCCGATAATGAAGGCATACGCTTTCGTGTCGTGTCGCGGGCAATTTCCTCCTCGATCCCGGCAAGAGTGGCTGCTTTCCTGGGCTTGGGTGGAACGCCGCGCAGAGCCGCGACGGAGTGCCGGCGGATTCTCATCTCCACCGACAATCCGGCCCGTTCCGCCAGTTCCACGAGCGCGTCAAGACTGAATTTGTTGATTCGGCCGCGAAGAAGGTCATTCAGGCGCGGCTGGGTGATCTGGAGACGGCCTGCGGCATCCGTCTGCGTAGCCCGCCAGCCGTCGATCACTTCGCGGAGTGCCGTCATCAACTCTGCGCGGGCCTTCATGTTGGCAGCCCCGGCAGGAGAAGGTTCCAGGGCGTCCCAAACGCTCTCGTACCGCTCAAGCTTCATGTTTTCATCCTTCGCATCAATTCGCCGTAACGTTCCACGGCAAGGTCGAGATCGCGCCGGGGAGTGGCCTGAGGTTTCTTCTGGAAAGCGTGCAGAATGTATACGGCGTCCGCGAATGTGGCGACGTATATGACCCGGAACGCACCTGCGCGATCCGTGATCCGGATCTCGCGGACGCCGCGCCCTACCGTTGCCATCGGCTTCCAGTGATCAGGTTCGAGACCGCGTTGGACGCGCTCGATCTGAAACCCGGCTTCCCTCCGAGCATTCTCCGGGAACGAACGAATTGCATCGCGCGCATCTCCGGCGAACACAACCGATTTCATGGCAATTATATCCGTTCTGATATAGCCAGGTCCATACCCGCCGGCGCCGCTCGCTTACCCCTCTGGCGCGGCGGCGCGGGCGGCTTCGATCTCGGCGCGGTTCAGGAGCACGATGTGCTGCTCCTGTGGCGGACGCGTATTTTCGGGCACGTCGAGACCGAGGCGCCGGAGCGCATAGAAGAGGACTGCCCGGCGCACCCTGATGACGGCCACCCCGCCCTTCATGCCGTAATCGAGCGCGATGGCGCGCGCCTGCGCGGGCGTGAGCTTCGGATGCGGCGCGATCTTCAGCGCGAGGAATGCCTGCCAGTCGCGGTCATCCTCCGGCCCGGCGCGCGCGCTATCGGCGAGCTTCGGCTTCGCGATGCGGCCGAACACGAAATCGCGGAACGATTCCGTCTCATGATCGAAAGCGCGCGCATGCCAGCGGAAGCCGTCATGCACCAGCGCGTGCGGATCGATGCGGCGGCGCGCCGGCTCCGGCCGGCTCATCGACTGATAGAGAATGTCGAGCGCGCGGCGCTCGCGGATGGCGCGCAGCACCGCGCGCAGCGCGAAGGCATCCACCGCGCGGACGGGAACGGGCGCGGTGCTGAACGGCGGCACGAGGCCGAGGAGCGTGTCCTCCGCAGCGAGCACGCCGAGCTCCACCAGCGGCAATTCGCCGAGCAGCCGCCCCGCATCGGGGGCCGCCAGAACCGGCCGGAACGCCTCCTCCGCCACATAGCGCTTGGCCGATTTGTCGTAAGTAATTAGCGGGGCGCGCGCGAGATAGCGCGCAATATCCGCCGACGCCTGGCTCATCGACACCCCGAAGCGCCGCACCAGATCGAGCCGGTTCACCTCCCCCACCCAGAACAGCCGCTCCTCGATGAACACAAGCCGCCGCTCGACGGACCAGCGGAGGGAGGATTCGCGGGGGCCGGGGCCGCGGGGGGGACGCACGCTTTCATTTGAAGCCCGCCCGGTCTCCGGGCGTGTGAACGCATCCTGCTGCGCTCTTGACTCGCGCCGTCGCTTTATTCTAGTTTCTGGAGCCATACAGTTTCTGTACGCACAGTTTCGCTACGGACCCCGATGATGGGGTGATTCGCGCGAAGCAGCGAGGAAAATTGTGGATATCCTCAAGAGCACTCTCGCGAGGGCTGGGCGGTATGGTGATAAAGTAACGGGCGAATTGGGATCGGGGGCTGATCTGATGTTCTTACACGATTACGGACCAGCGTTCGCGGAGATCGCTCTGTGGTGAGCTTTGACGCGTTCTTTCGGGCGGGATCGGGCGGCAAGCCGCCACGTCCCTTTCAAATGGCGCTTGCCGAATCACCTTGGCCGGAAACACGAATAATTCCCACTGGGTTCGGCAAAACGGCTGCGGTATTGGCGGCTTGGATTTGGAAAATTGCGCGCCCTGATTCGGCAACGCCAAGGCGGCTTGTCTATTGCCTGCCTATGCGGACGCTGGTCGAACAAACGGAAGCTGTCGCCAAGGGCTGGCTTGAGGCTGCTGCGCGGGTGCTTGGCCAGGATATCAGTCTCAGTGTGCTGATGGGAGGTCAGGACGGTGACCGGCGCCACCTGCCACCGTGGATCATGGCGCCTGATCGACCAGCGATCATAATCGGTACGCAGGATATGCTTGTCTCTGCAGCTCTCATGCGGGGCTATGGCTGCAACCGCTTTCGCTGGCCGGTGGATTTTGCTCTCCTCAACAACGATGCCCTGTGGGTCTTCGACGAGGTACAACTCACCGGCGCATCGCTTCCCACTTCGGCGCAACTCGAAGCTTTTCGGCGAAAATTCCATGTCGGCCGCCAATGCCGAACGCTCTGGATGTCGGCAACATTGGACCCCGGCTGGCTTAAGACTGTGGACTTTACGCCAGCGGACAAATCTCGGCCCCACGACCTCAGTGAAGCCGACCTCGCTACATCTGGAAGTCTGTGGTTCGCCAAGAAGAATCTGCGGCGACTTGAAATTGACAGCGCCCAGATCGCGAAAAAGGAAGGGCTAAAAGCCTATGCTGCCGCTCTCGCGAGGGAAGTATCACGAATTGCAAATAGCAAAACAAACACTATTGTTTTCCTCAATACTGTCGGTCGCGCCCAAGCCGTTTTCGACGCCCTGAGGGCTGACAGCCATCATAAAAACGTAATCCTTATTCACTCGCGATTTCGCAAGAACGATCGCAGCATACGGACAAAAGAAATTGGCGAGGAGCCGCCAGCCGGAGGACGGATTATTGTCGCAACCCAGGCGCTTGAGGCCGGAGTCGACGTCAGCTCCGCGGCACTGATCACCGAAATCGCTCCGTGGTCCTCGCTCGTGCAGCGATTTGGCCGATGCAATCGCTATGGCGAATGCGGCGAAGCGGGAGCGAACGTGTTCTGGGTGGATTTGTCGGACAAGGCCGAGGATGCCAGACCATATGATTTGGGCGAATTATCTCATGCGCGACAGATTCTTATCAATCTATCCGCTTGCGGCCCCGCCGATCTGGCAGATGTCCCGCCCTCCGCTCCGCGACGGGCGGCGGTAATCCGTAGACGCGATCTTTTTGAGTTATTCGATACCGATCCGGACCTTTCCGGATTCGATATCGATATCTCTCTCTACGTCCGGGAAGCAGACGATACCGATGTGAGATTGTTCTGGCGGCCGGTCGAAGGGGATGTACCGTCCGCAGAAGAACCGCATCCGAGTCGTGAAGAGCTCTGCCCTGCCCCGATTGGCGGCGCGAAGCGGCTGCTGGCACGAAAAGGAGTCCAAGCATGGAATTGGGATGCGCTTGCCAGAGAATGGCAAAGAGTGGGGAAGGACAACGTATTTCCCGGTTTGGCGCTTTGGGTTAATTCCAAATCCGGTGGATACGATACGGAAAAAGGCTTCGATCCGGACGCGAGCGATGAAGTTGCTCCGATTTCAGATTCCGCAGACCGGGAAGCCGAACGCGCCCTCGATAACGATGAAGATACGGCAAGCAAATTCTGCGTGAGCTTGGCAAACCACAGCATACATGTGCAACAAGAGGTGTTCCGCCTCGCCAAATGCTTGGATGTACCGGACGACCTTAAGGATATACTCGTGGAAGCCGGGCTCTGGCACGATCTCGGCAAGGCGCATGATGTATTCAAAGCGCGCTGCGGCTTGGCGCCTGAGGCCACGGCGCTTGCAAAGACCCCTCGCTACAATTGGCGTCTCAAGGACGGCCGCAACCGTCGCTACTTCCGACACGAACTTGCCTCCGCCCTGGCCTATCTCGCGACCCGGCAATGGGCCGAAACGGCGAGCCTGCCTGCGTATCTGATAGCGGCCCACCACGGGAAAGTGCGCATGCGCATCCGTGCCCTTCCCAACGAATCCGCTGGTGAAAGCGACCGCCTCTTCGCCCGCGGTGTTTGGGATGGTGACGCACTTCCCGAGACTTACCTGGGCGCAACGGCGGTTCAGGCGACCGAGCTCAATCTTGCCATCATGCAGTTGGGCGATGGTGATTGCGGGCCGAGTTGGACCGCTCGCACGCAGAAACTCCTGGAAGAGCTCGGACCGTTCCGGCTCGCCTGGCTGGAGGCGCTGGTCAGGATCGCGGACTGGCGCGCTTCCGCAGCCGAGGATGCGGCAGGTCACGACGATGTATGAACACGTTCTTCGCGGCTGCGCGCCGATTCCACTTGCGTCGTATCTGAAGGCGCTTGGTATCTTTCGGCTCGTTGCTGAGCAGAAGGACAAAGACGCACGAGGATTTTGGCGAGACGAAAGCTTCGTCCTCCGAACTGCCCTTTCGGAAACTAATCTAATCATTTTCTTTCTTGACCAATACGCTCCCTCACCACTGATTTCACCTTGGAATGGGCGCGCAGGCTTCCTGGAAGGTGAGGACAACGAGGATTCGAGCCGTGGTGGGGCGGAGTTGGTTCGCTTATACCAACAAGCGAAAGCACCAAAATTCATCGCATTGCAACGCACCATAGATGCGTTACTAAGCATGTCGTCGCTGCGGCAGCTGAACAGCTTGCGAGACCGGCGCAAGAAATTGCATGCAAAAAAAAAGTCGGGGCAAGTGACCGACGACGAAATCGCCGAACTTGGTAACGTGGCGAACCGCGAAGCCGCACTCAAGACAAATATTCTAATGGAGCTGCGAAGCGATGTGCCCGATCAAGTCGTAAGGTGGATGGATACCTGTTGGCGCATCGGAGCCTCCGAAGACGGGGCACCTCCCGCACCACTGCTGGGCAGTGGCGGAAATGACGGCAGCCGCGATCTCGGCGTAAACTTCGGACAGCAACTCTCTGCTCTATTCGATTTTTCGCACACTCAAGGTGAGCCAAGACCAGGCGCACAAGCGGCCTTAAAGGCGGCGATTTTTGATGCTATTACTTCAGGACTAAAACGGGAGGCCATAGGGCAATTCGCGCCTGGTCAGGGTGGTCCAAACGCAGGCGTCGGCTTCGGCCAAGAAGCCCCACTGAACCCCTGGGATGCTGTTCTCTCACTTGAAGGTTCAGTTATCTTCGCCGGCTCTATGACACGCCGTCTAGGCGGCTTCGGTGACCAAGCATCATTCCCATTTACGGCCGGCACTACGGGAGCAGGTGGGTCGTCTGCGTATCTGACGGACGAAGGAGAGGCACGAGGCGAAATTTGGGTACCATTGTGGCGACAGCCAGCAACTTATCAAGAAGTTATCGCTCTTTTTTCGGAAGGGCGCGCGACGTTGCGTCGCCTTCCCGCTCGTGATGGATTGGATTTCGCTCGCGCCGCCGTGACTCTGGGATTTGACAGGGGAATATCTGCCTTTCAACGCTATGGCTTCCTGAAGCGCGAGGGTCGGTCCTACATTGCCGCCCCAATGGGGCGTATCCTAGTGCGAAGGAACTACAACGCCAATCTGTTGAATGACGTCGATCGCGGGGCGTGGCTGCGACGCTTCCGCGACCACGCTCGAGCGAAAAACTCATCGGCCAGAGTGCAATCAGTTGCTAATCGCCTTGACGAAGCGATTTTCGAACTCACTCGGCATCCCGCGCCACAATCCGTGCAGGAGGTGCTCGCAGTTCTTGGGGAAGCTATACGTTATACTGTATTGAGTCCTAAGGCGCGCGATCCGAAACAGAGCGGGCTGAATCCGCCACCGCGCCTCTCGCGTCGCTGGTTTGGCGCGGCCAACGACGGCACGGCGGAATTTCGTATTGCTGCGGCGCTGGCTGGTTTGGGACGAAGCCCGTTGGCCCACGGAGGCTTGCAGGAACAGGCAGACTCGCTCGGCAAAGTTGCGGACGAAAACTCTTCGGAGACTGTTGATGGGGTGGACAACGGGACAGCAGAGCAACACTCCGAAACGGCGGAAGAGGAACGCGTCCGCCAGATACCGCCACCTCCCTTTCGCGCTCATCTTGCACCGCTCGATGAGACCAGTTGGTATGGATGGTACCGCAAATGGAGCAACAATGATCGCTTGGCCGTCTGGGGCACTGGTGGGCTCGAACGCAATTTGATTGCTGTACTTGAGCGACGTTTGTTGTTCGCCAGCCAGCGTGGTTTGACTGGCCACTCTTTCGAGGCGAGTTCTCCGGCCGATCTGGCGAATGTCCTCACTTTCCTTGCTCATACGACGGATGACGCGAAGATTAGTGCGCTTGTTCAGGGGCTCGCCTGGGCCGAGCCTCCCTACTTCTTTCGCACTGAGCGCTCCGAGATGAAGCCCTTGCCACTCGATTATGCCATCCTGAAACCGTTTTTTGCACCAGTACAACAACTTCGCGAACTTGGCGTGCTTCGCGAAAGCGTTGAACTGTCCATTCCAACGGGGCTGGTGCCGCGCCTGGATGCAGGAGACGTCGGGTCTGCGATGGCGCTTGCCTGTCGGCGCGCAAGAGCCTCGGGTCTTCCCGCCACGTTCGAGCCGCGCGCGGAGCATGTCTCCGGGATTAACGGTCGCCGGCTATTGGCGGCTTTGCTGATCCCAATCCGCACCTCCGATCTGAAGCGGGTACTGGAGCGCGCCTATCCCACCTTGTTTGAAGAAGATCCCCCAAAAAAAACGCAGGAGGCTACTGATCATGCCGCTTGATTTCTCAGTTCTCAAAAGCGCTCCACGCTTGCTGGCCGAGGCGCAACTCAAGCCGATCCAGGGAACGCGCTTTCAGCCCACCGGCTTTCCCAATCTCGGTGCAGCCGAATATGAGGGCCCGGACGGAACCAGAATGCTCCTTGTCGAATCGGCGCAAAGTATGGCGAACCGCTTGGAGGCGGTGTGCTGGGACGACCTCAACGATGATTGGATAAAACCCCTCAGGGGTTTGCCTGTTATCAAAGTGCTCGACAAAGCCGGAGAGCCCTTAACCAATTCTGTGATCGAAGCACACCGAATTAATTCTCCCTACATATTGGAGGGCAAGGACAAGTCCGTATTTAATCTATTGCGAGAGCGGCTTGCGGACATGGAGGAAGGGCGCGTCGACATCCGCAGGCTAGCCGCCACATTGCTCAAATTCGATCCCAACGCGCTTCTTCACGGCGTCTTCTTGGCGAAGAAGGAGCTTGCAGGCGGGCGCCTCCGGCTGCCTCGCGCGCTGTCCGCCTTCATCGAAGCTGATATGGTGCGCGTTGCCGCTAGCGGCGGTGTCAAGAACGATTCTGTGAACCCCGGCGGGGATACCGGTAAGGGCTTTGGAAACGTCCCCTTCCCGCGTGACGAATACACCGGACACATAATGGCGTACTTCAATCTCGATCTTGCGCAAATCCACGCTTTCGGCCTGGGAGATAACGCCGAAAAGCTTCTCGTCGCGCTGGCACTCTTCAAGATCCGAAAATTTCTTGATGTTGGCCTCCGTCTCCGCACGGCGTGTGACCTGACGCTTGACGGCGAATTGGTTGTGAAAAAGCCCGAGGGCTTCATGCTGCCATCCCTCGATTTTATCGAGAAAGAATTACCCGGCCTCATCGCGGCTGTGCGCGCGGAGAATAAGTTCAACGAGAGTGAAAATAGCGTCACGATCGTTACGTACGAGAAATAAGCCGTGATCGCGCTTCAGTTGCGATTTCCAGCCGGACGCTATCATGCCACGCCTTGGGGCCGGCATGTGAACGAAGCCGCTCTCGCTTGGCCGCCGGAGCCCTTGCGAATTCTTCGAGCTTTGATTGCATGCCACCACCGCAAAGCCGACAGAGCGCTGTTTTCGCGGCAATCGCTCGCAGAGTTGATCGAGGCATTGGCGGCCGAACTGCCCTATTACAAACTACCTGAAGCCATCCATGCACATACACGCCACTATATGCCGGCGCCTGCAAAGACCACGCTTATTTTTGATGCCTTCGCGCGTTTCGATCCGGAGGATCCGCTTGTTGTTGGCTGGCCCCAACTGGCGCTCAATCAGGAGCAACATTCGCATTTTGAACACTTGGCCGTACGACTTGGATATCTGGGCCGGGCCGAAAGCTGGGTCGAGGCGACCGTAATCGAATGGGACGGTCAGAATGCCAACGCGCGGCCGCAAGAAAGCGGCACAAGAAGCGCCGATCAGGGTACAACCACCCATAGCCCTGATTTGAATCGTGTTTCTCTCTATGCACCGCTTTCGCCGGAACAATACCGCGAAGCGCGCAGTCACCTGATCCAAGAGGAACGCGATCGGCGCCGCACGGGTTGGACAAAAAAATCAAAGCCCACGGACAAGGCGATCGAGAACGACATGAAGGATTTTCTTGCGACACTACCCGAGCGCCTCGCTGACGCGCTTGCGGTCGAGACATCCAATCTCCAAGCTGTGGGTTGGAGTGATCCGCCTGCGGTACATCGCGCTCTCTATTCCGCGCCCGAACTCAGGACAGCTTGGCTCGGCGTGCGTCGCAATCGGGTGACGCATGAGCAATCCAATCCCACGGTCGCCCGTTTCGTGCTCGCAGGACGGCCACGGCCGCGGGTCGAGGATACCCTGAGGATTGCCGAGATCATGCGATTAGCCGCGATGGCAAGATTCGGCTGGGAGAGCAGCACGGGGCGGCGGCGTCCTAAAGCACCTGGGGTAATCTCAGGCTATGGCCCGGATGGCAAGCCGCTGCGCGGCGACAACCACGCTCATGCATTCTGGCTGCCGGAAGATGCTGACAATGATGGCGAGTTGGAGCATGTGATCGTTTACGCTTCCGGCGGATTCAATTCTGAATGCCGCCGAAGACTCGATCAGATCACGCGCCTCTGGATCGGTGACCGCGACAGTGACGACGATGACGAAACAGCGAAATCCGCTAACACCGAATGGCGCTTGGCGCTCGAAGGTTTTGGCTCTCCCAAGGATTTTGCTGCCGCAAGTCCATTGCTTGGGCAGTCGGCCAAGTGGGTATCGGTCACGCCATATCTCCTGCCGTGGCACACAAAGAAGAATTTTAGATGGACAGATCAACTCGCGCGCGAAATTGTGGAACGGGGCCTGCCCGAACTAGCCGAACCGGCGCGCGACCTCGATTCAATAATCATAAAGGGCCGCGAGCGGCGGCCCATACATTTTCATCGCTTCAGGTCACGTCGAGGGCTGACGCAACCCGATACGCTCGGGCGATTCGTCCAACTGACATTCAAAGAAGAAATATCCGGACCGCTTGCGCTAGGCTACGCCTGCCATTTTGGTCTAGGCTTATTACGCCCCGTTGAATAAGGCTTTCTTGCACGAACCTGTTCAGCTTGCCCCTGACAGACCTGTTCGATGAGTGCTGGCGCTGCCGAACCGGATGCTTTCGACCCGCGCTGGCTTCGTGCGGTGATCGAAGAGAATTGCTGGCATTTTCATCGGCAGCTTCTGGCGCGGTATGGCATCGTTCTCGCGCCCGGAGAATTCTCGGCGATTGCAAAGGCTGTGCGCGACGGTAGCGCCCTGCTTGTCCAACGGAAATCAAAGAAATTTGGCATTTACTGGGTCCGGGTTCGAAGCGCCCGCCGTAAAATTTACGTGCTTGCCGACGCCGCCGGCGTTCCTCATACGGCGTGGCCCCGAAGCAGAAAATTGGACAAGCGCAGGCGAGAAGCCGCCGATCTGCGGACGGACTACATTCTGCGCTGGCGGCTTGTGTCGTGGCGGCCGGCTACGAACCGCGCTGACGTTGCGCTGCCTGCGCAACAAAGTGAACTCGCAAAGATATGGGAGGCTCAGGATCATCTCCGCCCGCAAGGCCACGAAGCAGGAACATGACGACCATTACCGCGCGAATTCGCAGGCGTGACGGAAGCTTGTGCGTGTTTTTGCGGACGGGCACGAAGAAATCATGGAACAGCGCCCAAGTGGCCGATGAGCGAGGAAGAAATTCTCGCCGACCCGATGCGCGGCCACTGACGGAAGAAGAGCTCAAGCGCGTTCGGCGCGTGGCCCGCGGGTGAAAACGCTGCGGCGGGCGCTGCATCTCACGTGAGGCAGGAATTCGCCGCGCGCTATCACATTCCGCTCGGCACGCTCCGGGATTGGGAGCAGGGCCGGTCCGAGCCCGATCAGCCGGCCAGAGCTTATCTGAAGGTCATCGCCCGCGATCCCGAAGGCGTGTCGCGCCTGTTGCGGGGGTGAACCATAGCCCAGCCCCGGGAAACATCAGTCGCGCGTTCGCTTCTTCTCCCGTGCCAACAACTCGTCCAGCAATCCCTGCCGGTAATAGAAACTTGTCGCCTTCAGTCGTTCGAAAGCACCGGCAAGATCGACAAGCCCGCGCCTTGCAGCAAGATCGAGGATGCCCAGCGTTCCGGTGACCGCCAATCCGCGGCGGCGCGCGAAGGCGGCACCATCGCGCTCGTCGATCAATACGAGATCCGCGCGCAAGGCGAGCCCCAGCGCGATTGCGGCACGCTCGCCGCGGTCGAGCGACGGAGCCGCAAGGCCCAGTTCATCGATAGGCGGGTCCCGCCTTGTTTCAAGCCACGACGAAGGCGATCTGATCCATTGCCGCACCAGCAATGGCGCGCCCGGATCGGCGAGCTCGTCGCAGACTGCCTGTGGAATAATCACCTTGTCGAACAGCGCGGGCAACAGGGCAACATCGCCGGTAAGCACAAGATAATGCACCGGGCCGGTATCGGCGACGACGATTGGCATGCGGCTCAGCTGCCGAGGCGCTGCAAATCCCGACGGTCCTGATCCAGATCTGCCTGCGTGTAGCTGCCATGGATCCCGTGTGCGACCAGGAAGGCATCAAGTTCACCGCGCGTGCGAAAGCCGAGCAGTTCTTTCACCTCGGACCGCGTCAGGCGGCCATGCCTGAATTCCTCCAGCGCAAGCGCTTCCAGCGCGCGGCGCTCAAGCTCGCCCGCAGCGCCAAGCCGCTCTGCCAGACCGTCGGGGATTCGCAGCGTGAGATTCATGGTGTCAGCTTACAGGTGGCATCGAAAGCCGTCAAAAAGCGCCATTCGCGTCCGGGCAAACGAGATCGGCAATCGACATGTCCTGCTCCAGGCATCAGGTCCAATGTCAGAATAGGCTTCCGAAGGGATCGTACAAGGTACGCCGATGCGGCACCAATTGCGCCCACGCCCGGAAACGGATTGAAATCGCCTTCGATGGTGCGCTTCGACAAGCTTGCAACGAAAGGCAAGCGAATCGTCGCCGGCCGCGTCGGCGCCGTCGATAGACAGCATCGGGAAACATTTCTTCGCGTCTTCGGTTTCGGGCGGCTATGATGGCTGCCGGAGAAGGTGTGATGACTACAATGGACGTAATGCCTGTTCGAACGGAGGCCGATTACGACCGGGCGCTCCGGGAGATCGAGCAATATTTCGAGCGCGAACCTGGGCGCGGCACGAAGGACGGCGCGCGCTTCGACGTTTCGGCCGCCCTGATAGAAGCGTACGAAGTCGACCATTGGCCGATCGAGCCGCAAAGATCCTGTGGGACGATGGGGCCGTGACTGGCGAAGGATCTCACGCCCCGTAGATCATCCCGCGCCGGACGAGCTCTTCGCGCACCTCTTCCATCGCCTTGCGGCGTGCCGCGCTGGCCAGCGCCCTGGCCTGCCGCTCCCCATATTTCAGAACGCCGAATTGGCAGGTCCGCCGGATGCCGTCGGCGTCATGCCAGAACGCCTGCCAATAGGGCCGCTCGCGCCCGGTGTCGCGCTTGACGTAGCGGCCGATGCCCACGGTGCCGGACCGGTTGCGCGTCTGCATGCGGTTGCGCCGCCATATGGCGTAGTCCGCGTCCGAGATTTCGGCCATCAGCCGGTCGCGATGCGCCTTCGCCGCCGCGAGCGCCTGCTTTTTCCCGCCATGGACGCTGTCGGTGAAATATTTGTGGAGGTACTTTCCACGGCGCTTCAGCGTCACCTTCCAGCTGTGGGTGGATGTGACGTCGTTGTCGACGCGCACGATATGATGGTGTTCCGTGCGCGCCTCCCGAAACGGTCCGCCTTTCGAGATTCCCTTTTTGCGGGTCATGCCGCTCTCACATCCGTCTTCGCGAAATCGTCGCCCTTGAACAGCAGCGGCGCGTCGAGCGATTTCGCCAGCGCATAGGCGAAGCAGTCGCCGAAATTCAGCCCGGCCGGATGCCGTCCTTTCCCGAATCGTTCGAAGGCGCGGACAGCCCTGCGGGCCAGTTCTTCGTCGACAGCAACGATTCCGACCCCGGCCGCCCTGAGCCAGGGCTCGAATTGAGGGCGGATCAACGGACGATTCGACAGAACGAGGGCGCATTCCACGAAATTGGCGGCCGCGAGCGCCCGCCGCTCAAAGCCCGCAAGCGCTTTCGCAAAACGCACGGTCTCCGGCTCGCCCGAAAGCATGGCGATCACGGCTGAAGTATCAATGACAATCAAGTCGGCAAACCGTTCTCGTCATAGCCAAGAATTTCGTCCGGAGAACGCGGGTCGATTACGGGGGATTCGCGCCACAATCGCTGCATTTCGCGGGTCGCCGCAAGAATGCGCTCCACCTCGGCCTCGTCCGGCCGCCGCTTCTGCTCACGCGCGATCCTCTCATGCTCCTTCCGCAAAAGCTCCAGAACAAGCTCGGATGCACCTTTGCCCGTGACTCTCTTCAGCTCGGCCAGCAGGCGGTCGGCTTCCTTGTTCTTGATATTGATGGACATGGCGCGCGCTTTCTGCATACAGAAACCGCTTCTGTATACAGTGTTCCGCGTTAATCATCCAGGAAAATTCCGGCGCTATACCGGACAGGTCCATTTCGGGACCAGGGGGCGCCGCATGTCCACCAACCAGCTGTCCTTCGACCTGCCCGCGCCGCCCGCCACCGGCGAAATGCCGCTCGTGCCGGCGCGCATGGTCAACGAATATGTCTATTGCCCCAGGCTCGCCTGGCTCGAATGGGTGGACGGCGTCACCGTTCCTTCCGCAAAGCTGTTGATCGATTTCCCGCCAGGTTGAGTAGCGTAGACGAATCGTCCTACCGATTCATCCACCGCACATCAGTTGCGGCACTGGCGTTCAGGGCGTGGCTTGGCATGTGGGGCCATCATGAACCGGATTATCGCAACGTTCGATGTGATTACCCCCCTATTCCTGGGCGGGGCCGATCCTGCCGAAACCGCCGAACTGCGGGCTCCGAGCATCAAGGGCGTGCTGCGTTTCTGGTGGCGCGCTCTGGCGTGGAGCAGATGCAATGACTTGGCAAAAATCCACGCTGAAGAACAGCAGGTCTTCGGCGCAGCAGAAACGGGCCAGTCTTCCTTCCAGTTGCGCACACGGTGGCTGCAGGAGGCGAGTCTCTTATCGAACACGCGTTCTCTCGTTTCCAACCGCTTCGGCACATCGTATCTGGGCTATGGCGTCATCAATCGGGGAAAAGGGCAGACTCCACGTCCTGCTCTTGATGGGGATGGCCGCTTTGAGATTTCGCTCCTTTCACTGAATCGGGAAGCCGGTACTTCAAAACGGCATGACATTGATCGGCATCTTGTCGATGCGCTTAAACTCTTCGGCCTGCTTGGCGGACTCGGTGGCCGCGCACGGCGTGGCTGGGGTAGTGTCGCGATGACCAGTGTTGCCGGAGCTGAATGGGCAACACCTGTCGACCTCGGCATGTATCAGACTGCTCTCGCCTCCCTTGTCGGCTCGACCTTCAATGCCCCACAGCCTGCCTACAGCGCGTTCGGGAAAGGTACGCGGCTATGGGTGTTCGGAGTGAAAAGCGATCCCATTGACGTGCTCAATTGCATCGGGATGGCTTATCAGGAATTCCGAAAGAAGAACCGAACATTCGCTTTCGGTCTCCCGCACAAACGGTGGACGGGGAAAGAAGATCGACGCGCAAGTCCTCTGCTCTTCCACCTGCACCGGCTGAGGAATGAATATGCTGCGGCCGTGGCCTTTCTTCGGTCACCATTCCTCGAAGGTCAGCCGTTAGACAGTGACTATGACAACATCGACAAGCTCTTTGAACAACTACCAGTGATGCTGAAACAGAAGGGGCTTGCGCAGGCAGCTGCCGTTATCCCGTGAAGCGCCTTCTTCACTTTACGCTCGGCCCTGTGCAGGGATTCGTGGCGCAAGCACGAAGGACACGGGATTTGTGGGCTGGCTCGTTCCTTCTTTCGCTGCTTGCGGGAGAAGCAATGTGCGCGGTTACCAGAGCCGGTGGAAGGGTCATCCTGCCCGATGTCAAAAACGATCCATTGTTCCGCAGGATCAAAGACGGTGTGGGAGATACCGGGCCGGCTACCGGCTCCCTTCCCAATCGCTTCAAAGCGGAAATACCAGACAGCTTCGATCCGGGAGAATGCCGCGAAGCCATTCTGAAAACGTGGCGCGGGATTACCGACCAAGTCTGGCGCCGTTTCATTGACGGGCCGGTGGCTCTGCGGGGCTGCGGGACGGATGGAATCTGGAACAGGCAGATCGACGGGTTCTGGGACATTGCGTGGGTTACTGGCGCCAATCCGGGCGATGGCAAGGACCTGTCGTGGCTCGACCGGCGCAAGAACTGGCGTACGCATCGCCCTCCCGTCGAAGGCGGCGACCATTGCATGCTGATGGGAGACTGGCAGGAGCTGTCGGGATTCATCCGGGCGCGGGAACGGAACGCACAGGACGAGTTCTGGGACGCGCTGAAAGCGCGAACGGATACAGGCAATCGACTCAATCTGGAGAAGAACGAGCGGCTCTGCGCGATAGCGCTGGTCAAGCGTCTGTTTCCAGAGGTGGCGAAAACCGCACTCGGCTGGGAACCATCGTGGAACGGCGAGACCGTGCGCTGGCCCTCAACGCCCCGTCTGGCGGCAGCGGAATGGCTCCGCTACGCCTGGAAAGAGGCGCGCGCCGAAGCAACCGCCTTCATAGCGGAATGCGGCAGCAGGCTCCCCGAACCGGAACTTGAGGCGGGTAACAAGCTTTCGCAGGTGTCAGGCGCACTCCTGCACAGGAATGGAATCGAAAGCGCGCACTCCGACGAACTCCCAGGTAGTGCCGCAAACGCCAAAACAACGCGACAGAAGCTCCGCGATGCCCACAAGGCTCTTGTGGAAATCGTTGGTGAGCCTTCGGCGTTCTACACGCTGCTGCTCATGGACGCGCTGTCCGAATTCTCCGCCGGCGTGGATGAAATTATTCGACAGCGCGGCGGCCATACGGTTTATGCCGGGGGCGATGACGTGCTCGCACTCCTGCCGATCGAAGGCGCAATCACGGCGGCAATCGAAACACGCAAAGCGTATCGGAGCGCCTTCGCATCGAACGGGTTGACGAATGCGACTATCTCGGCCGCCATCGTCTTTGCGCATTTCCATGCGCCGCTGCGCGGCGTGCTGCGCGAAGCGCACCGCCAACTCGACAACATCGCCAAGAAATGCAATGGGCGCGACAGCCTCGCACTCTGCGTGCTTACGCAGGGCGGCATGAACCGCGCATGGGTCTCGTGCTTCGAGACGGCGGGGCTTTTCCCGCCTGGAAAGCTTCTGGAGGGCGCACGCACCATCGAAGCGCATCTCTCCGGGCGGTTTCTCTATGCAATACAAACCCGGTACGAAGAAATTCTTGGAGATCTGGGCGAGAAAGATGCGAAGCGCATTCTCCGGGCCGAATATGAGCACAGCGGCGGCACCGGAAGCGCGTCAGCCGATGATACCGAAAAGCTCATCGACAATCTCTACTTCATCGCGGTGCATCATCCCGGTCCCGATCACGCGGACATGAATTCGGCGAAGGGGCCGTCGATGGAGGGACCGCTGATCGCGCGTTTCCTGGCGCGCGAGGGCTTGTGGATATGACAAGTCTCCGCCTTTCTCCGTTCGATACACTCTTCTTCCGTGACGGCAGCCCATTCAATGAAGGCGATCCCTCCCAGGCAGCCACGCGCGGCATATTTCCGCCTTATCCACCGACAGTCGTGGGCGCTGTTCGTGCAGCGCTGGCACGCGCAATGGGCGGGCCGGGAACGCCATGGCCCGTGCGGTTGCTCGGCGACGGAGTGGACTGGCAGCAGGGCGACAGCGCGCTCGGCCCGCTTCGCTTCTCCGGGCCACTTATTGTCAAGAAGACTCTGCTTGTCGGGAAGACTCAGCCGCTCTTTCCGGCTCCGCTTCATCTCGCGCAAGCAGATGGTTCCAGACACATTGTGTTCCTTGCCCCGTCGCGTGCTGCACTGGAAACGGAGATTGGCCCGATTCGCTTGCCCGCGGCGCAAGGTGAAAATCTCAAGCCGCTCGAGGGGCATTGGCTCGACGCGGACACGATGGCGGAAGCACTCGATTGCCGGGAATTCGATCGCAGCCGGGCGATCCCGGAATCCGAACTCTGGAAAAGCGAACCCCACGTGGGGATTTGCCGAGGAGAACACACGCACACCACTGGCGAACATGCTTTGTATGCGGCGGCACATGTCAGGCTGGCGGCGGAGGTTTCGCTTGCCGTCGAAGTGGACGGCCTCCCCGATAATATTTCGCTTGAGGACAATCCCGCAACGCTCGGCGGCGAGAGCCGCTGCGTCTGGATCGACCAGGATGAGCCAATCCCCTTGCCGGCCGGGCGCGCTCTCCACACGGATGAAGACGGCATTCTGCGCTATGCCGTCATTCACATCGCGCCCGCCGATCTGGGCGATCGCTCGCCGAGAGTCGGAGACCAGCTTGTCGGACCGTATGCATTGCCCCTTCCGGGCCGCATCGTCGCCGGATGCGTTGGGCGGCCTGCGCCGATTGGCGGTTGGGATACACAAGCAAAAAGTCCCCTCGCTTTGAGGCCGTGCATTCCGGCCGGCAGTGTCTGGTTCATGGAAGCGGAAGCGGGTGAAGCGGAAGCGGCGCTGCGCTGGCATGGCCGCGCAATCGGGCGCGCAACCGGCTGGGGCTTCGGCCGCGTGCTGATCGGTCGGTGGGAGCCTGCGAAGGAGACATAATGAGCACAGAAATCTTTGGCCTCTTGGCTGAAACCTTCATTCATCCGGGTACGGGGCGTTCCGAGGGCGTAATCGATCTGCCGGTGGCCCGCGAGCGAACAACTGCTTATCCGTACATCCCTGGGTCCAGCATGAAGGGCGCGCTCCGCGACTCCGCCCGCAACACGAAACTTCAGAACTGCGACAAACTCTTTGGCAAACAGGAGAACGCCGGAGAGCTTCTGATCTCGGATGCCCGCCTTTTGCTGCTGCCGGTGCGGAGCCTGAGCGCATCCTATTGCTGGCTCACCTCGCCTTATCTCGTCGAGCGCTTCAGCCGTGATATGGAACGGGCTGGCAACGGCAAACCCGTCCCGACCGGAACCGACATGCCATCCGACGACGACAAGATCGTTGTGAGTGGTAAGACCGG
>Ga0335075_10004655_pt1 | contig 21391 bp, 21 predicted proteins | sample Lox_Sample_24_FD_206723 | JGI IMG/M metagenome (GOLD analysis project Ga0335075, IMG submission 206723) | Soil microbial communities from Loxahatchee National Wildlife Refuge, Florida, United States - Lox_Sample_2.4 | ecosystem: Environmental > Terrestrial > Soil > Wetlands | place: USA...
CGAGTGGCCAAAGGGAGCGGTCTGTAAAACCGTCGGCTCAGCCTACGTTGGTTCGAACCCAACACCTGCCACCACCAGCGGAAACGGCCCGTGGCCTGGGCATTCTCGGGCTCACGGGCCAAGCTGTGCGGCGGCTGGAGTTGTCCATCTGAGTCCCGCTGAGTCCGGGTCTCGATAGCTGTCCACGGACATATAGCGGACAACTTCCGCGATCATGACGCGCGCATCGAGCCTCTCAGGAGAGCCTTGCGCAGGTTCGAGTCCTCAGCGGGGCACCCACAACAGGGGAAACCGCGCTGACCAGGGGATATCTGCTGGTCGAAGCCCGGTCACCGTTGCTGGGCACGCCGCGCGGCAGGGGACTGTGATCCGATGTCTGCGGGTTTGTCATCCGTCTCCCGGCGCGACCAGCCTGTAGCGGCTCTCGGTCGCCGCCGCGGCCCAGGCGCGTTATCAGCGCGCCAGCTTTCGCGGCCCGCGACCAGCGCGGCTTCCCGTTGAGGACGGAGCAGCCCGTGCACTTGGCGGCCCGTTCCGTCCTTTCGGCTTCCGCGGACTGGAGGCTTCCGGGATTTGCCGGTCCTCGATGTGACGCCGCCCGGTGACGCGTCGGCCATGACGGGCGTTACCCGCCGGCCGTGACGAGGCCGGATTCGTAGGCGATCACGACGGCCTGGGCACGGTCGCGGAGGCCGAGTTTGGCCAGGATGCGCTTGACGTGGGTCTTGGTCGTGTCCGTGGCGATGACGAGGCTGTCGCTGATCTCGGTGTTGGACATGCCCTGGGCGATCAGCCGGAGTACCTCTTTTTCGCGGCTGGTGAGGACGTCCAGCGCGGCGGGAGCGGGCGGCGTGAGGGGGGCCGGCTTGCGAGCAAAATCGGCGATCAGGCGGCGGGTGACTGACGGGGCGAGCAGCGCGTCGCCGGCTGCAACGACTTTGACGGCGTGGATGAGTTCGGTGGTGGTGGCGTCTTTGAGCAGGAATCCGCTGGCGCCGGCCCGGAGGGCTTCGTAAACGTATTCGTCCAGATCGAACGTGGTCAGCATCAGCACCCGTGGCGTGTGCTGGCCACTGGCGGCGGTGAGGATTTGCCGGGCGGCTTGCAGCCCGTCCATGACTGGCATGCGGACGTCCATGAGAACGATGTCGGGGTTCAGCCGGCGGGCCTGGCGGACGGCGTCTGTTCCGTCGATGGCCTGCCCGGCGACGATGATCCCGGGCTCGGCGCCGAGCATGGCGGCGAGGCCTTCGCGGACCATGGCCTGGTCGTCCGCGATGAGGCAGCGGATGACCGTGCCGCCTGCGGGTGCCCCGTTGGGTTTCATGCTGGTGATCCGCTGAGGGGGAGGGTTGCGGATACCACGAAGCCGCCGTCGGGTGCCGGGCCGGCCGTCAGGGAGCCGCCTAGTAGCTCGGCCCGTTCCCGCATCCCGGCCAGGCCGTGCCCAGGCTTGTGACCGTTGGCGTGTGGCCGGGCAGAAGCATTCGGGCCGTTGGTTACGCATAGCGTTACCGCGTCCGCGTCGTGTCTCACGGTGACCGTGACCGGGGCGCCGCTGGCGTGCCGGCCGGCGTTGGAGAGGGCTTCCTGGATGATCCGGTAGGCGCACACTCCGGGGCCTGGCGGTATCTCCTCCGCTGGGGAGAGCGGTGACAGTTCCACGGCCATGCCGGCCTGCCGGGCTGTTTCGATGAGTCCGGGCAGGTCGGTTAGCCCTGGCTGGGGCGCCCGTGCGGCGGGCTGGTCGCTGCGCAGCACGCCGAGCAGCCGCCGCATGTCGGCCAGGGCGTCGCGGGCTGATCCGCTCAGCGCGCTGAACTCGGCGCGCACCTGCTCCGGGTCCGGCAGATCGCCCAGCCGGTGCGGTGCGCTTTCGGCGCGGATCGCCATCAGTGACATGTGATGGGCGACCACGTCGTGCAGTTCCCTGGCGATCCGGGTGCGCTCCTCCAGCACGGCCCGGCGCGCCCGCTCCAGCTCGGTCTGCTCAGTCTGGTCGGCTAGGGCAGTCTGTGACCGTCTCCGGGAGGCCGCTGCGTCGACCGCGACCCCAAGGGCGGCAAACGCCACGCTGCCCAGCGACGCGGTGACCACGCCGGGGCCGTCACGGAGCACCCAGAACCACCACGGAAGGAGGGTCAGTGCCCACACCCAGTACAGAGTCGGCCGGTCGTGCCGGATGCCGGCGGCACAGAGCACCACCAGCAGCACCAGGATCTGGACCGGATCCCACGGCAGGCCGCCCCACCAGTTCAGCCCGGGCAGCGGGGCCAGCAGCAGCGCAAGCCACGCGATCCGCCAGGCCAGCAACGGGTACCGGATCGCCAGCGCTATCGGCACGACCGCCCCGAGGACCGCGAGCACCCACAGGATCGTCGCCACCCCGCCGGGCACCCATCCCAGCAGGTGGGTCCAGCCGACAGCGGCGTGCCAGCCCTGGTGCGACAACCGGTTGGCTGAACCCGATCCGGTACTGGGGCCTGGTGGCAGGCCAGTGCCGCCGGTATAGACGGCCTGCTGGCTGGCCTGGTCGCCCAGCTGGCCGGCGATGCTAGCCGCGGACAGCGCCAGCGTCACCACGACGCACGATGTGGCGGCGAGCCAGCGCTGTCCCGGCGAGCGCCAGGGCCATCGCGGGGGCGGGTCGGAGCTGGACAGCACCGCCACCAGCCCGCGCCGGGCCCCGCGTGCGACCGGCCGGGCAGCGGCGGACGCTCGTTGCATGCTGCCAGGTTAGGCGGCGGCAGCGCCTCGGTCGTCCCCCTGCGGGGTGTCACCCCCGGAGGGTAGTTCACGCGGTTGGGGCGGGGCCCTGCCCCAGCAGGGTGAGCGCCGGTTTGCCGTCCCGGGGTGACGACGAACCCTGGGCTTAGCCGGCACCGTGGACCCATGAACAGCGCAAAACATCACTACGGCGCCCGGCGACGGGTAGCCGTGCTGGCCGTCACGGCCGGCCTCGCTCTGCTGACCGCGGCCTGCGGCGGCGGCGCACCTGGTGGTTCCGGCGGCTCATCCTCGCCGGGCGGGTCGTCGGTGGCCGTCAAACTGGTCGCCTACGCGCACTGCCTGACCTCGCATGGAGTTGCGGGCGTCAGTGTCGGCAGCGGTGACACCCTGACCATCCGCAACGCCAACGGGCAGATGACTCTCAGCGGCGGGGGCGGCATTCCCCCTCAGGTTGCCGATACCTCCCCGGCGCTGGAGTCGGCCGCCAAAGCCTGCAACCACCTGCTGCCGGTCAGCGGCCAGCGAGCAGAGCAAGGCCAGCCCGCGCAGGATCTCCAGCAGGGGCTGAGGTACGCCCAGTGCCTGCGCAAGCACGGCGTGCCGAACATGCCCGATCCCGGCAGCAACGGGCAGTTCAGCCTGGGCGGCACCGGCATTGACACCCAGTCGCCCCAGTTCGAGGCGGCGCAGCAGCACTGCAAGGCGGACACGCCGGCCAACCTCGGCTTCAACGACAACACCAGGACCTCCTCGTGAGCGAGACGGTTCCGCACGACTTCGGGGATATACAGCAGGCGGGGCCGCCGGCAGCTGAGCCCGCCGGCCAGCCGGCGGCGGCAGGCCCGCCGGCGGCAGCCGGTCCCGGCGGGCTTGCGGCGGTGGCAGCCAGGGCGCGGCGGCGGACCTGGTTCGGCTGGCTGGCCACCGGGATTGTGGTCGCCCTGGTGGCCGGCGGGGCCGCGGCGTGGCGGGCGGGGGCGTTCTCGTCCCCTCCCGGTTCCCCGCCGGCGGGCCAGCAGGGGTTGCCGGCGCCGAGGACCCAGGTGGTGGTGCGGCAGAACATCGTGTCGCAGACACCGGTCGACGGGACGCTGGGCTATGCGGGCTCCTACACCGTGGCCGGGCAGGGCGGCGGGACGCTGACGTGGCTTCCGTCGGTCGGGCAGGTGATCAGCCAGGGCGGGGTGCTGTACGAGACCGACGACGGTACCCCGGTGCTGCTGTTGTACGGGTCGGTGCCCGACTGGCGGGCGCTGGATGCGGGCGTGACCGGGGCGGACGTCAGCCAGCTGAACCATGACCTGGTGGACCTCGGCTACGCCAGCAGCGCGGACATCAGCGCGCTGGGCTGGGACTACTACTCGTGGCAGACCGCGGCGGGCGTGGAGCTGCTGGAGTCGGCAGCCGGCGTGTCCGATCCGCCCGGGTCGCTGCCGCTAGGGTCAGTGGTCTTCGAGCCAACCGCCGTGCGCGTGACCGGCCTGCTGGGGAGCCTGGGCGGCCCGGCGTCCGGGCAGGTGCTGTCGGGAACATCGGACCAGCACGTGGTGAGCATCGCGCTGAGCACCGCGCAGGAGTCCGAGGTGGCGGCCGGGAACCCGGTCAGCGTCACCCTGCCGGACGGGTCCAGCGTGCCGGGCACGATCTCCTCGGTCGGCACGGTGGCCACCGGGTCGGCCGGCTCAGCCACCATTCCCGTGACGGTCACCCTGACGCACCCGTCGGCGGCCGGATCTCTTGATCAGGCGCCGGTCACCGTGGAGATCACCACCGGCAGCGCCCGCAACGTGCTGGCAGTGCCGGTCGGGGCGCTGGTGGCGCAGCCGTCGGGCGGCTACGCGGTCGAGGCGACCGGGCCGGGTAATACCCGGCGGCTGGTGCCGGTGACCGCCGGGCTGTTCGACGACGCCTCGGGCATGGTGCAGGTAACGGGGAACCTCACGCCCGGCGAGCACGTCGTGGTGCCGGCCTCGTGAGCGCCGGCCAGCCGCCCCGGGCGCGTGACGACAGCGCGGTCCTGCAACTCGACCGGGTGTCCAAGGACTATCCCGGGTCGCCGCCGGTGCGGGCACTCGACGCCGTCAGCCTGACGGTGCGCGCCGGCGAGCTGACCGCCATCGTCGGCCCGTCAGGGTCGGGCAAGAGCACACTGCTGCACCTGATGGGCACCCTGGACCGGCCCACCACCGGCACCGTCCGGGTGACCGGGCTGGATGTGGCGCGGATGACCGACCGGGAGCTGTCGGCGCTGCGCGCCTCCCGGATCGGGTTCGTGTTCCAGCAGTTCTTCCTCGCCGAGCACCAGAAAGTCCTCGACAACGTGGCCGACGGGCTGCTATATGCGGCCGTGCCGCGGGCCCGCCGCCGCGAACTGGCCGCCGACGCCCTGGCCAGGGTAGGGCTGGCCCACCGGGCCGCCGCCCGGCCGACCCAGCTGTCCGGCGGTGAGCGGCAGCGGGTGGCCATCGCCCGGGCCGTCGCGGGCCGACCGCCGGTACTCCTCGCCGACGAGCCGACCGGCAACCTGGACTCGGCCACCGGCGCCTCGCTGCTCGGCCTGCTCGAAGAACTCAACGCCGCCGGCACCACGATCATCGTGATCACCCACGACCACGCGGTCGCCGCCCGGATGCGGCGACGCATCGAGATGCTCGACGGGCACGTCATCCACGACACCGCGCTCGCCCCTGCCGGGCGACTCGCCCGCCCCAGCCTGTGAAGGACGAAACCTCATGCTCACATCCGGACGGACCAGCGAACCGGCGGCCGCACCGACCGCGGCCCGGCTCCGGCCGGCCGACCTGGCCGGGCTGGCCAGCATCGGCCTGCGAACCCGCAAGCTGCGGGCCTGCCTGTCCGCGCTGGGCATCGCGATCGGGGTGGCCGCGATCGTGGCCGTCCTCGGCCTGGCCGGCTCCTCCCAGGCCGGCCTGCTGGCCGAGATCAGCAAGCTGGGCACCAACCTGCTGACCGTAACCAACGGGCAGAACATCACCGGCCAGCCCGCCGAACTGCCCGACGCGGCGCCCGGCATGGTCGGCCAGCTGCCCGGCGTGACCGCCGTCCAGGACACCGGCACGGTAGCCGGAAACGTGTACCGCAGCCCGCTGGTCCCGTCGATCGACACCGACGGGCTAGGCGTGGAAGCCGCCAGCCTGGACCTGCCCGCCGCGGTCGGCACCTCGATGGCCGCGGGCAGCTACCTCAACGCCGCGACCGCCACAGAGCCCGTCGCCGTGCTCGGCTACGACGCCGCCCAGCTCCTCGGCATCGACCGGATCTGGCCCGGAGAGCGGATCTGGGTCAGCGGCCAGTGGTTCTACGTCGCCGGCATCCTCAACACTGCCACCCTTGCATCCCAGCTTGACACCTCCGTCCTGGTCGGCTTCCCCGCCGCTGAGAAATACCTCGGCTTCGACGGGCACCCCTCAGAGATCTACATCCGCACCGTCAACACCCAGGCCGTCACCACTCGTGTCGACAACCTGCTCGCAGCCCAGGCCAACCCGCAAAACCCCAGCGGGGTCAGCGTCGCACAGCCATCTCAGGCACTAACCGCGCAAGCCGACGCAGCCGGCGCATTCGACACCCTCTTCCTCGGCCTGGGCGCAGTCGCCCTGCTCGTCGGCGCGGTCGGCGTCGCCAACATCATGGTCATCTCGGTGCTGGAACGCCGGCAGGAGATCGGCCTGCGCCGCGCCCTCGGCGCCACCCGGGGCCAGATCCGCATCCAGTTCCTGTCCGAGGCGATCCTGCTGGCGCTGGCCGGCGGCGCCGCCGGCGTCATCCTCGGCGTAGCCTCGACCGCCATCTACGCACACGTCAAAGGCTGGGCAGTCGTAATCCCGCCCCAAGCCTGGGCCGGAGGCCTGGCCGCCGCGATCCTCATCGGCGCCCTCGCGGGCCTGCTGCCCGCCATCCGCGCCGCCCGCCTCGCCCCCACCGAAGCACTCTGGACCGTGTGACGTCCTGCCGCGGTGCTGGGAGCGGGCGCCGGCTGGGCAGTCCCGGGTCCGCCAGGAACGCCAGGCGGAGCAGAGGCTTTGGTCCCACGGTGAGCCCGGCACCGCGACGGGCCAGCAAGAACGTTGGGCCTGCCGCAGCTCCGCTTCGGCCGCGCTCGCCGGGAGTGACCGGGATGAATGGTGCTCCCTACGTCAGGCGCCCCGGAGGGCCCAAGAGGCTCTGCCGGGGCGCCAAGCTCTTCAACCGGCGCATCCATAGGCATCGTCCTCCTGGTTGGTATGGTCCGCCTTCCCAGAGCCGCAAGCAAGAGGTAGCCAGTTAAGGACGTGATCGAGGTCTACCTGGGAGGTGAGGAGTGAGGCTCGTTCTGGGCGATGTGCATACCTACTACGGCCCAAGTCACATCATCCAGGGCATCTCGCTGACGGTGGCCGCCGGTCGATCGTAATAGGGACGCCTGCGTCGACGAATCGCCGATGCTCACGGCAGGGGTTCATGCCGCGGGTCGGTGGAAGAGGGCCGCGGCCGTTGCGATGGAGGCGGCGAGGAGGCCGGCGCACCAGACCGAGGCGATCAGGGGTGAGTGGCCGGTGGGGGTGTGGAGGAGGAGCCCTCGGAAGGTGTCGGCGACCGGGGTGATCGGCTGGTGGCCTGCGAAGCCGCGGATCCAGGCGGGCAGGGTGGCGATGGGGACGAAGGCGCTGCTGGGATAGGGCAGGAAGATCATGGCGAACACGACGTTGCCCGCGCCTTCGGGCGAGCGGGTGACCAGGCCCACGCAGGCGGCCAGCCAGGAGAAGGCAAAGATGAACAGCAAGATGATGCCGAGGGCGGCGGCCCAGTCGAGCGCGGAGGCGTGTGGCCGGAAGCCGAGGGCGAAGCTGACGGCGAGGGCGACGACAAGCGAGGCGAGGTTCCGCAGCATGTTCGTGACCACATGCCCGCACAGCACCGCGGCACCGCTCACGTCCATGGATTTGAGGCGGTCGATCATCCCGCCGGTCATGTCCTGGTTGACCGTGACGGCGGTCTGAGCGGAGACGAACCCGGCGGACAGGATCAGTACGCCCGGTACGACGTAGTCGACGTAGGCGACGCCGACGTGGACCGCGCCGCCGAAGATCTCGACGAAAAGCACCATCAAGATGACCGGGAGGGCGAGGCCGGTGTAGAGGGCGTCGACGTTGCGCCTGGCCAGGCGGAAGCCTCGTCCGACCAGGGTGACGGTGTCCCGGCGCGCCGAGCCGGGCCGGGCTGCGGGGAGGACGGTGCCGGTCGTCATCGCTGCAGGGAGCTGTCGGAGCGGGCAGGCTCGGTGGTGTAGGCGAGGAAGACGTCGTCGAGGGTGGGGCGCCGCAGGTCGAAGCTGGCTATCAGGCTGGCGGCGGGGTCGACGGCGTCAAGGAGGGCCCGGGTGCCTGTGGCGGTGCCGTCGGTGTCGACCTCGACGCGCAGGTGCGCCTGGTCGGCGACAGGCTGGTGAGCTGCGAGGAGAATCAGGGCGCGGTCGTAGGCGGCCCGGTTGGTGAACGAGATCCGTAGCCGCTCGGTGCCGACCCGGGTTTTGAGCTCGCTCGGGGTGCCTTGGACGGCGACGATGCCCTCTTCGATGATGGCCACCTGGTCGGCGAGCCGGTCAGCTTCCTCGAGGGACTGGGTGGTCAGGAAGACGGTGACGCCGCGTCTGGCGAGGCCGGCGATGGCGGCCCACATGGTCTGGCGGCTCGGCAGGTCGAGCCCGGTGGTGGGTTCATCCAGGAAGATGACGGCGGGCTCGGCCACCAGGCTGGCGGCGAGGTCGAGTCGCCGGCGCATCCCGCCCGAGTAGGTGCCGACCCGCCGGCGGCCGGCATCGGCGAGGTCGAATCGTTCGAGCAGGCCGCTCGCCCGCAGGCGGGCCTGCCGGCGGGACAGCCCCCACAGCCGTCCCATCATGAACAGCGTCTCCTCCCCGGTTTGCAGCTCGTCGACGGCGGCGGACTGGCCGGTGAGGCTGATCGCCCGGCGCACGGCGCGGGTCTGGGAGACGACGTCGAGGCCTGCCACTGCTGCCGTCCCGGCGTCAGGGCGGAGCAGGGTGGTAAGGATCCGCACCACGGTTGTCTTGCCGGCGCCGTTTCTCCCGAGCAGGGCGAGCACGCTCCCGGCCGGGACTTGAAGGTCGATGCCGCGGAGCACCTGAAGGGCACCGAACGACTTGCGCAAGCCCCGCGCGGTGATCGCAGGTGCGGCACCCATCCGTGCTCTAGCCTCGATTCTCGTGGTACCGATCCACCTACAGTGTACGCGGTACTATGTACGCTGCATAGAGTATACGCGGGAGAGACCATGGCTACCCCGGAACGAGCAGCTCGGCTGCCGGCCGGCATCGAGCGGGCGTGGGGGCTGAGGCCCCTTCCCCGCAAGGGGCCCAAACCCGGCCTCGACCTTGACGCCATCGTCGGCGCCGCGGTCGGCCTTGCCCAGACCGAAGGCCTCTCCGCGGTGGCGATGAGCCGGGTTGCCAGCGCGCTCGGAGTGTCGACGATGGCCCTCTACGGCTACGTCGAGGGCAAAGACGAGCTGCTCGCCCTGATGGTCGACCACGCCTGCGGCCCTCCCCCCGAGCCGGCCACGGCGGCGGACGCGAGCTGGCGGGGCGGGCTGGCGCAGTGGGCGACCGTCCTCTTCGACGGCTACCGCCGGCACCCATGGGCCGTCCGCATCCCCATCAGCGGCGCGCCGCCCACTCCCAACCAGGTCGCCTGGCTCGAGGCGGGGCTGTGCTGCCTCGCCACGACCGAGCTCAGCCAGCAGCAGCGGCTGTCCACCGTGCTGCTCCTGAGCGTCTTCGTCCGAAGCGAGGCCGCCCTGGCGCTCGACCTGGCCGAAGCCCGCCAGCAGGGGGTGGCGGCGAGCCCCGGCTCGGCCGACTACGGGCACCTGATCCGCCAGCTCATCGACCCCGAGCGGTTCCCCGGTGTCTGGGCCGCGGCGGCTACCGGAGCCTTCGAAGACGACGCCGGCGTCGAGGGTGAGTTCCGTTTCGGCCTCGACCGCATCCTGGACGGCATCGCGGTCCTCCTGTCACGCGACGGCGTGAGGTCAGCGACACCGTGAAGACGTTCGAGCACAAGGTCGCCATCGTGACCGGCGGCGGGGCTGGCATCGGCGAGGCCGTGTGCGGAGAGCTGGCCCGCCGGGGCGCGCACGTCATCGTGGCGGACATCGATGCCGAAGCGGCCGAGCGCGCGGCCGGAACGATCGTGGCGGCTGGCTGGCGGGCCGAGGCCCGCCAGCTGGACGTCTCGGACGAGCCACGGGTCCGGGACCTGGTCGAGCAGACCGCAGTCAGATACGGGCGGCTGGACTACCTGTTCAACAACGCCGGCATCGCCGTCGGGGGTGACGCCCGTGATCTCACGCTGGAGCAGTGGCGCAGGGTGCTCGACGTCGACCTCTACGGCGTCCTGTACGGGACCCTCGCCGCTTATCCGCTCATGGCCCGCCAGGGCTTTGGCCACATCGTGAACATCTCGTCGATGACCGGGCTCGTCCCCCAGCCGATCAACGCGCCGTACGCTACGGCCAAGCACGGGGTGGTGGGCCTGTCCCTGTCGCTGCGGATCGAAGGAGCCGACCTCGGCGTGAAGGTCAGCGTGGTCTGCCCCGGGTATGTGAAGACCAGCATCTACGAGCACGTGGAACTGGTCGGCGTCGACCGGGCGGAGGCGACCCGCACGCCGATCAAGGGCATCGGGACCGCTGACGCCGCCCGGGCGATCCTGAAAGGTGTCGGCCGCAACGAGGCGATCATCGTATTTCCGCCGGTCTTCCGCTGGGCATGGCGCGCCTACCGACTCCACCCGGCACTCGCGGAGCGGGTCATGCTCCCGAGGGTGCGCCAGCTTCGCCGCAACCGATCACATCCCTGAAAGCTGGCCACCGGCTCTGATCGACGCCCTCCGCAGCCACCGTGACGGAAATCCACGTCTACCTTGAGGTCCGATCCTGATCGGAGCTTCGGGATAATCTTCATCCCGAGACGGTTCACACCTCGGGAGGGAATCGGGCCCGCCAGCGAATGACGCGCGTCAGTCGCGTCACGCACCCTCAGACCCCTGAATGGACACGTCAGGACCACGTGCACTGAGGCGCGGTGCCCTCGCGCCTCCCGCGCCGCCCAGTCGACGGCGGCGTCCGGCGCCGCCGTGCCGTGCACGCCGACCACGATCAGCAGCCCGTCCCGGGGGACCTGATATGACCATGCTCCGCTCCTGGTCTCGGGCCTGCCTGGCCGCGCCCGGCCGCACCGGGGCGCCACCCGGTTCCGGGGCGGCCCCGGGCGGCCGGGATCACCACGCCGGCCGCGTCGCAGACCGCCGCGCCCGCCGCCAGCAGCGCGGCGACCGAGGGTGAGCCTCAGTTCGCTCCGGCCGGCGGGAGTCCCCAGTACGCCGTGGCGTTGGTGTCGAAGATCGCCGAGCGCTCCGCTGCGCTCAGGCCGGCGGCCTCGATGAAGTTCACGCCGGCCCGGACGTTTTCGTAGGGGTAATCGCCGGCGAACTGGATCCGCTCCACGCCCAGGGCGTCGAGGGCGAGCCGCAGCGGCGGGGCGGTCGTCATCCCGCTCGTGGTGATGACGAAGTTCCGCCGGAAGTACTCGCTGGGCAGCATCTCGAGCGCACTGTTGGCCCCGGCCAGCACCTGCGCCTGGTAGCGGTTGTCGATCCGTCCCAGCCAGTACGGAATGCCCTCGCCCAGATGGCCGAGCACGACCCGCAGCCTGGGATGCCGCTCGAGGGTCCCGGACATGATGAGCCGCATGGCATGGAGGCCTGTCTCCGCGGCGAAACCCCACGTGGCGAAGTACAGGCCGTAGTCGAGGTAAGGGTCGACCGAGTTCGGTCCCGGCTCGCGCGGGTGCAGGTACAGCGGCATGTCTAGTGCCTCGGCTGCTTCCAGGATCGGCGCGTACCTGGGAGCGTCGAGATACTCACCGCAGGTGTGGGAGTTGATCAGCAGGCCTACAAGCCCGAGCTTCTTCGCACGCTCGATCTCCGAGGCCGCAGACTCCGGCGCCTGGGGCGCAACTGCGGCCAGACCTGCGAAGCGTGCCGGATACGCGCGGACCGCCTCGGCCAGTATGTCGTTCGCCTCCGATGCGATCCCCGCGGCGCGGCTGGCCTCGAACACCTGCACCCCGGGCGAGGTCAGCGAGAGGATCGACAGGTCGATCCCGTCCTTGTCCATCTGCGCCAGCCTCCCGTCACCGATGTCGAGGAGCATTGACTCGATCATCTTGGCTCCGGGACTGTCCCCGAAGATGATGCCGCCCAGCCTGGCGAAGCCGGGCTCCTGGCCGCCGGCCTTCAGTAGCCGCTTGGACTCCGCCACGTGGGCTGTCGTTGCGAATGCTTCCTCGGTCGCGATCCGGCGGTACGTCACGGCGTGCTCCTCGTTTCCCTGGTGAACCCAAAGGTTGGGGTCGGCGTGCGTGCCGGACTGGCGGTTGTCATCGGGTCAGGTCCAGTTGCCGACGAGCTCGAGATAGCTGCGGCCGGTGACCGGCTGTCCCTGGTAGGTGCCGGTGACCGTGGCGGAGCCTTCCAGCTTGGTGAACATGTCGACCGCGGAGACGATTTCCTGCTGCTTGTACGGCACCTCGACGGCCAGTTCGGTATTGATCTGCGGGGCGCGGAAGACGCACCGGGTGGGGTAGCGGTGGCCGGTAGCCGGGCTAGTCCAGTACTCGCTGGCCTCGACCGGCTGGGCGCACGGCACCACGACGTGGGTGCCGTCGGGGTGGACCGCGGTGAGCGGGAGGTAGATCTTATGGTTGATCATGTCCCGTACCTGGCCCATGGTGATGTTCACGCCATTGTCGAGCTGGGGATTAGCCCAGATCCAGTTCATCACCTTCGGCGCTGCCTCGCCGTGCGCGCCAGGGGCTTGCGGGCCGTCGCCGAGCATGGGGGTGAAGATTCCTGGCATGCCGCCCCACTGGCGGTCCAGCCAGGAGATGCCGGTGACCTGGTGGGCCACCTGGTCGAGAACGACTGTTCCGGTGGTGGGCATCGCGGGGAAGGCGAAGTCGTACTGCTGGTCGACGCCCAGGAAGGCTACCTGCCCCTGCCCGTTGAACAGCACTGGCGGGGCGGCGGTCGTCGTGGTGATGTCGATCTGCGCGTCCTTGCCCGTGACGTGCACCGCAACGCCGTTGCGGTCGCCGCGGAACGTCAACTCGGGGGTGCTGATGTCCATCTGGTCGGTGCCGAGCCCTACCTGCTCGAGCGGGTAGAAGTGCTCGAAGGTGCGCGAGATGCCCGCGGTCTCGTTGACGGCGATCCCGTTGAGCTCGACCACGTCGGTGCCGGCCGGGAGGTGCTGGATGATGAAGTGGACCTGGAGCCCGATGCGCTGCCCGCCGGCGTCCAGGTTGGCGACGATGAACCAGGACTCCAGCGGCCACCGGCCGCTGTGCCAAGGCAGGTCGCGGTCGATGTCGACCACCGTGCGGGGCTCGGTGACCTCGTAGGTCACGCCGTCGCTGGCGATCTTCCCGCCCGGTGCCGCGTAGTTCGTAACAAAGGGTGTCATCATGCGCTCCTCAGCGACGGGCGACAGTGTAAGTTAGTGGACGCGTGTCACGCTTCTGAGGCTATGAGCGGCTGCCGGCACCGGGCAAGGTCAGATCGAGGCAGGCGACAGTTAGAGGACGAAATGGCGGTCATGTCAAGCGAGCAATCCCGCGACCGGAGGGCCCGGCGCACGCGGCGGCTGCTGCAGCAGGCGCTGCTGGAGCTGCTCGCCGACGAGCCGCTGTCCAAGCTCACCGTCAGCCAGATCGCGGCACGGGCCGACGTGTCACGGCAGGCGTTCTACCTGCACTTCCGCTCCAAGGAAGAGCTGCTCCTCAGCCACATCGACCACGTCTTCGACCAGATCCGGGCCGCGGTGCTGCCCTCGCCCGGCGGGCAGCGGGCGGTCGGCCTGCAAGAACTGCTCGCCACCTCGTTCGCCGAGTTTGCCAGGCACGCCACCTCCCTGCGGCTCGCCCTGCAGATCGCGGACAAGGACGAGCTCATCGAGCGCCTGCGGGTCCATATCAGCGCCGTGATGGACGCGTTCGCCCAGCACGGCCGGGAGGAGGTCATGAGGCACCCGATGCACGACTACGTGGTGGACTTCATGACCGGCGGTACGTACATGCTGCTGCGCTCCTGGACCCGTGACGGCCTGGCCATCCCGCCCGCGCAGATGGCCGAACTCGCCTACGACCTCCTGCCCGGCCTCGCCGACACCCATCACACCAGCGCACGCGGCAGAACCGCGGCCAAGCCGGCGCGGCGCGGAACCGGACCCGCGCTGCGCCCGCGGCAAGGAGGGCGCCCGTCGCGGTCAGCTGACGGGTAGCCGAAGCAGCTGGTCGACCGTGCCGTGCGCCATCTTCTCGCGCACGGCGCGGGGGAGGTCGAGGTGGTTGAACCACTCGGTTGCCTCACGGTTGTCCTCGTAGGGGTAGTCGACCGAGAACACGAGGCGATCCTCGCCGAACATCGCGCGGGTGAGGGCGAATTGTTCGTCGAAGAAGTAGCCGCTGGTCGTGTACCAGAGGTGCTCGGTGAGGTACTGGCTGACCGGCTTGGGCAGCCCGGCCAGGGGGCTGAGCGTCCGCTCGAGCCGCCGCAGGTGGAACGCGAGGCCCTCGCCGAGGTGGCCGACGATGATCTTCAGCCCTGGGATACGGTCGAACACGCCGCTGACGATCAGCCGGGTCACGTGCAGCGAGACCTCGTAGTGCCAGCCGTAGCCGGCGTTGCCGAGCGCCGCTGAGACGGCCGGGCTGAAGGGGCCTGTGTAGTAGATGTCGCTGATGCGCTTGGGCGGCGGCGCCGGATGGAGGTAGATGGGTACGTCTAGGCTGGCGGCGGCCTCCAGGATCGGCGCGAACCGGGGTTCGTCGAGGAACTGGTCGCCGATCGTGCCGCAGATCATCGTTCCGACGAACCCGAGCTCCTTGACGGTCCGCTCGAGCTCGGCTGCGGCGATTTCGGGGGTCCCCACGGGCAGCGTCGCGAATGCGGAGAACCGGTCCGGGTGCGCGCTGACCATCTGGTACAGCTCCTCGTTGACGGCCTGCGCAACGGGGACGGCGCTCTCGTCGAGCGGCAGCACCGGCGCCAACGGGTTCGCGGCCGCCCAGTCCGGCCCCGGTGACGTCAAGGGCGCGGAGAGTACTTCTACAGAGATGCCCGCCGAGTCCATGTCGGCGATCCGCTGCTCGACGCTCGGAAGCATCTTCGCCCGGAGGGCCTCTGGGAGATGGATTACGGCCTCCTTGGAGCCGGGCCGGCCGACGTGCTCCTCAATCCCGACGATACGCATGGTGTCCTCTCTTGCCTGGGATGACATTTTCGACTATCGACACTTGCTCGACAGCAGCAGACGGGATGAGACTGGAGCCGCGTCTCAGAGCCCAACCAGGCGCTCGGCGACCTCGTAGGTCACGCCGTCACTGGTGACCTTCGCGCCCGGTGCGGGGTAGTTCGTGAGAAAAGATGTCATCATGTGCTCCTCAACGACAGGCGACAGTGTAAATTAATTGGCGTGTGTCGCGGTTCAGAGGCTATGAGCGGCTGCCGACACCGCGCAAGGTCAGATCGGGGCGGGCGACAGTTAGTGGACGAAATGGCGGCCATGACAGGCCGATCGCGTTCCCGTCGGCGGGCGACGCCGACCGCTCACGATGACCGGCGGGCGCTCCTGCCTGCACAACAGTCCCCCGGAGCGTCAGCCCCGGCGATCCCCGCGCCGACCACCAGCGTCCTCACGACCCAACCTCAGGATCGTCAGCCTCCGACGTGGGCGGTGACGGCGATCACGACCGTCGGGAGAAGCTAGATGCCGTAGGACCCACCCGGACTCAACGGGACATGAACCATTACCTGCATCGCGCTGACCAGGGACGCTCCGCAGCTACGAACAAGTGGCGGACAGCAAGTGGGCTTCTCATCGCTGCTATCGGAGGATCCGCAGGTCAGCGGCCATTCCGATGGGCCTGGGGAAACGGTCTGTAAAACCGTCGGCTCAGCCTACGTTGGTTCGAACCCAACACCTGCCACCACCAGCGGAAACGGCCCGTGGCCTGCGCACTCTCGGGCTCACGGGCCAAGCTGTCGGCGGCTGGAGTTGTCCATCTGAGTCCCGCTGAGTCCGGGTCTCGACAGCTGTCCACGGTCATATAGCGGACAGCGTCCGCGATCATGAACCCGGCATATGCGGCTGGCTGGGATCCGGAAGCAGCAAAGACCGATTTGCCGGGACAGTCCTGCATGAGCTGTCGCACGCCTTGAGCGACGCTCCCGACGTGAGGCTCGAGTTCGAGGAGCAACTCACCCATGAACTGGCACACGTAGCAGCATTTCCACAAGGAGCTGCGCGACTACCGGCGCAACCGCTTCGTGGTCGGCACGATGGCGGCGACGCCGGTGCTGTTCATCGCCCTGCCGACGATCCAGCTGATCGCCGCCACCGCCACGGGGAAGGCCGTCACCCTCCGCGTCGGGCTCTCGCTGCTCTACATGCTCGCGCTCCCGTTGTTCATGCCGTCGGTCATCTCCGCCTATTCGGTCGTCGGTGAGCGCGAGCAGGGCACGCTCGAGCCAGTCCTGACCACCCCGATCCGTTGCGAGGAGTTCCTCATCGCCAAGGCGCTGGGCGCTTTCACTCCGACGCTTCTGATCTCGTACGCGGTCTTCGGGATCTTCCTCGCCGTTGCCGCTCTGTTCGCCCATCCAGCGATCGTTTCGGCGATCTACGCCGGTACTCACATACTGGTCCAGTTGCTGTTCACTCCCCTGCACGCGGGCTGGGCGGTCTGGGTCGGGATCGCGGTCTCCACCCGATCCACTGACGTGCGCGCCGCGCAGCAGCTGAGCGTACTGGGTAGCGCCCCGCCGCTGATCATCATCGCCTTGATGTCGTTGAACGTCATCACCGTCTCGATCGCCCTCGCGATCGGTCTCGCCGCGGCACTGCAGGCCTTCGACCTGCTCGCCTGGCGCGTCGTGGCTGCGATGTTCGACCGCGAACGGCTCGTAACCGGCAGAAAATAGATGACCGACCCTCGGCACCTGGCGTCAGTGCACCCAAAAAGACACACCATTCACAAACAAGAGGGAGATTTAGAGTGTCCGCAACGCTGAAGCTAACCCATATAGAGCATTTGGAATGGAGGTCCGTCGTGGCACCTACGATGTCGTGCTCGACGGGCGGCGCGTCGGGTCAGTCGAAATGAACGACATGTTCGAGACGTCAGTCGAACCCGGGCACCATACCCTGCAAGTCCGCGATGGACGAAAGTCCAGCCGGACCAAAACCTTTGACGCCATCGACGGCGAGACCGTCCGATTCCGATGCACCGGAAAGAGCATCTTGCCAATATTTCTCCTGTCCTTCGCCGTTCCCGGCTTGGCACTCTCGCTCCATCGCGAGTAGTCCACCATGTGCGCCCGACACAGCGGGTGCCCGACGGCGGTTGAGGTCTCAACGCGATGAGAACGGCCGCACCGGTGCGTCTACATGATCGTCAGGCCAGTGAGACGACGAGGAGAGTGCTCTCATCGCCTTCGGCATCCTGCTCGACACCTTCTTCGTCCGCACCCTGCTCGTCCATCGCCACGCTGCTCGGCCGGCGCAACTGGTGGCCCTAACGCCTGTCGGGTCCGGCACTGCGCGAGGCAACAGGCCAGTCGCGTAGCGCTGACAAGACCGCCGGCAGCGGCAGACGGCTCTGGCACGGTCAGTCAGTTCCTGGATCAGTCAGTCTCGGCACGGGTGTAGTCGGCCGACGTCTCGTGGCGGACGGCAAACTCACGTTTCAGTGCGCCGGACCGCTGAGAGTCGGCCGGATGGGTGCGCAGATAGTCGCGTAGGAGCAGTTCGTTCCGGGCCGCCCAGGTCATAGCCGGGACGACGTGCAGGTGGTAGGCCCGCCGTCCGTATTCGTCGCGGCGGTAGAACAAGCGGCCGGACATCCCAGTGTCATGACGCTGATAGCCGAGCAGTCCCAGCGGCCCGTCATGGGCCACCACGTGGGCCAGGTCTTCAGCTGCAGCCATGAGGTCAATGATCGGTTTCGCGACCAGCCCAGGAACCGACGTACTGCCGATGTGCTCGATCTCGGTGAACAGTCCCGGCAGGCTACCTCGCAGCTGAGCACAAGCCGCGTCAGCTTGGTGCGCCCACGCATCGTCGTAGTCGACCACCTCGATCGTCATCGAGCGCAGATTAGCGACAGGTCATGGCCACTCGCTGCCCGATAACCAGTCGCCCCGCAGGAGCCACGATCAAGTCGCCACCTCGGGCCGACGCTCCACATCGTGAGCCGCGTAGGTCAGTCCGGGCACGCAGACGGTCGCGCGAGGGCAGTGCTAGCCGCATGCTTGAGGCATGCGACAGGCCAGGCGCATGGCGCGTCAGAAAGGCAGTCAACTGCGCCCAGTCCGGGTCCGAGCCCGCCGTCGCCGACTGCTGACTGACGTCAAGCTTGAAGCAATCGGCCTGCGTGCCGCCCACGCCGCATACTCCCGGCAGGCCGTACTGCTGGCTGAACGTCTCTGCGTCGGCGGCGATGGCCGGATCGTCCTAGGCGTCCACGATCGCGATCGTCTGGCCCTTGCCATCTCCGGTCAGCCCTCAGTTCCTGGTCGGCCGATGCGGTCCGGGATGCGCTGCGCCGTTGCGTGGTCGCCCGGCTGGGGCACCCGGGCAGCGTGCTGGTCGCCGATGAGACCGGGTTCTTCAAGGAGGGCCGGATGTCGGCGAGCGTGCAACGGCAGTACACCGGCACGGCCGATCTTGCGGGCCCCGGCCCCGTTCCGGGTCTCGATGTTCTGCTGGGCCAGCCCACGGCGCGCGCCGCGAGGGCTGCGAGGGCTGCGCGAACTGGATCGCAAGGGTGCCGGTGAAGGCCCGCCACCACCGGCGGGCGACGTGGTGATGCGACGCATAGGCGGCCTGTACCCGGTGGTAGTATGAGTATATGGTCAAGCGTAAGATAACTGTGACGGTGGACGAGGAACTCGTCGATCTGGCACACGAATTCGGCGAGGAGAAACTGTCTGCGGTCGTCAATACCGCACTAGCGGAACATGTCGAGCGGCTGGGCAGGCTGGCCACGCTCCGGCAACTCCTGGACCGGTGGGAAGCCCAGGCGGGCCCGGTGCCGCCTGACGTGCAGGCAGACGCTGCCGCGGCGTTCGATGAAGCCGACGACAGTCCCAGTACCGCAGCCGTATGACCGGCGCGCCGCTGATCCTGGATGCCGACGGCTTGGATGCACTGACTGAGCAGCCGCCGCCTGCTCGCCTGCGGGCACTGCTGGCCGAGGCGTGGGAGCGCAAGAGCGACGTCCTGGTGCCCGCTCTTGTGTGTGCCGAATGCTGCCGGGGAGCCAGGCGGACGCGTGCTGTCGAGGCGTCGCTGGCGCGTCATCGCGACATCCGTGCGGCACGACCTGCGGTGCGCGTCGTTCCGACGGACTTTGACCTTGCCCGCCGCGTCGGTTCTGTATTGCATGGCGCGGGCGCGGACACGAAGGATGTGGTGGATGCGCACTCGGTCGCCGTAGCGTCCATGCACGGCCGGGCCGTGGTGGTGACCGCCGATCCAGATGACATTCTGCGGCTCGCATCGGCGATGCCCGCCGTCAGGATCGTTACCCGCTCCGCGCGCTAGGCGCACCTGTTGGGGCCCGTGATCCGCGCCCCAGACCGCCACCCGGACGGCGAATCGGGACCAGGAACAGTAGCAGCAGCGGCGAAGCGACTGCTGATGACCGCGCCGACGTTCGCCGGGTCGGGGCAGAACGCGCCGAACGGGACTCGGTGGGACATGATCCAGAACGGCCGTGCCGCTGACCAGGCACGCTCCGACCGCACGGACAAATGGCGGACAGCAAGCGTTGCCGATCCGCCTCCCTCGGAGAATCTGCAGGTCAGCGGCCATTCCGATGGTCGGCAAGAAACGGTCTGTAAAACCGTCGGCTCAGCCTACGTTGGTTCGAACCCAACACCTGCCACCACCAGCCGAAACGGCCCGTGGCCTGCGCATTCTCGGGCTCACGGGCCAAGCTGTCGGCGGCTGGAGTTGTCCATCTCAGTCCCGCTGAGTCCGGGTCTCGATAGCTGTCCACGGACATATAGCGGACAGCGTCCGCGATCATGACGCGCGCATCGAGCCGCCGATGCGCCCAGATCGGGCGGCTTGGGATTGGGCTGAGGGAGGCCCCGCTCCTCTTATAGCTGCCGCGGTGAGGGGTGGAAACCTGGCCACGGGGCCGCCAAGATCTTCACCGTTTTCGAGGGCACGTCGGAGATCCAGCGCATGATCATCGGTAGGGCCGTCACCGGGCTGGACGTGCGCTGATAACCGCAGGTCGCGGCGCTGGTGCGGATCTTGCAGGGGGCAATGTACTCCGATGCTGGCGCTCGGCCTTTTGCCCGTTATTCCTGGTTGGTTCCCGCCAGTTCCCGATAGATGACACGCATCGGGCCAGGGCTGAGGTGGCGTTGTGGCCCTTGCATGAGAGACCTCCTCAGCTCAGGCGCGTGACGATGCCTGTAGGCATTCCGCGCTGGAAGGGGCGGCTGGCGCCCTCCGCGGAGCTTGAGGGGGTCCCGATGCCGATCGTAGGCGGACTCGACATTCACCGGAAGCGGATCGCCTTCGACTATCTGGACACCGTCACCGGCGAGGTCCGGCGGGGCCAGATCGCCCCGGCCGACCGGGCGCACCTGCGCGCCTGGCTGGTGCGGTTCGCCGGCGGGCCCTGCCGGGACAGCCGGCCGGGCGAGCGCTTGGAATCAGAGGAGTACACGGTGATGCCCAGCCCGGCGAACCGGACCGCCTTGCGGGAGGAGGAGAACCGGCCCTGTCCAGCCAGCCAGCAGGTCAGTGCCAGCGCGGTGACCGGGCCGGCGCCGTACAGCCTGGCGGCGAGAACCCCTGGCGCCGGTCAGGTGCCGGGCAGCATCGAGCAGTTCGCTGCGCAACGGGTGCAGCCTGCCCTCGATGGCGGCGGGCATGTCCAGGGCGGTGGCGACCTGCAGCTGCCCGTCAGATCAATGAGAGGGCCAGAGCCAGGGTGGGGAGGGTCGGCGCGGCCGTCAGGATGTTTACGGGATATCACCACGACCGTGATCACGGCGCCAGTGAAGACCGGCGACAGCGTGGTGCCTGCCAGCCACCACGGGGCCGTGGCCACGCGGCCGAGGGCCGCACCGGTCCAGCGCGTGCGGTCTGGTGCGCGTTGGCCACGGCATGCACAGTCTCGAAGCTAAAGATGGAGATGCTCGCCGGTGGGCTGTCGGTGGTACGGGCCGTTGGCAGGTCCCCGTATCTTCACTTCAGCGGAAGCCGCCTGCCCTGAGGCCTCGCGACATTGCCATTGAAGTGACAGTCCTGCCGGTAGGTCCGTCGTCTGGAGCGGGTGCCTTCTCATGGTCGTGCCGGACGGCCGGGAACTCGATTATGATGCGGAGCCCGCCGTCTGGGCGAGGCCGGACGTTGAGCGTCGCATCGTGGGCGGTCGCGATAGCAGCGATGATCGACAGGCCGAGTCCGTGCCCGTCGTGCTGGTTGCTGCGGTCGGGGGTGAGGCGGCGGAAGGGCTGCAGCAGCCGGTCGATCTGGTCGGCCGGGACCTGAGGGC
>Ga0335075_10004656_pt1 | contig 21389 bp, 13 predicted proteins | sample Lox_Sample_24_FD_206723 | JGI IMG/M metagenome (GOLD analysis project Ga0335075, IMG submission 206723) | Soil microbial communities from Loxahatchee National Wildlife Refuge, Florida, United States - Lox_Sample_2.4 | ecosystem: Environmental > Terrestrial > Soil > Wetlands | place: USA...
GGCGGCGGATCGTTCCTGGCGATCTGCGTGATCCTGCCGTCCCTGCTGGGGATCGGCGGGCGGGCGGCGCTCGGCGAGGTCCGCACCGCCGCCGCCAAGCCGACCTTGAAGCTGCTCAACTCGCTCAACCTGCTGGTGCTGAACTACTCCAACGCCTCCGTTTCCTTGCCGCAGGCGGTGGCCAATCCCGATTGGGACTTCCTGGCTGTGATTCTGGTCATCGTCGTCGGCATGTGCCTGCTGGCCTTCCTGGCGGGCTGGTTCCTCAGCCGCTTGTTCCGCGTGGGGCCGCCGCAACGAATCAGTCTGATGTTCGGCCTGGGCATGAACAACAATGGGACGGGGTTGGTACTGGCGACGATGGCGCTGCCGCAATATCCACTCGTGGTGTTGCCGATTATCTTCTACAACCTGGTGCAGCACCTGGTGGCCGGCAGCGTCGATTTTCTGATGTTTCGCCGCGTGCCCAACGGAGCCGCGACCGTAAGGGAGCGGCCTTCGCAACCGCTCCCTCACGGTCGCGGCTCGGATAATGGCTCGGACGCCTCGATCACAACAGCTCCGCCAGCACGCGACCATCGGATAACAGGTTGAACGGCCGGCCCTCGCGGTCGATGGCGTCCAGGTTGTCCATGCCCATGAGGACAGCGGACGAGAAAACAGCTACTTGAATTGCTCCAGATGGACAAGGTTGGCGCGCATTTCCTCCGCCGTGAAGTGGTTGAGCAGACGCAGCATCCGCTGGAGCAACAGGCCGTACTCACGGCTGCCGAGCTGCTGGGACACGATGATGCCGGCATGGGAACGCCCAGCCGTTTGCCACGCTTCGTGCAGAGGGGAGAAATCGCGGATGTTGAAGGTAAGGATGGTCCGATTTTCGGCCGTGGCGAAGGCCAGAGCCGCGCAGATCGACAGCCAGCCGGGACAGGATATGCCGGTCGAAATAGAGGCGGACGAAGAGTGCTTCAAGGCCGGCTGAATCCGGCATGGACCTGCTCTTCCTGAGCGATGAGCGCGAGGATTTCCTCACGATGATCGAAGAAGTAGCTGAGGGCGTGGAAGACCTGGGCCTCGGTGATGCCCAGCGCCTCGGCGATCTCCACGATCGTTTCGCCGCGCCGGTGCAGCGTGACCACGTGCCGCACGGTCACGCGCAGGCCGTCAATCACCGGCTCGCCGCCGCATACGCCTTCCAGTCGGACAATGTGAGGATGCTCAGTCCTGACCATCTCGGCCATGCGTTTGCCTCCGAAGGAATGGAGCTTCATTCTGCGCCAGTGTAGCAGACGGGCGAGGACCAAACCAGACAGGCGGCAGAAAAGCGGCTCCGATGACACCTTGGACGCCTCGATCACAACAGCTCCGCCAGCACGCGACCATCGGATAACAGGTTGAACGGCCGGCCCTCGCGGTCGATCGCCTCCAGATCGTCCACGCCCATGAGATGATAAACCGTCCGGGCGATGTCCTCCGGCGCCACCGGATGATCGGCCGGATACGCCGCCACCTTGTCGGAAGCGCCGTAGACCTGACCGCCGCGCACGCCGCCGCCGGCCATCACCGCGGTCATGCAGTGCGTCCAGTGATCGCGGCCGGCGCCGCCGGGACCGCCCGAACGCGGATCGCCGACCCTCGGCTTGCGGCCCATCTCGCTGTTGACCAGCACCAGCGTTCGCTCCAGCAGGCCGCGCTCGTGCAGATCGGCCAACAGCGCCGAAAAGCACTGATCGAACTCCGGCAGCAGATGGCGGCGCAGACAGTTGAAATTGCCGCCGTGCGTGTCCCAACCGCCGCCGCTCTTGCACGGGGCCGCCAGCTTCGGATTCTCCTTCCAGAACACCGTCACGAACGGCACCCCCGCCTCGACCAACCGGCGAGCCATCAGCATGCTCATGCCGTTGACCGTCGCCCCGTAGCGATCGCGCACCGCCGGCGCTTCCTTGCTGACATCGAACGCCCCACGCGTTTGTGTCGAGGCGAGCAGGGAAAATGCGCGTTCCTGTTGCCGGTTGAAGGTCCGCACCGGCCCATGACGCTCCGCCGAGGACACGGCGGCGTCCAGTGTGGACAGCAGCTGCCGTCTGGCTCGCAGACGCTCGACGCCGACATCGCCTTGCAGCGTCAGGGCCGGCACGACGAAGTCCAGCGGCCGCTCCAGGCTGCCGAGGACGTAAGAGGCGTCGTACTCCGAGCCGAGCCGGGCCGCGAATTGGCCGGGCCGCGTGTATTGAGGAAATCCCGGCTTCTGCGGCAGGGTGACGAGCGACGGCAGATAGGGATGCGGCGGACGCTTGCTGGCCGCCACCGAGCCGAGGAACGGCCAGTCCGACGGCAGCGGCTTGCGATTGTTGAGCAGCTGGCGAAAGCTGGGATCGGGAGCATGGCCGGTGAGGTTGTAGTAATAGCCGGCGTGATGATCGCCGGTGCCGCGGTTGTAATGGCCAAGCGAATTGATAAGGGCCAGGTGATGCGCTTGCCGGGCCAGCTTCGGCAGGTGCTCGCACAGCCGCACGCCGCGAGCCGAGGTGGCGATCGGCTTGAACTCGCCGCGATACTCCGCCGGCGCGTCGGGTTTGAGGTCCCACATATCCAGGTGCGACGCTCCGCCCGAAAGCCAGATCAAAATGGTGGACTGAGCCGGCTTTCGCCGCGCCGGGAGCGTTGCCTCTCCGCCATGTACCAGCGACGGCACGTGCAGGCCGGCGAAACCGAGGCCGCCGGCAACCAGGAAAACACGGCGATCCAACGCGGTGCGGATGGGGGAATGGCCGGCGTGCATGATGCGCTTGCTCCTCGCCTCGCTGTTGCGTCTCTTGGTGAATCGTCGCATGCTTAGGGGAGCAGGTCAATCGCGTTCCCTGGTTAGCCGCGACGCACAGCGGAACGCGTTTACGTTTCGCGCGAAACGATAAACGTCGCGGCTAACCAAAGTCGTCAGCGATGCAGCCAGGCACGCAGCACGGCGAGCATCTGCTCGGTATCCACCGGCTTGGACAGATAATCCCAGGCGCCCGCTTCGATGCACTTCTCGCGGTCGCCCTTCATGGCCTTGGCCGTCACCGCGATGATCGGCAGCGATTTCAAGCGCGGCACCTGGCGGATGGCGCGCAAGGTTTCCAGACCGTCCATCTCCGGCATCATGATGTCCATCAGCACGATGTCGATGTCCTGTTGCTGCTGCAAAATCTTGATGGCGTCGCGGCCGTTGTCGGCCGAGACAATGGCCATGTCGTGCTCCTCCAGCACCGTGGACAGGGCGAAGATGTTGCGGATGTCGTCATCGACGATCATCACCTTTTTGCCGGCCAGCACCTTGTCGGCGCCGTGCAGCTCGGCCAGCATCTGCCGTTGCGCCTCCGGCAGCTTGCTCACGTCCTGGTGCAAGAAAAAGACGGTCTGATCGAGCAGGCGCTCCGGCGACGAGACGCGGCGAACCGGCAGGACATCGCCATCCGCTGTCCGCCATCCGCTGTCCGCCATCCGCTGTCCGTCGTCTTGGGAATAGTCCGCGGACGCGGCGTAGACGAGGACCGGCAGTGGAAAGCGGCGCGTGGAAAGCGGGAAGCGGGAAGCGGGAAGCGGAAAGCGGAAAGCATCGACGATCAGGCAGTCGATCGGCTGTTCGTGGATCAGCTGCAGGGCGGCAGCGCCGTCGTCGGCCGTCAGCACGTCGATGTCGCTGCCGGCCAGGCACTGCACGATGCGCTCGCGGCGGCCCGCGTCCGGCTCGACGACGAGCAGCCGACGCCGCTGCCGATTGAGGAAGTCGTTGAAATCGTCCAGCAGCTGGTCCAGTGTGTCCTGGTCCGGGATCGGCTTGGTGAGAAAGGCCAGCGCCCCCGATTGCAGGGCGCGTTCGCGCGCCTCGTCGGTGGAGATGACGCACACGGGAATGTGCCGCGTGGCCGTATCGTTTTTGAGACGTTCCAGAACGCGCCAGCCGTCGATGTCGGGCAGGAAAATGTCCAGCGTCAGGACGTGCGGCTTGTACTCGCGGGCCAGCGTCAGGGCGGCGGCGCCCAGCGACGTGACCAGCCCCTTGAAGCCCTTCTCGCGGGCCCTCTCCAGCACCAGACGGGCGAAGGGCAGGTCATTCTCGACGATCAACAGAACGCGATCGTCCGCCTGGATATGGTCGCGGTCGTCGCCGACCTCGTTGATCAGCAGTCGCGGCAGCGTCTCGGCCGCCATCTCCGCTGCCTCTTCCGAGCGGGGGGCGTCAGCCCCCTGAGCGTCCTGAATCTCAGGGGGCTGACGCCCCCCGCTCAGCGCGACGGCGCCGTTGGTTGTGGACGGCACCAATGGCTCCGCGACTGTCGCGGCCGGCTTGCGAGCGGAGCGCGGCGTGTACACCTGCGGCACATACAGCGTGAAGGTGCTGCCCTGGCCGGGCCGGCTCGACAGGCGAATTTCGCCGCCCAGCAAGCGCGACAATTCGCGGCTGATGGCCAGGCCCAGGCCGGTGCCGCCGTACTTGCGGTTGGTGCTGCCGTCGGCCTGCTGGAACGCCTCGAAGATGATCTGCTGCTTGTCCAGCGGAATGCCGATGCCCGTGTCGCTCACCGAGAAGGCCAGCACAATCGCCGCCCGGTTCAGCTCCTCGTTGTCGCTGCTCCAGCCGCCTTCCGCGGCGGCGATTTTCAGCGTCACCTCGCCGTGATGCGTGAACTTGAAGGCGTTGGACAGCAAGTTCTTGATGACCTGCTGCAAGCGCTTGGCATCGGTGAAGATCGAGCGCGGCAGATCCGGAGCCATGCGGATGGCGAACTCGACGTTTTTGTTCTCGGCAATGTGCCGGAAGGTCCGCTCGACGTAGCCGCGCAATTCGTCCAGCCGCAGCTCGCTGACATCGACGACCACGGTACCGGATTCGATCTTGGAGAGATCGAGAATATCGTTGATGAGCGTCAGCAGATCGTTGCCGGCCGAGTGGATGGTCTTGGCGAACTCGCGCTGCCGCGGCGTCAGGTTGCCCTCCGGGTTCTTGCTCATCTGGTCGGAGAGGATGAGCAGGCTGTTCAGCGGCGTGCGCAGCTCGTGCGACATGTTGGCGAGGAACTCGGATTTGTACTTCGAGGTCAGGGCCAGCTGCTTGGCCTGCTCCTCCAGGGCGCGGCGCGCCTGCTCGACTTCCTGGTTCTTGCGCTCGACTTCCTGGTTCTGATGGGCCAGCAAGCCGGCCTTCGCTTGCAGCTCCTCGTTGGTCGTTTCCAGCTCCTCGCCGCGGCTTTGCAGCTCCTGGGCCAGCGACTGCGACTGCTTGAGCAGGTCTTCCGTGCGCATGTTGGCCTCGATGGTGTTGAGCACGATGCCGATCGACTCGGTCAATTCGTCGAGGAAGGCCTGGTGCGTGGGATTGAAGCTCTCGAACGAGGCCAGCTCGAGCACGCCCTTGAGCTGCTTCTCGAACAGCACCGGCAGGACGATGATGCTCTGCGGCGCCGCTTCGCCGAGGCCGGACGAGATGCGGATGTAATCGGGCGGAGCGCTGGTGAGGTGTATCTTCTTGGCCTCGATGGCGCACTGGCCGACCAGCCCCTCGCCGAAGTCGATCTCGACGGGAACGGAGCTGCGGTCGGCGTAGCTGGCCAGCAGCTTGAGGCGTTTCGGCTCGTCCTCCTGCTGGTGCGGCGGCAGGACGTAGAAGACAGCCTGCTGGGCGCCGACGACGGGCACCAGCTCGGAGAGGATGAGCCGGCCGACCGTGTTGAGATTGCGCTGGCCCTGGAGCATGCGGCTGAAGCGGGCCAGGTTGGTCTTGAGCCAGTCCTGATCGCTGTTTTTCCGCGTCGTGTCCTTGAGGTTGCGGATCATCTCGTTGATGTTGTCCTTGAGGGCGGCAACCTCGCCCTGGGCCTGGACGGTGATGGAGCGCGTCAGGTCGCCCTTGGTGACGGCGGTGGCGACCTCGGCGATGGCACGGACCTGCGTGGTCAGGTTGGCGGCCAGCTGGTTGACGTTCTCGGTCAGTCCCTTCCAGGTGCCGGCGGCGCCGGGCACCTTGGCCTGTCCGCCCAGCTTGCCCTCGACGCCGACCTCGCGGGCCACCGTCGTCACCTGATCGGCGAAGGTGGCCAGCGTGTCGATCATGCTGTTGATGGTGTCGGCCAGGGCGGCGATCTCGCCCTTGGCCTCGACGGTCAGCTTGCGCTTGAGATCGCCGTTGGCCACCGCCGTCACCACCTTGGCGATGCCGCGTACCTGGCTGGTCAGGTTGCCGGCCATGAAGTTGACGTTATCGGTCAGGTCTTTCCAGGTGCCGGACACGCCCTTGACCTGGGCCTGTCCGCCGAGCTTGCCCTCGGTGCCGACCTCGCGGGCCACACGCGTCACCTCCGCCGCGAACGAGCTGAGCTGATCGACCATCGTGTTGATGGTGTCTTTCAGCTCCAGGATCTCGCCGCGAACATTGACGGTAATCTTCTTGGAGAGATCGCCGTTGGCGACGGCCTTGGTAACGTCGGCGATATTGCGGACCTGGCTGGTGAGGTTGCCGGCCATGAAGTTGACGCTGTCGGTCAGGTCTTTCCAGGTGCCGGCCACGCCGCGCACGTCGGCCTGTCCGCCGAGCCTGCCTTCGGTGCCGACCTCGCGGGCCACACGCGTCACCTCCGAGGCGAACGAGCTGAGCTGATCCACCATCGTGTTGATGGTGTCTTTCAATTCCAGGATTTCGCCGCGGACATCGACGGTGATTTTCTTGGACAGGTCGCCGTTGGCGACGGATGTGGTCACGGCCGCGATGTTGCGTACCTGGCTGGTCAGGTTGCCGGCCATGAAGTTGACGTTATCGGTGAGGTCCTTCCAGGTTCCGGCCACGCCGCGCACGTCGGCCTGTCCGCCGAGCTTGCCTTCGGTGCCGACCTCGCGGGCCACACGCGTCACCTCCGCCGCGAACGAGCGCAGCTGATCGACCATTGTGTTGATGGTATTTTTCAGCTCCAGAATCTCGCCCTTGACATCGACGGTGATCTTTTTCGAGAGATCGCCGTTGGCCACGGCGGTGGTCACTTCGGCGATATTGCGGACCTGGCTGGTGAGGTTGCCAGCCATGAAGTTGACGCTGTCGGTCAGGTCTTTCCAGGTGCCGGCCACGCCGCGCACGTCGGCCTGTCCGCCGAGCTTGCCTTCGGTGCCGACCTCGCGGGCCACACGCGTCACTTCCGAAGCGAACGAGCTAAGCTGGTCCACCATTGTGTTGATGGTGTTTTTCAGCTCCAGAATCTCGCCCTTGACATCGACGGTGATCTTCTTGGACAGGTCGCCGGCGGCGACGGCCTTGGTCACATCGGCGATGTTGCGTACCTGGCTGGTCAGGTTGCTGGCCATGAAGTTGACGCTGTCGGTCAGATCCTTCCAAGTGCCGGCCACGCCGCGCACTTCGGCCTGTCCGCCGAGCTTGCCGTCGGTGCCGACCTCGCGGGCCACACGCGTCACTTCCGAGGCGAACGAGCTGAGCTGATCCACCATCGTGTTGATGACGTCCTTGATTTGCAAAATCTCGCCGCGGACATCGACGGTGATTTTCTGCGTCAAGTCGCCGGTGGCGATGGCGGTGGCGACCCCGGAAACATCGCGGAGCTGCAACGTCAGGTTGCTGGCCATCAGGTTGACGTTATCGGTGAGGTCCTTCCAGGTGCCGGCCACGCCGCGCACGTCGGCCTGTCCGCCGAGCTTGCCGTCGGTGCCGACCTCGCGGGCCACACGCGTCACCTCCGCCGCGAAGGAGCTGAGCTGATCGACCATCGTGTTGATGGTGTCTTTCAGCTCCAGGATTTCGCCGCGGACATCGACGGTGATCTTCTTCGACAGGTCGCCGTTGGCGACGGCGGTGGTGACGGCGGCAATGTTGCGTACCTGGCTGGTCAGGTTGCTGGCCATGAAGTTGACGCTGTCGGTCAGGTCCTTCCAGGTGCCGGCCACGCCTTTCACTTCGGCCTGTCCACCGAGCTTGCCCTCGGTGCCGACCTCGCGGGCCACACGCGTCACCTCCGCCGCGAACGAGCGCAGCTGATCGACCATCGTGTTGATGGTATTTTTCAGCTCCGAAATCTCGCCCTTGACATCGACGGTGATCTTTTTCGAGAGATCGCCGTTGGCCACGGCGGTGGTCACTTCGGCGATGTTTCGCACTTGCGCCGTCAGGTTGCTGGCCATGAAGTTGACGCTGTCGGTGAGGTCTTTCCAGGTGCCAGCCACGCCTTTCACTTCGGCCTGTCCGCCGAGGCTGCCTTCGGTGCCGACCTCGCGGGCCACACGCGTCACCTCCGCCGCGAACGAGCTGAGCTGATCCACCATCGTGTTGACGGTGTTCTTCAGCTCCAAAATCTCGCCCTTGACATCGACGGTGATCTTTTTCGAGAGATCGCCGTTGGCCACGGCGGTGGTGACGGCGGCAATGTTGCGCACCTGCGCCGTCAGGTTGCCGGCCATGAAGTTGACGCTATCGGTCAGGTCTTTCCAGGTGCCGGACACGCCTTCCACGCGCGCCTGCCCGCCGAGCTTGCCCTCGGTGCCGACTTCGCGGGCCACACGCGTCACCTCCGAGGCGAACGAGCGCAGCTGATCCACCATCGTGTTGATGATGCCTTTCAGCTCCAGGAACTCGCCTTTAACATCGACGGTAATTTTGCGCGACATGTCGCCGTTGGCGACGGCGGTGGTGACTTCGGCGATATTGCGCACCTGAACAGTGAGGTTGCCGGCCATCGAGTTGACGCTGTCGGTGAGGTCCTTCCAGGTTCCGGCCACGCCCTTGACCTGGGCCTGTCCGCCGAGCTTGCCCTCGGTGCCGACCTCGCGGGCCACGCGCGTCACCTCCGCCGCGAACGAGCCGAGCTGATCGACCATGGTGTTGATGGTGCGTGCGGTGCGGAGGAACTCGCCCTGGAGCGGCCGAGAGCCGATCTCCAGGGCCACAGTCTGCGACAGATCGCCCTGGGCCACGGCACCGATGACGCGCGCCGTTTCACGGGTTGGGTGTACCAGGTCGCCGACCAGCTCGTTGACCGAGCAGACGGCGTCGGCCCACGAGCCGCCGACATCGCCCAGCGACGCGCGCTGCTCAATGCGGCCTTCCTTGCCGACGACGCGGCTGAGGCGGTCCAGCTCGCGGGCCATGCGCTGGTTCAGCTCGACGACGTCGTTGAAGGTGTCGGCCACCTTGCCGGCGAGGCCGGTCCAGTCGAGCGGCAAGCGAACGCTGAAGTCGCCCTTTTTCAGGGCCGTCAGGGCGGTCAGCAGGGTCGTGGTATCCAGGGCGGTCGGAGCGGATTCGTGAAGGACCGGCATGGAAGCATCTCCCAAAAGCGTCGTTGCTGATCGTGTTCGCCGAGCCGGTTCTCGGGGCGCTTATGCAGCCCCGCTCGCCGGAGCAATCCCTGCAAAACACGAAATCCCGGCGCGGACGCTCGCTCGCGCGCCGGGGACTGTCGTAGACCCCATTAAAAGTACCGGGAGGGATGGCGGTGAAGTATACTGCAAAATGATTTTGACAGCAATGCATGCGCTCGTTCTCGTTGCCGTGCGGAACGAGGGAGCCAAGAAAAGGAGGCAACGCGATCGAGGTCGAAAGGCCGCGGCAAACCCGTCGGAGCTTCCAGGGATTCTGCGCCGCTCGGGTGGCCGATGCGGGCCCACGCTTGCCGCCCCCCGTTGCGGTGGATCACCGAGAAATTGAGGAAGGTTAACTATGGCGGATATTCAATATCCATTCGAGGAGTTCATGCGCCACGTCGAAGAGCTCACACCCCTCCTCAAAGAGGAGAGAGAAGCTCTGAACCCACGGACGGAAGAGGATGGCTCCGTCCCCTTTGAATGGAACGTCATTCGAGTCTTCGAGTACATGCGCCCGCTGTACTCTGACGAACGTGAACGGCAGTACAAAATGCAACGCTATTGCCTCATCATGCATTACCTCGCGGAACATTTCTCAGACTTTGACCAGGGCGACTTCGCCGTCTACGGCTCGCCGAAAGTCGGCGGCCTCGTTGGCAAGCATCTCTTCAAGGCACTTCATCATTTCTTCACAACGCAGGATCTGTCGATGATGGGCCATGGTCCGAGCCCGCAAGAGGTATTGGAACTAGCCGCGCGCTTCCGTGAAGATACTTCTGTCGAGCCGTGATAGCCTCGTGAGACCATTTGCGCATCGCCGTCGATCAGGTGCCTGGATACAGGCTGTTGACCGACAGCTCGACTTCCTCGCGATCGCCGCGAAAGACGGCCGTGAAGAATTGAAGGAAGCCGGCGAAGCCCAGCAGCGGAGATTGAAGTTTGGCGGGCGTGAATCCCACCCAGGCCGGCCATTCGCGCTGCTCCTTGCCGTCCGTAATGCGCAACATAACCTGGGCATAGCGAACGGGCGCATGGGCCAGCGTCGCCGTCGCCAAACGGCCCACCGGAGCGTTGTTGAGATCGAGGCCGATGCGCGGCCGCGAGTCGTTCGGAGAAGACGGTATCATCCGATCCCGTATCGAGATAGGCGTCTACTGCGGATGTATTGGTCGGTCCAACCACGGCAATCGGGAGGATCGGCCGAGGACGGGACCATCTTCCGCCCAAGGACACGACAGCGTGCGGGACCGGAACGACCTTGTAGCGAAAGAGAAGGCTCATCAGATCCGACCCATTACATCCGGGCCATCGACGTAGGACCAAACGACCTGACTAACAGGAATCCCCGCCGCCTGCAAGGCAGCCTCCAGATCCTCCTCGGTCGCGCCGCTGGCAACAATGCGCGTGCCGTCTGGACTGAAAGCTATGTGTTTGCCGGCGTACTTCGCCAGCTCCTCCAAGGGGAACTTGCTGCGGTTTTCCTCGTAGTGGCTGAGATCGGGCGGCTCCAGTCGTTCGCCGTTGGAAGTCATATGCGGTTCTCCTTGTGTGGAAAGCATCGGAGGAATGATTATCCTCTCCATTTCGATTCTACGCTGTCAGCACGACAGACGATAGCCAAGCCCTGGGCGGAGTGGCGGAGTGGCGGTGTGGCGGCATAATGGGACATCGAATGGCACACACTGGCACGACTTGGCAGGAGCGGATGCCAGGCGGAGCCGCTGTCACTTCTCCTCGTTTTCCCGCGCCCAGCCGCGGTCCCACGGGAAGGCGAACGTCGGCGGGTGGACATAGCGCCGCATCGAGATAGTCAGACGCGCCCCGGCGCCGGGAGAGAGGCGGACCGTGAAGCAGGTTCCGTTGATGGGCGTCTTGCGCTCGCCGGCCTGGACGTTGAGAAACTCGTGCTCGCCGTAGCCGCCGGCCTGGACGACGACGGCTCGGCTATCGAGCTGACTGACGTTCACCAGCGTCAGGACAGCGGAATCGGCGGTCAGCTTCTCGACGCGGGCGGCGACATCTTCGGGCAGGCCGGCGCGGCGCCGCACCGGGTCGAAGTAACGCAACCGACAATGCAGCACAGCCGCGTTGCGGTCGAGATGGATGCCGCCCAGCACCAGCTCGATCAGCGAGACCACGTTCGCCTTGCCGAAGCGCAGCGGATCGTCGGCCAGGCGCGTATCCGGCGTGGTGGTGTCGGCACGCATCCCCGCCACGCGCCGGCGCACGTGCTCCAGGTCGGCGCGCAGGGCGTCCTCGGGATAGCGATCGTCCTTGCCTTCCAGATAATCGGCCCAGCGATCCGGCGCCATGCGAGCGCGATCCACTGGCTCCATCGACAGGTAATACAGCTCCCGTGCGTTCTTCGTGTAGCGCCGCGGGACGTAGGCGTACCAGCCCTTGTCGCCGTGCATGGTGGGGTACATCACCCGGCCGTCCATCGTCTTTTTGTGATTGTTGACGGCGTCGATCTGCTTGCGCCAGGCGTCCAGGTAGCGCTCGTCTCCCGTCAGCAGGTAGGCGTTCATGAAGCCGATGAATCCCTTGTCGTGCAGATTGCGGTGTGCGATGGCGCCGGTCTGGGGAACCTTGACGCTGAAGCCCCAGCCGTAAACGCCGCCGTACCACTTGCCGCCGCAGGCGCCGCCGATCTTGCCGTCCAGGCCGATGTTGGTCGGAATGATGTTGCCGTTGTCGCTCATGCGCTGGCGCCAGGCCTCGACGTAGTCCAGCAGCCAGCGGCGGTACTTGTCCTCGTGGTCCAGCATGTAGGCGTTGAGGGCCAGGGAAGTGGCCAGCAGATTGAGGGGATGATCGCCCACAATGTCGTTGTAGTCCTGGAAGTGCTCCAGCATCTCCTTGTAATTGCGCTCGGCGTGGCCGAGGGTGAAGCGATTCTCGACCTCGATGGGATCGCCGGCCCAGTCCAGCGCGATCGCCTTGCGCAGCAGCGGGCCGCGGCTGCCGTTGAAGAGACTGCGAATGATCTTGAGCTTGAAGTCGTAATTGAGGGCGCCGGGATCTTCATTCAGGTAGAAGCCCGCGAAGCGGCGGACGCGGCGGCGGAAGGCGCGGTTGTAGGGATCGGAAAGGCCCTGCACGTTGAAAGGCGTCAGCCCCTCGCCGTTGTGCAGCCAGTCGAACATGACCGGGAATTCCTTGTAGTACATGCCGTCGCGGGCGAAGGGGACTTCCTTCGTCCAGGCGGCGGTGTACTGGCGGAGGTGTCCCTCCCATGCCTTCTTGTAGAGGTGCAGGACCACGTCGGGCGCGCCGAGCGCGTGCAAGATGGGCCAGTCGGTGCAATTTTCGATGGCGTCGTCGGGTCCGTCATCGCCGCCCCAGCGCTCGACACACAGCAGGTAGCCGCGCTCGTCGAAGTAGCGCTGGAAGAACTCTTGACACGCGGCCGTGTTGGCCCGCAGCAGCTCGCGCTCAAGCAGCGCCCATGTGGGGGGAGACATCGGCGTCCGGATAGAAAGCGTGATTTCGTCGGCCCGGACGCGATCGGAGAGACACGGAAAGAAGACCGATGCCAGCAGCACAGCGAGGAAGAAGGAACGGTGCATGGAGTCCTCGGAGTAGGGAACGTAGGAATTCGTTGACTAGCTTTTAATTCGCGGCATCGTCGCACGGCAACCTAAATTCCATCACGAAAACACGAAAGCAGGAAAACACGAAAAAAACGATAGGAAAACGGACGCGGCGCTCGCTTCCGGTGCGCGAAGACGTGAGCGAGCGGTCCCTCGGCAGCCATTCGCCTACGCAGGGCTTGTTTTTCACGACAGCCGCTGATATGTAAGATTGCCTGAACACGCGTTCCTGTCCGCATGGCCGGACAGGAACTCAGCTCCCCGAAAAGCCTGCCGAGGAAACCCCGGCGTCGCCAACGGGCCACGGATACATCACCTTCTGCTTTTCTCATCACCGGGAGATTGGATCATGACCGTCGCGCAGACTAACGACAGCTCGAGCAGCTCGATCAATCCGTCGGCTTCCTCTAGCCCAAGCCCGATTTCCTCGTCGAGCAGCTCGTCGTCGAGCAGCTCGTCGTCCTCGTCGAGCAGCGTTCCCTCGTCGTCGGTCAATCCGTCGTCTTCCTCCAGCAGCTCCTCATCCTCCTCGGTGAGCTCGTCGTCTTCCTCCGACGGCGCCCCGTCGTCCTCGGTCATTCCGCCGCCATCTTCGAGCAGCGCACCGCCTGCTTCCTCCAGCTCCGCCCCGATTTCCTCGTCGAGCTCGTCGTCCTCGTCGAGCCCTTCGTCGTCCTCTTCGTCGAGTCCTTCGTCCTCTTCGTCGAGCCCTTCGTCCAGCTCGTCGTCTTCGTCCAGCCCTTCGTCGTCCTCGTCCAGCTCTTCGTCGTCGTCCAGCTCGTCGTCTTCGTCCAGCCCTTCGTCGTCCTCGTCCAGCCCTTCGTCCTCCTCTTCGTCCAGCCCTTCGTCCTCCTCGTCGAGTTCCTCGTGTTTGTCCAGCCCTTCAGCGTCCTCGTCCAGCAGCTCATCCTCAAGCAGCTCGCCGTCTTCGTCGAGCGTCTCGTCGTCGCCGTCTTCCAGCAGCTCGTCCTCCGTTTCGTCTTCGAGCAGCTCGCTTTCTTCCAGCAGCGGCAGCTCGCTTTCCTCCAGCAGCTCGCCCTCCGCGTCGAGTAGCGCGTCGCCGTCCTCCAGCAGTGCCTACTCGTCGTCCAGCAGTGGCTACTCGTCGTCTAGTGGAACACCCAGCTCTTCCAGCAGCTCCTTGAGCTCCTTGAGCTCTTCCAGTTGTTCCCCTGTCCCTTGGGTGCTGACCGTCAATCCCATGGCGCCCGACCCGCAACAGGGCGCGACCGTGTCCTTTGGCAACGCCAATGTCTCGCTCCAGAACGGCGCCTTCCAACGCACCCTCGCCATCGATCCCAACCAGCACGCCAGCTGCAACTGCGGCTGCGGCTGCAAGAACGACAACAATCAAGCCGGCCAGAATCCGCCGGGCTTGACCTACGGCTCCAACACCGTCAATCCCCAACCGATCCTCCAGGCCACGCTCACCAGCGATCCCTGTTCCAGCGTGCCCAGCCTGCTCCAGGCCCAGCTGACCTGGAACGGCACGCCTCCTCAAGACTGGGTTACTTTCGACACGACCGGCCACCAACCCGGCGATGTCTACGTGCTGCCCCTGCAAGTGGCCAACCCCGTCGCGAGCAACGCCTTCTATTCCTGGAGCATCGAGGTCCAGGCCACCGTCAACGGCATTGTCTACACCTACAGCGCCTCCGGCAGCTTCCCCGTCGTCGTCAACAGCGGCGGCTCGCTCGGCAACGGCTGGATGCTGGGAGGCACGTACTCCCTGCTCTTCGGCAACCCCAATGTGGCCCTGATCGACAACAGCACCGGCGGATTTCGGCTCTTCACGGGGCCAGGGCCAATCTACACCAGTCCGGCCAACGACCAGGGCACCCTGGTGCAGAACAGCGACGGCACCTACACCTATACTTACAAGAATCAGCTCCAGATCCATTTCGACAGCACGGGCCGCATGATTTCCGAGGTCGATCCTCATGGCCTGACCCAGTCGTTCGCCTACGGTAGCCCGTTGAGCGCGATCACGCAGCCCGACGGCGGCGTCGCCACGTTCACTTACAGCAATAGTCTCCTGGCATCGATCCAGCTCCCCGGCAATCGCAGCCTCACACCAAGTTATGACAGCAACAAAAATATGACCGGCTTCATCGACGCGGCCGGCGGCGTCCATACGTTCGCCTATGATACCACTGGCCGCCTGGTCAACGAGCAAGTGGGTCCGCTAAACACGACGTACACGTACTCGCCGAGCAACGGCACGTTGATCCAGATCGACCGCGGCCTGGGCACGAAGCTATCGCTGACAGCAGCAGCGACACAGGGTTTGGGCGGCGGCACGGCCCTCACCCTCAGTCAAGCCGTGACCACGCTGACCGACGGCCTGGGCAATGTCACCACCTACACGCTCGATTCGCTGGGCCGTCCGACACAGTTGCAGACCGCCGACGGCGCCATCCAGAAATGGGCGCTCAATGCCGCGGGCAACCCCACCTCCTATGTGGACCAGCTGGGTAGGACGACGACCTACACCTACAACGCGTCGCAGGACAGGATCCAGGCGACCTACCCCGACGGCACGTCCACGACCTACCAGTATGATCCCACCTTCCACCAGGTAACACAAATTCAGGATGCCCTCAACAACCTTACCACTTTCGCCTATGACGGTACCACCAGCGACCTTTTAGCGCAGACGGACGCCCTCGGCAACATGACGAGTTTCACTTGGTCCAACGGTTTGAAGCAGACGACGACGGATGCTCTGGGCCGCGTGACAACATTACAATGGGACAGCACCACACGCCGGGAAACGGCTGAGATCGACGCTCTCGGCAACATCACCAGCTATAATTACGACTCTGCGGGCAATCAGATCTCGATACAGGATGCGCTGGGACGTTATACCACAATGAGCTACGACGGCAACCGCCAGTTGCTGACCCAGATGGATGCCCTCGGCGGCGTGCAGAGCTATACGTATGACGCCGCCGGTAACCAGCTGACCTCGGTGGACCAATTGGGTCGAACGACGAGCACGGTGTACGATCAACGTGGTCTTCCGATGTCGGTGACGGAAGCAGTGGGATCACCGCAACAGCGGAGCACCACGACCAACTACGATGCCGCCGGCAACGTCCTGTACGTGACCGACGCTCTGGGCGACATCACCAGCTATGCCTACGATGCATTGAACCGGCCGATAGCGACTCTGGAAGCTTTCGGCACGAGCGTAAAGAGGACGACGACCATCGTCTATGATGCAGCAGGCAACACGGTTTCGACCATCGACGCACAGGGAACCACCACTAGCTATGCCTATGATGTCCGCGATCGACAAATCCAGGTGATCGAGGCGTTCAACACCTCCTTGCAACGCACGACGACCACGATGTATGATCTCGTCGGCAACATGTTGTCCACGACCAATCCGCGCGGCACCGTGACCAGTTACATCTACGACGCCGACTACCGGCAAACCCAGCAGATCGACGCTTACGGCACGAGCTTGCAGCGCGTGACGACGACCGTTTACGATGCGGTGGGAAATGCCTTGTCGATGACCAGTCCCATCGGGGCCATCACGAGCTACGCCCTCGATGCGCTGAATCGGCAGACACAAATGATCGAAGCGTTCGATTCGTCCGTGCAGCGGACGACGACCACGGTGTATGATGCAGTAGGTAATACCTTGTCCGTTACCAATCCGCGTGGCGTGGTCACGAGCTTTGCCTATGACGCGCTCAATCGGCGTGTACAGGAGTTGGACGCTTATGGCACGAGCGTGCAGCGGACGCTGACGACCGTCTATGACGCGGTCAGCAATGTGTTATCCGCGACGAACGGCCTGGGCGTGGTGACCAGTTTCAGCTACGATGCTCTGAACCGCCGGGTTGCGGAATTGGACGCTTATGGTACGTCGTTGCAGCGAGCGGTGACGACGGTCTACGACAGCGACGATAATGTGATCGCGAGCATCGATCCCTTGGGGTACGCCACAAGCTTCGGCTACGATTCGCTGAACCGGCAAGTGAGCGTACAGGATGCAGGTGGCGGTATCGCCACGACAGTCTACGACGCCAACAACAATGTGCTGAACGCCATTGATCAACTAGGCAATACCTCGACCTATGTTTATGACGTGTTGAATCGCAAGACGCAGAGCGTTGATGCGCGTGGCGGCATCGTCACCTTGACCTACGATGCCAACAACAATTTGCTAAGCCTGACGGACCCCGTGAACAACCTAACGCAATGGGTCTACGACGCCCTGGACCGCAAAACCCAGGACACGGACCCGCTGGGCAACATCGCTACGTTCGTCTACGACAGCGGCGATCGCTTAATCTCGTCGATCGACCGTAACAGTCAACAGATTGCCTACGATTACGATGTGCTCAATCGGGAAACAGGCGAGACGTGGTACAACGCCAGTGGCACGCTCGTGAACGTCTTGACCTTCACCTACGATGCCAACGATAATCTGCTGGCGGCGGCCAATAACGTAGCCACGACTACGATGAGCTACAACCCTCTGGATCGCACGTCTAGCGTCCAGGAGCCGTTCGGGACGGTATTGACATACAGCTACGACGCCGCCAACAACCGGACGCTCATGCAGGACTCCTTCGGTGGGATCACGACCCGCGTCTACGACGCGCTCAACCGCGTCACGACGCTGATGTTTGGCGGCAGCGGCCAGACGCCGTTACGGGAGGACTTCAGCTACACGCCGCGCGACCAGGTGGCGGCGCAAACACGCTACAGCGACCTAGCAGGGACAACGGCGATCGGTTCCTCCACCGTCACTTACGACGGCGTGGGCCGAATGACGAACTTGCAGCATCTCGACGGCATCGGCGTCAATATCGCCAATTACACCAACACCTACGACCTGGCCAGCCGCATCACCGCGGAGACGCTCAACGGCGGCACACAGACGAGTTACAGCTACGACTCCACAAACGAGTTGACAAACGACAGCGTGGTCACGTACACTTACGATTTGAATGGCAACCGGACCATGGCCGGTTACTCAACTAACCCGGCCAACGAGTTGGCGAGCGATGGCACCTGGGATTACCTCTACGACAAGAACGGCAATATCGTCAGCAAGACGAACATCAGTACGGGCGAGGCATTCAGCTTTGGCTACAACAATCGCAATCAGCTGGTGACGGCGCAAAACACGACGACGAGTGGCGTGCAAATGCAGGCGACCTATGTGTACGATGCTGTGGGTCAGCGGATCGAAAAGGACGTATGGACGTTGAGTGCCGGTACGACGACCCGCTTCGCGTATGATGGAAGCCAGATTTGGGCGGATATGACTTCATCGAATGCGTTGCAGACGCGCTATCTGCGGGGTGAGGAAGTTCTCGAATTGTTAGCGCGAATCGTGAGTGGCACGGCGACCTGGCTTCTGGGAGACCGGATGGGTTCGGTACGCAATGCGGTGGATAATACGGGCCTGGTGATCGACACGATTACCTACGATGGATATGGCAACATCATGCACGAGACCAGCCCGGCAAACGGCGGGGGCTACAAGGCGTTCGGCTATCGGTTTGACAATGAGACGGGATGGCTTCAACCGGACCCTAGCAGACGTATTTACGACCCTGTGACGGGCCGATGGATTAGTCAAGATCCTTTGGGCTTAGGGCCAGATACCGATCCTTATCGGTATGTGAAGAATGCGCCGACAAATGCGATCGATCCGAGTGGATTAGCTGAATGGAAAACGACGGCATACAATGTATATGAGCGCGCGAAATATGCACTGCCTCTTACCAAAACCAAGCAAACTGCATTTATAGGAGCCTTCCTCCAAACACGAATATCAGACGATTGTCTTTCGGTGTCTGCTCGCATCATCTTCGATGCTAAGGCAGCTCCCAATGATATTCCCGGAGGATTGATCGATCCGGGTTTGAGGCATTTGTTATCTGAAATTCGGAAAACCATCCCTGGTTATTCCTTAGCGAAACGGGTCAAGTACACTGGATTTAACCGAAGGAAAACATTGATTCCGCTCAATCCAAATCCGATGGAGAAGTATTCCTTGCCTGATGTTGTTGAAGTTCAGTGGAGTACAGAACTTGGAACGGTATGGATTCCGCCCTGTGTTTGCATACGGACCTATTCAGGACTACTCGGAATCCACGCTAGGGACGCTTCAGGAACAGAAGCAACAAGTGCAGAGTTGATTTCATGGTCATTTACCCTCCAAGGCTCCAATATCTCTGGACAAATATCTCTGAAAGAAACCGGGTATGGCAGAGATGAGGAGCTCAAGGGAGGCAACATTCAGCCCGATCAAGTGCTTAGATTACTGGAGGGCACTGGGAAGACTCGGACCCCCCCCTCCTTTGATCCCGTTGGTGGAATCGAGCTGTGGGGGGGGGACGAGGAACGTCGTCGCAAAGGGCAACGACGTGCTAAAGAAGCCGAGGACCGATTGAAAAAGTGCAAATAGAGTATGGTCGAAAATGTAGTCGCCTGAACGGTCCTTTGGATGGATTGCGTGGCAAATCGGGACATTCGCGGGAATGGCTGCGGTGAATCTTTCGCACTTTCGTCTGATGTCTTTAATGTGATGGTGAAAGTGTGAAAGATTCACCATAATAATGGTCGGGTGGCAGAAAAAATGGGCGACAGCACGTCAACAACAAAGAGGCCGAAACTCGTCTCAAGTTTGATGTGTTGTCGATGTATTCTGGAGGCATGTAACATGTTACAGTCCAAATTCCATTGTTTCATTGCCGCAGTCTTTGCTGTTAGCAGGATAGGCGGCGGAGCCTATGCTGGTGTCGCTCCAGTAGTGAGTAGTGATGTCGTGAAGATCAATATTACAGCCGATAAGCCAAGAGGTGATGGAATACAGGTCATTAACGTGACGCTCAGTATTTCTCCCTCGTTTCATATCCTGGCAAACCCGGTTGGCAATGAGGATTTAGTCGCTTCTCAAACCTCGGTTCGTGTGCATGTGGCCGGAAGACCGGTGGGGGCAAAAATCACATATCCTCAGGGTAAACTAGTCGATGAGGGGAACGGAGTGACGTTTCGGATTTACGAGGGGAAAACGATTCTTAAAGTGAGCCTCACTAGAGCGAAGGAAAACTCTAGTCCTGTCGAGATCATCGTCTCAGTTCAGGCATCGAATGAACAGCGTAATCTTCGTCCGTCACGCTTGACAGCAATTGTACCTTAACTGAGAGGCTATTTGGAAAGCCTCGATCTTCATAAGATACTCCAGAGCGAAGGAGTTACAACAGACCCAGACGCAGGGAGGCTCCAATCATGCGGAAGCCCTATCGATCGGACCTGACGGATGCCCAGTGGGAGTTGATCCGACCTCTGTTACCGCCCGCCAAGCCCGGCGGGCGGCCACGCACGGTGGATCTGCGCGAGGTCGTCAACACCCTGTTCTACCAGGCGCGCACCGGCTGTCAGTGGGACTACTTGCCGCACGATCTGGCGGCCAAGGGCACCGTCTGGGATTACTTCGTCGCCTGGCACAAGGACGGCACCTGGCAGAAGATCGTCGATGCTCTGCGGACGGGCATCCGTCAGGCCACGGGCCGGGAGGATAGCCCCAGCGCCGCTTGCATCGACAGTCAGACCGTCAAGACGACCGAGATGGGCGGCGTGGCGGGTTACGACGGCGGCAAGAAGATTAAAGGTCGCAAGCGTCATATTGTGGTGGACACTATGGGGTTATTGTTGGCGGTGGCCGTGACGGCGGCCAACCTCGACGACGGCACGCACGCGCCGCGTGTCTTGGGGAAACTGGCGGCCGCGCGGTACCCGCGGTTGGAAGTTATTCTCGCGGACAACAAATACCACAACCAGACCTTGGAAGAGTGGTTGCGGTTGCACAAGGTTCCGTACAGGATCACGGTGGTCATGAAGGCCGAAGGCACGCCGGGCTTTGTGCCGGTGAAGATCCGTTGGGTGGTGGAGCGGGCCATCGCTTGGCTGGGACGTTGTCGGCGTTTGAGTAAGGATTACGAATACGTGACCTCATCCAGTGAGACCTGGATAAAGATCGCGGCCATCCAACAAATGACCCGCCGCCTTCGACCAGACACGAATAACAGACAACCTGCGTTCAAATATCCGAAAAATGTCAAGAAAGTGGCCTGATTTCGTGGGCTTTCTTTCCAAATAGCCTCTAAGACCAGCATCGCTAAACAGTAACATTAGCGATGCTGGTCTCAGTAAACGCGTATCTGGAAAACCCTTCCAGTTTTCCTCCAATTTGGCATCTAATCCGGGGTTGTCCCGATGGCCTCTACTAACCGTTGCATAAAGAAGTAAAGACAGTCCGCTGTCACTCGCCTGTTTTTCCAGTGCTTTGGACATTGAGAGTTTTAGAGGCTATACGGAAAGTGTCTTCCTCCCTAGAATACTTGGATATAAAGGAGTTACGCCCGCTGACACCTAGTAGGAGCAGTCTCGTGCGCAGACGTTATCCTTCCGACCTCACCGACGCAC
>Ga0335075_10004657_pt1 | contig 21385 bp, 15 predicted proteins | sample Lox_Sample_24_FD_206723 | JGI IMG/M metagenome (GOLD analysis project Ga0335075, IMG submission 206723) | Soil microbial communities from Loxahatchee National Wildlife Refuge, Florida, United States - Lox_Sample_2.4 | ecosystem: Environmental > Terrestrial > Soil > Wetlands | place: USA...
TCATCGATATAGCACTATGCGTGGTTAACGATCAGTCGCTATGTAATGGAGATAAAGAGAGAACGGGATCGTGCCGTCCCACAGGTTGACGTCATGGGCCCAGTAGAAGACCTGGAAGTGGCAAGACTTCGCCTGCCGGATCGCGTCGGCCATCATCCCCGTTGACGATCGGTCCAAGTAATGGCTGTCCAGATCGGACGGCATCTGATACCCGGCGTTCTCGCCGGCGACGAGCAGCCCGTTCGCGGCCGCTACCCGGCTGATCCAGCGTGTCGCCGACCAGGTGTCCATTTCCGGTGACGCCAGCGGAACCCCGTCGTCTCCCGCCTGGCAGGAGTCGTCATCGCCAGACTTGTCACCGACGGAGGACACGTAGGCGACCACCTTGGTCTTGTCCGGAAGCATCGAGTAGTACCGGTCCCAGACGGCGCCGACCCCCGTGGTCCCGTCGTTCGGCAGGTTCATGTGCTCAACCTGGCTCAGGACGTCGGGACGGGTCCCGGATCCAGGCGTCACCAGCTGGTAGTAGCCGCTGAATCCCAGCCCGGACAGGAGATGCATCTGCCACGCGGTCACGTCATCAAGGCCGCGGACATACCAGTTGACCCACCGGTTGATCTGCGCGGGACTGAGCCCCAGATTGCCGGGCCGCCAGCTCGGATAGGGGTCTCGAGCCACCGTCGGCGGCAGGTCATGGCCAGTAAGAACGGAGTTCTCAAACGCCCAGAACGTCCCGCCCGGCGGGTAGAGCATCTCGTCGTCCCCGCCAGAGGTAAGCCGGATCGCCCACACATCCCGCAACGGCAGCGCGGCGAAGACGTGCTTCAGGTACGACTCGGCCGCCTGGCGGACCGGCTCACTGAACACCATGTCGGCCTCACGGGAAAACTGGCCGAACTGATTCACGTAGCTGCTATCCGGCAGCGAGTACACCCACGACGGCGGATCCTCCAACCCCAGTCCAAGCGTCACGCGCATGCCCTCGGCCCGGAATTTCCAGAGCGTATGCCCCAGGGAAGCTATGGACGATTCGCTGAAAACACCCTCATGCGGTTCGATACTCGCCCAGTCGAGCTCAAACATAGCAACTGAGAGCCCTTCCCGCTTTTCGGTCCCCACGGTAGATATAGAGGTATCAAGCGTGCCAAACAGCGTCCGCGGTGGTGCGGCCGCCTTGGAGTTGGCCCCAACGAGCGGGACCCAGGTCAGCGCGGCAAACAGCGCCAACGCAAGACAAGCAAAGGTGCAACGCTTGGCCAATCCCACGAACATGGCGCTAACTGATGATTCCAAACCAATTCCCCCGCTCGTGAGTGCTGCGTCAGATCCCATCGCGACTCCCGTCAGGAATGTCGGTTATATCCTCAACCTCGGCGAGCCGTCCAATCCACTCGACTTAATGATGGTACTGAGTTCTTGCGCCATATGCGAGTCCGCAGAATATCGAATACCGACGCACGCACACGATACTCGCACAAACATCGGGGCTAATGCGCGGACGTTCTTCCAGCTGTACTAGTACTCCAGCCGCAATTAGTGATCTTGATGGCGTTGGAAACGCCATAGCGGCAGGGAGCTAGAGTGGGTCTTCTCCATGGGCTGTCAGGATGAAGCGGAACCGGCGGGCGTCGCGTGGCGGCAGGTTGTGGGCGACGACTCGCAGGACCTAGCGGACTTCGTCGATATCCGGGCAGCAGTGTCACTGGCCGCAGGAGTCGGGGCGGTCCCATCGCGGTGCGTACGGGGTCGCGCAGGTAGTCACGCCAGTACCGCGGGACCTGTGTTGCCTGCCGTGGCCATAGGCGGGTGCGCTCAAAGTCGGCCAAGACCGCCCGGCCGCGCGGTGACAGCCCGGGGAGTTGGGAGGCCTTGTCCATGCCGTCTGCGGTCGCTGCCTGCCGGGCATGCATGTCACCCCGGACTTCTGCGGGTGGCCTACGAGGCATGCCCCTCTCGCGTGGTGCTCATCGCGCCATCTTCTCACGGACCGTCAACGGCGGGCAGCTGGCGCTCACGGCTGTGCTCAGCGATCCTGCGCCCATTGTCGCCGGTAGTGGCAGTGGAGAGCGCGTTCCAGGTGGCGGGGCCGCCACTAGCACCAATGGCGTCCTGCTGCTTGTCCAGTGGCGGGCTGTCCGCGCAGCCAAACGCGATTGGTTTCGCAGCGCCATAATTTACCCTGTGAGGTCGCCTCAGAAGATTCTCATCGTCAGACTAATGTCACACAGGAAATGTCTCCCACGCTGCCGGAAGATCGCCCGATTCACGATGTGCGAGCCGGTGGCTGTCAACTTCCAATGCGGTACGCATCGTGGACTCCTGCCGATGCCTGGGCGGGGGCGCAAGTTTGCCGCCGACAGCGGCGTTCCAGCCTGCACGCCGTCCCTTTCGCCGGGCAAATGTAAGACCTTCCCAGCCGGGCTGACGACGGTGTCTGGCTCCCGGCCGTACGAAGCCCACAACGGATTGAATTCCAATGAGACAGGCAAAGGTCAGCCATACGTATGGATACCGATGTAGCAGAACGAGCACCATTGCCGAGACTAGGGGCGTAAGCAGCGCAATTCTCGCGAATACTCCCCACCCACGACCGGATGCCAAGCGAAAGCTCATCATAAGCAAGGTCAAGACCGCTCCAATACTGCCCCCAAGGGCGAGCCCTGTTATTCCCTCGATGCGCCATCCGACCAAGAGGGCGAGTACATATGCCACAAGTCCACCACCCAGCCAGCGCAGGCATTTATAATCATCTGTAGCTTGGAAGTATGATGTCACCAAACCGATCCCGCCTGCGGCCACCCCAGTGATAGCGGTATATCGCAACAGTACGCCCATGGCAGCCCCGTATTGGGCTGGAAACACTACGGTCAATAGCGATCCGGGGGCAGTGGCCAGTATAAGCGCGACAGGGAGCGCTACCGCCGCATACATGCGGAGTGCGCGAGCTATGATCTCCCTACCCGCTAGAGCATCACTTTTCGAGAGTGATGGGAAGAATGCGGTGGCTAGAGCACCCGCTATATAAAGCGGTACTCTGGATAGCGTCGCACTGGCCTGATAGCTGGCCGCCGCTTCCGGACTCACTGGAAGTAGCGCCACCGTAACCGCATCCACCGCTATGAACAGCGATACTAGTCCCTGCGCTCCAGCAATGAGGGCCACTCGGGGCCATGAGTAGCCGCCAGAAATTATCCCACGGCGGTAACCGTGAATGCCCGGCGGCGTCTTCGGCGAACGAACGATCATAACGAGAGCGCCTATGCCGAATGCCGCTAGGGCTCCCGTCTCACCCATTCCAGCAGCAAGAACGAGAAAGATTCCGGTTCCATTCTTGACCATATTCTCAACAACATACAGGACGGCTAGGGAACTCATCCGTCCTTGACCCTGCAAGGCACCAGTGGTCGTGGTTCCCATGAAAAGAAGGAGTGTGCTGACGGCCAGCACCACAGCTGTCGATGAGCTAGCGAACTGACTGGCAATGGCGCCGACCAGAATTCCGGCTAGCAGGCCGCTTCCGAAACTCGTCAGCTTCGCGAAGCGAATAGCCGACCTACGCTCTGCAGGGTGCCTGGCCCTAGCCAGAGACTGAGCCAGCACCCAAGGTACGGATACGGTCGCAACATTCATTGCCCACAGGATCAGTCCCTGACCTGCGGCAAACTTCGAGTACTCGGCCGCACTCAGCAGGTGTGTAAGAAGCAGCGCGTACGCATAGTTTGATAGCCCAACGCTGACCATTGCTACCGCGATCCATCGCGCCCCCCGGGCGGCCACCGCCTCTTCCTCGCGCCTGATATTCGCAGCTTTCATACTATTCCTTCACGGAGTGCGCGCTAATAAACAAATCGATTCCCACATTTGCTACATTGAAGACTGCTCCGCGTCGAGGACTCGATGCAGAAGTTCGGCATAGCGGTCAGCTATCATATCTTCACCGAACATCTGCGCCGCCTCATATGCTTCTCTACCAAGTCCCTGACGAAGTTCCCTGCTTTGTGCAAGTTCACGAAATGTGGCAGCGAGCTCATTGACATCATAAGACGGCACCGGCACATCACCTGACATCCAATACAAAGTATCCAAGTCAAAGTGAACTACTGGCTTGCCATATGCCATTCCTTCGAGTGCGGAAACCCCGAATGCCTCAACCCGTGATGGCATCACCATGAACGCGCACCGCTCCAATAGCTCACATTTACGTTTGCCCGCTACATGGCCCACCCAACGCGCGTTGCCGCCGGCCACCCCTAGTAGCTGTTCCAGTCTACGTTCTTCTCGTTTTGTGCCGGATCCTGCAATAAGCAGCGGCATACTTATATTGCTCTTCTTGTATGCGTCCAACATGAGGTCGATTCCCTTATGCCAGACATCTATTCGTCCAAGAAAGAGGATGTATTCCCCAGTCCCCAGCGTCGCCCGATCGACAAGCGGAAGATCCACTCCATTCGGAATTACGCTCACGGTCTTTATTGATGGCTTTACCTGTAGGATCTTAGCTTCATCTGCGGGATTTAGCACGACCACGGTGCGATAGAATCGGAGGCCTAGTCGCTCGATGAGGAAAAATGGAAGCTTGTAACGACGTGACATATGCTCACCACTGAGGCTTTGCGCGACGCCAATGACGTTGGACTTGCTGAAGAGCGGCAGAAAGCTCGTGGAGAAGGGCGGCGTGAAATTCTCGATCCATACGTCGTATGCCATTCGCCGTGCAAGAAACGGCAGCATGAGGTGGAAAAGCAGCTGTCCGCTCCTGGGACCTGCCCACCCGATCGGTAGTTCTCTGTAATGTAGTTCGTCGCGCACCACCCTTATCCCACGGTGCGCCGCGGTCAGAAATGTGACATCATATTCTGCGGCAAGGCGAAGCGCCAGCACCTCCATCTCGGCAGCACCGCCACCGTTGTAATACGGGTGTCCCGGCCTATCATAGCTTGAGATTATCACTCGTTTGACCGCCGACTTATCGGGAGCTGACCTTCGGAGCCTCGATCGCTTTGACCTTGCGAATGCCCCGTCTCTTTGGGTAGCCAGGCCATCGCTCCGTGCTCGAATTTCTCTCACCGTTCTCCTCACATAATGGAGTAGCTACCACTTAACGAATTTCGCAGCAGCGTAAGGGTTGCCGGGCAGGGGTTGGTCATGAGCATTCAATGCGGCGGCCAACTGTCGGATTGCGGCGAGCTGCGCGGCGCTCAGCGAGTGCCGCTGCGCTGGTGTCATTCCGTTCAATACCGCATTCCATGGTTCACCGCGCACGAGGAGCAACATATCGGCAGCTGCTACTGCTCGGCCGCCACCAATGTCATCATGGATGTAGACGGCCGAGCTCTTTTTGACTTGGCTGCGCATAAATTCTGCCAAGACACTCACCTGCTGCCAGGCTAGTGGTGCTGTCGGGGTTTCGGGAAGGTACAGATAAGCCAATTTCAGACTGGAGGCCGTGACCTGTTCGGCAATGCTCGGGACACCTAGATCGACCTCACCATCTACTTCGAAGTGGGTGGCGAGACCTTGCAGGTCATAGTCGGTTACGGTCCCGCCCACGTAAAGGCCGGGAGCCATCTCCCGCCCTCCTGGAAGCGCGCTTAGCGAGTTCGCCCATGATTCCGTCGGCGAGATAAACGGCTTGACCGCGATCAGAAGCACAGCCATTCCGAGTGCGGCAAGGATCCGTACCATGAGTATCCTGCGCGGGAGGCGCCCACCAGCGCCAATCGCAGGATACAACTGTCCGGGCGGATGCGGTTCGGGGAAGTGTGACGCTGCCCTCATCTTATCCTCCGAGGGCCGTCGTAATCTGGACCGTACGGCGGCTCGGCTGGCTGGTAAGTGCTGCCCCTAGGGACATGGCCGACGCGGCCGGGGGATATCGCCGGAGGCGACACCGCCCTATGGTCTGCACTTTGCGGCTGCGGCGCAGTTTGATGCACTTCCGTCACGGGGCGCGCGACTGGCCCGCGAGGCCGGGTTTCTTCTCGTCGGCGTTCGGCGTCCCGGCCAGACGGTCGCCTGCCGGAGCGAAGTTGCCAATCACTGTCCTGTCGCCAGCTCTGATAACTGTGTCGCCGCAGCCGCTGTTGATGCTTGGCAAGGGCCAACACCACGAGTCCGAACAGGAGCAAAGCGCCCGCTAGGGTCAATACGAATGGTTCTCCGGTTGTCGGTTCGGCACGGCCCACTGGGAAAGCGTTCGGGAGAGGCGGCAGGCTCTGCGGTTCTCGGGCACCGCTAGGGACTTCCAAGAGGCCGGCCGCCAGCACGTCCGGAGTGACCGTTACAGCGTGCACTTCCCCACCATTGGGCGGTACCTCGAGAACAACATCGGCAAAGGATTGTTCGGTTCCGCCCCCAGCGACTGGGACCGGAGGACCTAGGGGCCGTCCGTAACGCTGAACCGCCGCTGAGTAGCGGCTCGCGCTGTAACGTCCCACCCCTAGGTAAGCCCGCGTGATTTCGGAATTGGTCAGCCAACCAGGTCCTTCAGTAGGAGCGGCATCCGGTTGAACTGGAGGAAGACCGGCCCGCTGGTAAACAGCAGGCGCTTGGGTTGCCAGCATCTCCACGATTGGCAAAGCTTTGACGCCCACAGCGCCCGTCGTGGTGTCAATGAGTACAACACCGTCGAAAAATTGCTCGCGTTCCGTCTTTCCCAAGGTTACCACCCGACTGAGCGGTGCGCCCACAATGCCCTTGCCGCCGACTGCCTGATACCCTGTGTAGAAGGAACCATTGTTGCTATCTGTCACGGTGAACCCACCGCAGTGCGAGCCGACCGTGTTGATGGCGACACCACCGGGAATATCGACAATGTCCGCTACCGGATCGTACGAACTCGACGGCACGTACCAAAGCTGCACCGTCTTGTAGACCTGGCTCGGGAAGCTAACGATTTCCTTCCCGTTGTCCTTGATCCATGCCTCCAGAGCTGGACTCATGTTGCCCGTGCGCTCAATAGCGTCGTTCGGTGCGAGTATAAAATAGTGCACGCCATCCGCCAGCGCCGCCGATCCGACCGAGAAGTACGCGAAGCTACGGCCGTCAAGGAGTAGGGAGTATTTCTGGGGATCACCACTCGCATTAATCGCCGCACATGCAGGAAGGTGCGCAGCTATAAATTTATCGACTAGCGGAACTCCGTCGCTTGGCCCGCTGTAGTTGGCGATCCAACTAAAACCGGACAACAGGAAAACGCCCGCGAATCCAATACCCGCGATCATCGAGGCCCAGGACAAGCCTCTGCGATATCTCGCCTGTCGGTTCTTTCTTCCTACAAGCCTACGACGACAGCCGACGATCAAGGCATCCACCAAGAGCACGCTCCCAACGATGGTCGCAGGCAAGAGATAGACGAAGAACTGCTCGTTTAGGGTGCCGACGGCAACGATGTACGCGCCGAACGCGTAGCTTGCGGTGAGCCACGCCGTAAGGAGATTTCCACTCTGATTATTCCTTCTAGACCAACACCAAATCAATGCTGCGATTCCTATCGCGAGCACTATATAGCTGCTTGAGTATTGAGTAACTGATCTTTCGAGAGCGCCTAGGAGCGATATTCCAGGAACGTTCAATCCAGTTGTCTGGACAGTGCCGATAAGTCGTTGCAAGGTTATCGTCTGTGCGGAGATAAAAGAGCCTCCTTGGCCGAGTTCAAGCGCCCATACGAAAAAAAGAGACAAGAAGGCGAGTGCGATCCCGAGGGCACCGATCGACCGGCGGATCAGCAATGGATTGCGTTCCAACAGGGCGAAGATAACGGGCACTATGATAAGGAAAAAAGTGATCTCATTGGTCAGTAGTGCAAGGCCCCCGAGCACGCCAATAACCGAGGCATAAGTAAGTCCATTACTCTTCCGCAGCCGCCACGCCATATGCATCGTCACTAGACTAATAAATAGGGCGAAAGGCTCGATTACGTTTTGTCGGTCGTATCGGATGAGAACTGGATCCAACGCGGTTAGAACAGCGACGATGCCCGTCAGCACACGTCGACGTAGTGGCGTGACGCTATTGATCAGCTTGTACGCCAAGGACGCCACAAGTAGCACATCCCCCATACCGATTGAGGCCGCCAGCAAGCGAGCGGTGTCAATCGCCGAAGGCAACGACGCGGACGCACTACCCATCAAGCGCAGCCAACCAGCTTGTATAAGGAACGTTAGCGGCGGATGGACGAAGAGCGGCTGATTGTCGAGAGTAAGGTGCCATCCCAACGCAACTTGTTGGGCTGCCCACGTGTAGGCAGCCTCGTCATAGAGCACATCTGGGCCTCCGAATAGGTTATAAAAAAGTGCTATAGCCGCGACGCAAATGCAGAAGGCTTCCAGCTGCCATTCGCTGCGCAGCGTATAAAGCGCACCGGTGGGCGCTGACTGCCGGGGAGATGAGGTCAGAGGGACTCGACTCACTGGACCTGTCCGTTACTGTTGGCTGGCATCTCCACGACGACAGGTTGTGTCCCAAACGTTTGGGGTACTCGTTGGTCTACCTCTGGTAGCATCGCGAGTCCGTGAAGTTGGGCATAGCGGCTACGCACCGCGTCGAGAAAGATCTCCTCGTACGAAGAGACACAGCGGTCCCAAGTTAGGGCCCGCGCGGCTCGCCACGACGCGTCTTTAAGCTCGTCAAGGCGCATGGGATCGAGTGCTAGTTCCCGCAAGGCGTCACGCAGAGCCCCTGCGTTCCCAGGAGGGACAATACGACCAGTCGGGCCTGCCACGTCGCGCACACCCGGGAGGTCGGACGCGACAGGCACGCACCCACTCGCCATGCCTTCCAGCAAGACAAGTCCGAACGCTTCAGCGCGGGTGACCGACGGAAGCACGATGACATCGTTGGCTTGATACTGCATGCCAAGCTCTGCGTCGGAGAGCCTTCCCAGGAAGCGAGTATTGGTAGCGGACAAACGCCTGGCGATACTCTGATATCTGGAGAGCTCGGGACCCTGACCGACCAGTGTCAGTTCCAGCCAGTCTTGGCCGGCTACGGCGGCAAGCAAGGTCTCCACGCCTTTGTATGGGCGCATCTGGCCAACGAATAGTATGCGCAATATTTGCGAACTCGTTAGCGGCCGAACCGGTGCCGGAAAGGAAGACGTAAACTCGTCGGAGGTCGACACGTCCACGCCCCACGGGATGGTCCTGACCAATGGGCCATAGCGATTGCGGTGCTGACTCGCGTAGTAATGACTGCTTGCCACAATCCGATCAGCCCGCAGAGCAAGCGATTGATGATAAGCATTATACCGGGCCGACATCCGCGAGGCACTCCTGATGTCGATGGGTGAGTGATATGTATAGACGACAGCTGGTCGACTATAGGAAGGTAGCCGACTTACGCGGCGAAGGAAAATGTCACTCATAGTCGGGATTGGGCCGTGCACATTAACAACGTCGAAATGCCGCAGCTCGGAAGCGACTCTCCGCCAATGAGCGGCGAAGAAAGAAAATCGCCACTCCCCGAGGGTGAGCCTACGAATTTGAACAGACGAAAGCACGCTCACGTTATGACCTTTATCGGTGAGCCCTTTTGCCAGCCTGTCGATGCAGGTTGAAATTCCCGAGACGATGGGCGGTGCTTCTGAAGTCAAGATCAAGATGTCCAGTGGACGATAGCCTTCGCCGGTAATCGTTGGATGCTGTCTACCAGAAATGGTCAATGGTGCCATTCGGCCCAGAGTCTCGGTCACTGACGCCCCCCTCCTCATTGGTGAACACAGAGGACTCAGGCATGGAAAGACCAAGTTTAGTCGCTAATCGAGCGCCAAACATAGCCTATCGTCAGCCGGAGCCAACATGCGTGGAGAGCGACGACGGTCCCCACAGCACTGCGAATTGCCCGTCGCCCTCAAGCGTACAACGAGCTTTGCTGCAATAATTCTGCTAATACGTTGATGTTTTAGACTACTTATAGCGGGATTTCCTCGAAATGACTTGGCGACAAAGATCCCCTAGCCGCAAAGGCTGACCTCCCGAACCAGCCCCCCTCCCACACCCATACATATGACGCCTTAAGCCGCACCTGCGTTCACTGGGTTCCAATGTGACCTAGGCCACATTGGAACCCATGTCGCACAGCTCGCAGTCACCCACCTATTGTGGCCACATAGGAGGTGCGAGAGCGGTCTACTGATTTAGTCGGACAAGCTCGGACAGCACGGGGCGGTCTCTGTCGCCTCGCAACTCAGTGCCGGTTTTGCCCAACGGAGGGCTGTCGGTCACATGAGTTGTGCGTGAGTGCGATTGGCGAAGTGCTGACGGAAGGCGTAGGAATTGCCTCAGCGTCTGCAAAGAATCAAACAGATGCGCCCATGCTGACCAAGCAGCAGCTGGCGAATTGCGGTCAGTCAGGCCGGATAAGGGGCGACCTTGCCCGTGTCAGTAGATCAGCGCGTTGGTCTCAGCGGCACTGGGGCTTCGCAGGAAGCGCCCCGCGGCTTAGCTAGCTAACAGTGCCCGCTACGCGCCTATCAACAGAAATCACTGATGGCTGGGGCCGTCTGCGATCGCGCACGCCGAGTATGCACTACAGAAAAATCACATGCGCGACCACCAGCTGGCCCACCCTCGTGCAGATGCCGCTTACGTCCCGACCCTCAACCCAGTCGAAGGCGAACCGCGGGCTTACAGGCGCTTTCCGGTCCAGCTCATGTGCCTTCGTCGGTATACCCTACCTTCATCTGCTGAGCGAGGACAGTTCCGCTGGGCGAGAACGCATCCAAGCCACCATCCGACTGACTCCCTCGGCCACTGGAACCTCCGGCTGCCAGCCAAGGCGTTGGTTTGCCCTGTTGATCACTGGGCGACGCCTAGTAGGGTCATCTTGGGGCAACGGGCGGTACTCAATCGGCGAAGAGGAGCCCGTTATTCGGAGAACTAGCTTGGCGAAATCACCAACGGTGAACTCCTCCGGATTCCCGAGGTTGATCGGCCCTGGTTCGGATGAATCGAGCATCATCACGATTCCCCGAATCAGATCATCTACGTAACAGAAGCTTCGCGTCTGGGTGCCGTCACCGTACAGCGTGATGGGATCGCCATTCAGCGCCTGACTGATGAAGTTCGTGACCACGCGGCCATCGCCGGCATCCATTCGCGGCCCGTAGGTGTTGAAGATCCGGATAATGCCAACGTTGACCTCGCGAGCGCTACCATACGCGACAGTAAGCGCTTCAGCGAACCGCTTCGCCTCGTCATAAACGCTACGCGGGCCGATCGAGTTGACGTTTCCCCAGTACTCCTCGGGCTGCGGGTGGACGGTCGGGTCCCCGTAGACCTCGCTAGTGGAAGCGAGCAGAAAACGGGCACCCTTGGTTTCCGCGAGCCTTAGGGCATACTCGGTCCCACGACTGCCTACCGCTAGCGTTTCCAGCGGCATGCGAAGGTAATGGGGTGGTGACGCCGCGCTCGCGAAGTGAGCTACCGCGTCAACTGGTCCGGAAATATCGACCCCGGTACTCACGTCCGTTTCGTAGAACTCGAAGTCAGGGTGCCCGATCAGATGCTCGATGTTCTCGAGTCGCCCGGTCGATAGATTGTCGAAGCAGACGACCTGGTCGCCTCGTGTGAGCAGAGCGTCACACAAATGGGAGCCAAGGAAACCAGCCCCGCCAGTTACTACCGCCCGCATTAGCCCTCCCCTAATAAACTGCGCGTGACACGTCAGCCACTATCGAGATCTCGGTCAGCAAACATCAGTGCTGAACCAAGAAATGCTTGTAGCCGCCGAACGCCCGGACTCATCGCAAGTAGGACGAGAAAACAACAAACTCAAGCCAGCTTACTCCCGAGCATAGCCCTCTCCCCTATCTCATTGGATAAGGCTATCAAGGTTTCGGAGACAAGACAATCTGAATTAAGCAATTCAGAGTTCGTTGCATCTCTGAAACCAAACTAGCGAGAGTTCGCGGAAAGGTCAGTCTCAAGGCGCGCCGAAGTCATTTGGACTTACGCAGCGGTCAGTTGCGCCATACGTAGCGCGCCAGTTGCTAAAGGTAAACCGGCGGCCTCGAGGGCAAGGAAGCGATCGTGGCATCCGCTTTCGATCTCCCAAGCCACCGCCTACCGCTACAAGAAAGGGACCAGGAATACTCTATCGAGAACTCCCCCTTAATGACTGAGCTTATCGCCGCTCGAGGCATCTTCCAAGCGAGTCGTCTGGCACGGAGGCTGGACCGTTCGCGGCGCCCATGGACACTACGGTCCATCCACTGGCACGCCACTGGGCAGCCGGAAGGACATTGCGCGCATCCAGCATCCGCGGCCGCCGTACGACAGACAACAAGGCCGCGGGATCCAGCTCCCGGTATTCACGCCACTCTGTCAGGTGCAGGACGACGTCGGCATCCTCGCACGCTTTCTCAGGCTGATCCGCATATTCGATGTCGGGGTAAGCCAGTCTCGCGTTGTCAATAGCCCTAGGGTCATGAACGCGGACGCTGGCCCCTTCGGCCTGGATTGCCGCTGCGACGCTGAGCGCCGGAGAATCACGAACGTCATCCGTTTCAGGCTTGAATGCTGCGCCCAGGATCGCGACGTTCCGGCCGCTGAAAGTGCCGCATGCGAGATCCCGCGCTAGCTTTACGGCATGTTTGCGACGACCACTGTTGATCGCGTCTACTTGGTGCAGGAACTCGACTGAATCAGCAACGCCGAGTTCGGCGGCGCGGGCCATGAAGGCTCGAATGTCCTTGCCAAGGCAGCCGCCCCCGAAACCGAGGCCAGCTGAGAGAAACCGACGGCCGATCCTGCTGTCATGGCCCAGCGCGTCGGCGAGCGTCACGACATCCGCTCCGGCTGCTTCGCACACATTAGCCATCGCGTTGATGAAGGAAATCTTGGTTGCGAGGAATGAGTTCGCCGCGACTTTTGTCAGCTCGGCCGTCGCCAAGTCGGTGACTAGGTACGGCGTGCCTGCCTCCAGGAGTTTCGCGTAGACGCTTCGGAGCACAATGTCGTCAGCAGCCGACGTGAGACCGACTACTAGCCGGTCTGGACGAAGGGTATCTTCGATGGCAAACCCTTCGCGGAGGAACTCCGGGTTCCAGGCAAGGCTCGCGGTGACGCCATCCACCGTGAGCTCTGCAAGCCGCTTAGCTAGCCCGGCGGCAGTTCCCACCGGAACCGTCGACTTCCCTACCACTAGGCAGTCGCGCAGCAGATTAGGCGCGAGACCATCGATTACCGCTCCGATGTGGCTAAGGTCGGCGCCTAGTGCTCCAGGTAGCTGTGGGGTACCTACGCAAACAAAGTGTACGGTGGCAAACGACGCTGCCTCGGCAAGCGACGTTGTGAACCGGAGCTTTCCGGCACTGACGGCACGCAAGAGCATCTCGTCGAGACCCGGCTCGTAGAAAGGCGCGTGTCCTTCCGTAAGGGCTTTGATCTTGCGTTCGTCGGTGTCCACTCCTAGGACATCATGCCCGAGTTCTGCCATGCATGCCGCGTGCACAGCCCCCAAGTAACCGGTGCCGATTACTGAAATACGCATGTGAATCCCCTCCTGCTAATCAGATAGCGACTGTAAAGGTCGAGTTCTGCTGGGATGAGTTATCATCCGTATCCATTCGGATACCTGCTTTGGAAGCGCCACGCGTCAGCACACATCGTCTCCAGGTCACGGGAAGTCCGCCAGCCCCAGACTTTCTCGACTCGGCTGGGGTTGGCGATGAGAGTTGCGACGTCGCCGAACTTCCGCTCGACAATCTCGTATGGAATCTCCTTGCCACTGACCTTTTCCACCATGGCGATCAGTTGCAGTACGGAAACACCTTCCCCCGCCCCGAGGTTGAAGGCCCTTAGCCCGACCTCTTCGTCGAGGTGCTCCATGGCGAGGCAATGCGCCTCCGCCAGGTCCATCACGTGGATGTAGTCACGGACGCCGCTGCCGTCGTGCGTCTCCCAGTCCCCGCCATATACCTGCAAGCGCTGGAGTCTTCCCACCGCAGTCTGAAGCATGTAAGGCAGGACGTTGCTCGGGATACCCTTAGGATCCTCGCCGAGCAAGCCGCTCGCATGGGCGCCGATCGGATTGAAGTAGCGCAGCGACACCACCGAAAGCTTCGGCCACCGGCGGCATGCGTCCTTGATTATCTGCTCGCAAATGAGCTTGGTGCTGGCGTACGGATTCGTAGGGCCCGGAGCCCAATCCTCCGAAATCGGCTTGCTGTACTGGCCGCCATAGATAGAGCAAGATCCGGAAAAGACCATTTTGTATACATCGTGTCGAACCATGGCGTCGAGCAGACTGACCGTTGCCCCGATATTGTTGCCATAGTACTCAAGCGGCACATCTCCCGATTCGCGGACTGACTTCTTGGCCGCGAAGTGAATGACCGCATCAACTTGATACGCGGCGAAAATCTGATCAAGTAGCTGCGTATCTCGCACGTCGCCCTCATGAACAGAGACGTCCCGGCCCGAGACTTGCCGAATTGCGTCTAGAACCAGTGGCGAGCTGTTAGAGTAATTGTCGAGGATTATGACTTCGTGCCCGCGCGGAAGCAGTTCCACACAAGTATGGCTGCCGATAAAGCCGGCGCCTCCGGTCACAAGGATACTCAAGACTTCTCCTTTTCAGAAAGACAGGTGCTATTTGGCCGAGATGGTATTGAATTGTCGCGGAATCTAGCCCTTAACTGCCCACTATTCCAAGAGCGATTGCCATCTTACGTGGGTAAAGAGAGTGCTCAGCTGCCAGTGCAGAATGTGTTGCATATAGACGGGATATCGCGCGGCAGCATAAATCGTAGGGAGTATGACAACGATCCCCGCGATCGTCGGGATCAGGCTGGTCTTCCGAAACGCCGTCCTCAGAGATATTTTCGCCGTCAACGCCGACTCCCTGGCGTGCAGCAATGGGATGATCACCGATGCCGTAGAGTATAGGAATCCGAGAATAATGCACAGAAAAACGTAACCTACACTCTTATTGGTGATTTCACCCACAATCGCCGCAGAAGCCCCTGTGATGCTGATGAACAGGTACGGGTACATGACGCTGACGGGGAGGCTAACAACGTTCCCAGACCCCTTTGGCGTCACTTTGAAGGTCGTCGGTCGTGGATGAATCACCAGCATCACGCCCGCGCAAATACCTCGCAGGATGTACGGCCACCTTGTGAGTACATAGAGGGTGTTCTCCCAGCTAAGCAGTGGTGCATCCCATGGACGCAGCAGGCCCCGTCGGGCCATGAACCGAGTCAGGATTAGCAGCCAGATTGACAACGTCCAGAGATGGGTCACGAAAGCGACGTAGTTCACACTCACCCAGGCCTGGCCTGATACCGCCGCGACTAGACAAAGCAAAATACCGCCGAGCGTGCCGACTATAAGCAGCGTGTAGAACAGCAGGTGATAGATAAATCGGAACCGCAGCGCCCAAGTCAAACGACGGCGCATATTCGGCCACGCGATGCTCAGCAACGCGACCGTGATGGACTTCGACCATTGATATTCCTGGACGACCATAGCACCGAAAGTGGGCGGACCGTCCCCGTGCGCCTCCGCTCCGATGGCAAACGCACCGTGCCATCCAGCGGCTGTAAGTAGGTAGGAAGTCGTGAAATCCTCAGCGAGCTCAGGCCCGATGCCTCCAATGGAGGCAAGGGCCGCGGTCCGGACTGCGTAGTGTGATCCGATGCAGACTGGCGACATGCCGTCCGAGTGGCCAAGCTGGTACGCACCGTGAAAGGACGCCTCGTTATACAGTCGACCACGCGCTGACCATGATTCCTCAGCGTTCGCATCACAGACGCTTGGAGCGGCCACGTAGCCGATCGCTGGGTCGGAGAAGGGCCGAACCATCTCGGCAAGATAGCTAGGCGATGGTATGTGGTCGCAGTCCAATTGCGCCACGACGTCGTAGTAAGAGTATCCCCAGTGGTCGTAGAAGTAGGCGAGGTTACCCTCTTTGCACTTCGTGCGCCGTGGCCAGGTCGGGCGGTGATATTCCAGCACACCGTTACGGGTCGAGACGATCACCCCGTTTTTATTGCACCAAGCAAGAATCTCTGACGTGGGGCTTTCGTCGGCGAGCCAGACGTCATACGGTATCGGGAACTCCTGACTGAGCATGGCAAAGAGAGTGGCCTGCGCTACATGCCAAGGCTCCGACGGTGCTCGGGTGACGATGAAAGCAACACGAAGAAGCGGTACGGTCACGCCGCTGGTCACATCGCGCAACCGGTTCCCGGCCAGCATATAGAAGGCAGGGTAAGCGGTCAGATAGACGAGGACCGCGCTATTAAGTACCGTCCCGAGGACACTGATCTCGTGAGATGGTTTCAGCCACCAGACCCAGAAGTTCACGAAACATGCAAGCCAGCACAGCGATATCAAACCAATTATGACCCTGTCGGTGGCGTTCAGGAGAGGGGTGAACGTGGACTTGCGCAGTGTCCGCCGCGGCGCGGTCCTGGCGATAGTCGGCCCCATCTTAGTGATCTTCTCGATGGCACCCTGGGAATGCCGAACGATGCCCAACATGAGTGCGTCGGTATCTTTCGGCTTAAGGATTACCTGGCCGCCACCGGGCCGTGAGTTCCTTACGAGCCAGGTTGGTGAATCGCCAGCCGGAGTTACGAGCTGACCCGCCCAACCATGCCCAGTAGATATCCCAGAATCACATGTCAACTGCTGGGCCAGTGTAACGAGAGCTGCCAATCCGGTCTGCTGACCAGTTGCGGACAGCTCCGGTCGGGCCGTTGGGCGATCCAGCCAATTGCGTTCGGGAGACACGCCATGATCGCGTTCCGATTGCTGCGCGATGGAAATAAGAGCGGCCAAGCCCCTTTGCTGACTGGTGGACAATATCTGACTATCGGGGTCGTCGCCTGAGTGATAATGGCGTCCGCTACCCAACGCGTCGCCCGGCAAGACCGGTGGCATCTGCCCCCCCTTGAGCAAGACATCAGAACAGCTGCGGCAGGTCGCCGCGACAGGAAAACCCTCACATAAGGGAAACTCTCATACCCCCCGGCCCCAAGTGCCTCATGTCCGATTTAGACGAAGCAGCAATACTTTAGTAGTCTTCTAATATCATATGCTATCTTCTGCTGCTACGTAGCATATTTACTACGTATGTAACATAATTCATGCCGTTGTAACCGGCCGCTTCCAGTTTCATCGACGGAAGCGACGACACTCGACGTGCGCTCTCACGAATGCCCCGTCCTTTACCTAGGCAACGATTCGGTCGGTGATCCGGTGAAGACTGGATGGGCGCGACGGCGCCGGGGCTTCCGGGCTACACGGCGCCGATATCCGGGTGCTGAACGGGCTGCGGTTGACCGGTAAGGCCGGTCGCGGCCGGGTGCATGCCCAAGCTGGCGAGGTCAAGTCCAGCGCCGGTGAGGGGCGAGTCTGGTCTTAGCGCGAAGGCCGCCGCCGCGGCAGGAGCCAGCGGGCTAGTCACCGACAGGCCCAGTACAGGGCCGATCATCTCCGGATCGGCGGCCAGCCCAGTCGGCTGGCCATTCGCGGTTTCCTCCGATGTCCCGGTCCGCCACTCCGGGAGCGAACTGTAGGTCGTCTGCCCCCAGACGACCTGCCAGGGGCCAAGAACCGAGAAGTAGTCGTTCCCTTGGAGCACCACCGCGGATTCCGGTAGTGCGCTGCTCACACAGACAACCGGGCCGGATTCGGTAGAGAAGAGGTTGTTCCGGATCGAAACCCCGCGCAAGTTGGGTCCAAGACGGAGCAATGGCGGCGCGCCACCCTGCGCTGGGGTCGTCACCACGGTGTTCTGGTAGACGGCCGCGTTGCTTACGTAGCCGAGGACGCTCATACCTCCGTAAAACGTGGTTCCGTCCCGCCCGTCACCGCTGCTGATATTGTCCCGAACAATGTTGTCGCGCTGCCAGCCGTCGTTCCTACCGCTGTAGATCAGATATCCGGCTCCGGCATTCCCGTAAGATATGTCGTACTGGAGCACAGAGTCTGATGTATTCTGGTCGAGACCGAAGCCATTACCATCCACTTGATTCAGCGTTTTGTTGTCATAGGACAGGTCGTGTTCGATATCAACGCCCGTGGAGTCATACGTCCAGATACCGACGGGCCCTTCAATAGAAGGCCCCAGTCCGCCGTTGTCGTTAGCCGTTGACCACTCGACACTGCCGGTATCGACACTACCTAGAACGATTCCGTTCCCGGTGTCCAGGTTCGTGACATGCGGATTACCGCGGTTCATCGACGCTTGGACGTCGGAGACCACGACATTCTCGTTGGAATAGGCCGGCACCTGCGGGTCGAATGGTGGCCCATAAGTGAGGAGGCCAGCATTCATATTGTCGTGCAGGTAGGCATCACTGATCGCTACGTTGTTAAAGCCGGCGCCGCTATGCAGGCCGCCAAGCGCTATCCCATAAAGAAAGCCGTGCGCGTCCACGTCGCTGATGGCGATGTCGTCGAGACGGTGGCCCGCCGACAAGTCGCTGTATATGTTGAGTCCGTCGCCCTCTCCAGGATGAGGGCTGCCGGTCAACTGCAAGTCCGCTATCTCGACGCCCCCGGTGTCATATACGAGGACGCCGGAGCCGTCAGGCGAGTAGATGGTCGCCTGACCACCGCCGTACGAGCCGATCAAGACCGGGTCGGACGCGCTACCCGCGTCGTGCGGCCCCACGGTCAGTTGCCCGGTGAATACCTGGCCAGCCTGCAGCAGCACTTTGCTTCCCGGCGCCAGGTCCGCGGAACTTGCCCTGGCCAGCGTCCGCCAAGCGGTGGCAGGTGACGTCCCCGCTGCGGCGTCGTTGCCTGAGGGACTGAGGTAGTACGCCACCGCATGTCCGCCGGTGCTGCTCGACACACTGGCGCACGCCGACAGCAGAGCGACTGCCACGACAACCAATAGTGCTGTCGCACCATGGCGTACATGATGCGCCGGCATCGACTCCATGCTTCCCCCCGCCCCTATGCGACTCAAGCGCGTAGCACCCCAACATCAGCTACCTTAGAGACGCATGTCCAGTGTGCGTGGTTTACCGTGACTTCGCCATGGATTGCCAAAAATTCGTCAAAGCCGCCATCCGCATCAGAAGAACGTTAGCGGAATACCCAACACCGAGACAGTTAGAATGTGGGAAAATTGAATTCGATTGAGGATGGCCGTGAGTAAGTCCACTTTCACGCTTTGTCTTCCCAGGCCTGCGAAATCTTGATTTTTTCGCGGGTCGGCTGGTCAGGCCGACAGTTGGTTATGGCCTAGCAGACGAGCTGAAACGGGACGGCGCGGGCGGTGCGGTTACGGGCCTGTCTAGCGCCGAAGACCTGTTAGGCGTCTCGTATCGCGACCTCCACGCGCCATCTGGCAACGGTGACCAGCTGGGAGCCGAAGACGGAGTACCACAGGTGACAGCCGCGGCCTGAATGCACTGGTCATCGCGGTGGCGGGGACGTAGGCGAGGTGATCTTCGTCCGTGCCAAGACCCGGGACAGGGCGGTGGCTACCCGGAACGCGGCGTGGAAATGGAAGAGATCAACGACCTGCTTGAATCGGAGCTTTGGCGCTGCGGGACCGGGCCAGGCCGTCGCCCTGACACAGTGCGCTCGCTAAGCCTCGGCCATTGACGTGGCCGGGCCCTGGCCACACTATCGGACACATGCTGGTAACAGGTGCGATGGTACCCGCGGATCAGGCGCCTCGGGCGTTCTCGACCGTCGGGCTGCCAGCCGCGCGCCGGGTCGAGCTGTGGGAGACGCACAACGCGACCGCACTCGTCGGCCTTGACGTGCACGCAGGTCACCCGCTTGTCGCCACCGAACTCAACGTACGCCTCCAGCACGCCGATCTCGCCCATGTCGCCGCGTCCGCCCACATGGTGCGACGCACTAGGAACGTCATCGAAGGCAGCCCCGCCGACGCGATCGCGGTGTACCTGACGCTACGGGGGGACGCATGGTTCGAGTCTGCGGAAGGCGCGCACTCGCTGCGGCCCGGGGACATCCTCATATGCGAAACGGACCGTCCTTTCGCCCGCGGGTTCAACTGCGGCCTTGAGGAGCTAGTCGTCAAGGCTGAGCACTCATCGCTCCCAGAGGTGCCGCCGCTGAGCGGACCGGTCGTCGCCTCCTTCCGCGACAGCGGCGGCGGTCGCCAGTACGCCAGGGCGCTGGCTGCAATCACTAGCGGTGCGACCCGCGCCAGGCGACCCCAGCCGGCCGACGAGGGCACCGTACTCGACCTGATCACGGTCTTGGCCGGCGGGCGAGCCGTGCCCCAGACGACGGCGCACCGCGCCGCCGCACGCTCTTATATAGAGGAGCACCTGACTAACCCGGACCTGGGTGCCGAGGAAGTGGCAACGGCGATCGGGATCAGCGCGCGGCAGTTGTCCCGGATCTTCGCCGCCGACGGCACCTCTATCCCCCGGGACATCCTGTCCCGCCGCTTGCAACTCGCGTACGCACTGCTGTCCGCAGGGCAGGCAGCCACGCCGACCGTCGCCGACATCGCCGCCAGGTGTGGCTTCACGTCCGTGACGTATTTCTCCCACGCCTTCCGCCAGCACTTCGGTCACCGGGCTAGTGATATCCGCGGTGAGGTCGCACGTGAGAGCCGCCACCACGCAAGACGATCTTGTGCCTGAACGCTGTGACCTGCTGTCCGAGGTTGTCCGGACAATCCAGAAACCTGGATAGCATCCCTGGTTTTGGCCAGTATTGGTTGGGAAAATTCGAGTTTCCAAGTAGCGCGAAGCCGGGGGGTCATCGTGGACGAGCCTGATGCCGATAAGCAACTGAAACCACAGATCACAGCTCGAGCGAGACTTCGCCCGAAGGCGCAGCTCACCCTGCCTGATCCGATCAGGCAGGCATTGCACGTCCGCGAGGGCGACGAGGTTGAGTTCGCCGTACATGAGGATGGGGTCATCACAGTCCGGGGCTTTGTCTCCGTGCCAAGTGACCAGGCCTGGCGCTTCAGATCCGGACAGCAAGCCGACGGATAGTAGACCCGGAGTACCGGACGGCTACGTCAGCACGTCGGGGGCAGGGGCCAGCGGGATCCAAGTGATCCCGGTGCTTCCCTGACGAGCCGACCACCCTGCGCCCGTTCGCTGGTAGTGGGAGGTTAGCCAGTAGCCTCCCATCATGAGATGGGCCTGCTCCACCCTGGCGGTGCTCGAACTGCCGTTGCGGATGCAGGTCTCGGCCGCTGCGCGGGCGCGGGCTTCGTCGTCCGTGATCCCGTGGCAGCTGCCGGGCTCGGTTGCGTCCCACAGCCACACGATCACGACATGCCTTCCTTCATGCGAGGTCCCGTTTCACCCGCCGGGCGGCGCGGCCGGAAAGGTCCAAGCTTCCCGGCCGCGCATGACAAGCCTGTCGGCGCGGGCGTAACGTCCTCTACGGGCACATGCGATCCGTGCGGAACCGTGAACAAT
>Ga0335075_10004658_pt1 | contig 21382 bp, 13 predicted proteins | sample Lox_Sample_24_FD_206723 | JGI IMG/M metagenome (GOLD analysis project Ga0335075, IMG submission 206723) | Soil microbial communities from Loxahatchee National Wildlife Refuge, Florida, United States - Lox_Sample_2.4 | ecosystem: Environmental > Terrestrial > Soil > Wetlands | place: USA...
CGACCAGGTGCGAGGACAGCATCACGGTCAGCCCGCCCGCCGCCACGGCGTCAGCCATTGTGGCGAGAAAGTTGCGTCTAGCAAGCGGGTCGAGGGCCGCGACCGGCTCGTCCAGAAGCAGCAGCCTCGGCCGTTTGGCCAGGGTCAGCGCCAGAGCAACCTGGGCGCGCTGGCCGCCGGACAGCGTCCCGGTCGGCTGCCGGAGCGGGATCTTCAATCCGTCCAGCCGTTGCCGGACCGACGCCGCGTCCCAGCGCGGATTGAGGTGCGCGCCCATGAGGATGTGGTCCGCCGCGGACATCCGCCGGTACAGCGGGATCTCCTGGGCCAGGAAGCCGATGTCGGCCAGGAACGCCGGGTCCTGACGGGGTGCCGTCCCGAGCACCGACACATCGCCAGCGGTCGGCAGCGCCAGGCCGGCCAGCAAGCGCAGCAGCGAGGTCTTGCCCGCGCCGTTCGGGCCGATCAGCGCGGAGATCCGGCCCACAGGCACCGTGATCGTGCAGTCGCGTAGTGCGGCGACCGCGCGGTACTGCTTCGATAGCCCGCGTGTCTTGACGACCGCACTCACGCGATCTCCCCCTTTTCCTCGGCCTGCAGCGTGACTCGCAGCAGCGACTCGATGGATTCGTCGTCCAGCCCGGCCTCGCGGGCGTCCCGCACCCACCGGGCTAGGCTGCGGCCCAGCCGGGTGACGGTCCCTGGAGGCGGGCCGGGCGGCCGGCGGACCACGAAGGTGCCATGCCCGGCCCGGGGCTCGACCAGGCCCTCGCGTTCCAGGTCGCGGTATGCCTTCAGCACGGTGTTGGGGTTGATCGCGGTCGCCGCCACGACCTCCCGGATGGCGGGGAGCTTGTCGCCGACGTCCAGCACGCCCATCCGCAGCGCCTGCCGCACCTGCTGGACGATCTGCAGGTACGGCGGCACCACGGAGCGGCCGTTGACTCGGAAGCTGATCATGCCTTCGCCCTAAAGTACTAGGTCACTGGTACACTAGGGCACGCCCGAGCCGCTGTCAAAGACGCCGGGATCAGGCGACGCGAGGGAGGACGGCGGAGACGTGCCTAGCCCCGGGCGTACAGCACCAGCCAGATGTTGGAGGTGTGCCAGCGGCCGACGAGCCGGAAACCCAGGCCGTGCATCTGCCGCTCGTGCGGGTAGGGGCCGATCTTGACAAGCCAGACCCGGGGCACCCGGGCCAGCCGGTGCCGGACGACCGAGCCGCGGTAGTCGCTGCCGACCAGGTTTCCCGCCCGGCTCGGCGTCTCCCGCTGCCCGATGGCATCCAGCCGGGCGAAACCGGACGGGTACGCGGCCGGGAAGTACTTGGAGTCGTTGCCGAGGTAGAGCACCGCGTCCCCGGGACGCCGGTTCGTCGCGACGATACGGTTGGCGGCCCTGATGTTGGTGCCATGACCGTCGGCGGACCTGGCCGCGACCTGGGCCGACGCCCCGAGCACCGCGACCAGCACCAGCCCGGTCGCAGCCGGAGCCCAGGCCAGGACGCCGCGTGCATCCGGCCAGCGCAGCGCGGCCAGCCCGGCCCCGCCGAGCAGCGCTGCCGCCGGCGCGCAGAACAGCACGTACCGGAACGTGTACACCGGCGACAGGTACGAGACGCCGATCAGCACCACCGGCGGCAGCACCAGCCAGGGCAGGCTGAGCGCGAGCAGATCGGGCGGCCAGGCCGCCCGCAACCCCTCCCGGCCGCCGCCGGCGGCCAGCATGGTCCCGATCACCACCGCCAGCACGAGCGCGACCACCATCGACGCCGGCCCGACCAGCTTGCGCAGCCCCTCGACCGTGCCGGCCAGCTGCGGCGTGGTCAGCCAGCTCAGCGTGCCGCGCTGAGCGAAGCCGAGCGCGAGCACGGGGCTGGCGATCACGAACGCGCCCGCCGCGCCGCAAAGCCAGGCCACGGCCAGCGACCGCCCGGCCCGGCGGGACGTGCCCGACCAGCCCGCCGCCCACCCGGCCCGGCGCCACGCCAGGGCGACCGTGATCGCGTGCGCCGCGACCAGAAGCAGGCTGAACACGTTGAGCAGGCCCATCACGCCCAGGCAGACCGCGTAGCCCGCCATCCAGCCGCGCCGCCGCCCCACGGTCGTCATCGCCCGGACCAGCAGGTAGCTCCCGGTGGCGGCCAGCGCCGTGATGAACGCGTACTCTCTGGCGTCCTGGGCGTAGAGGCTGATCTGGGGGAACACCGCGAAGAGCAGGCCCGCCGCCAGACCGGCCGCCGGGGACACCAGCCGGCGGCCCAGCGCGGCCACCGACGCAGCCGCGCCGGCCATGGCCAGCACCGACGGAAGCCTGGTCGCCACCTCGCCGGCGCCGCCGAGCCGCACCACCACCCAGATGATCATGTAGTACACGCCGTGCACCGCGTCGACGTGCCCCATCATCCGCAGCAGCTCGCCGAACGGCCGCTGGACCGCGGTCATCGTGGCGGCCTCGTCGCGCCAGTAGGACGCGCCGCTGATCCCCCACAATCCCAGCGCGAGCATCAGGGCCGGTGGCACGAACCAAGCCCAGACCGGGCCTGCCCGGTACCCGGCCGCGCCGGTTACCGGCTGACCGGCGGCTGCCCGGCCCCGCCCGCTGAGCACGGCGCGGCCGGCCGGCGGCGTCATAACGTCCCCCGCGGACTCACTGCTCGAAATCAGCCACCCTTCGGGTGCGCATACAGGTAAAGCCAGATATCGCTGGTCCTCCAGGCATGGATCAGCTGGAAGTGCAGGCCGTTGAGGATCACCAGCGGCGTCGGGTGGGCGTATTCGATCACCCAGACCCGGGATACCCGGGTCAGCCGCTGCCGTACCACCGGATCGGGCAGGAACGTTCCGACCAGGGTGGCGGACTGGGTCGGCGACTCCGCCTGGGCCACCGGGATCAGGTCCCGGATCCCGTACGGGTAGGCCTGGGCGAAGTTCTCCGCCTTGAACTCCAGCACGGCGTCCCCGGGCCGCCGGTTGGCCGCCACGATCCGGTCCGCCCGGCGGATGTTGTCGCTGTGCCCGTCCGCCGTGCGCACCTGCAGCTGGGTGGGCCAGGCGAGCACGGCGACCAGGACCAGCCCTGCCGTGCCGAGCACCCAGCCGAACGATGAAAGCCCCGCGCCGACCAGCAGCGCGATCGCGGGCAGGCAGAGCAGCACGTAACGCAGCGTGTACAGCGGGGTGATCAGCGAGCCGATGAGCAGGATGGCCGGGGGCAGGATCAGCCACGGCAGGGCCAGCGCGGGCACGGACCCGGGCCAGGCGCCCCGCAGCCGCTGCCGCCCGAGGATCGCGCTGACCACGATCCCGGCCGCCACCACCAGGGCGACGGTGTTCACCAGGGTCCCGGTGCCGATCAGCGTGCGCAGTTGCCTGACCGAGCCGAGCCCGGGCGGGGTGAGCCAGGACAGCGTGCCCTTCTGCACGTAGCCGAGCACCAGCACCGGGCTGACCAGCACCACCCCGGCCACGACGGCCGCGAGCCAGCCGAGGCCCAGCGACCTGGCCGTCCCCGCTTCGGCTTCGCGCTCGCGCACGAGCCGCAGGGCCACGGTCACCGCGTGCGCCGGGACCAGCAGCAGGCCGAAGATGTCCACGATTCCCAGGGCGGCCAGGCAGAGCGCGTACCAGGCCAGCCAGCGGTTTCTCTGCCGGGCGTCCTCGGCGTCCATGACCCGGACCAGCAGGTAGCTGGCCACAGCGGCCAGCGCGACCACGATCGCGTACGGCCTGGCGTCCTGCCCGTACAGGCTGACCTGGGGCAAAACCGCGAAGACCAGCCCGGAGGCCAGTCCCGCCCGCAGCGAGATCAGCCGCCGGCCGAGCGCCGTCACCGCCACCGCGGCCACCGCCATGGCCACAGCGGACGGCAGCCTGGTCACCAGTTCGCCGGTGCCGCCGATCCGCACCATGACCCAGATGAGCACGTAGTAGGCGCCGTGCACGGCGTCGATGTTCCCCAGCGTCCGCAGCAGGTTGCCGAACGGCCGCTGGGCCGCCGACAGCGTCGCGGCCTCGTCCCGCCAGTACGAGGGGCCGCGGATGCCCCACACCATGATCACGAACGTGGCCAGCGGCGGGATCGCCATGAGCCAGGCCGGGCCGGCGTTGCGGCCAAGCCGGGCCGAGAGCTCCGCCCGCCAGGCCCGCCCGGCCGCCGCGCGCGTCCCGGCCGCCTGACCACCGGACACGACGGGCGGGGTGCTTGGCGAGGTCACGGCGGGTACCTTCCAACCAGGGCCTGCGAAGGCCGGAGCGCGCTGGCGGGCGCGCTGGTGGGCGCTACGGTCTGTAAGACACTATGCAACCCGGGCCCCGAGCGGGCACCACTCGGCCCGGCTCGTGGCCCTTCGTCCAGCCCGTCAGCCCGGCCGCCGGGCCCGGCCTCAGACCGGCTGTGCTCCCGCGCCTAAGTTTCCGCGCATCGCCCGGAGCGACTCCCGCAGCGACCCCATCGTGGCCAGCACCGCGGACGGCTCGTACCCGCAGTGCGCCATGCAGTTCGCGCACCGGGGGTCCTTGCCACGCCCGTAGGCCTCCCAGTCGGTGGTCTCGATCAGCTCCTTGTAGGTCTTGGTGTACCCGTCGGCCATCAGGTAGCACGGCCGCTGCCAGCCGAGCAGCGAGTACGACGGGATGCCCCACGCGGTGCAGCTGAACTCGATCTTGCCCTCGAGGAAGTCGAGGAACAGCGGCGAGTGGTTGAGCCGCCAGCGCTTGCGGTTGCCGCCGGCGAACGCCTTCTTGAACAGCTCCCTGGTCTCGGTGACGCCCAGGAAGTGCTCCTGGTCCGGCGCCTTCTCGTAGGCGTAGGCCGGGGAGATCTGCATCTGGTCGATGCCCAGGTCGTCGTTGAGGTAGTTGAGCACGTCGATCACGGTCTGCGGGGTGTCGGTGTTGAAGACCGTGGTGTTGGTGTTCACCTGGAAGCCGCGCCGCTTGGCGTCCTTGATCGCGGCGACCGCCTCGTCGAACACGCCGTCCTTGCACACCGACTCGTCGTGCCGCTCCTGCAGGCCGTCGATATGGACGACCCAGCTGAAGTAGGGCGAGGGCGTAAATTTCTCGATCTTCTTGGGCAGGAGCAGCGCGTTCGTGCACAGGAAGACGAACTTCTTCCGCGCGACGAGCTGGCGGACGATCTCGTCGATCTGGTTGTGCATCAGCGGCTCGCCGCCGGCGATCGACACCATCGGCGCCCCGGACTCCAAGACCGCGCCGACGGCCTGCTCGACCGGCATCCGCTGCTTCAGCACGTCGTGCGGCTGCTGGATCTTGCCGCAGCCCGCGCATTTCAGATTGCAGGCGAACAGCGGCTCCAGCTCGACCAGCAGCGGGAACTTGTCGCGGCGGCGCAGCTTCTGCTGCAGCAGGTAGCTCCCCACGCGCAGGCTCTGTCGCAACGGCATAGGCATTTAACGCTTCAACTCCTTTGGCAGCCCGAACCGGATGGATTCGGTGGCGACCACGCGCTCGCTGACCTCGACCGTTCCGAGGCCGGACAGCGCGTCGATGATCTGGCCCACCACCGCGGGGGGCGCTGACGCTCCCGCGGTCAGCCCCACGACGGAGGCTCCGGTCAGCCAGTCGAGCTCGATGTCCTCGGGCCCGTCGATCAGATACGCGGGCGTCCCGGCCCGCTCGGCGACCTCCACCAAGCGCTTGGAGTTCGACGAGTTGGCGGAGCCCGCCACCAGCAGCACGTCGGATTCATCCGCTATCGCGCGGACGGCGAGCTGCCGGTTGGTCGTGGCGTAGCAGATGTCATCGCTGCCGGGCCTGCGCGCCGCGGGGAACCGCTCAAGCAGCGCGTCGGAGATGCCGCTGGCCTCGTCGGCCGACAGCGTGGTCTGCATCAGAAGGGCCAGCTTGCCCGGGTCGTCCGGCTGCAGCCGGGCCACGTCGTCGATGGTCTCGACCAGCGTCATGGCCTCCGGCGCCTCGCCGAGGGTGCCCTCGACCTCCTCGTGCCCGGCGTGCCCGATCAGCGCCACCTGGTAGCCGTCGGCGGCGAACCGGCGCGCCTCGGCGTGCACCTTGGACACCAGCGGGCAGGTCGCGTCGATGGCCCGCAGGCCGCGCCGCTCGGCGTCGCTGCGCACCTCGGGCGCCACCCCGTGCGCCGAGAACACCACGATCTCGCCGTCCGGGACCTGGTCCAGCTCGTCCACGAAGATCGCGCCCCGGCCCTCCAGGTCGGTGACGACCACCTTGTTGTGCACGATCTGCTTGCGCACGTAGACCGGCGGGCCGTTCTGGTCGAGCACCCGCTCGACGATCTCGATGGCCCGCTCCACCCCGGCGCAGAACGAGCGCGGCCCGGCGAGCAGCACCCGCCGCGGCCCGCACGCCGCCGCCCAGCGGGCCAGCACGGGCGCGGCCAGCCGCAGCGACCGCAGCGCGGCGATGCCGCCGGGCACCGCCCACGGGCTGAGCAGCGGGCGGCGCGGGGTGTCCGAGATGGCCCGGATCACCGCCGCGGGACGGCCGGCCGCGGCGTCCAGCAACGGCGCGGACTCCATGTCCACCGCCACCGCGCCGTCGCGGACCAGCTGCTCGCGCTGGCCCCGCCGCAACAGGTGGTCGACGGTTACGATCTTGCCGGTGACCGCCCGCAGCCCGGCCCGGCGCAGCTCGCCGGCCAGCAGCGGCGCCGACAGGCAGCGCACCGAGTCGGCCGAACCGATCCGGCTGACCTCCGTGCCCACCACCACGTCCCCGAGCTCGACATCGGGACCGACCCCGCCGCCGACGCCCGCAACAGCCAATTGATCGAACGCCCCGTCTCGCATCCGGGCGGCCTCGCCGGCGGATCTGGTCGGGCCGTAGCCGGTGCGGCGCACCTCGCCGCCGTCGCCGAGACCACGGCGAACGGCGCGGGCCTCCAGGCCCAGCGGTGAGCAGACAAGCAGCCCAGGGCTCATACCGCACCTCCTAGGTTCCGGCGCCTCATGCCGCACCGCCCACATAACGCCCCAGTGCGGTGACCGGGAACACCAGCCGGTAGAGGTGGTAGTTGATGTAAAAGTCGCCGGGGAACCCGGTCCCGGTGAACTGCGGTTCGTCCCAGGTCCCGTCGTCGCGCTGGGTATCGGCCAGCCACCGGATGCCGCGGTCGATGCTGTCCCCCTCGGCCGGGCCTGCCTGGTGGCCCTCGCTGGCGGCGAGCAGCGCCAGCAGCGCCCACGCGGTCTGCGAGGCCGTGGACTCGCCGCGGCCAGCCCACGCCGGGTCGTCGTAGGAGCGCAGGTCCTCACCCCAGCCGCCGTCACGGTTCTGGTGCGCGAGCAGCCAGGCGACCGCGCGCCGGATCGGCGGCTTGCCGGGCTTGACCCCGGCCGCGATCAGCGCCGGTACCACGGCGCCGGTGCCGTAGACGTAGTTCGCGCCCCACCGGCCGAACCAGGACCCGTCGCTCTCCTGTGCCCGAAGCAGCCAGGCCACCCCGCGGCGGACCGCCTTCGTCCCGCTCAGCCCTTCGGCGGCCAGCGCCTCGACCGTGTGCGCGGTGACGTCGGCCGACGGCGGATCGGTGACCTCGCCGAAGTCGCAGAACGGCAGCTTGTTCACCAGGCCTGAGGTGTTGTCGGCATCGAAGGCGCCCCAGCCCCCGTCGCGGCACTGCATGCCGTTCAGCCAGCGCAGCGCGCGCTCGATGGCCGCCTGGCCGCGGGGCCCGCTCGCTGCCTTGCGCAGGGCCAGCACCACCTCGGCGGTGTCATCTACGTCCGGATAGCCATCGTTGTCGAACTCGAACGCCCAGCCGCCGGGCGCCAGCCCTGGCCTGCGGACCTGCCAGTCGCCCGGGCCGAAGATCTCCTCGTCCAGCACCCAGGCGGCCGACGAGGACAGCGCCGGGTGCTCGGCGGGCAGCCCGGCGTCGGCCAGCGCGACCATGGCCAGGACGGTGTCCCAGACCGGCGACTGGCATGCCTCGAGGCGCCGCACCGGGCCATCGGGCCCGTCCTCCCAGATCGTGAACCGGTCCAGCCCGGCCAGGCCGCGCTTGATCACCGGATGGTCCAGGCCGTAGCCCAGCAGGTGCAGCGCGATCAGCGAGTAGACCCAGGGCGGCTGGATGCCGCCCCAGCAGCCGTCCTTCTCCTGCCGGGCGATGATCCACTCGGCGCACCGGCGCATCGCGGCGGTCCGCAGGGCCTTGGCCGGGGCGAGCCGGCCGCCGCGACGCTCGTAGGCGTGCAGCGCCCGGTCGAGCCCGTTGAACACCGCCGCCCAGGGGTCGCGCCCGCTCGCGGCGGGCTTGGCCGTCGGCGACTCCAGCTCGGTCAGGCCGAACGGGAGCGAGTGGACAGGGCGCAGCGACCCGACGATGGTCAGCGGCACGATCGTCTGCCGGGCCCAGCACGCCCAGTCGTACACGTTGAGCGGGAACCACTTCGGGAAGTAGATCAGCTCCGGCGGCATGACCGGCAGGTCATCCCAGGACCACTGGCCGAACAACGCCAGCCACATCCGGGTGAACACGCGGGTGGCCGGGATCCCGCCCGCGGCCCGGATCCAGTCCGCGGCCCGGATCATGTGGTCCTCGTCCGGGGCGTCGCCCGCCAGCCGGAGCGCCACGTACGCCTCGACCGTGGTGGACAGGTCGGCGTCGCCGCCGCGGAAGTTTGCCCAGGTGCCGTCCGGGCGCTGGCTCGACCTGATCCAGCGGGCGGCGCCGGCGGTCTGCTCGGCCGTCCGCACACCGAGGAACTCCCGCAGCAGCAGGTCCTCGGCGTCCATGGTGACGTTGGTCTCCAGCTCGCCCTGCCACCAGCCCTGCTCGTGCTGCAGGCCGAGCAGGTGATTGACCGCGCGGTCCAGTGCCGCCCGGCCGACCGCCGCGGTGCTGGCCCCGGCGGCGGAGCCCCGGGCGGTGCGGGGCTGCGTCACGGTCATGTCGCGCCTCTCCCTCTCACCACTGGCGCGCCGTGATGAACTCAGCGATGCCGGCGAACTCGGCCCGCACGTCGTCGGGCATGTCGGTGTCGGCGAGGCACTGGCCGGCCGACGAGAGCGCCGAGTCGGCCGCCTTCTCGGCCCACTCCCTGCCGCCGGCGTCCTCGACCAGCGCGGCCGCGCGGACCAGGTCGTCCTCGGTTAGCGCCTCGGTCCGGCGCAGCAGCGCGCCGAGCTGGCGGCCCGGCTCGGTGCCGCTGGTCAGCGCCGCCACCACGGGCAGGGACTTCTTCCTCGCCCGCAGGTCGGACCGGACCGGCTTCCCGGTGATCTCGGGGGCGCCCCAGATGCCGAGCAGGTCGTCGACGAGCTGGAACGCCAGGCCCACGTGCGCGCCGAACCCGGCCAGGCCCATGGCCAGCTCCGCCGGCGCGCCCACGTAGATGGCCCCGATGCTGCAGGCGCAGGCCATCAGCGCGGCGGTCTTGTCCCCGGCCATCTGCTGGCACTCGTCCAGCGTGACGTTGTCGCGCCGCTCGAAGGCCAGGTCGGCCCCTTGCCCGGCGATCAGCCGCTGCACGGCGGCTGACAGGCAGCGCGAGGCCCACAGGCCCTGCGGCGCCGCGTTCTCGAGCAGCAGGTCCTGGGCCAGCACCAGCAGGGCATCACCGGCCAGGATCGCGGCCCCGACCCCGTACACGGTCCAGGCGGTCGGCCGGTGCCTGCGCTCCGTGTCGCCGTCCATGATGTCGTCGTGCAGCAGCGAGAAGTTGTGCACGAACTCGACCGCCGCAGCGGCCGGCACGCCGCGCTCGGGCGCCGCGCCCGCCGCCCGGGCCGACAACAGCGCCAGCGCGGGGCGCAGCGCCTTGCCCGCCGGAGCAGAGCGGCCCGCCGGCCGGCCCTCAGCGTCAGTCAGGCCGAGGTGGTAGGAGGCGACGATGCGGACGTCCGGGCTCAGCCGGTCGACCGCCGAGGCGACGGCCGGGCCGGTCAGGTCGCGTGCGCTCTCGACGCCCGCGGGGATCGTGGCGGTCATGACGGCGACCCCGCAGCGGCGCGTTCGTGCGTGGCCGGCCTGGCCAGCGCGTGGATCAGCTCCTGTGCAGCAGTGCGTCCGCTCCGCACGGCACCCTCCATCGTGTCCGGCCATCCGGTATCGGTCCACGCCCCGGCCAGCAGCAGGCCCGGGACCGTGGTGGTGGCACCGGGCCGCAGCGCGCCGCATCCCGGTGCCTGACGGAACGTCGCCCGGCGTTCCCGGGTGACGAAGAAATCGTTGACCGCGGCGCCAGCCGCGGCCGGGAACAGCTCGGCCAGCGCCGGCAGGAATCGTTCCCTTAGCGCGGCGACCGGAACGTCCACGTAGTTGTCAGCGGCGGACAGCGAGATCGCCAGGTACTGCCCGGTCTGCAGGCCCGACGTCCTGGTCTTGTCAAACACCCACTGCACCGGGGAGTCCACGGCCGCTGCGAACGGCAGCCGGGTGACCTGGCGGTCGTACACCACGTGCACGTTCACGATGGGCGAGGTGCCCAGCTCATCCCAGCGGGCCCCGGCGGCGCCCGCCGCCGCTGCCAGCCTGGCCGCGGGGGCGGCCGGCAGGGCCAGGATCACCGCGTCCGCGCCGATCACCTCGCCGTCGCTGCCGCCGGGCTCGTCGGGAACGTCCGGGATGTCCGGGTCTTCGGTGCCGGCGGCCGACGCGACCCTGACCCGGAACCCTCCGGCCGGGTCGCGCTCCACGGCCGTCGCCTTGGTGGCGAGCCGGACCCGCGCACCGAGCCGGTCGAGCAGATCGCCCGCAGCGCGGCCGTGCAGGTCGCCAAGCGGAACCACGGGCACGCCGATGTCCGCGGCGCTGTTGCCCTCGAGCAGCGCCGTCTTGAGCACGGTCGCCGCGAGCGACAGGCTGGCGTCGTCGCCGTCGATGTTCAGCGAGGAGACGACGAAAAGGTCCCACAGCCTGCGGCGGACGTTCTCGTTCTGGCCTCTGGCGCCCAGCCAGTCCCCGAGCCGCTGGCCGTCGACACCGGGCAGGGCCGGGTCGAGGCCGCGAAGGGCGAGGGCGGCGCGCCCGACGCCGAGCCGTTCCGGCAGCGAGAGGAGCTGGTAGCCCAGCAGTGCCCGGCTGAGGTGCAGCGGGGCCGGCAGCGCGCTGCGGCGCAGCCTGGACTCTTTTTTGCCCGGGGACAGCACGGTGACGTCGAAACGGTCCTGGAGCGCGACCGAGCCGGCCACGCCGAGCGTGGCCAGCAGCTCCTGGTAGCTGGTGCAGCACCGCAGAAACACGTGCTGACCGGTATCGACCATCAGGCCGTCGCGGGAGAACGAGGCGGTGGCGCCGCCCAGCCGGGGCCTGGCCTCGAGCAGCGTGACGCCGACCCCGGCCTCGCGCAGCGCGATCGCGGCCGTGATGCCGGCCAGGCCGCCCCCGATCACCACGGCACTGCGCACGGCGGCGGGCCCGGTCACGACCGTCCCCCCGCCGTCTGGTTTTCCCCGGGCGGCGCATCGCCGGTCGCCGTGGGGTCCGGCGTTACCGAACGCACGGGCGCCTCGCCCTCGGGGACCCGCTCGGCAATCCCGGCCAGCGCACGGAACGCGACAGCGGCCTTCGCCTTGCCCGGCAGCGACTGCCGCTGTCGCAGCGCCGCCGACGGGTCCGTCACGATCTGCTCGAGCAGCCTCAGGTAGATCCCGGCCATCGCCCCGGCCGACGCCGCGCTGCGCCGGTCGAGCAGCGGCAGCAGCCGCAGCCCGGTCGCGTACCAGCCAAAGGCACGCCGGGCCTCGAAGCGCACCACGTCCTCGAGGGCGCGGTCGCCGGCCAGGTCGTCGGCGCGATCGCGGGCCAGCACGGCACCGAATCGGTCCAGGTCCTCTGCGGGCAGGTACACCCGGCCGTTGATCAGGTCCTCGCGGATGTCACGCACGATGTTGGTGAGCTGCAGGGCGATGCCGAGGTCGTCGGCCAAGGGCTCGGCCGCGGCCGGATCCCGGCTGGTGAACACGCCCAGCGAGAGCCGACCGATCGAGCCGGCCACGCACCGGCAGTAGTGCTGGAGTTCGGCCCAGGTCGCGTACGTCGTGCCCCGCACGTCGGCCTCGCAGCCGTCGATCAGCTCACCGAACGCGGCCAGCGGGACCGGGTACCTGGCCGCGGCATCGGCCAGCGCGACGAGCACCGGGTCGTCGGCCGCGGCGCTGGCCCCCTCGCGCTCCAGAGCGGCGATGGCTGAGCGGGCGTCCTGCAGCGCGGCCAGCTTGTCCGGCGCGGGCATCGTGCCGTCGCCGATGTCGTCCACCCGGCGGGCGAAGGCGTACACCGCCGACAGTGCCCGGCGCTTGCCGGTCGGCAAAAGCCTGATGCCGTAGGAGAAGTTCCGTGCCTCGGTACGGGTGACCTCTTCACAGTGCCGGTACGCGGCGCGGACGTCGTTCGTCCCCGCGGCCTGGGCGGTCATCGCGTCACCGCCCTCTAACGTAGGCCAGGACCAGGTCACCGGCCAGACGCCGCTTGCCGGGCCGGGGCGTCTCGCGCAGCACGTCATGCCCGGCCGCTTCGATCGCCGCCAGGGCGGCCCGGCCTCCGGCCACGTAACCGGCCACGGCCAGCCGCGCAGCGCCACGCAGGGCGCCGATCAGCGGGGCTCCGGCGTCCAGAAGCTCGCTTGCCCGCCGGGTCTCGAACGTCATCATCTCCCGCACCCTGGGCGACGCGCTGGCCTGGGCCAGGTCATGCTCGGTGCAGCCATACGCGTCCAGGTCCTCCCCCGGCAGGTAGATGCGGCCCGCGCGGAGATCCTCGGCCACGTCCTGCCAGTGCTCAGCGAGCTGAAGCGCGGTGCAGACGGAGTCGGAAAGCTCGGCGCGCGCCCGCGTGAAGCAGCCGAATACATACAGCACGATCCGGCCCACCGGGTTTGCCGACAGGCGGCAGTAGCCGAGCAGGTCGTCGAAGGTCGAATACCGGGAGACCACCTGGTCCTGCCGGTTCGCCTCGATCAGGTCCAGGAACGGCTGCATCGGGATCGCGCACTCGGCCACAGCGTGCCCGAGGCCGCGTACGACCAAGCTCCGCGGCTCAGCGCCGTCACCACCCCCCTGGCTGGGCTCATCCCCGTCGTTCCGGCCGCCCCCTTCCCCGTTCCCCCGGCCGGCCACATCCATGTCGCCGCGGCCGAGTTCTCCGGCACGCACCCGGCCGGGTCCCGGCGTCGCCGCCGTCCCGTCCTCGTCCAACCCGAGGCGGGCGTAGAGACGGCGCAGGTCGGCCTCGAGCTCATCGAGCAGGGCCAGGCGCTGGTCCGGCGGCGCTTCATCCCCTATGTCGTCGGTCGTGCGGGCGAAGCGGTATACGGCCATCAGGTACTTGCGGCGGCTGGTCGGCAGCATCTTGAGCGCGACGGGGAAGTTCTCGCCAGCCGCCCGCCCTGCCCCTGGATCGACCGCGTCCACGGCAGCACCGACCGTCGCGGCGGGCTCCTGGAGGCTGAGCTCGCCACGCGCCATCGTCCCGTCGCCTGCCACGGTCTCTATTTGGACACAGACCGCATTTGAAATGCAAATAATGACGCCGACGTCAGCTGACGGTGGCGTCGCCTTTTCCCTGCGGTTTGCGCTGGCGACGGGTTCGTGTTACGGACCGCGAGTACTGGCCTGCTGCCTCGCCGGGCGGCTGCGCCCATATCCCGCCGGGCATGCAAATCATTAGCTGACGCGGATGTCATATCTTTCATTAGCTGACGCCTATGTCATATGCCCCGGGAAAACTGACGTTAATGTCATATCCTTCTTCCCGCGCGCCCCGGCCGCCCCATGCCGCCAGGCCGCACCCCGGCGGGCGCGCGCCCGCCCCGGCTCCGAAAACGCGCCCTGCGCCCGACCTCAGCTCCGCACCCGCACCGGCGCCGCGGCCCGCGCCCGGCGGCTGGCCTGGCCCGGGTTCATGGTGGTACCGGCAGGCGTGCCCAGGGGCCGCCTGTTGATGCGACGACCGGACGTGGTATTGGCCTGGATGTACTTTTTGTACGGAGGGACCGAGCGGGACCGGCCTTGGTGATGTCGGGCTGGAGTCGGTTGTGCCGTCCTGGGGCGGCAGGAGAGTATGCAAACTCCTGGCGGGACGGTGCAGTCTCGTAGTGAACGGTCCGCTACGTGGGCCGCGGTCGGCGTTGGCTCGCCCCGGCGATTGTCATGCCGGTAATAAAGGGCGACGCCGACAGGGCAGCGGGCGGAAACTTGCTCTACGCCGCGTCGTTGTTCTACGCTGCGTCGTTGTTCTACGCTGCGTCGTTGTTCTACCCGGCGTCGTGTGGCTTACAGAATTTCCGCCAAACCAGGAATGGCCGTTGTTCTCACCCGGATTACCGCCGCTGCGGCGGCTCGTCGCACGGCTGCGTTCCGCTCGACCCGGACCGCGCCACCCGCCCGGGCTCTCTCCGACTCCGTGTCCCAGGGCGCCGCAACACGCCTGCCCGACGGAACCGGACATCCTGCGCGGAGCCGGCCGCGGTCAAGACCGAGGTCCCGCGCGCCGGGCCCGGCGAACCGAACGGCGACCGCCCGGTCGCGCCGCGAACGACGCCGCCAATCCGGCGCGCGACCGTGGCGCGCCCGGCGCTGCGTGAACTTTCTGGCCATGCCGGGCATCATACGGAAGTCGACAGTATTTGCTTCTAGATAAGTTCTCAGCCCGCTTCGACTGCCGTATCGTTATTGGCTGCGCCAGGGTCGGGAGTTCAGGGAGGTTCCGGTGCAAATGGTCGATCGCGGGTAACGGGCCGTGGACAGCCAGATGACAGCGACTGGGCCGGCCGGATCGCCGGCCCTGACTGCGGCATGGCCGGTGAGGTCGGGGGCGGTACCGCCCATTGCCGACGGCTTCAGCGCCAGGCCGGAGTCGGCGCCGGACCTCGGCGCCGCGCTGACTCCTGGCACGACGGTGGTGCTCGGTCCCGGCCGGGTGCCGGAAGCCGGTTTGCCGGATTGGCTGAGCTCCTGCGGCAAGACCCAGCTTGCCGTGTACTTCGCCGAGTCGATGTGGCGGGCGCGCCAGCTGGACCTCCTGGTCTGGGTGGTGGCCGCGAGCCGGGCGTCGATACTTTCCGGCTACGTGGAAGCGGCGGCAGCCATCAAGTCCGATCACGTCGGCGACGCCGAGTCCGTGGCGAGCCACTTCGTTAACTGGCTGAGCGAGACAAACCGTTCGTGGCTCGTGGTGCTCGACGACCTGCGCAGCGTGGAGGACATCAAGGGCCTGTGGCCCGGCGGGTCCGCAGGGCGGACGCTGATCACGACTACCAACACGGCCGACGTCCCCGGCGACCGTCCGGCGCACGCTCTGCCGCTGCGGGAGTTCAGCACCCGCGAGGCCATGAGCTACCTGATGGGCCGCCTCACCGCAGACCCGGACCAGCGCATCGGGGCGATCGACCTCGTCGCCGACCTTGGCTGCGAGCCGCCCGCACTCTTTCAGGCCAGCGCCGTCATCGCCAGCTCGGGACTTTCGTGCCGGGACTACCGCGACTTTTTCGCGCAGCGGCGGGCTCAGCTGGCTGAGGCCGCCGACCACCAGCGAGCGGCGGCGGCTGTCACCTGGACCATCTCCGTCGAGCAGGCTGAGCGCCTCTCGCCGGGCGGCGGCGCACAGTACCTCCTCGCACTGGCCGCCCTGCTCGACGGCCAGGGGATACCTGGCCAGGTATTCACCGCCTCGGCCACGTGCGCGTACCTCTCCGCTGGCACCGGGTCGCCGATAGACGCCAGCCGTTCCTGGCGGGCGCTGCTCAGTCTCGAACGGGTCGGCCTGCTCGTGGTCGACCCGGCGACCTCACCGCCCACGGCCCGGATGGGCTCGGTGCTGCAGGCGGCAATCCGCGCGGCCACGCCCAAGCGCATCGCCGAGCGGGCTGCCAGAGCCGTTGCCGACGCGCTGCTCGAGGTGTGGCCCGCCGAGGAGCCGGAGGCCTGGCTCGCCGAGAGCCTCCGTTCGTGCAGCGCCAGCCTGCGGTACGCGGCCGGAGACGGCCTCTGGTCGGGCGGCAGCATTCATCCTCTGTTGGTGCGGGCCGGCCGGAGCTTGGACAAGGCGCGGATGACCGGCCCGGCGGTCACCTACTGGCGCGAACTCGCCGCCGCGAACGACCGGATACTCGGTTCCAGCAGCGCGGACACGCTTACGGCCGGCAGCCGGCTCGCCGCCGCGCTGATGGCCGCCGGCCAGACCGCGGAGGCGGTCGCGTGGGGTCAGTGGGTTCTCGCCGGCCGAGCCCGCTTGCTCGGGCGGGATCACCCCGAAACGATCGCGGCCCGGATCGAGCTCGGCCGTGCCTTTGTCGCTGCCAGCCAGCCTGAAGCCGCGCTTCCCATCCTCGAGGAGGCCGCCGGCGAATGCGAGCGCGTCCTCGGCGCCGATCACCTCGACACGCTGGCGGCGCGAGATGAGCTCGCGATCGCATGCCGGAGCGCTGGCAAGACCGACGAGGCGATCCGCCTGTACCGGCGCACGCTGCCTGACCGCGAGCGGGTTCAGGGAGCGCGGCATCTCGATACCATGACCACGCGCCAGCGGCTGGCCGAGGCCTACCTGGCCGAGGGGCGCGTCAAGGATGCCATTTCTCAGCTCAAGAGGCTGCTGTCGGATCGGGAGAAGGTCCAGGGGCCGGACCATCTGGACACGATCGTGGCTCGCGGCAGCCTGGCCTCGGCCTACCACTCGGCCGGCCGGATGGCCACGGCCGTTCAGCTTTACGAGCAGGCATGCCAGGGCTACGAGCGGGTGCTCGGTCCCGATGCCCCGGAGACCCTCGCCCGCCGGGCGAATCTGGCCCACGCCTATTACACGGTGGGCCGGCTCAGCGATGCGACAGCCACGCTGCGCGACACCGTTGACCGCTGCGAACGGACGCTGCCGCCCGGCGACCCGCTGACCAAGACGGTCCGGGAAAGCCTCACGAACATCGCCGGCGAATGACGACGAGCGGCATCGCCGCGAGGGTTGCCCGGCGCTGGGAGGCCGTCGACCCGCTGCTGGCCGCCCCGGCACCGCCGCGCTGCTGCGGCGCTGACATTGCCTTCGCCGGGCCGGACGGTGAACCTGCGGCCGTCGGGACATGTGAGCACTGGGAGGCAGCGCCTGGCTCGCTGGACCTTTGCTGGGGAGCGGCACGCCGGTTCCAGCTCACCGCTCAGGTAGCCGGCCCGGACGTCGCGACGGCGCTGGATCGGCTGCTGTGCCTGTGGCGGGATCATCTGGCCAGCGTTCCCGAGGCCGCTGAGCCGGACAGCGCCGCTGTCGTGACCTGGCCGAGCCGCGAGATCGATGGCGTCAAGCCCTTGCTCCGGCACGGTCTCACGCCGCTGACCGTCGCCGCCGTCCGGCCCACAGGCAGCCGCGGGCGGCCCACGGCAGGCCCGCCGCGGCGGGCCGCCTGCGCGGCCGCGAGCGCGGGCCCGCTCGCCCCGGCACGCGGCGAGGTCAAGATCAGGCTGGCGGAGGCCGCAGACATCGACGAGCTCGTCCGTCTCGGGCTCGAGCTGCTCCGGTTCGACGCGCACTTCGACTGCGCGATCGAGCGGCCCGGCGCTGCCGATGCCCTGCGCGACTACGTCGCCCGGATGCTGGACGTGCCTTATTCGTGGACGTGGCTGGCCGAGCGCGACGGCACTGCCGTTGGCATGCTGTCCGCAGAGCAGCCCGAGGATGCGGGCTGGATCGCGCCGGTGGTCAGCCTGGCACCCGCGGCCTACATCATGCAGATGATCGTCTCGCCCCGCGAGCGGGGAAGCGGCCTTGGGGCATTACTGGTCGCCGAGGCGCACCGGGAGATGGAGGCCGCGGGCATCGCGGCCGTGCTGCTCCACTACGGGCAGCTCAATCCGCTGTCAGCGCCGTTCTGGAGCCGACAGGGTTACCGGCCGCTCTGGACCTCATGGGAGGCCAGGCCGGCCAGCGCCCTCCGCTGACGCCGCCGGGCCCTCCCGTGCGGGCCGGGCGCAACACGCAGTTCGGCTCAGCCAAACGCCGGCCGGGCCGGGGGACGTCCCCGCGGCCCGGCCGGTCGCATCGCGCGTGTTAGTGGCGCCGCTGCCGCATGCCGTCGCTCTCCCGCGGGATCTGGAAGAACGGCGACCGGAGGCCGAAGCGCGCGATGAACATCAAGACAACGCCCAGCACGACGACACCTATCAGGGACATGTTCTGCGAGGCGGGCGCGCCCTGGCAGGACTTGTAGATGATCCAGCCCAGGAACCCGGCGGCTCCGAGCGGGAGGATGCCGAGGATCAGCGCGTCCCAGAGATTGGTGAAGACGCGGCGCCGGTAGTAGACCATCGTGGCGAGCGCGGTGAGGATGTAGAACGCCCCGAACAGCAGGCCGCTGGTGTTGATGACGTTGGTGAACGCGTCCTGGACCGAGCTGGCGAGCAGGTACACCCAGGTGAGCCCGATGAGCAGGACGCCGACGACGATGCTGGCCGCTACCGGCGTGGCGAACCGGCGGGACACCGTGGCCAGGAACTCCGGCAGCGACCGGTAGCTCGCCATCCCGTAGATGATCCGCGAGGTGAGCACGATGTTCGTCAGGGTGGCGGCGATCACCGACAGCGCGAGCGATAGCGCCATCACCTTGGCCCAGCCCGAGCCCCCGATCGCCTGCGCGACGTAGACGAGCGCGGACGTGGAGTGCGCCTGTAGCGCCTTCGGCGACACCACGCCCTGCAGGCCCAGCTGCGCCACCGAGTAGATGATGGTCAGCAGGATGACGGCCACGATCGCGGCGCGGCCGGGGTTGATCCGCCGGTGCTTGGTCTCCTCGTTGACGTACAGGGTGCCTTCCCAGCCGCTGAAGATGAAGACCGAGATCAGCAGGCCGGCTGCGAGGCTTCCGCCGCCCCCTATTCCGGACAGGCTGAACCAGCTCTTAGTGATCGGGAACGTGCCCGGGTGATGGCGCAGCACCAGTACCAGGCCTACGACGGCGAAGGCGATCAGGATCGTGTACTCGACCGCCGCCATGCCGACCTGCGTTCGGGCGGTGATGCGGATGCCGACGATCGCGATAACCAGCATGACCACCGACACGATGGTGGCGATGCCGACGTTCGTCCACGTGCTAGAGGTGCTGTTGCTGAAGACGGCGACGACCGACGGCCCGATCACCTCGACGCCGGCGACGGCCCCGATGATGTACCCGGCGATCATCAGCCAGCCGGTCAGGAACCCGAGGTACGGGTTCATCGAGCGGCCGACCCATTCGAATGAGGCACCGCAGTTAGCGTTCCACATGTTCAGCCGGCGGTAGGCATTGGCGATGATGAGCATCGGAACGCCCGTCAGCACGATGCTCGGCACGCTGCCGTAGGCCGTGGCCGCGGCAAGCGACGCCAGCGTGAGCGCGACGCACACCGCCGGAGCGGCCGAGGCCATGCCGATGACAGTGTCCTGCGCCACCCCGATCGCGTCGGGCTGGAGCCGGGCTGGCGGGGCCGGCGCGATTGCGACCGCAGCGGCCGGATGATCCGTCATCTGTTCCTCTCCTGTCATGTTCGGCCCGCGTGCAAGGCGCTCCCGCGGGCTGGGTGACGGCCCCGGTCAGGACCCGTCAGGAACGCCCGCTGCGTTACGCGCCCGGGCCAGACAGCCCACGCCGCCGCCGAAGAGCGTTGGCAGCGGCTGTCCCACGGGCACGGAAGTCCGTCGTTTTACCGTCGATGAGCGGATCTGCGGCCAGCCATAGGCGCTTGCTCTGCGTGTCGGCACGGCAGGTCGGCACGACATGGAAACCCCCACGCGATCAAGCGTCATCGGCGGTCAGAGCGTTAGGTACGAAGCGGGGCCGGGCCGCCGATACATCGACCCGGCGGAACCCTGCCGGGATCATAGCGGTTATTTTCGGGTCTTGGACCTCAAGTACTACGAGTCAACCATTTAGTCATATGCGCTTCATGAGACTCAGAACTGACGAGTAACGCTGCCAAATCTGGACATCTCAGGCGGATAATGGCTTGGGGGCACGAGCACACAGCCCCAGGCAGGGGTTACGGATAGGCCCGGCAGGCCCGCTCCAGCGCCCAAAACCCCGGAACGCGCGCCTCCCGTGATTCCGGCGGTAATGGAAGCGCCTTCTGATCACGTAGCGCCGGCCACATCTACGGGCGGCCGCAAGCGAGATGGCGACCGTCCGAGAACTTCTGGCCCGGCGTACCGGCGTTCGACGCGCTGAAACTTCTGCCGAGAACTGATCAAAAATACGCAGACGGTCATGTACTGTACCGACGGGAAACCATTCATCCCACCGCGGGGAGTGACGGTGACTCAGCGGTCAGGCGATCCGCGGTGCGGCGCGCGCTGGCACAGCCAGGTGACCCGCGGACGGCTGCCGGGTCGCGGCCTTGCCAGCGGCCTCCGGTCGGCCGTCACCGGCCGCGGGCTGGCTGAACGCACCCTGATCCGCGGACTCGAGCGGGGGGACGGACGGGCTACCCGGGAGCACGTGATCCGGACCAGGGAGTTACAACATGGGCACGCACATGTTGCCGGGCCGCGAGCGGTGGCGTGCACTACGCCGATCGATCCGCTTCACCGTGGCGACCATCCTGGCCATCCCGATTATCGCGGCGGCCATCATGTGGGCCTTCGCCGGCGTCACCCTCAGCACGGCGCTCACAAGCCACAACCAGGCAGCCGTCCACGGCACGGTGCTGATCAGGATCGCCGTGGCCGATGCCGTTGGCCTGGTTGCCCTGCTCATCGCGGCGATCGGGATGGCGTGGTTCGCCCGCCGGCTGTCGCGTGACGCCACCGTCCTGGAGACATCGGCCCGCCGGTTCGCCGACCAGCAGCTGCCACAGCTCGTGGAACGGCTCCGCCGAGACGAGACGTTCGATCCGGCCGCTGAACTATCCCCGTCGGCCCGCATGAAGGTCACCGAGTTCTCTCGCGCCGCGGCGGCGCTGACCAGCGTGCAGCGCACCGCGCTCAGCGCCGCGGCCACCGAGACGGGCCTGCGCAGCGGTATCAGCCAGGTCTTCGTGAGCCTGGCACGGCGGAGCCAGTCGCTGCTGCAGCGCCAGCTGCGGCTGCTCGACGACCTGGAGCGCAAGGCCGTCGACCCGGGCGCGCTGGCCGACCTTTTCCCGCTCGATCACCTGACCACCCGCATGCGCCGCCACGCCGAGGGCCTGATCATTCTCTCCGGAGCCGTGCCCGGGCGGGCGTGGAGCAGCCCGGTTCCGGTCATCGACGTGGTCCGCGGAGCCATTGCCGAGGTTGAGGACTACAAGCGGATCGCCGTGGCCACCACGTCAGAGGACATGGTGACGGGATCGGCCGTCGCGGACATGATTCACCTGCTCGCGGAGCTGATCGAGAACGCCACGCTGTTCTCCCCGTCCGGCACCCGCGTGGAAGTTAAGGCCGAGCGGGTCGGCAACGGGTTCGCGTTCGAGATCGAGGACCGCGGCCTCGGGATCAAGCCGGA
>Ga0335075_10004659_pt1 | contig 21382 bp, 13 predicted proteins | sample Lox_Sample_24_FD_206723 | JGI IMG/M metagenome (GOLD analysis project Ga0335075, IMG submission 206723) | Soil microbial communities from Loxahatchee National Wildlife Refuge, Florida, United States - Lox_Sample_2.4 | ecosystem: Environmental > Terrestrial > Soil > Wetlands | place: USA...
ATCTTCGGCGTCAATTCGCACATCCGCGACGTCGCGGACCGGTTCGCGGCCGAGGGTTATCTGGCCGTCGCGCCGGCGATTTTCGAGCATGTCGAGCCCGGGTTCGAGACCGGCTACGACGCTGAGGCGAGAACGCGCGGCATGACGATCGCCGGCAAGGTCGATCGGGAGCAGATTCTGCGCGACGTCGCCGCCGCGATCGAAGTCGCCAGGCAAGGCGGCAAGGTCGCGATCGTCGGCTTCTGCCTCGGCGGCACGGTCGCCTGGTCGGCGGCGGGGCGCCTCAAGGGCCTCAGCGCCGCGGTCGGCTATTACGGCGGCGGCATCATCGGGCTCAAGGACCTCAAGCCCAAGGTCCCGACGATGCTGCATTTCGGCGAGAAGGACCAACACATTCCCATCGCCGGCGTGAAGGAGGTCGCCGCCGCCCATCCGGACGTCGAGGTCCACATCTATCCCGCCGACCACGGCTTCAATTGCGACCAGCGGGAAAGCTACGATAAGCCCAGCGCCGCCCTCGCCTGGACGCGCACGCTCGCGTTCCTGCGCAAGCATCTGGGGTAAGCAGCGACGGACTCCCGTCTCTTACGTCAGGCCGGACCGGTAAGAGCGGTAGAACGGCCGCCACCCTAAGGTTTCCCGCGCCTTGGAATTGGCGACGCGGAACGACGGAAAGTTGGATGCGCCGCCGCCGCTCGGACCTGCGGCGCCTTCCATGAGCGCAATGTAGGCGAACAGCTCGCGGTAGGTCGTAGGCCGCTCGTCGACCAGAGACACGATTGCCCCTGAAGGCCCTCGCTCGGCCGCGAGCGTGAAGCCTTCCGCCAAATCGGCGACGTGGATGAGCGAGATGTAGTCGGAACCGTCTCCAGGGAATCGCAGGTCGCCAGCGCGGGCGAGGTCGCGCCAGTGCTCTTCGCGTCCGGTCCCCGGTCCATAGAGGGCGCCGTCGCGCAAGATCACCCAATCCAGTTCCGACGCGGCGACAAGGCGCTCGGCGTCAATCGCCGACGCCGTGACCTTGTTGGCGGGCAGGAGCGGCGCGCCCTCGTCGATGATATCGGAGGACCCGCCGACCAGAAAGGCCAGGCTTTGGTGGACATAGCGTCGAACCCCGGCGCCCCGGCACGCTTCCAAAAGATTCGCTGTGCCCTCTCGCCGAATGCGGTCGTTAAGCGCCCAGTTCGGCGCCTGGCCCGGGCGCGGGGTCGCCGTCGCCAGATGGAACGCGACCGAACATCCCTCGACCGCGCGCCTCAAGCTGTCGCGGTCCAGGATATCGCCGCGCGCCGCTTCGATCCCAACCTGGCGCAAGGCCTCGACATCCGTCTCACTACGCACAATCGCGCGCACGTCATGGCCCTGCTCACGCAGGCGCTGGACGACATGCCGACCGACGACGCCCGTGGCCCCGAGAACCGCGACTTGCATCATCCGCCGTCGAGGGCGGGCAGCGCGCCGATCTGTCTCATGAGTGTGGCGAGATCGTAGTAGAAACGCTCGCCGGCCATCAAACCGTCGCGGAACGGGATCACGACCGCGAGCGGAAACCTGACGAGCCGCCCAGTCGGCTCATAGTCGAGAAATCGGTCGCGGTGGACCCCCTGATACCAGGTTTGGGCGATCATGAAGGCGCCGTCCTCCGACCAGTGGCGACGCTCGCCGTGGACTTCGAGATCGAACGCGTCCCACCAGAGGCGGTAATATTGTTCGGCGCCGGCGCGCCCGCGATAGGTCTTTTCAAGCGGCAGATCTTCAAACAAGCAGTCGGGATGAAGCGCGGCCAGAGTCTCCTCCATGCTGTGCTCGTTCTCGGCCGCCAAATGGCGGTTGACGACAGCTTCGAGCGCTCTGTCCATGAGTGCGCACCCCGATCCGGACAAGACAATTGAACAGGCGTCGCCGGAGCGCGCCTCCGGCGATCCGCCAATGTGGCCGGTATTGGCGCCTATCTCAAGCGGGTCACGATGGAGCGGCCAAAGGATCGAAAGCCCCCAGCTAATACTCAATCCCGCAGATCGCGACTGATCGCAATCTGCGATTCCCCGCGCATCGACGCGGCCGCGCGCTCATTGGGGCGTCGAGAGCTTTCACTGGACGCTCGACGTAACCTTCGACGAAGACCGCCGCAGAACCCGAAAGGACGCCTCGCCGCTCAACTTCGCCGTCATCCGAAGGGGCCTCGAAGGACGTTCCAGCACGTGCGCAAGCGTGGCTGTGAACGCGATCAGGAATATCCTTCGAGGCCCTTTGCTCTCGCAAAGGGCGCCTCAGGATGAGTTCCGTGGCGTAGGATACGGACACGTTAACGATTTCGTCTAGGATCATGCCCTGGGTCGACTGTACCAACCGCCCGCTCGGCTGAGGCGCCCTCACTCCGCCGCGTCCGCCGTCACCGGCGCGTAGTTCAAGACCGGCCCGAGCCAGCGCTCGACCTCGGCGAGCCCCATGCCCTTGCGCGCCGCATAGTCCTCGACCTGATCGCGCTCGACCTTGGCGACGCCAAAATAATGCGATTCGGGATGGGCGATATAGAGGCCCGACACCGACGAGGCCGGCCACATGGCGTAGCTCTCGGTGAGCTTGACGCCGGTCGCCGCTTCCGCGTCGAGCAGGCGGAACAGGGTCGCTTTCTCGGTGTGGTCGGGCTGCGCGGGATAGCCGGGCGCCGGGCGGATGCCGTGATAGGGCTCGGCGATAAGTTCGTCGGGCGTGAACACTTCGTCCGGCGCATAGGCCCAAAGCTCGCGGCGCACGCGCGCGTGCGTCGCTTCCGCCAGCGCCTCGGCGAACCGGTCGGCGAGCGCCTTGACCATGATCGAGGAATAATCGTCGTTGGCATGCTCGAAGCGCCGGGCGATCGCCTCGTCGCCCATGCCGGCGGTGACCACGAACGCGCCGACATAATCGCGCGGTCCGACGAAATCGGCGAGCGCCAGATTGGGCCGCCCGTCGCGGCGCGCGAGCTGCTGGCGCAGCGTGAATAGGGTCGCGATCGGCGCCTCGCGCCGCTCGTCGGCGAACAGATGAATGTCGTCGCCGGTCTGCGCCGCCGGCCAGAAGCCGACGACCGCCTTAGGCTGAAACCATCGCTCCTCGATGATGCGCTTAAGCATCGCCTGCGCGTCGTCGAACAGAGCGCGCGCCGCCGCCCCCTGCTCGGGATCGTCGAGGATCGCCGGATAGCGGCCTTTGAGCTCCCAGGTCTGGAAGAACGGCGTCCAATCGACGTAGCGCGCGAGATCGGCGAGATCGCGCCATTCGAACGCGCGCGCGCCGAGATAGGCCGGCGTCGTCGGGCGATAAGCCTCCCAGTCGAGCTTCAGCGCATTGTCGCGCGCTTTTGCGAGCGGCACGCGGACCTTGTCGGCTTCGCTGCGCTCATGCGCCTCCGCCACCTTGCGGTACTCGGCGCGCACCGACTGGATGGTCGCGGCTCGGGTCTCCGGCGACAGCAAAGACGCGACGACGCCGACCGCGCGACTCGCGTCGTTGACATGCACCGCCTGCGAGCGCGCGTAGCGCGCATGAATCTTGACCGCGGTGTGGACGCGGCTGGTGGTGGCGCCGCCGATGAGCAGGGGAATGTCGAAGCCCTCGCGCTCCATCTCGGAGGCGACGTGAGCCATCTCGTCGAGCGAGGGCGTGATAAGGCCCGAGAGGCCGATCGCGTCGGCTTTCCGCTCGCGCGCGACGGCGAGGATCTTCGAGGCCGGCGTCATCACGCCGAGATCGATGATCTCGTAATTGTTGCAGGCGAGCACCACCCCGACGATGTTCTTGCCGATGTCATGCACATCGCCCTTGACGGTCGCGAGTACGATCGTGCCCGCGGTCCGGCGCGCCTCGCCGCCCGCGGCCTTCTCCGCCTCCATATAGGGCAGGAGCTTCGCCACCGCCTGTTTCATCACGCGCGCGGACTTCACCACCTGCGGCAGGAACATTTTTCCCGCGCCGAACAGGTCGCCGACGATGTTCATGCCTGCCATCAACGGGCCTTCGATCACGTCGAGCGGGCGCTTCGCCTGAAGCCGCGCCTCCTCGGTGTCGGCGTCGATGAACTCGGTGATCCCGTTGACGAGCGCGTGGGCGATGCGTTTCTCGACGCCCCATGTCCGCCATTCGAGATCCTGCGCCTTCGTCTCCTTTACGCCTGGCCCACGGAAGCGCTCGGCGAGCGCGAGCAGGCGCTCAGTCCCGTCGGGACGGCGGTTGAGGATGACGTCCTCGCAGGCCTCGCGCAATTCAGGATCGATGGCCTCGTAGACTGCGAGTTGGCCGGCGTTGACGATCCCCATGTCCATGCCCGCCTGGATGGCGTGGTAGAGGAACACCGCGTGCATCGCCTCGCGCACCGGCTCGTTGCCGCGGAACGAGAACGACAGGTTCGAGACGCCGCCGGAAATGTGGGCGTGGGGCAGGGTCGCGCGTATCCGCCGCGCCCCCTCGATGAAGGCGACGCCATAGCCGTTATGCTCCTCGATGCCGGTGGCGATGGCGAAAATGTTCGGATCGAAGACGATGTCCTCGGGCGGGAAGCCGGCCTTCTCGGTGAGAACTTCATAAGCGCGCGTGCAGATCGAGACCTTGCGCTCGAGCGTGTCGGCCTGGCCCTGCTCGTCGAACGCCATCACCACCACCGCCGCGCCATAGGCGCGCACCAGGCGAGCCTGGCGGAGGAATTCCTCCTCGCCTTCCTTCATCGAGATCGAGTTGACGATCGGCTTGCCCTGAACGCATTTGAGCCCGGCCTCGATCACCGAGAATTTCGATGAATCGACCATGAGCGGCACGCGCGCGATGTTGGGCTCTGAAGCGACGAGGTTCAGGAACTCGACCATCGCCGCCTTCGAATCGATGAGCCCCTCGTCCATATTGATGTCGATGATCTGCGCCCCATTCACCACCTGGTCGCGCGCGACCGCGAGAGCGCCGGCGTAGTCGCCCGCGGTGATCAGCTTGCGAAAGCGCGCCGAGCCGGTGACGTTGGTCCGCTCGCCGATATTGACGAACGGAATGTCGGGCGTGAGCGTGAACGGTTCGAGGCCCGAAAGCCGCATCAGCGGCGCGACCTTCGGAGGCGTGCGCGGCTTGTGCCTGCCGACGGCTTCGGCGATGGCGCGGATGTGGTCAGGCGTCGAGCCGCAGCAGCCGCCGACGATGTTGACGAGGCCGTCGGCGGCGAAGGCGCCGATCTGAGCCGCCATCGCCTCCGGGCTCTCGTCATATTGGCCGAAGGCGTTGGGCAGGCCGGCGTTGGGATAGGCGCAGACGAGCGTGTCGGCTGCGTCGGCGATCTCCGCCAGATGCTCGCGCATCGCGCTCGCGCCAAGCGCGCAATTGAGGCCGACGGAAAAGGGGCGTGCATGGCGCACCGAATGCCAGAACGCAGTCGGCGTCTGGCCGGAAAGGGTGCGCCCCGAGCGATCGGTGATGGTGCCCGAGACCATCAGCGGCATCTCAAAGCCACGCTCGGCGAACGCCTCGAAGCAGGCGAAGATTGCGGCCTTGGCGTTGAGCGTGTCGAAGATAGTTTCGATGAGAAGGATGTCCGCGCCACCGTCGATGAGCCCCCGGATCTGCACGCCGTAAGCCGCGCGAAGCTCGTCGAACGTCACAGCGCGGAAGCCCGGATTGTTGACGTCGGGCGAGAGGGACGCGGTGCGGTTGGTCGGGCCCAAGGCCCCGGCGACGAAGCGGCGCTTGCCGTCCGCCTTCTCCGCCTTGATCGCCGCCCGGCGCGCCAATCGCGCCCCGTCGCGATTAAGTTCATAGACGAGGTCCTGCGTCCCGTAGTCCGCCTGCGCGATCGAGGTCGAGGAGAAGGTGTTGGTCTCGAGAATATCCGCGCCCGCTAGCGCGTAGGCGAAGTGGATGTCTTCGATCGCCTTGGGCTGGCTGAGCGTCAGCAGATCATTATTGCCCTGCAAAGGACGGTCGCAGGAATGAAAGCGTTCGCCACGGAAATGCGTCTCTTCGAGACCCAAACACTGGATCTGGGTGCCCATCGCGCCATCGAGCAGCAGGATCCGCCGGCTCGCGGCGCTCACGAGAGCGGCCAGAGCGTCCTCACGGGGAGAAAAAGCCGTCCCGGCCGCTGGATTGGGGGACCAATTCATTCCACGTATCGCTCGCCTAGTCCTGACATAATCATATAAACATGTCTTTATATGAAAATCAAGAGTCGCGCGTCGATTTGCCAAACGCGCGACGCCCCCTCACTATGCGATCGGAAACCGGCGGTCCCTCATCTCATGCGAATAAGACGGGCCGCGGGACGAGGAGACGGACCGAAAGGGCGGACCTTTGCTTCGCAGCACGCCGCGGACTGGGATCGAAACTTCCCATTCAAATCCAAGCAGGGTTTCAAACATGCCTGACAGGGCCGAAGCGCCAAACAAACGCCCCTCGATCACCGATCACGAGGCGCTCCAGTTCCATGCGCGAGGGCGCCCCGGCAAGCTCGAAATCATGGCCACCAAGCCGATGGCGACCCAGCGGGACTTGTCCCTCGCCTATTCGCCGGGGGTTGCGGTCCCAGTCAAGGCGATCGCGGCCGATCCGTCGACCGCCTTTGACTACACCGTGCGCGGCAACATGGTCGCGGTCATCACCAACGGCACGGCGATTCTTGGCCTCGGCAATCTCGGGGCGCTCGCCTCGAAGCCGGTGATGGAAGGTAAAGCGGTGCTGTTCAAGCGCTTCGCCGACGTCGATTCGATCGACCTGGAAGTCGGGACGGAGGACCCGGACGAATTCATCAATGCAGTTCGATACCTCGGACCATCGTTCGGCGGCATCAACCTCGAGGACATCAAGGCGCCGGAGTGCTTCTACATCGAGGAACGCCTGCGCGAGATGATGGACATTCCCGTCTTTCACGACGATCAGCACGGCACCGCGATTATCGCCGCCGCGGGAATGATCAACGCCATGCATCTGACCGGGCGCGACATTCACACGACGCGGCTCGTCTGCAACGGGGCCGGCGCCGCCGGCATCGCCTGTCTCGACCTGATCAAGGCGATCGGATTCGAGCCTGCGAACCTGATCCTGTGCGACACGAAGGGCGTCGTCTATCGCGGCCGCCAGGAAGGCATGAATCAGTGGAAATCCGCCCATGCGATCGAGACGCCGCTCAGAACGCTCGAGGAAGCGCTGAAGGGGGCGGATATTTTCTTCGGTCTTTCGGCCAAGGGCGCGCTGACCGCGGACATGGTCAAAACCATGGCGCCCAATCCGATCATCTTCGCCATGGCGAATCCCGATCCGGAGATCACGCCGGAAGAAGCGAAGCGGGCGCGCGAGGACGTCATCATCGCCACCGGGCGCTCCGACTACCCCAACCAGGTCAATAATGTCCTCGGATTCCCCTATATTTTTCGCGGCGCCCTCGACGTGCGCGCCAAGACGATCAATATGGAGATGAAGATCGCCGCGGCGCAGGCGCTCGCCAAGCTCGCGCGCGAGGACGTTCCCGACGAAGTGGCTGCGGCTTATCGCGGCGCGAGGCCGCGCTTCGGCCGCGACTACATCATTCCGGTTCCGTTCGATCCGCGCCTCATTCATGTGGTGCCGATCGCCGTGGCCAAAGCCGCGATGGCCTCCGCGGTCGCGCGGCGGCCGATCGTCGACCTCGAGGCCTACAAGGCCCGATTGTCCGCCCGTCGCGACCCGATCGCGGGCGCGATGCAGCTCATCATCGAGCGCGTCCGTCGCACCCCCAAACGCGTGGTGTTCGCCGAAGGCGAGGAAGAGCAGGTGATTCGCGCCGCTTATTCGTTCGTCAATCAGGGGCTTGGCGAGGCGATTCTGGTCGGCCGGGAAGAGCGCGTGCGCAGCGTCGCCAACGCTTCCGGCCTCGATCTCGCCGACAAAGGCATCGAGATTCACAACGCCCGCCTTTCGCATCGGAACGCGATTTACGCCCAATTCCTTTATGAGCGGCTGCAGCGGAAGGGATATCTGTTCCGCGATTGTCAGCGCATGATCAACCAGGATCGCAATTACTTCGGCGCTGCGATGGTGGCGCGCGGAGACGCCGACGCGATCGTGACCGGGGTCACCCGCAATTTCTCGATCGCGCTCGAGGAGGTCCGGCGGGTGATCGACGACAAGCCCGGCCACCGGGTGATCGGCGTCTCGATCATCCTCTCCCGAGGGCGCCCGATTCTCGCCGCCGACACCGCGATCGCCGAGATGCCGAGCGCCGAAAACCTTGCCGATATCGCGATCGAAGCGGCGGGCGTGGCCCGGCGGCTCGGCTACGAGCCGCGCGTGGCGATGCTCGCCTTCTCCAATTTCGGCCACCCGCCCGGCGAGCGGGCGCAGCGGGTGCAGGAAGCGGTGCGGATCCTCGACGCCAAGCGGGTGGATTTCGAGTACGACGGCGAAATGAGCGCCGACGTCGCTCTCAACCGGGAGCTGATGGCCGCCTATCCGTTCTGCCGGCTCAAGGACACGGCGAACGTGCTCATCATGCCCGCCTTCCACTCCGCCGCCATATCGACCCGCATGCTGCAGGAACTGGGGGGCGCCACGGTCATCGGCCCCTTGATCGTCGGGCTCGAGAAGCCGGTGCAGATCGTTTCCCTCGGCGCGAAGGATTCCGACATCGTCAACATGGCCGCCATGGCGAGCTTCAACATCGGCGGGTGAGTCCGAGCGTTTTAGCCGACATCGACGGTCGTGCTCTGAACGCGCAGAAACGCCTTCTGGTAGCTCCGCTCCGTCAGCCCCGCGACCTGGCCCGCGAGACGAACGCTCTCGCGTCCGAGCTTCTCGAGCGCCGAAAAGCGACGCGCCGCCGCGCTCTGATCCGCGCCGGCCATCGCTGTCGCGAACGCCTGGCCGCCCTGGTTCGGCTGCAGAAGGTGATCCTGAATCGCGACCGCCGGAATGAGCTGATAGATGCGCAAGCCGAGGCGGCGGGAATGGTTGGGGAACAGCGCGTAATCGGCCGGCAGCGAGCGGCGGGCCGTCAAGTCGAGGTACCGCGCCGCGCCCTCTCGGGTGAGGATATAGGCGGCGCTGCTTTGGTGGCGCGAATAAAGCCTGGCGATCCCGCGCCCGTCGATCGCGACCCGCCTGTCGCCGAGCTCGACCTTTTGCAGATAAGTGTCGAGCTTCACCGAATGGGCGTCCGACGGTATCCAGGACTCGTTTGCCGTCAGCGCCGCCAATCCCGGCCGGATGTGCAGGTCGTCCTCGAGAAAGCAGGCGTAAGCGTCGGAACCGTTCAGGAATTGACGCCAGGCGAGCTTATGGCTTTCCAGGCAGGCCAGTTCGAACCGGGTGAGCCCCTTCGTGGTCGCCGGCAGCTTCGACCCGTCGATGGCGGAAATGCGCTCGAAGGCCACGCCGCTCAGCTGATCGCGCATATGCGCGAGGCGAGCGGCGTCGCGATCGAGGTTGATGAGGTAGATCTTCATTGCGCTTGCGCCAGCGGCCTTCATTCCGGCTTGTACCAGCGTCGACTGCGGGCTGCTTGAGTCGTTCTCGGCTCTCGGCGCGGCGCGCAGGCTCATAGGGAATGCGCCTGATCGATTCTGGTTCGCAGGCGACAGCGAGCGGGCGCATCGCCGCGTCCGATTTGAGCGATCTCAACCTGAGCTCCGCCGTCTGAGCGGCGCCGCGAACGCCCCCGCACAAGTTTACGCGAGTCAATCATTTCAGCGGCTTGAGTGCGCTTTCGCGCAACTTTTGTGGCTGCCAAGCCCCTGGTGTCTCCGAAGCTCGCCATTTCCACCGACGAGATGCGTTTATTACCGAAGGAGACAGTCCGGAGCGCACGGGCGGCGCCGCCTTCCGGATTATCCCCTCGGCAGGCTCGGGGCAGGCTCTTCGAGACGCGGCGTCTCGGACGGCCCTTGAGGCATGCGGTCGGCGGATGAGGCCGGCATTCCGATTCCAGCCTGGGCGGCTACGCAACTTTGCCACTTCGCAATTCCCCAACCCTTTGCGCCGCCTGGCTTGTCGCGTCATTCTGGAAAACAGTATGTCCTCCCGACCAGCTTGTCAAGAAATTGTCGATTCTTCCAGTTATTGTACTCGCTGACTCAGTTGTCTGCCCGCCGCTTGTCATGGCCGACTTTGTTTCGGATAATTCACCGAGTTAGACAGTGAATGCCCGCATAGTAAGAAAATACTGTGTCGAGTCAACATCTTATCCATGATAGGACAGTGTTCTCGTGGATGGCCGGGTCGAGCCCGGCCATGACGCCAGAGGTCGACCGCTTCCGCAAACGTTCGTGAACACCTGGAGCCGCATCAGACCTTCATCTGCGCTCCGAGTTCGACCACGCGGTCGGAGGGCAGATTGAAGAAGTCCGGCGCGCTCGCCGCCTGTTTTGTCATGGCGATGAACAGCTTGTCCTGCCACTGGGGCATCCCCGAGTTGGGCGCCGTCTTCAGCGTGCGCCTCCCCAAGAAGAACGAGGTCGTCATGATGTCGAACTTGAGCCCCGCCTTGCGCATCGCCGCGAGCGCGCGGGGAATGTGCGGCTGCTCCATATAGCCGAAATGAAGCGTGACCAGCATGAAGTCGGGCGACAGACTCTTCATTTCGTATCGATTGGCGAGAGGCACGCGCGGCGTCGTCTCGGTGCGCACGTTCAAAAGGACGACGCGCTCGTGCAGCACCTTGTTGTGTTTGAGATTGTGCATCAGCGACGACGGCGCCGAGGTCGGATCGTTGGTGAGGAAAACCGCCGTCCCCGGAACCCTGACCGGCTTCGACTTATCGAGCATCTTGATCAAGTCGAGCATCGGGATCGCGTCCCGATGGGTGCGTGTCAGCAGAATCGCGCTGCCGCGCGACCAGCTCCACATCAGGACGAACATGATCGCGCCGAGCGTCAGGGGCACCCAGCCGCCATCCATGACCTTGTAGAGGTTGGCGATGAAAAAGGCGATGTCGATGGAGATGAACGCGCCGGTCAGCGCCAGCGCCGCCCAGAGCGGCCACTTCCAGAGCTTCCAGACCACAAAGAAGGCGAGCGCGGTCGTCGTCACCATCGTGCCGGCGACCGCGATGCCGTAAGCGTTGGCGAGAGCGTCGGACGAGCGGAACAGCAGCACCAGCCCGAGGACTCCGCACAGCAGCACGCGATTGACGCGAGGAATGAAGATCTGCCCCTCCTGGGTGGGAGAGGTGTGGACGATCTCGAGACGCGGGAGCAATCCGAGCTGGATCGCCTGGCTCGCGAGCGAATAGGCGCCGGTGATGACGGCCTGGCTCGCGATCACGGTCGCGGCGGTCGACAGAAGAACGAGCGGCAGCAGGCCCCAGCCCGGCGCCAGCAGATAGAACGGGTTCCCGACCGCCTTCGGGTCGCTGAGAATGAGCGCGCCCTGGCCGAGATAATTGCAGACGAGCGCCGGCAGAACGATGAACAGCCACGCCGCCTGGATCGGCCGCCGTCCGAAATGGCCCATGTCGGCGTAGAGCGCCTCGGCGCCGGTCACCGCCAGAAAGACGCTGCCGAGAATGATGAACCCCAAAGTCCCGCGGGCATGGATGAACGCAAGGCCCGGGATCGGGCTCAAAGCCTGCAAAATGCTCCACGCATTGGCGACATGCACAATTCCCAGCACGGCGTTGACGGCGAAGAAGGTCACCATGATCGGGCTGAAGAAGGCCGCGACTCTGGCCGTCCCTCGGCTCTGCGCGGTGAACAGCACGACGAGAATGATCACCGTCGCCGGCAGGACGTATGACGCAAGACTGGCGTCGACCTGCTTCAATCCCTCGAGCGCGGACAGAACGGAAATTGCAGGGGTGATCACGGCGTCGCCGCAGAACAGCGACGATCCGGCGACTCCGAGCAGAAAGGCGATCATCGTCCGCTGGCCAAGCGCGCGCTGCGCGAGCGCCTTGAGCGACAGGATGCCGCCCTCGCCCTTGTTGTCGGCCAGCATCAGGAACAGCACATATTTCGCTGTCACAACAATCAGAAGCGCCCAGATGATGAGCGAGACGACGCCGATGATCGCGGGCGGCTGAAGCGTTTCGCCGTTGAACCGGCCGAGCGCCGTCTGCAGCGCGTAGAGGGGGCTTGTGCCGATGTCGCCGAAGACGACGCCGATCGAGCCGAGGGTGAGAACCCAGAAATGACCGGAGGAATGCGTCAGGTCGCCCTCGGCGCCGTAAATCGGCGGCGGGACGGCGTCCTTCGACATAGGCTGGGACATGCGTGAAGCGGACCTCGCGGTCACCGGCTAAAAGCCGGGCCTTGAAAAACGGCGCGTGTCTATACTCTCTCGCCCCATGAACGGGAAGGGCCGGAATTTTGACCCATCATCAACTCCCGGCAACCTCATTCGGCGCCATCCCGCCGGGCGCGGCGGACGACATTGCGCGCTAAGGGGCGGCTCGCCTCGCGTGCCCGGCGATCAATCCCGCCACGATTTGCGGTTTCTCGACATTTGGCAAGTGACCCGCGCCCTCGATGACCTCGAAACGCGAGCCGGGGATGAGCGCCGCTGTCTCCTTAACCAAGGAGACTGGCGTGGAGCCGTCCTCGTCGCCGACCAGGCACAAGGTCGGCGCCTCGATCCGCCCGGCATATGGTCTAAGGTCGGCGCGCTTCAAGGCCCCGCAGGCGGCGAGATAGCCGTCAACCGGGGTTCGGGTCAGCATGGCGCGCATGCCGGCGAGTTCGGCTTTTTGGCGTGCGCGGAAGTCGGCGGTGAACCACCGCTCGAGGATGGAATCGGCGATTGCGTCGAGGCCCCCGAGCTCGACCTCGCCGATGCGCCGATCCCACGACTCGTCGGTTCCGATTTTCGCCGCCGTGTCGCAGAGGACGAGCGAGGCGAAAAGCTCTGGGCGCTGGCGATAAAGCTCCTGCGCGATCAGGCCGCCGATCGAAAGTCCGACGATCGTGGCCCGGACGACGCCGAGACTGTCGAGAAGCGCGGCGAGATCGCGCGCGTAGTCGGCCATCTCGGCCTTGTCCGGGCCGGATTCGGAAAGGCCGTGGCCGCGCTTATCGTAAAGGACGATGCGGAAGTTTTGCGCGAGGATCTCGGCGACCTCGCTCCAAATGCGGAAGTCCGTGCCGAGCGAGTTGATGAACACGAGCGGCGGGGCGTCGCGCGGGCCTGAATCGGAAAAGTGGATGACGAGGCCGTTCGCCTGCACAAATCTCATCGGCCGAGATCCCTTAAGCCTGCCGCGGCGCTCCTTTAGCCGGGTCCGGGCGCCCGCGCGAGGCCCATGGATTCAACCAGCGCGCGAATCCGTCGCAAATAAATGCAAATAAACGCTCGTAAGCGCTAGACTGGACGCTCCGGCCGGTCGCCGGCCTCGGCGATCGAGACGATCGCAGCCATGCCTCGGCCGCCCGGGCTGAAGCAAGCCGCCTCGTCCTGAGCACTTGAACCTGATCGACAAGGACCCCAAGTTTCTTGCGCGCCGGCCTTATCCTCGCTGAAATGGGGACGCGAATGCGGATTCCGATCATCCTCACGATTGCCGCGCTCGCGCTCTCCGGCTGCAACGCCAATCAGAACGTCAATGCCTGGTCGCCGACGGCCTCCCAAGTCTTCGCCGGCCGCTACGTGGAGGCCAATCCTTACAATCCGGTCAGCTACGCGCAGAACAACACCGGGCGCGGCGGCGGCCGATAAGAGAGCCCGACGAAGGCCGGCGGCTTTGCCTGCCGCCTCCGCAGCGGCGCGGCTCGCGTCTCGGAAAACGAGGCGTAGCAAGACGTCGACGGCTCAAGATCGCCGGATAGTGGCGGCGTCCGCCCCTCGGCGCGACCTCCCAATCAGGCGTGGGGGATTCGTTCGTGCTCCCATCGCTCGCGCAAACCCTCGGCCTGATCGCGCCATCCCTTATCGCCTTCTCGGCGCCAGACGATAAAGCCGACCATGACGGACGCGGAGATCGTGGCGAGTGCGGCGATCCAACCCATCTGCGCTCTCCCTTACCCGTGCAGCGGCGGGGAGGTTAACGCCGGTATTTTTAATGAATTGTTTAGAAGATCGGTTAGCACGGCGGCCGAAAAGGTTAACGCGGAGTCCCCTCGCGTTCTCTCAATCAGACGCCCGTCCGGTCGCCGTTCCGGGCGATGAGCTTGACGCGGCCTTGTTCAGCGAGAGGAACGCGCGCCTTCCCCGATCATTCCGCGCGCCGCGGCTGCTCGAGTCTCATGCCGATCATGATTGTCGGCCGCTCAACCAGGACCTTGCTTAAGAGCAGTTCCGCCTCGCGCTCCGCGACATTGACCATTGTCAGGTCGCCGCTCACGGAGAAGCCCACGAACGGCAACCCGGTCACGTTCTCCAGGAAGGCTCGCGTCTCGGACCTTGTTTCATCGCGGAACATCGCCCCCGAGGGGCAAGAACCGCGCCACGCGCGCCCCGTCCGGCGAGCCTTGTCAGCAAGCGCGAGCGATTTGGCTTTTCTTGGTTCGCGCCGTTTTGCTGCGAAAACCCCCGATTTTGCCTATTGGATTCTCTTGGATTTCCTTGGATTCTCTCGTCCGAATCGAGACTTATCAATGGGTTGCGCGGGAATTTCCGCAGCGTTTTTTACAAGGCCCCGGCTCGGGCGGAAAGCCCTCGGCGGGGCCGGGCCGAGACCTTCGGGATGGCGGGATTGCTCATGAAGCAAGCCTACACCCGCTTCTGATAATCCGCAAGCATTTGTCGTCCTGTCCCTTGGGACGCCCGCCGCTCAACGGGCTATGGCCGCTTTCCGCCGCGCGCTGAAAAAGCGCGCCCTTGCCTGGGCTCGCGGCTCGGAAGGCGAGACTCGGCAAGAGGTCGGCGGCCTGAGCCCGCCAATACGGCGACCGAAGCGGGGCGAAAGCGGATAATTAGGGATTGAGTAAGCTGTCACCGTAATTCCACTGTAATTCCCACTGTACTTCACTGTACTTCTGCAATCCCAAACCGTGGATAACTAGGGATTGAGTACACTGCCACCGTAATCCTCGCGCGGCAAAGCCGCGCCCTTGAAAGAGCTTGCGCTAACCTTACACCAGCGTTCCACGCACATCGGCGCACTTACGCAGTAAAAGGCTGGCGATTTCCTCAACTTGAATCGCCGGATCCTTGTCCGTGTGCCACGTAATATGCCCAACATCGTTTGCTAGGTCGAAGGCTCCAGGAGTGACCGTATCTAGAAGAATTGGAATGACCTCACCACTTTTGAATCGCTCCCTGAACTGCTTTGACTCAAATTTCGTCCATACTTTTGCTGGGTATGTCGGTCCTAGAATGCAAATGACAAACTGAGCATCGGAAGCATAAATTGGTGCCAGATATTCCTCGACATTTTCTGCTAAAATTCGATGCTGCTCATTCTTGTCATAAAATACTTCCAGCTCGTTATCCTGAAGCGTATTAAACATTGCTTCGGCGATAGCGCGTTCCTCACCCGCGAAAGACAGAGCAAAATCGTATCTCGATGGAAACTCCATTGATATAAAACCGACTTCATTTGAAATTGTCGGCCACGACATATTGCGTATATAAAACACAAATTGTGGATCTTGAGCAACTAAAATATTACTGGTTGCGTCAAAATGTAACACCTTTTGTATATCCTCTGAGTTTTTGATCAAATCGATCAGAAAGCCTTTAGTCACCACCTGCAAAACGCTACCCTTCTGCGCTGGGTGCTTATTAGCTTCCCAGACCGCATTGATAGACCAATTGTTGCTTTCGCTTAGCCAGTACAGCAAGTGAAGGTAAGGCGCCCTACCCTCGCGCTTTAACTTAGTACCTCGGCAGAACGCAATGACCGTGTCATGAAACGAGCGCTTTAGCGTTTCCATCACATCCGTCTTGACTGATTCGTAGCTTTCTCCCGTTTTCACCTCCATAACACAAGTCTGCGTAATATGGCCACGAATGCAAGTGTGGTAAGCTAACATCTGAGCTATATAAAAGCTACCTTGCGCCGCATTAATTATTTCATCTCTAATATTGATCGAGATACGCAGCGCGCTTTCGCCTTTTCTTACGAGCTCCGCAATTTTATTCTCTGGATTCGATTCAAACGGAATTACCTCCAGTCGATTCGCAAGGTCCTTACCGAAAGAAATAAGCGACTGACCTGCGTTTGGTATACCGATAACTATTACCTTACTGCTTTCGGAGCCCTCATCGGCTAATGTTTTCATTAAATCCGCCAGGCTCTTTCTTCGAAAGATCGTCGAGCCGATGAAAATCATCCACTATGACGGTTCCCACAGGCAGCTGGCGCGGCAGGTCTGCTATAAGCTTTACATCATCCTTCTTTCTCGCTGACAGAGGCAATACGGCTCCAGCCAAGCCAGATTCTGCGATTGCTTTGTTTATCGCGGTCGTTTTCCCAATGCCAGAAGGCCCTTCGACAACAATGCTACGTCCTGGGGTCCTCAGCGCAACAAGCAATCTCGTGTATTCAACCGGCTCGACGAACGTATGCTTGGGGGTTCCCGACAGAACAAATACCTCGTGAAGTGGATAGATTGGCACTTCCATTGGAGTTTCCCTTGGCGACCTCGAAAGCACGCTCTGCGGGCTATCTTAACCGGCGCACTCCGACGGTCTCATCCATTCCATCGACATAAAGTGTGGGCCCATTATTCCGTCGATCACGTAAGCACTGGGCCTATACGCATAATAATAAGTGTATTTATATTCATCTTGTTTCCACACGCTACCATTATCGAATTGGAACGTGGAATTTCCCTCAAAGCCGTCGAAGTCGGAAATGATCGTTCCGTCTTCTATCACACTCACCCGCACTACTTCGACCGGTTCCTCCATACAGTCAAACTCCATGAAAGTATGCCCGCCGTTTTTGTAAACACGAACCCTAGGTCGATATCTATATTTGTATTTGTATTTACACCTTTTTTGCTGCCAGACCTGTCCGTTGGTGAGTTTGAAAACGGCGCCATCGTTGTATCCCGTAAATCCTCCGTCGATCTGAGAGCGTATATCACCCATAGAATACTTCTCCATTTGCAGTTCCTATTGCACTATAACAAATATTACGGCAATTATACGTACTGACCATCAACTGCCCCTCAGCTGCACCCCGTGGTGGCGCCGCAGGTGTCGCACTTGAGGCAGGTGCCGTTGCGGACCATGGTGAAATTGCCGCATTCGGGGCAGGCTTCGCCGACGTAGCCTTTCATGCGCGCCTCGGCGCGCTTCTCGGCGACCGATTCGGCCTCCGCCGCCAGGATCGGCGGATAAGCGGGCGCGGCGCGCTCGCCGGGCTCGCCTTTGAGCGCGGTCGCGCCCTGCACGACGCCTCCCTGGGCGCCTGAGCCGCCGGCAACCTGAAAAGCCGCCTCGCCTCCTGCCCCGCTCCTGACCAGCATCAGCTTTTCGCCGGGGCGGGAACGCAAGAGGCCCTTCGACACGACGGAAGCCACCGCGGCGGGCGGCGCGCTTAGCCCCTCGCCCGGGCCCGGCGCCTTGTCCTCGTTGACCCCGCCGCCGAGCACGGTCGAGCCGATGTCGTCGGGCGCGATATGGGCGAGATCGTTGCGGCCGAGATAGGAGATGGCGAGCTCGCGGAACACATAGTCGAGGATCGAGGTCGCGTTCTTGATCGCGTCATTGCCCTGGACGAGGCCCGCCGGCTCGAAGCGGACGAAGGTGAAGGCCTCGACATATTCCTCGAGCGGCACGCCATATTGCAGCCCGAGCGAGATGGCGATGGCGAAATTGTTCATCAAACTCCGGAAGGCGGCGCCTTCCTTGTGCATGTCGATGAAGATTTCGCCCAAGCGCCCGTCCTGATATTCGCCGGTGCGCAAATAGACCTTGTGCCCGCCGACGACGGCCTTCTGCGTATAGCCCTTGCGGCGGTCGGGCAGCCGCTCGCGCTCGCGGGTGCGCTCGACCCGCTCGATGACGCGCTCGACGATTTTTTCCGCCACCGCCGCGGCGCGCGCGGGCGCGCTCATGGCGACCAGCGTCTCGACCGCCTCGTCGTCCTCCTCGTCGTTCTCGACCAGTTGGGCGTTCAAGGGCTGCGACAGCTTCGAGCCGTCGCGATAGAGCGCGTTCGCTTTCAGCCCCAGGCGCCAGGAGAGCATGTAGGCGTCCTTGCAATCCTCGACCGTCGCGTCGTTCGGCATGTTGATGGTCTTCGAGATCGCGCCGGTGATGAACGGCTGCGCCGCCGCCATCATGCGGATGTGGCTCTCGACCGAGAGATAGCGTTTTCCCGTGCGCCCGCAGGGATTGGCGCAGTCGAACACCGAGAGGTGCTCGGCCTTGAGATAGGGCGCGCCTTCGAGCGTCATCGCGCCGCAGGCGAAGCTGTTGGCGGCCTCGATCTCGGACTTTGAAAAGCCGAGCGCGGCGAGAAGATCGAAGCCCGGCGCATCATAGCGCTCGGGCGGGATTTTGAGGGCTTGGGCGAGCGTCTCGACCCCGAGCGTCCACTTGTTGAAGACGAAGCGGATGTCGAAGGCGCCGGCCAGCGCCGCCTCGGCGCGCTCGATCGCGACCTCAGGCAGGCCCTTGGCCTTGAGCGCCGCATGATTGACGCCCGGCGCATGGGCGAGCGTCGCCCGGCCGACGGCATAAGCGACGATGTCGCCGATCTGCTTCTCGTCGTAACCGAGCGTGCGCAAGGCCTCGGGCACGGCGCGGTTGATAATCTTGAAATAGCCCCCGCCGGCGAGCTTCTTGAACTTGACCAAAGCGAAATCGGGCTCGATGCCGGTCGTGTCGCAATCCATCACGAGGCCGATGGTGCCGGTCGGCGCGAGCACCGAGACCTGCGCGTTGCGATAGCCGTGCGCCTCGCCGAGCGCGAGCGCGTCACGCCAGGCGGCGCGCGCGGCGTCGCTCAAGTTCGCCCAGGCCGGGCCGGCGTTGGCGAGCTCCTGATGGTCGAGCGGGGTCGGCGCGACGGAGAGCCCCTCGTAGCCCGCGGCCTCGCCTTCCGCCGCGCGCTTGTGATTGCGGATCACGCGCAGCATCGCCTCCGCATTGGCCTTGTGTCCAGGGAAGGCGCCGCTCTTGGCGGCGATCTCGGCCGAGGTCGCGTAAGACCGGCCGGTGAGGATGGCGGTAAGCGCGGCGCAGATCGCCCGGCCATGGTCGCTGTCGTACGGGATGCCGGACGACATGAGCAGCCCGCCGATGTTGGCGTAGCCGAGGCCGAGCGTGCGGTAGTCGTATGAGAGGCGCGCGATCTCGCGCGAGGGGAATTGCGCCATCGCGACCGAGATTTCGAGCGTCAGCGTCCACAGGCGAATCGCGTGCTCGTAGCCTTTGACGTCGAACGCCTTGCTCGCCGCATCGCGGAACTGGAGCAGGTTGAGGGACGCGAGATTGCAGGCCGTGTCGTCGAGGAACATGTACTCGGAGCACGGATTGGAGGCGCGGATCGGCCCCGATTCGGGGCAGGTGTGCCAGTCGTTGATGGTGGTGTGGTATTGCAGGCCGGGATCGGCCGAGGCCCAGGCGGCGTAGCCGATCTTCTCCCAAAGTTCGCGGGCCTTCATGGTCTTCGAGGTCTTGCCGTCAAGGCGGCGCGTCAGGCTCCACTCGCCGTCGTTCTCGACCGCGTGCAGGAATGCATCGGTCAGGCGCACCGAATTGTTGGAATTTTGCCCTGAGACGGTGAGATAGGCCTCCGATTCCCAGTCGGTGTCGTAGGTGTCGAACTCGAGCTGCGTATAGCCCTGGCGGGCGTACTGGATGACCTGCTTGATCACGCCGTCCGGCACGTCGTCGCGGCGCGCGGCCTTGACCTCGCGTTTGAGCGCGGGGTTCTTCTCGATCGTGAAGCAATCGTCGCCCGAGCCCTCGCAATTGAGGCAGGCCTTCAGGATCGCCTTCAGGCGCCGCTTGACCACCTTGGAGCCCGCGGCGAGCGCGGCGACCTTGCGCTCTTCCTTCACCTTCCAGTCGATGAAGGCCTCGATGTCGGGGTGGTCGACGTCGACGATCACCATTTTCGCCGCGCGTCGCGTCGTGCCGCCCGATTTGATCGCGCCCGCCGCACGGTCGCCGATCTTCAAGAACGACATGAGGCCGGACGAGCGGCCGCCGCCGGAAAGCTTCTCGTTCTCGCCGCGCAGCAAGGAAAAGTTCGTGCCGGTGCCGGAGCCGTATTTGAACAGGCGCGCCTCGCGCACCCATAGGTCCATGATCCCGCCCTCGTTGACGAGGTCGTCGGCGACCGACTGGATGAAGCAGGCGTGCGGCTGCGGATGCTCGTAGGCCGACTTGGACTTCACCATCTTAGCCGTTTCGAAGTCGACGTAATAATGGCCCTGGCTCGGCCCATCGACGCCATAGGCCCAGTGGAGCCCCGTGTTGAACCATTGCGGCGAATTGGGCGCGGCCATCTGGCGCGCCAGCATGAGCCGCATCTCGTCGTAATAGGCGCGCGCGTCGTCTTCGGCGTCGAACAGGCCCGCCTTCCAGCCCCAATAGGCCCAGGCGCCGGCGAGGCGGTCGAACACCTGCTTGGCCGAGGTCTCGGAGCCGAGGCGCTCGGCCTTCGGCAAGGCGACGAGCGCGGTCTCGTCGGCGACCGAGCGCCACAGGAACGAAGGAACGCCTTCCTCCTCGACGCGCTTCGTCTTGGCCGGAACGCCGGCTTTGCGGAAATATTTCTGCGCCAGCACGTCGGCGGCGACCTGGCTCCAGGCGGCGGGAACCTCGACGCCCTCGAGCGAAAACACGACCGAGCCGTCGGGATTGCGGATCTCGCTCCTGGTGGTCGCGAAGGGGACGAGGTCGTAGGGGCTCGCGCCCGGTTGCGTGTAGCGCCGTTCGATTCGCATCGCCTTCCCATCCTTGCGGCCGGCATTGCTTAACGTGGCCGCGTTGATCATCGCCTTGCCGAGCACGGACGGCCCGCCCGGCGCCCCGCCTTAAGCGCACGAACCGCCTAGGGCTTCGCTCGTACGCAGCAGCCCCCTACCCCGCGCCCCAAGTTAAAACCGCCGCTTCCGGCGCTTGATCCCCGCGCGATCCGGAGACGGTCGCACATTACAACGCCCCGACAGCCAAAGTCAATAACTTGTATGGTTAGGTCAACGCCAGCACAACATATTGTGGATAACTGGCTAACGCGGGGTTAACGCCGGCCCGGACGGGCAGCATCCGCCGAGTCGGGCCGCGCCTGCAAGCCTCCTTTTGGCCGATGCCCGGGAAAAGTTCAGCTTGCCTCCCCATGTCGGTCTCGCCATAGTCCGCGGCGCGCAAAGCCTTGCGCTTCATCTCCACGCGAAAACGGCCCTCGACCAAATGCCGGACTGGCTCAAACAGTTTCTGCTGCACTATTTCACCTGGTGGAACGGCGCGAATCTCAACACGCGGTTCTACACCCGGCGCTTCGGCCAGCTGGTGGGCCACGACGAGTTCGGCAACGCCTACTACCGCAAACCGGGCGTCG
>Ga0335075_10004660_pt1 | contig 21379 bp, 17 predicted proteins | sample Lox_Sample_24_FD_206723 | JGI IMG/M metagenome (GOLD analysis project Ga0335075, IMG submission 206723) | Soil microbial communities from Loxahatchee National Wildlife Refuge, Florida, United States - Lox_Sample_2.4 | ecosystem: Environmental > Terrestrial > Soil > Wetlands | place: USA...
GAGCGCTCTGCATCTGATGCTGCGTCGCTATAAGCCAGACAACAATCACCGGCAGCCAACGTTCAAATATCCGAAGACGCGCCGGAAAGCCGGGTAAACAAGGGCTTTCTTTCCGTATAGCCTCTAATACGTGCATGTACGGTCTCTGGGAGCCCCGGGCCGGCAACGGTCCGGGGCCACTCGGTCAAACGCTCCCACGCCAAGGTTCTCAGCGCGCGGAGGTCGGACACACGAATGGCACTAGCTTAAACAGAGCATGGTTGAGCATGAGGTGCGGATTCGCTGGAAAAGAAGTCATCTTGGAAAGCTCTAACTTATCCGTACAGCCTTAAGCTAGTGCCATTCGTCGGACAAACCGAAGGGAGTTCGCGTCAAAGCGTTTGGCGCAGAGGGCTAATCGACCGCGGTATCCGTCGGCACTCGCAGAGCCGCGATCCCTGCGGCCATTTAGCTGCAAGTTTTGCCCCTCGCATGCGAAATGGTTTGACCTCGCCCGCTGGCCATTCGCGAGAGTAGAAGAGGTACGGTGGGAGTTCTGATCTTCCTGTACCTTTGTCATCCTCGGCCCGTAAACGGGTACCTTTGATGGTTAAGCCATGCCTCACGCCGATTTAGTCGCTCTGTCCCAGGATGATCTGGCCGCCCTGACCAATCGCGGCATGGTCAAGCGCGCAGAGCGCAAAATCAAATACAACGAATGTATCGGCGAAAACGTGGAAACGTCGGACGGCGATGTGACCGCGAAGTGGTCCGATGGCGTCGAGTGCCGGATCGCGGCACCGCCGAGTGCATGGTTGCGTTGGAAGCGCACGTCGGCGCCATGACGCCGGAGAGTTGGCGGAATGACTGGGGCAGAAGGTGCGATAGGGAAGGCGCATACAAGGAGATAGGGATGCCATGCCCAACATGAGCGATCACGATCAACGCTTCAAGACGCTGATTCAGGAATTCTTCGGCGACTTCCTGGCGTTGTTTTTCGCTGAATGGGCGGAGCGATTGGACTGCGCCGCAGTCGAATGGCTGCATCAAGAAGTGTTCCCGAATCCGCCGGAGGGGGCGCGGCGCGTGCTCGATCTCGTCGGAAAGCTGCCGGCGCGTCAAGCGGTGCCCGGTCAGCGAAGCGGCGAAACGGAGAGCTGGCTCGCCCTGGTCCACATCGAGATTGAATCGCCGGACACGGCCGCTCCTCTGCGTTCGCGCTTGTTTCACTCCTATGTCAACTTGCGTGACAAATACGTTTTGCCGGTATTGCCTATCCCCGTTTTTTTGCGCGTCGGACTGGACGGTATCGGCATCGACGCCTACGAAGAGCTTTTTTGGGAATTTCAGACGATAAAATGCCAGTACCTTTACGTGGGTCTGCCGGCCCTGGATGGGTTACAATATGTGCAAGGAGACAACTGGCTGGGTGTGGCCCTGTCGGCGCTGATGCGGATCCCACGAGCACGCATGGCGTGGCTGGGTGCCGAGGCGTTGCGACGGATCACGGAAGCGCCGCTGACGGGACAACAACGCTATCTGTTGGGCGAATGCGTCCAGGCGTATCTGCCGCTGGATGATGAACAGAAGCAAGAGTTTCACGAGCTGCTGGCCGGCGAGTCCTATCGAGGAGTGCAAGCGATGAACACCACCTGGTTTGAACAAGGCCTTGAAAAAGGCATCGAAAAAGGATACCGCCAGCTGCTTCAGGAGCAGCTGGCGGAGCAATTCGGTTCGTTATCGCCCGCCGTGCTGGAGCGCGTGCAGCAATTGCCGGCAGAGCGGCTCTCGGCGCTAGCGCGAGCACTACTGCGGGCGCAATCCTTGCGCGAGCTGGGACTGGAAGAGTGAGGCGCATGTCTCTTCGCTCCGATCTCCTCGCCCTGTCCCTCGATGATCTCGCCGCGCTGACCAATCGCGGCACAGTCAAGCGCGCCCAGCGCGAGATCGAGGCGAAGGAATGTACCGGCGAGATCGTGGAATCGCCCGAAGGCGACGTGACGGCGAAGTGGTCCGATGGTGTCGAATGCCGGATCGCGGCCGGCGCGGTGCTGGCGGATGGTCGCTGCTCGTGCGCCGCGGCCGGATTGTGTCGCCATCTGATTCGGAGCGTGCTTGCCTATCAGCAGCAGGCCGCGCAGCAGACGGCGGATCAGCCGGCCGCGCCGGCGGAGCCGTGGGATCCTGGCTCTATCACCGACGAGGAGCTGGCGAAGCATTACCGACCGGCGGCATTCACGAAGATTCGCGAGGAGTTTCAGAAGGGCATCCTTGTCGAGCTGGTCCGCAGCACCAAGCCGAGCGCGCGCTTTCATCTACAAGCGTCTCTGATTCGCTTTCTCGTGCAGGGTGATGTTCGTTACACACACTGCGATTGTGCCGAGCCGGCGCCGTGTCGTCATGTGCCGCTAGCCGTTTGGGCGTTCCGCCGGCTGGAGCCGCAGCGAAATGCCGGCATTCTCGCCACTGGAGAGAAAACCCCGGCGGCACCGCTCGATCTGCTGAATGAGCTGGAAACCGCGGTCCTCGATTTTTGTGAGCACGGCGTCTCGGGAGTAGCTTCCGCCTGGACAAGCCGGCTGGCGCGTCTGGAAGTAGCGTGCCGGCAAGCGGACCTCATCTGGCCGGCGACGATCCTCGCGGAGCTGGGCGAGCAGCAGAAGCGCTATGCGGAACATGATGCCCTGTTCGCCCCGGAGCGCATCGCGGAATTGATTGGCGAGCTCCTCATCCGCCTCGATGCCATCCGTCGCGATACGGGCGCCTTGCCACAATTGTTGATCCGAGGCACTAGCGCCGATCGGCCGGTGAGCCTGGGCAGCGCGCGCTTCATTGGCCTGGGCTGTGGAGCGAGGCTGTTGAAACGAGGCGTCGAACTGACGGCGTACTTGCAGGACAGCGATTCCGGAAGCATGGTAGCAGTGCGCAAGGAATTCGCGGACAATCCCGATCCGGCGAAAACGCCGCGCGCGTTCGGCGAGCTGGCGCAGGCGTCGGCGGCCAAGGGTAGCTCCTTCGCCATGCTGGGGACGGGCCAGCTCCTCATCCGCGGCGGCAAGCGGACGGCGAGCTTTCAGCTGATTCCGGGTCGCTCGGACGCCAGTGTGCAGCCACAAGCGTTCGCCTGGGAGTCGCTGCGGCCGCCGGTGCTCATCGAGGAGCTTGCCGAGCTGGAAGCGCGTTTGAGCGCGTTGCCGCCGGCATCGTTACGGCCGCGGCGAGTGGCCGAGGATTTTCACGTATGTGCCGTGACGGGCGCTGAAGGCGTCCATTTCGACGCCGCCACGCAGACCGTGAGGGCCACGCTGCTGGACCGACACGGTCAGCGTCTATTGCTGGCCCACCCCTACAGCTCGCGCGGCGCGGCCGGCTCCGAAGCACTGCTCGCGCGCTTGCTCATGCAGCCCGGCGATTTACGTTTTGTCTCGGGGCCGGTGCAGCGTGGTGTTCTGGGATTGATGATTCAGCCCGTGTGCCTGATCTGGCAGGACAGCGGCAAACGCACGGCCCTGCAACCGTGGATCGAGCAGCGTTCCGGATCCTCGGCGGCTGACCATTTGTTGTCAGCTCCGGCACACTTGACCGAGCCGTTGCGCGATTATCTCATCCATTTGCAAAACAGTCTGGGCGAGCTGTTCGTGCTGGGCTTGCAACGAAGTGATCCGCTGGTTGCCCGCCGCTGGCAGGAATTGTGGCGACAAAGCGAGGCCGTGGGCCTGACGCGGCTTGCCAAGCGCATCGCGCCCCTGGCTGAGTCACTGGAGCAAAAACGCCATACGCTGCGCTGGGACACACGCGCGGCCGGGCAACATCTTTTGCAAACGGCAGTGCTGGCGCGCATGGCTCAAGATCTGACCGCTGGTTAGCGTATGGCGGGGGCCGGCTTCGGATCGTAGATCGTTTTCGGGTTGGGCAGCGACTTGAAATCGCAGCGAGCCAGCCGCTTGAGGATGACCTGTTCCAGCTTGTAATCGCGGCCGATCGGAATCCAGTTGGCCGTGTAAACGGGCTGCTCGATCACCTCGAACTGCCGCTCGATGGTGCTGTTCATGCGCCAAAAATTGGCGCCGGCGGTGGCGCGAATTGGCGCCGGCAAGTCTTCCAGCTCTTTCAAGACCTTTACGTCGATGTAATAGCCGCCCTCGTCCGCCGTCGAGATGAGCACGATGCAGCGATGGCGGATCGTCTGGAAGTTGGCCAGCACACGCTGATAAATATCGGGACTGCCCGGCTTCCACGGCTGCTCCCAGCCGGGCGCGATCGACGGCTGAGTCTCGATGCGACCCTCATAGCGATTGGTGTAGGCGATCTCGAAAATGTCATCGACCACGTCGAGCGCCTTCTGGAAAATCTTGTCGTAAACGTCCGGCTGCGGACCCTGGGGAAGATAAAGCGGGTTCTCCTGGGGTTCAGGACGGAGGATGAGAGGGTTCTCCTGCAACGGCCCGGTCGAGCAGCTGGCCAGCGCAAGGGCCGCCGCGGCGATCCAGGTCGTCCTCAGCATTCGACCCATACAGCTTCCCCGCCGTCCGGAAGTGTGTGGCCGCGCCGTGGAACGGCGCAGCACGAACCGCATGCACTGCGGTCCCGACCCTCGACGTTCAGACTAAGAGGTGGAGTTATGCCAAGCACCGGCGCCGCTGTCAAGACGAATCCTCACAGGGCGCGATATGTCGGATTGCGCAACCGCAAGGTACCGGATCGTGGAGGGAGCCTCCCCGCTGCTCTCCCGACCCTTGCGGGTGTGGCGGAGGATGCCAAGCACCAGTACCACGAGAGCGAATAGCAGCAGCACAAGCGAGCCGAGCAGCACCAGTCGGCCCCAGTCTGTTTTCGTCTCCTGCCGCTTCTTCTTTCGCGAGCCGCGGGGACGTTTCTTCGATGCGGCCGCAGGCTCGCTGGTCTTTTTCGACGGCTTCCTTTCTTCCTGCTCATCGGGCGCTGCTTGCGGAGGAGAGACGGGTTCAGGTTCAGCGGTATCGCCGCGCTCGATGGCTTCGAGGGATCCGACGACTTCGCGCGCCGACTGCGGACGGTCGTCGCGGTCCTTGGCCAACAGACGCATCACCAGATGGGAGAGCGCTGCCGGTGTCTGGGGGGCAAGCTTGTGCGGAGGCACGGGCGTTTTCGTTGCCAGCGCCGCCAGCACCGCGAGGGTGTCCTTGCCGTCGAACGGCAGTCGCCCGGTGCAGAGGCGGTAGAGCACGGCCCCCAGGCTGAACAGGTCGCAACGGCCATCGACTTCCTCGGCGTTGGCCTGCTCGGGAGCCATGTACGAGGGCGTGCCGATGACGGCTCCTGCCTGTGTGAAGTGGGCATCCGGTCCGGCGCCGCGGGCCAGGCCGAAATCGACGATCTTGACTTTGTCGCGCCCTTCCTCCAGCCAGATATTCGCCGGCTTGATGTCGCGATGGACCAAACCCTCGGCGTGGGCCGCCGCCAGTCCCTCGGCGATTTCCCGGCCGATGCGAAGCATCTCGGCAAGCGGCAGCCGGCCTCCGGTGCGTGTCAGGCGATCTTCGAGCGCTTCGCCCTCAAGCAGCTTCATCGCCAGGAAGGGAATACCGCGGTCCTCTCCGACCTGGTAGATGGTGACGACGTGCTCGTGATCGATGGCTGCGGCCAGCTGGGCCTCGCGCAAGAAACGCCGATGGAACTCCGCGTGGGCCGCCAGCGACGGTTTCATCACCTTGAGGGCCACCCGGCGCTTGAGGTGGACGTCCTCGGCCTCGAAAACAATGCCCATGGCGCCGGTCCCCAGCGTCTTGCGGATGAGATAGGCTCCAAGGCGGCCCATCTCCTCCGGCCCTTCCGGCGGCGCCAGGAAGGGATAATCCGCGGGAGGAGCCAGCTGGATGTCGGAGGAGCTGGTTTCCTCCGCGGGGCTGGAGAGGAGCCGCGTTGGACGCTGGGAAGCACCGACGGAGCTGCGCGGTGCGGAGCCAGAGGAGCTTCCAGACGTCGGAGCTTGAATGGCGCGGCTACACCGGGGGCACGGCTTGGTTTTGCCGGCCATGCTCTCCTTCATCTGGAGCGGCGCGCCGCAATGCGGACACATGAATGCAATCATAGCGCCTTTGTGATCGGTGCGAGGACTACGTTAGCTCGCGGCACTGCGATGGGCGGAGATGGGACGATCAACTAACAACTATCTTATCGTATGCAATGCGGAGAGGAATGGTACATTCCGACGTGATAAAGTCTTCGCGATTGTCGCGACCATGACTCAGGCTCGCTGTTCCCTCCTTCCGTAAAGCTCAATCTGTACAATCCACGTCCTTGTCCTTACCGAGCTTCTGGTTCGCTTTTTCCTCTTCTTCTTCGCCGGAGGTATCGAAGGTATCAACGGCGACATCGCGCAGCAGCATGAAGCTGGTGGCAATGCCGAGCATACTACAAATCGGGTTAGGCTCGGTTGAAGCGCCGAAGACGCGATCGGCAGTTTGGGCTTGCTCCGCCGTGGGCGCGGGCAGCGTGGCTTCGCCCGACGACACTTCCGGCGCCGGCGTTGAGGCTTCGGCGGCAACAACGTGTGGAACAATTAGAGAGGGATCGTCGATCATGGCATCATCTCCCACGGGTTCTTGATATTATTATAGCACCTGGAACCGGGTTGCGAATAGCGAAAACTTATCGCGCTTCCAGCCCGCCCATTGCTCTTCTTGGCTCCATTCCCTCTAATAGATCGAAGCCGCCATTATCAAGCCACGGGGACCGCATCCCATGCGACATGCTCTTTTGCTCGCCGCTGTGCTCGTGCCGCTGTTTCCCTCTTCGCCGCTTCTGGCGGCGGCAAAGGAGCTGATCGCCGCAACCATCGAGACGACGTTGGCTTCGGATGGCGAGCACATCCGCCAGCTCGCCTTTGACGGCGACGATAAGAGTTATTTCGCATCGGAAAAGGGAGCCACGGTCAAGGACCATTTCACGCTCTCGGTTAACAAACCAGTGGCACTCCGCTCCGTTCGCGTGACCACAGGCTTGCCCACAGGTGAGAATAAGCTCGACGTGGGAACGCTGGAGATATCGGTCGATGGCAAGAGGTTTGCGGAATTGGCGAAGTTCCACGACGGCGTGGCCGAGGCCAAGCCGGACGGACGTAAGGTTCAAGCTGTTCGCATTAAACCTTTAAAAGACCTTAAACATCCTCTAGTCATCCACGAAATCGTTCTCCGCTCGGATCCCTCGGTGGCCGTCTTCAAGTATCCCGTTGAGTATAGCGTAGATGTGAGTGACGCTCCGGAGATGAAAGAATGGGCCGAGAAAGCCGCGCGCATCTGCGAGCAGCAGTACACCATGATTAACGAGGAATTGAAAGCCGATGGTTACCAGCCCCCACGGCGCGTACGGATGAGGCTGAAGAAGATAGACGGCGTCGCCTACGCCAGCGGCAGCCGGATCACCGGCTCGGTGAAGTACTTCAAACGGCATCCCGACGATTTCGGCGCCATGGTCCACGAGACGGTTCATGTCGTGCAAAACTATCGCGCGCGTGGCAATCCCGGCTGGCTGGTCGAGGGCATCGCCGATTACATTCGTTTCTTCAAGTACGAGCCGGGGAAGCTGGGGCGCATCGATGCCCGGCGCGCCCGGTACGACGGCAGCTATCGCATGACGGCAGCGTTTTTGGCCTATTTGACCGAGAAATACGACAAGCAGATCGTGCGCAAGCTCAACAAGATGATGCGCGCGGGCGAGTACAAGAAAGAAGCCTTCCACAAGTGGACGGGCAAAGTATTGGAGCAGCTGGGCGACGAATGGCGCGCAACGCTCGGCGGTTAATGTCCGAGCCTGAAGCGTAAGAGCTAGCGGACAAAACTTCCTGAGCGGGGGGCGTAAGCCCCCTGAGACAAGCGAAACTCAGGGGGCTTACGCCCCCCGCTCAGAGTTTTGACCGCTGGCTCTTACTCTTCAGGCTCGGACGCTTCCCGTTTTGTCCGCCGTGGAGCAGGTAGGATCTCCTCGCGATCCATCGCCGGGGCATCCTGTCTCGGAGCCGGCTCGGGCCTCGGCTGTCTGATAGCGTCGCATCCTGGTGGGAAAGTATCCGGCGACGCCGACGATTCCTTCAGCCGCGTCAGCTGCTCGCCGACGACGCGCTCCAGCGAGGCGAGGGTCTGGCCCAGGGACGCTACCAGACCGGCCCTCTTGAGCCGGAAATCCTTCAGCTGAATCCAGTTATCGATGACGCGCACCGGGTTGACGCTGCCGACCTTGTAACGCTCGCTGGCGCGGCTCAAGGCACGCTCCGCCGCCGGGAGCAACGCGTTGTTGAACAGCTGGAGCTGCTCTTCCTGGGCACGGGCTTGCACCGTCAGCCGCCGGATCAGTCGTAACATCTCGTCGCGGGAGGCCTGGTAGAGACGCGCGCTTTCGGCGGTGCGGTTCTGCGCCTCGCGCACGCCGGCCCGCAATTTCCGCTCCCAGATCGGGAGGTTGATGCCGACGGCGAGTCCCAGGCTGTTCTCGCCGTTGGCGGTCTTGGACAGAGCGTGATCCGTCGTGAGGTCGTACCAGGTGAACCCGACCGTGACATCCGGAAAGTAATTCAGCCGGGCCAGCTCCACCAGCCGTTCGTCGCGGGATACGGCCTGCAATCTTCCTTGTAGCTCCGGCCGCGAAATCATGGCGGCCTGATACAAACGATCCAGTTGTTCGGGGACTGCGGGCAGGTCGGGGGCGTCCGCCACCTTTAGGTCGGCTTCCGGGGAGGTGGACAGCGCCTTGGCGAGATCCGCCTGCGCCTGCTTGAGCTGTTCAGTCAGCTCGATACGCTGGTTCTGAAGCTTGTCCAATTCCACCTGACTGCGCAACAAATCCAATCGCGTCGTCCTTTTTGCTCCTGCCCCAGCCTTGGCCGGTTCGATGAAGTCCGCTCGGAGCAGTCGATCACTATCGTCGATGATCCGCAAGGATCGCTGGTTTACGTAGATGTTGTAGTAGGCCAGCTTCACCGCTTCGACGACTTTCAGCTGGCTCTCCGCCAGCTGAGTCAAGGCGATTTTCGTAGTTAGATTAGCCGCCTCTCCTCGCAGACGCAGCTTGCCGCACCAGGGGAGCTGCTGCGTGAGGAGCATGATGTTCGTGACCCGGCCCGCAGCGGTCTGGATGGTCTGGTTGGAGCTGGGCCAGCCGACGTCGGTGAGCATGGGATCCGGCAAGGAAGTGACCTGTGGTACGACCGCGGCCTGCGCGGCCGCATGGCGTTCCGCGGCGAGGACCTCCGGATTGCGCTTCAGGGCGGCCTGCACGTAGAAACCGAGAGGATGCTCTCCCTCCAGCTGCGGCTCGACAGGCGGCACGCTTGCCGGTATCCGAGGAGGACAGGCAGCGGCAGCGGCACCGAGGGGGGATAGCGCCCCTGGGTAAGCTAAATCCTGTCCATGCAAGCTGGCGCAGCCGACCATAAGGCCAAGAAGGAGCATCAGCATCCCATGACGCAATGACATGACACTCCTCCTGCCTCGTTGGTCGTTGACCGACAGGCGGATGACTTTACCTTGACGCCGCGCCGAGGTAAAGTCCTTCTTTGTTGCCGGATATGCGGTTTCCGTACTTGAAAGGTCCGAGCCTGAAGCGAAAGCGAAGGTTCGCTCTCCCTCGCTTACGCTTTGCCTCTGTGCTTACGGCAATTGCGTATCGCCCATCAGATCGCGATCGCACTCGCGGGCGGCCTATGAAAATCGCCTGATCCTTGATCTTCCCTCGGCCGCTCCGTGTAGTTACACTGAACAGAAAGGAGCCCCCATGAACGCCGCCAACACCTCCGCGGACGCCGCTCAAGTCCAAGCGGACGAGGCAGCCGTCACCGAACAACTGCTCACCGGCAAGCCGCTCGACCCAGAAATTTACCGCCGCATCCGTGCCCGTGCCGAGCAGATCACCGCCCAGCTACGCCAGCGGTATGGCGACATGAACCTCGCCGTCGATCTCATCCGGGACATCCGGGACGAATAATGCGCTATGTCCTCGATTCCTCGGCGGCCATCCAGTGGGTACTTCCGGAGAAAGATTCCGCCAAGGCGATCCGCTTGCGGGACGATTACCATAACGCCATTCACGAGCTGCTCGCCCCGGATATTTTCCCCGCCGAAATGCTCAACGCCCTGACCAAGGCGGAACGGACCAAGCGGATCGGCGACGCGCGCATTCTCTTTCAATCCATCATAGCCGACACGCCTGTCCTGCATCCCTATCTTCCATTACGGGACCGAGCCGGAGAGGTTGCCTCCCGTTTCCGGGTGGCCCTCTATGACTGCCTTTATCTCGCTCTGGCGGAGCGCGAGGCCTGCGAGTTAGTGACCTCCGACACCCGCTTCCTCAACAACCTCCGACCGCACTTCCCTTTCCTCGTAGACTTGGCGTCACTACCCTGAAGTTGAACGCTGGTCTAAGAGCCAGCGGACAAACCCCTGAGCGGGGGGCGTAAGCCCCCTGAGTTTCGCTTGTCTCAGGGGGCTGACGCCCCCCGCTCAGGAAGTTTTGTCCGCTTGTCTCAGGGGGCTGACGCCCCCGCTCAGGAAGTTTTGTCCGCTGGCTCTTATTCTTACGGCAATTGCGTATCGCCCATCAGATAGCGATCGCACTCGCGGGCGGCGCCGCGGCCTTCGTTAATGGCCCAGACGATGAGGCTCTGCCCGCGCCGCATGTCCCCGGCCGCGAAGATGCCCGGCACACTGGTGGCGAACGAGCCATGCTCTGCCCTGGCGTTGGTACGCGCATCCTTCTCGACGCCGAGCTGATCGAGCAGCTGATTTTCCGGACCGAGGAAGCCCATCGCTAGCAGCACGAGCTGAGCGGGGAAGACGCGCTCCGTGCCGGGGACCTCGCGCGGAATGGGCCGGCCATTGTCCTTGACCCATTCAATGCGAACGGTGTGCAGCTCCTTGACGCGGCCATTCTCGTCGCCGACGAGCTGTTTCGTCTGAATCAGGTACTCGCGAGGATCCTTGCCGAAAATGGCCTCGGCCTCTTCCTGTCCGTAGTCGAGCTTGTAGACCTTGGGCCACTGCGGCCAGGGATTGTCCTCAGCGCGCGTCAAAGGCGGCATGGGCAGAATCTCGAATTGCACCAGGCTTTTGCAGCCGTGCCGCATCGAGGTGCCGACGCAATCGGTGCCGGTGTCGCCGCCGCCGATGACGATGACATCCTTGCCCTTGGCCGATATGTACGCGCCATCGGTGTGCTGGCTATCTAGCAGGCTCTTGGTATTGGCGTGCAGAAACTCCATCGCGAAATGGATGCCGGCAAGCTGCCGGCCTTCGATCGGCAAATCGCGCGGCTTTGTCGCCCCGCCGCACAGGACGATGGCATCGAACAGTTTGCGCAGCTTGTCGGCGGGGTAGTCCTTGCCGACCTCGCAATTGGTCACGAACGCGACGCCCTCGGCCTTCATCAAATCGACGCGGCGCTGGACGATGTTCTTGTCGAGCTTCATGTTGGGAATACCGTACATCAGCAGACCGCCAATGCGGTCGGCGCGCTCGAACACCGTGACCCAGTGTCCGGCCTTGTTGAGCTGCGCCGCCGCCGCAAGTCCCGCCGGTCCGGAGCCGACGACGGCGACTTTCTTGCCGGTCCGCACCGCCGGCGGCTCCGGGACGATCCAGCCTTCCTCGAAGCCCTTATCGACGATGGCGCATTCAATGGTCTTGATCGTGACCGGCGGCTCGTTGATGCCGAGCACGCACGATCCCTCGCACGGCGCCGGGCAAACACGGCCGGTGAACTCCGGGAAATTGTTGGTCTTGTGCAGGCGGTCGAGCGCCTCGCGCCACAATCCGCGATAAACGAGATCGTTCCACTCCGGAATGAGATTGTTGATGGGGCAGCCGGCGGCCATGCCCGCGAGGAGCGAGCCGGTGTGGCAGAACGGCACACCGCAATCCATGCAGCGAGCGCCCTGGTTGCGCAGCTTCTTCTCGTCGGCGTGCTCGTGGAACTCGGACCAGTCGTGAATGCGCTCCGCCGGATGGCGTGCCATCGGCAGCTCGCGCGGAAATTCCAGAAAACCCGTCGGCTTACCCATTCTCGCAACCTCGTCTTAATAAATTGCTTCGTTCAACCGCCGAACTCGTCGGCGTCGTCTTCGGGAAGTATTTCCTGGGCGACCAACTCCTGCCAGGCCGCCATGATTTCCGCCAAGGCGCCGGCGGCGCGGAGCCGTTCGGCTACTGGTCCATCCGCGCTCTTCAATTCAGGGAAAGTCAGCAACAATACAGCCAAATCCCGCCAATCCGAGCCAGCCTTGGGCTTGCCCTGTCGCCGTCTCCAGGAAAAGACTTTGCCGGCGATCAGTTCTGGCGGCGTGACCACCAGCACATCTCCCACGCGCTGGCAGGGAGGAAACTCGTCGATGGGCCGCACGTCCACCAGACGGCGATTCGCCGGCTTCTGCGCCTGGTAGATACGATAACCGATTCCTTCACGCACACTGCGAACGCGCACGGCAATATGAAATCGTTTATTGAGGAATGCGCGTAATTCCTCAGCCAGCTCCTCAGCGCGCAGTGAGGCGATGTCCACGTCCTGGGTCAACCGCGATTCATCGACGTAGGCATTGACGGCCTGAGCGCCGAAGAGCACCACATCGTCGCGGCCAGGAAGAAACTCAAAGAGAATGGCATCGTGAATGACAGCCAGCGGCAGCGGCTCGCGCATCATGGCCTCCCGAAACGTGAGTGGACCATCTCCGAACATCTTAAACCGCTCCTCTCAAAGAGATTCCGGATCGACGGCTGGTTCGCTGCAAATAGCCGCTGACTCCCCGAACCAGCTCCCGCCCACCAGCTCCTCACGCCAACACGAATAGTCCACCGCTGGATGACGAGAGAGCGATTCTATGTGCCGGGGTCCAAACCGAATGCTGTATCCATTCTTCACGGCTGGCAGCACACTCTCGATTTGCTTGGCCTTGAACAATAACAGGTGGATCAATTGATCATCGGCCAAACATAACACTTGAGCCAATAGTGGAATCATTGCAAATCGCTCGGCGAACACTCCGAGTTTGCGAAGGTGGTCCAATTCGATGACTGTTACTCGACTCTCACGCGAGCCGGGACGGAAGAGACGCGCTTTCACCGAAACCGCGTACCGCTGTCCACGACCTTCCGCGATGAGATCCGCGCCAATGTCATCGACGCGGGCAACCTCGAATCCCTTGCGGATCAAGGCGTAGGTGACAAGCCCCTGGCCGAAGTCACCGATCCGCTTTGCTGCTCGCGAGCTGCCTTCAATGATCCACCTCCACCTCCTCTACCGCACCTACGGTTACTTTCCGCCCACGCGCATCATATCGTGCGCGTTCTCCTCGAACGCCGCCGTCACCGGAAGTGGATCCGGCCATCGTCTTCATTCCTTGTCTGGATCGATCCCCGCCGCCCGCAATCTTTCGGCCAAGCGCCGCGCGCGTTGCTCCGCCCCCTCGGCCCGTTGTCGTTCTTGTTCGGCCCGTTGTCGTTCTTGTTCGGCCCGCTCGTCAGCCGTTGGCAACAGTTGCCCTTGTGCGTCCCACCAGCGCAGCCACGGCGCATCCTGATTGAGAAAGTGCCCCGGCCAAATGCCCAATTCCACGCCAAGTGGGGCAATAGGAAAATGGCCTCGTTCATTGGCTTGCACTAGCTCATAGCGGCCGCCGAGCAGAAGATACACTTCCACACGGCTAAGGTAGACCTCGTAGATCGCATAATACGGTACGCGTATACCTTGTTCGTAAACCCAAAACTTCCCCGTGCCAAACGATCGATCGCGTTCTTCCGAGCCATCGCCGGAGACAAACTCCACGACAATCAGAGGCGCGACGCCCTCCTCCCACAAGACATAGGAACGGCGATATTCCCCTGGCGGAGTGGGGGCGACGTTGGGAACATAAAACCAGTCCGGCGCTTTGCAGCCTTGCAGAGGCGGATCGGTCTGCCGCCAATAGATGCCGGAATCCTGACCGACGCAGAACGCTCCATCCGGATGGCGTTGTTGCAACAAGGGCCAGATGGTCTCGGTCAACAAGATGCTCTGCGGATGTTCCAGAAAGTTCTCCACGATCGAACCATCCGTTTCCGGCAATTCCTTGTGACACTGGGGCCAACGCCACTTCTGTGGGATTGAAAGAGCCGTCATGATCGCCCTCGTTTTACTTCCCGCCCACGCGCATCAAATCGTGGGCGTTCTCCTCAAAAGCCGCCATCACTGCCTCGTCTTCCGACAGTCCCGACGCCTTGAAACGCTTCTGCGTCTCGATGACGCGGCGATAATCGTTGGGATACACCTTGACGAAGCGCGGCACCATGTTCGTCCAATCGGCGAGCACTTGCCGCGAGCGCTCGCTGTGCGTGTACTCGGCGTGCTTGTGGATCATCTCGCGGACTTCCTCGATTTCGGCTTCGTCCTCCAAGCGGTACAGCTTCACCATCTCCAGATTGCAGTTGCGCGAGAAGGCGCCGGCTTCGTCGAGGACGTAGGCGATGCCGCCGGACATGCCGGCGGCGAAGTTGCGCCCCGTTGGGCCAAGGACGACGACGCGTCCGCCGGTCATGTACTCGCAGCCGTGATCGCCGACCGACAGCACCACGGCATCGACGCCGCTGTTGCGGACACAGAAGCGCTCGCCGGCCATGCCGCAAATGAAGGCCTCGCCGGCGGTCGCGCCGTAGAAAGCGACATTCCCGATGATAACATTCTCGGACGGATCAAACGTCGATCCCTTGGGCGGATAGACGATGATCTTGCCGCCGGACAGCCCCTTGCCGACGTAATCGTTGGCATCGCCTTCCAGGGTCAGCGTGATGCCGGGGGGCACGAAGGCGCCGAAGCTCTGGCCGGCCGAACCCTGGAAATGCAGGCGAATAGTATCTTCCGGTAGACCGACAGCGCCGAAGCGGCGCGTCACCTCGCTGCCGAGGATGGTGCCCGCGACGCGATTGACATTGCGGATCGGCAAAGTGGCCGACACCGGCTTGCGTTCCTCCAGCGCCGGCTTGCACAGGGGCAGCAGGGTGGTATTGTCCAGGGCGACTTCCAGGCCGTGGTCCTGCGGGATCACGCAGTAGCGATCGACGGACGCCGGCATCGGCGGCTGATAGAAGATCGGCGATAGATCCAGGCCGCGCGTCTTGTAGTGATCGACGGCCTGCGACACGCCGATGCGATCCGTGCGGCCGATCATCTCGTTGACGGTGCGGAAACCGAGCAGGGCCATCCATTCGCGCACCTCCTGAGCGATGAAACGCATGAAGCTAACGACGTGCTCCGGCTTGCCGGCGAACTTGGCCCGCAGCCGCGGATCCTGCGTGGCCACACCAACGGGGCAAGTGTTGAGATGACACACGCGCATCATGATGCAGCCCAGCGACACCAGCGGAGCCGTGGCGAAGCCGAACTCTTCGGCGCCGAGCAGGGCACCGATGACGACATCGCGGCCGGTCTTGAGCTGGCCGTCAACCTCGACGACGATACGGCTGCGCAGGTCGTTGAGCAGCAGCGTCTGATGCGTCTCGGCCAGGCCCAGCTCCCACGGAGCGCCGGCGTGCTTGATGCTCGTTTGCGGCGAGGCGCCGGTACCGCCGTCGTGGCCGCTGATAAGCACCACGTCTGCATGCGCCTTGGAAACGCCGGCCGCGACGGTGCCGACGCCGACCTCGGCCACCAGCTTGACGCTGATGCGGGCATGATGGTTGCCGTTCTTCAAATCGTGGATCAGTTCCTTGAGATCCTCAATCGAATAGATGTCGTGGTGCGGCGGCGGCGAGATTAATCCCACGCCGGGCGTCGAGTGGCGGACCTTGGCGATCCACGGATACACCTTGCTGCCGGGCAGCTGGCCGCCCTCACCGGGCTTCGCTCCCTGCGCCATCTTGATCTGCAATTCCCGAGCGTTGACGAGATACTCGCTGGTCACGCCGAAGCGGCCGGACGCCACCTGCTTGATGGCACTGTTGCGCGAGTCGCCGTTGGGATCGAGAACGTAACGAGCCGGATCCTCGCCGCCCTCGCCGGTATTGCTCTTGCCGCCGATGCGATTCATGGCGATGGCCAGCGTCTCGTGTGCTTCCTTGCTGATCGAGCCGTACGACATGGCCCCCGACTTGAAACGCTTCAGGATCGATTCAACCGACTCGACCTCCTCGATGGGAATGGGCTGCTCGGCGAGCTTCAGCTCGAACAGACCGCGCAGGGTACACAACCGCTTGGCCTGATTGTTGACCAGCTCGCTGTATTCCTTGAAGACCTTGTAATCGCCGGTCCGCACGGCGTATTGCAGCTTGTGGACCGTTTCCGGATTGAACAGGTGATATTCGCCGTCCTTGCGCCACTGATACTGGCCGCCCGCGTCGAGCGTGTGGCCGTTGAGCGGCCGCTCCGGAAACGCGCGATCGTGCCGCGCCTTGACCTCGGCGGCAATCACGTCGAGACCGACACCAGAGATGCGCGACGCCGTCCAGGAGAAATACTTGTCGATGACTTTCTTGTTCAGGCCGATCGCCTCGAAAATCTGCGCCCCACAGTAGCTCTGCGCCGTGGAAATGCCCATCTTGGACATGACCTTCATGACGCCCTTGCCGATCGACTTGACGTAATTCTTGACGGCCTTGTCGTGGTCGATGCCGTTGAGGTCGCCCTGGCGGAGCATGTCGTCGAGCGTCTCGAAGGCCAGGTAGGGGTTGATGGCGCCGGCGCCGTAGCCGATGAGCAGAGCGAAGTGATGCACCTCGCGCGGCTCACCGCTTTCGAGGACCAGGCCGACCTTGGTGCGTGTGCCCTCGCGGATCAGGTGATGGTGAACGCCGGCAACGGCGAGCAAGGCGGGGATAGGGGCCATACCCCGCGTGTGGCCGCGATCGCTCAGGATGATGAAATCGTGGCCGGAGGCGACCATCTGGCTGGCGTGACGGCACAGGGCCGTCATCGCCTTTTCCAATCCCTTTTCTCCCTCGTGTACGGGGAACAGAATCGGCAGCGTGACCGATTTGAAATTGCCTGGCCCCTTGCCGTCGAGCTGGCGCAGCTTGTCCAGCTCATCGTTCTTGAGGATCGGCGATTGCAGCTTGATCTGGCGAGCGGAGCGCGGCGTCGGCTGGAGCAGGTTGTACTCGGCGCCGACGGTCGTCTCCATCGACATAATCAGCTCTTCGCGGATGCCGTCTACGGGGGGGTTCGTCACCTGGGCGAAAAGCTGCTTGAAGTAGTTGTAAAGCAGCTGCGGCTTGTCCGAGAGCACGGCCAGCGCCGCGTCGTTGCCCATCGAGCCGACCGCCTCGTTGCCTTGCTGAGCCATCGGCGCCATCAGGATCTTCAAATCTTCCGTCGTGTAGCCGAACACGCGCTGGCGGAGACGAACGGTATCATGGTCCGGCTCGTGGACGCGCGGGCCGGGCGGCAGCTGCTCCAGCGACACCAGATTATCGCGTAGCCATTCGTCGTAGTGGTGCTCGGTGGCAATCTGTTTTTTCAATTCCTCGTCGGCAATGATGCGGCCTTGCTCCAGATCGACCAGGAACATGCGGCCCGGCTGCAAACGGCCCTTGCGCAACACCATCTCCGGCGGCACGTCGAGCACGCCGACCTCGGACGCCATGATGACGCGGTCGTCCTTGGTGACGTAGTAGCGCGAGGGCCGCAGGCCGTTGCGGTCCAGCACCGCGCCGATGCGCTTGCCGTCGGTGAAGGCGATCGAGGCGGGACCGTCCCACGGCTCCATCAGGCAGGCGTGATATTCGTAAAACGCCTTCTTTTCCGGACTCATCCACTCGTCGCCGCTCCACGGCTCCGGGATCATCATCATGACCGCGTGCGGCAAGGAACGCCCGCTAAGGACCAGCAGCTCCAGGGCGTTGTCGAACATCGCCGAGTCGCTGCCGCTCTGGTCGATGACCGGCAGGATTTTCTTGATGTCGTCGCCGAACAGCGGCGACGAGAACATGCGCTCTCGAGCCGTCATCCAGTTGACGTTGCCGCGCAGCGTGTTGATTTCGCCGTTGTGGGCGATGTAGCGATAGGGGTGCGAGCGCGCCCAGGTCGGGAAGGTGTTGGTGCTGAAGCGGGAATGCACCATCGCCAGCGCCGACTCCAGGGCCGGATCGTTCAGGTCGGGATAGAAGTGCGGCAGCTGGTCGGCGTTGAGCATGCCCTTGTAGATCAGGGTCTTGGACGACAGGCTCGGCACGTAGAACATGGCGCGATGGCCGGCCTGCATGGCCGCGACCTCGCGCTGCACGTCGGCCTCCCAGCGCGTGAAAAACTCTTCGCTGGAATCGGGGCCGAACGGTGACGGTTTGAGCAGGTTCTCGATACGTCGGCGAATAACGTACAGCTTGCGCTCGAAGGCGAGATCGTCGCTGTCAGAGCCCGAAGCGTGAGCGAGGGCAGTATCTCCCTCCTCGCTTCCGCTTCGGGCTCCGATGAAAATCTGGCGAATGACCGGCATGGCCTCGCGAGCCGTCTTGCCTAGCGGCTCCGGATTGACCGGCACCGTCCGCCAGCCGAGGATGGTTTGTCCTTCCTCGCGCACGACGCGCTCGAACGCCCGCTCGCAAATCTGACGGCCGCGCTCGTCGGTCGGCAGGAAAACCAGGCCGGCGCCATACTGGCCGGGAGCGGGCAGCGAAATGCCGAGCTTGCCGCACTCCTGGCGGAGGAACGCATGCGGCATCTGCACGAGAATGCCGGCGCCGTCGCCGGTGTTCTTTTCACAGCCGCAGGCGCCGCGATGCTCCAGATTGTTGAGGATCTGCAAAGCATCGCGAACGATGTCGTGCGATTGGCGGTTTTTGAGGTTGACGACGAACCCGACGCCGCAGGCATCGTGCTCGTAGCGCGGATCGTATAGACCTTGCTTGCTGGGAAGACCGTGTGGAGTCATGTCATTTCTTCTTTCTTGCGGTGTTCCGATCGTGCGCGGTCCCATTGTGTTGGTGTCGGTTTGCCGAGCTGCCGTTCTCCAGCAAGAGATCGATGAAGCGCTGGGCAGCCGGACTCGGCCCGTTTTTTCGACGATAAATGATGGCCAGCGGGCGAACGAAGCGGCAGCCGGCCAGCGGTCGAGCGACCAGCAGGCCCGCCTGGACTTCCTGTCGCAGCGTCGGCTCCGGGAGGAGAGCCACGCCGCCGGCGATTTCAATGCCTTTCTTGATGTTCTCGATGTTATCGAACTCCAGCTCGATCTCGACCGTCACGTCGTGCTGACGCAAAAAACGATCGACCTGCCGGCGAATGCCCAGCTCCTTATCGAAGGCAATGTACTTCTCGCCGGCCAGCTGGAGGGGGCGAACGCTCATCTGCTGCGCCAGTCGATGCGACGGCTGGCAAGCGAGCACCATCTCCTCTTCTCGCCACGGCAACATTATCAAGCTCCGCGTCTTGCGCGGGAACGACACCAATCCCAGATCCACACTGCCGTCGTGTACCTTCTCGACCACGCGGTTGGAGTGCAGGTACTCGACGTGAACGCGGGCGAACGGCTGCTCGGCGGTGAAGCGTTCGACGTACTGGCCCATGTCGCCAAGGCCGATCGAGTAAATCGCCGCCACCTGGAGCGTGGTCGTCAGCTGTGTTCGTCCTTGCTTGATGGAGGCTTCCAGCTCCAGATAGCTTTCCACCAGCTCCTTGCAGCCCTGATAGTACGCCTGTCCTAGCGGCGTAAGCTGCAAAGGACGCGTCGAGCGATTGATGAGCTGCACCCCCAGCCGTTTTTCCAGCTGATGCACGATCTGACTGACTGCCGACTGGGTCAGCGGCGGCTGCTGCATTGCGGCCGCCTGCGAGAAGCTGCGACAGCGCGCGATGTCGCAAAAGACCTGGAGCGCCTCAAATTGCATGGGGAGATCCTACCATCTTATTCTCTAATATCAAGAGACATTATTATTAATTCGACTAATAGTAGGAAATAGGGGGCCGAATGTCAAGAGCCGGAGGTCAGCGCAACCGGAGGGGGTTTCCGCGAGGCTTTTTTTCAACGCGAACGCTAGCGGAACCATTTTGCTTTCGCCACGGACTAAGAGAATGATAAAATGTCGCTGACTGATCGGTGTGCCGGTTGCAACCGTCGATCAGCGTGAACCCTTTGTTCGGGAGGAGCGATCATGCGCCGTCTAGTTCTGACTGTCGGTCTGGTAGCCGTCTGTTTGGCGGGCTTCGTCTCGCAGCTCTCCGCCCAGGAGAAGGACACGCCGCGCGCCGCCGCCACGCGGAAGCTGTTGAAAACCAAAATTTCCGTCGAGTACAAGGACACGATCCTCAAGGATGTCATGGACGACATCAAGGACCAGATCCAGGAAAAGACCAAGAAGAAGATATTTGTCATTTACGACAACAAGGGCGGCGTCTCGCTCAATACGAAATTCACCTACAAGGCCGACGACAAGCCGCTGGAAACAATCCTCGATGAAATGTTCAAGAAGAACGACCTGGGCTACGTTGTGGTCCAGAAGGGGGCTTACCCCGGCGCCCTGGAAATCGTCAAGGGCAAGGCCCGCGGCTATCTGGAGAAGAAGGAGTAGGGCGAGCCGCTTGCGGCTTAGCGCGGCGCGCTAAGCCGCAAGCGGCCGCAGTCGCCATGCCATCCCGTCTGTTTCTCGATCCCGAACGCGCCGACGCCGAGGGTCTCGTGGGTGTCGGCGGCGATCTGAGTCCGAAACGGCTGCTCGAAGCCTATCGGCGCGGCATCTTCCCGTGGTTCGACGACGACACGCCGATCCTGTGGTGGTCGCCGGATCCGCGGGCCATCTTCGAGCTGGACGGCCTGCACGTCTCCCGGCGACTTGCACGCACGGTGCGCTCGGGACGGTTCGCGGCGACGGTCGATCACGCCTTTATCGACGTGATGCACGGCTGCGTGCATCGCCCTGGCCAGGGCGTGTGGATCACCCCGGATATGATCGCCGCCTACACGCGGCTGCACGAGCTGGGCCACGCGCACAGCGTCGAGGTCTGGCACGAGGGCCAGCTAGCGGGCGGCGTGTACGGCGTAACGATCGGCGCTTTGTTCGCCGGCGAATCGATGTTCACGCGTATCCGAGACGCCTCCAAGGTCGCCCTCGTGGCTCTGATGGAGCGGCTTCGGCAGCGCGGCTTCCAGCTGTTCGACGTGCAATTCCTCAACGAGCACACGACCCGCCTCGGCGCTGTCGAGATCCCGCGACGCGAGTATCTGGCCCGGCTGCGCAAGGCCGTCGCCTGCGACGTCAGCTTCGTTTAGCCGCGACCCGAAGGGGAGCGCGTGCGACGCGCTCCCCTTCGGGTCGCGGCTAAACGAATCGCGGACGCGATCACTTCGCCCTCTTGTTCCAGTAAATCCGTGCGTTGTGCGACTGCCGGCCGACGGCCACGATGTCGATGCGGCCATCGCCGTCCAGGTCGGCGGCGGCCAGGTCCTCCACACGCACGCCGCCCTCATCGAGCAGATGGC
>Ga0335075_10004661_pt1 | contig 21378 bp, 19 predicted proteins | sample Lox_Sample_24_FD_206723 | JGI IMG/M metagenome (GOLD analysis project Ga0335075, IMG submission 206723) | Soil microbial communities from Loxahatchee National Wildlife Refuge, Florida, United States - Lox_Sample_2.4 | ecosystem: Environmental > Terrestrial > Soil > Wetlands | place: USA...
GCATAAGCCGATCTATGAAGCGGCGCTCGCGGCCGCGTCCGAGCTTCTGAAGCGGCCAATCACGCCGCGCGACGCGCTGGCAATCGGCGACGGCGTGCTGACGGACGTGAAGGGTGCCGACCAGAACGGTATCGACATCCTCTATGTGTCGGGCGGCATCCACGCGAAAGAATACGGCGAGACGCTGAATCCGGATGCGGCCATGCTGCTCGCCTTCCTTGAACGGCACGGCCACCGGCCGATCGCCGCCATTCCGAAGCTGAGATGAGCCGCGGCCCGTTTCGCCGCATCGATGGGTCCGCCGCCCTGCCGCGCGATCTGCGCGGTGGCGTGGTAGCCATCGGCAATTTCGACGGCGTCCACCGTGGTCACCAGGCTGTGCTGGAGCGTGCGCTCGGCGAGGCAGAGCGGCGCAAAGCGCCGACGCTGGTTCTGACCTTCGAGCCGCATCCGCGTACCGTGTTTCGGCCGGACGTTCCGCTCTACATCCTGACGCCGCCGCCAATGAAGGCGCAACTGCTCGAGAAACTCGGCTTCGACGCAGTGGTCGAGCAGCGTTTTGATCGCGATTTCGCCTCGCAGGAGGCGGAGATTTTCATCACGGCGATCCTTGACCGCGATCTCGGCATCAAACACGCAGTGACCGGTTTCGATTTCCACTTCGGCAAGAACAGGGGCGGCGGTCCGGCATATCTGATGGCGTCGGGCGAACGGCACGGCTTTGGCGTGACACTGGTCGACGCGTTTCGGGACGAGGGGACGGACATCGTGTCCTCGAGCCGCATCCGCGGACTGCTCGCGGCGGGAGATGTGTCCGAAGCGAATGGCCTGCTCGGTTATCGCTACACGGTCGAGGCCGAGGTGACTGGCGGCAAGAAGCTTGGCCGCACGATCGGCTATCCGACCGCGAACATGGCGTTGCTCGCGTCCAATGAGCTGAAGCACGGCGTTTACGCGGTCCGGCTGCGACGTGCGGATGGTTCGCTGTATGACGGTGTCGCCAGTTTCGGTCGCCGTCCCACCGTGGAAAGCGATGGCGCGCCGCTGCTCGAGACCTTCATCTTCGACTTTTCTGGCGATCTCTATGGCGAGCGTTGCGCAGTCTCGTTCTTCGGCTATCTGCGTGGCGAGGAAAAATTCGACGGCATGGACGCCATGATGGCGCAGATCAGGCGCGATGAAGAAGAGGCGAGGGCGCTGCTCGCCAGCGTCAGGCCACTCTCGCCGCTCGACCTCGCTGTGGCGTTCTGATCCCCGCATTTAATTCAAATTTTACGCAAACCGCAGAGAACTGGACTTCACTTTCCGCGCTTGTATTGTATCCGCGGGGGTTGGAGTGGACATGAATCGCAGCGCCATTGCGGCCCTTTCCCTTCTCGCAGCGGTCTCTGCAGCACCTTCGGCCCATGCCGAGGGCGGCTGGTGGTCGGGTCAATGGTACCTCAAGGTTGGTGTTGCCGGTTTCCGCGCGCCGAAGTTCGAGGGTTCGCGCAACTACATGTTCTCCGCCATACCGTTGGTTTCTCTCGGCAAGGCCGGGCCAGAAGCACGTTTCAGCTCGCGCAACGACAACATCTCGTTCGCATTCGTCGATACGGGCCGCTTCCGGGCGGGCGCGGTCGGCAAGCTCATATTCGGGCGCGACAGCGACGACGAGCCGGAAACGGCCGGCCTGTCTGATGTCCGTTTCGGCGGCGAGGCAGGCGTCTTCGCCGAAGTCTACCCGACCGACTGGCTGCGCCTGCGCGGCGAGGTCCGGCACGGGATTCGCTCGCACAGCGGCGTGGTCGCGGACCTTGCGGCGGATGCCTTCGTCGATCTGACCGAGACAGTTCGACTTTCGGCAGGTCCGCGCGCGAGCTGGGGATCGTCCGACTATTTCGACGCTTACTATGGCGTGACCGCCGATGAGGCTGCGGCGTCGGGGCTTTCGGCCTATGCGCCAAGCTCCGGCCTCGCGTCGGTCGGCGCCGGTGGTGCGGTGACCTGGCAGGCGACCGAAAAGCTGACGGCCAGCGTCTTTGGCGAATATTCGCGGCTGATGGGACCCGCGGCCGACTCGAGCCTCGTCAGGGAACGTGGCTCGCGCAACCAGCTTCTCATCGGCGTCTCGTCGACCTACCGGTTCGACTTCGACCTCTAAGCTAAGTGCTTACAGTACCCTCAGACCGAGGTGCTCGACGAACGGCGTAAAGTCGCGATCGCTGTGGAGGAGCACGTGGCCGTGCTCGATGCAGTAGGTCGCGATGATAAGGTCCGCGACCGTTCGAACCGTTATTCCTATCGCGCGGAGCCGCCTATAGCTGGTGGCAGCAATAGCGGATAAATGCGGATCAAGCATGCTGACGACGTCGAATTCGGCGAACTCTCGTTGAAATCGCTTTGCCTGCAGATCGTCACGGGCTCCACGCAACACTTCCAATAAGATGATGTCACCTATCAAAATATTGAGAGGATCCAGCGTACGGAATTGCTGGACTGCTGTGGACTGAGTATCCCGAAAGTGTGCGATCCATACCGAACTATCGACGACGATCATTTCTCATGAAAACCCCAGTCCACGTCCGCAGACCACTCATTGCGCATTTGATCGAGGTCGCCATCCCATCCCATCCCGCGCATGTTCTCGATGGCCTGTCGCTGGCGTTCCGCCTTGACGACACGGCGTAATGCTTCCTCCACGGTGGCTTTCTTTGTGGTCTTGCCCGTAGCTTTCATAGCTGCCGCTACGAGCTTTTCGTCAATGTCGATGTTGGTGCGCACAGTGCGACCTCCAATGTGTATCGTTTGTTCGAAATATACACATTGTAGTGACCATTCGCAACGCAACCCCTTTATCCGTCTGACTTCCTCAGCTATAGCCATCCGCATGCACCCCGCCACGCGCAGCCTCGCGATCGCGATACGAATTACCGGCCCGGCTTTCCGGGCGGCTTAAGGCCGCCGGAAGGTCCGGGACGTTCCGCACGCGCTTTGCGCGATCCCCATTTCCGAGTATCAGCAAGCCCGGCTCGCGAGCCCATGGGCGCTATTGGCAAGAACGATGACCGACACAGCCGAGAAGATCGACTATTCGAAGACGCTTTACCTGCCCGAGACCGCATTTCCGATGCGCGCCGGCCTGCCCGAGAAGGAGCCGGGCATCGTCAAGCGCTGGCAGGACATGGACCTCTACAAGGCGCTGCGCGAGGACGCCAAGGGCCGCACGAAATACGTGCTGCATGACGGCCCGCCCTATGCCAACGGCAACATCCATATCGGGCACGCGCTGAACAAGGTGCTGAAGGACATCATCACACGTTCGTTCCAGATGCGCGGATACGACTCCAACTATGTGCCGGGGTGGGACTGCCACGGCCTGCCGATCGAATGGAAGATCGAGGAGGAGAATTATCGTGCCAAGGGCAAGGCCAAGCCTGACCTGAAGCAGCCTTCGGCGATGATCGAGTTCCGCCAGGAATGCCGCGCCTATGCCGAGCACTGGATCAAGGTGCAGACGGAGGAGTTCCAGCGGCTGGGCGTCGTCGGCGACTTCAAGAACCCCTACACGACCATGGCGTTCCACGCCGAGGCGCGCATCGCCGGCGAATTGCTGAAGTTCGCCATGAGCGGCCAGCTCTATCGCGGCTCGAAACCGGTGATGTGGAGCGTGGTCGAACGCACCGCGCTGGCGGAAGCCGAGGTCGAGTATCAGGACTATGAGTCGGATACGGTGTGGGTGAAGTTTCCAGTTCGCGCGGTTGTTCGAAGCGGCGCGAAGATGAGTGATTTGCTCGATTCGGCTGTCGTCATCTGGACAACGACGCCATGGACGATTCCGGGAAACCGAGCAATCTCGTATTCGTCACGCGTGCAATACGGGCTGTACGAAGTGACAGAAGCAGAGAATGACTTCGGACCGAAGCCGGGCGAGAAGCTGATCTTTGCTGATAAGCTCGCGGAAGAATCTTTTGCCAAAGCGAAGCTGAAGTTTAAGCGGCTCCGTGACCTCCAAAGCGATGAATTGGAAGGGATCATCTGCCGTCACCCACTCGATGGTTTTGGTGGCGGTTATGGTTTTTCTGTCCCGCTCTTTGACGGTGACCACGTGACTGATGATGCCGGCACCGGCTTCGTCCACACAGCACCAGGTCATGGCCGTGAAGACTTCGATATCTGGATGTCTCAGGCGAGATACAAGGGTGTGGACCCGACCATCCCCTTCACCGTCGATGACGCCGGCTTTTTCACCAAGGACGCACCGGGCTTTGGCCCGGATCGCGAAGGCGGCGCCGCGCGCGTTATCGACGACAACGGCAAGAAGGGCGACGCCAACAAGGCCGTCATCGACGCGCTGATCGCGGAAAACATGCTGTTCGCGCGCGGCCGGCTGAAGCACAGCTACCCGCATTCATGGCGGTCGAAGAAGCCGGTGATCTTCCGCAACACGCCGCAATGGTTCGTCTATATGGACAAGGAGCTCGGCGACGGCACGACGCTGCGCAGCCGTGCGCTCGCCGCGATCGATGCGACACGCTTCGTGCCGGCGGCCGGCCAGACGCGCCTGCGCTCGATGATCGAGGAGCGGCCGGACTGGGTGCTGTCGCGCCAGCGCGCCTGGGGCGTGCCGATCGCCGTCTTCGCCGACGAGGACGGCAATGTGCTGAAGGACGAGGCCGTTAATCAGCGCATCATGGACGCCTTCGAAAAGGAGGGCGCCGACGCCTGGTTCGCCGAAGGCGCCCGCGAGCGCTTCCTCGGCGCCAAGGCCAACGAGCCGTGGACCATGGTCACCGACATTCTCGACGTCTGGTTTGACTCAGGCTCCACCCACACCTTTACCTTGGAGGATCGTCCCGACCTGAAGTGGCCGGCCGACGTCTATCTCGAAGGTTCGGACCAGCATCGCGGCTGGTTCCACTCATCGTTGCTGGAAAGCTGCGGCACGCGCGGCCGTGCGCCGTACGATGCGGTCGTCACTCATGGTTTCACCATGGATGAGGAAGGCCGCAAGATGTCGAAGTCGCTCGGCAATACGGTCGTGCCGCAGGACGTCATCAAGCAGTCCGGCGCGGACATCCTGCGGCTGTGGGTCGCGACCACCGACTATTGGGAAGACCAGCGGCTCGGCAAGAACGTGCTGCAGACCAACATCGACGCCTACCGCAAGCTCAGGAACACGATGCGCTGGATGCTGGGCACGCTGGCGCACGACACCGGCGAGACGGTGGCGCTGAAGGACATGCCGGAACTGGAGCGGCTGATGCTGCACCGGCTGTCCGAGCTGGAGGAGGTTGTGCGCGCCGGCTACGACGCGTTCGACTTCAAGCGCATCGCCAAAGCGCTGCTCGACTTCATGGTGGTCGACCTGTCGGCCTTCTACTTCGACATCCGCAAGGATTCGCTCTATTGCGACGCGCCGTCGAGCCTGAAGCGCAAGGCGGCGGTCGAGGTCGTGCGGCACCTGTTCGACAATCTGACCGTGTGGCTGGCGCCGCTGTTGCCCTTCACGACGGAAGAAGCGTGGCTCGACCGCTATCCGCAATCGCGCTCGGTGCACTTCGAGCAGTTCCGCGAGCTGCCGAAGGTGTGGCGCAACGAGGCGTTGGCGGAGAAGTGGCGCAAAGTGCGCCAGGTGCGCCGCGCCGTCACTGGCGCGCTGGAGATCGAGCGGGCAAAGAAGACGATAGGCTCCTCGCTCGAGGCAGCACCTGTCGTTCACGTCACGGATGCCGAACTCAGGCAGGCGCTCGATGGCGTCGATCTTGCGGAGATCAGCATCACCAGCGGCATCTCGGTCGTTTCGACGCCGGCGCCGGTGGGCGCGTTCGTGCTGGATGACGTGGCAGGTGTCGCCACCCTCTTCGCGCCGGCCGACGGCACGAAATGCGCGCGTTCCTGGCGCTATACGGACGATGTCGGCTCCGATCCGGAGTTCCCGGATGTCTCGGCGCGCGATGCGGCGGCGTTACATGAATTGAGGGCGCTCGGCCGCCTGTAGGCGTACGTCGGCCAGTCGAGGCAAAAATGCAACAAATTCCGGCATTTGGCCGGTGCGCGTTGCCCGAAGGTGCCGTTTCGGATAGGATGACCGGACATCGACCCGCCACTTTGTCGCCGGAATCGGCGACGAAGGAGGTGGCCATGTTCATACACGCGGGCTTCCGTTCGCGAGCGAGAGGCGGATTTGGTGGGACTGATTTCGAGTAAACGCATCGCGCGGCTGACGATCGGCGTGCCGCTCATTGCCTCGGCCGTCGCGTTGTCAGGCTGCATGGGCTCGCCGACCTACGGCACCGGCAAGACGGCCAACCGGCAGCTGGTCGAAGACGTCACCGGCGTGCTGAGCTTCGGCACGCAGAAGCGCCGCGACCCGATCAACTATTCGCCGCGGTCCGAGCTGGTGAAGCCGGCGGAGGGCGACCAGGTCGCGCTTGTGGCGCCGCAGGACAATCTCACGACCGCCGGAAATGGCGCCTGGCCGGAATCGCCGGAGGCGCGCCTTGCCCGTATCAAGGCTGACGCGACCGCCAATGAAGGCAATCCGAACTACCGCTCGCCCGTCATCAAGGACATCGATCCCGACGATGATCTGAACGACGGCAGCGCCGTGCTGGACCCGGAGCGCGCAGGTGCGGCGACGCCGTCGCCGGTGCAGCGCGAGAAGTTCCGGGCCGCGGTCAAGGCCAACAACCAGGGCGACCCGAACACTCGCAAGTTCCTCAGCGAGCCGCCGACCACATACCGCGCGGCCGAGGCGTCCGCGGCTACGGGTGAAATGGGCGAGCCGGAGTGGAAAAAGGAACGCGAAGCCCGGAAGAAGGCCCGCAAGAAGGGCACGGGTGGGCTGAGGAGCCTCTGGCCGTTCTAACAGTCTAGCGTTTTCCCCGGAAAAATTCGCGCAGCAGGGTCGCCGCGCGCACATCGTCCATGCCCGGATAAATTTCGGGCGCATGATGGCAGGTCGGCGATGAGAAGAAACGCACGCCGCTGACCACCGCGCCGCCCTTTTTGTCGGTTGCTCCGAAATAGAGCCGCCTTATGCGCGCGAAAGAAATCGCCGCGGCGCACATGGCGCAGGGCTCCAGCGTCACATAGAGGTCCGCGCCGGAGAGGCGTTCCGAGGTGAGTTTCGACGCTGCTTCGCGGATGACGAGCATTTCGGCATGCGCGGTGGGGTCGGAGAGTTCGCGGGTGCGGTTTCCCGCTTTGGCGACAGCCTCGCCGGAGAGTGCGACGACGGCGCCGATCGGCACCTCGCCGCGCTGGCGCGCGGCTTCGGCTTCGGCGAGCGCAAGCTCCATGAAATCCGGCCGTTTGGACATTCATTCCCCTCGCAAGGGCAACCCCTTCCTGTTATCTACGCGCGCTGAAAGGCAAAGGCCACATGGACGACGATCGACGCAAGCCTCCGCGCAGGGACGGCAAGAAACCCTTCACGGGAAAGCCGGGCGGCGGAAAGCCCTTTGGCGGCAAACCGCGCGGCGAGGGGAAGCCCACGTGGAAGCGTGATGGTGACCGGCCGTTCGCAAAAGGCCCGCGCTCCGGGGGTAAACCGTTCGCAAAACGGGATGGCGACAGGGCAGCAGGCGCGGAGCGACCGCGGCGCGAGTTTCGGCGTGATGACAGACCGGCAGATGGCGACAGACCTCATCGAAAGCCGTTCGTGAAGCGCGACGGCGACAGGCCGTTCTCGAAAGGGCCGAGACCTGACGGCAAGCCGTTCGGGAAGCGTGACGGCGACGCTGCGGATGGTGCCAAGCGAGAGTTCCGCCGCGACGACCGTCCGCGTCAGGATGGCGACCGACCATTCTCGAAAGGTCCTCGGCCAGGCGGCAAGCCGTTTGCAAAACGCGATGGCGACCGTCCATTCGTAAAACGCGATGGCGATCGTCCGTTTTCCAAAGGACCAAGGCCCGAGGGCAAACCCTTTGTAAAGCGCGAGTTCAGGCGTGACGAACCGCGCAGCGAGGCAGGCGATCCGCGGCCGAAGCGGGAATTCAGCTCGGACAGACCGGCCAGTGATCGCCCGGAACGGCCATTTACCAAGCGCGCTCGACCCGGCCGGAACGAACGCGCCACTCTGCGCGGCGAGCCGATTTCGCGTGAGCGGAAGCCTTTTGAGAGCGTGCCGGCGGGCGAGGGCGAGGGCGAACGCATCGCCAAGCGGCTGGCGCGCGCCGGGATCGCCTCGCGGCGTGATGCGGAAGCGCTGATCACCGACGGGCGGATCAGGGTGAATGGCGAGGTGCTGACCTCGCCGGCGCGCAACGTGTTTGCCGGCGACCGCATTGAGCTCGACGGTCAGGAGATTCCTGCGATCGAGCGCACGCGGCTCTTCCTGTTCCACAAGCCGGCGGGTCTGGTGACGACCAATCGCGATCCCGAAGGCCGCAAGACGATCTTCGACGTGCTGCCGAACGACCTGCCCCGTGTCGTCACGGTCGGCCGGCTGGACATCAACACGGAAGGTTTGCTGCTTCTCACCAATGATGGCGGGCTGTCGCGGACCCTGGAGCTGCCGGCGACAGGCTGGCTTCGCCGCTACCGCGTGCGCGTGCATGGCGAAGTGGATGAGAAGGCGCTGCAGTCGCTGCGCGACGGCGTCGCCGTGGACGGCATCTTCTACGGCTCGATCGAAGCCACGCTGGAGCGCACGCAAGGCACCAATGCCTGGCTGACCCTTGGCCTGCGCGAAGGCAAGAACCGCGAAGTGAAAAATGTGCTTGGGTCACTCGGTCTCGAGGTAACCCGGCTGATCCGTATTTCCTACGGTCCATTCCAGCTTGGCGAACTGGCGGAGGGCGCGGTGCTGGAGATGAAGGGCCGCATGCTGCGCGATCAGCTCGGCGAGCGGCTGATCGAGGAATCGGGCGCCAACTTCGAGGCGCCCGTCACAAAACCGTTCTCCAACAAGCCGGTGCGGGGTGGCAGGGACGATCGGCGCGACGACCGTAACCGCGACGACCGCGAGGATCGGCCAAAACCGCGCCGCGAACTCGAGGTTTCGGACGGCGGGCTGGTGAAGAACGACTGGCGTAACCGCGACCAGATCCGCGAGCAGGCGTTGCAGCGGCTGCAGACCAGACCCGATCGCAAGCCAAAGGAGAGCGGTTACGGCGGGCCTGACGGGTACTCCCGCGGAAAATCTTCGTCTTCACCTGCGCGCTCCAGCGGGCCGCGCGGCGACAAGCCGGGGTTTGCGCCCAAAGCCGGCAAGCCGGCTTTTGGGAAGCCTGCCTTCGGGGCTGCCGGCGGCAAGCGGGAAGCGCGGGAAAAGGCGGAGAACCGCAGCGATCCGTCGAAGCCGCGCACGCATTATGTCTGGACCGCGCCGGGTGCCCGGCCGACCGGGCGCCGGGCGAGCGGCGATGCGCACAAGCCTGACGGTGACCGCCCACGCGGCAAAGGACCACGCAAGCCGGGCGGCAATCGCTGATGCGGATTGTCGGCGGCGAGTTCCGTGGCCGGCCGCTGGCCACGCCGCGTTCGAACGAGATCCGTCCGACCACTGACCGCACGCGCGAGGCGGTGTTCAATGTGCTGGCGCACCGTTTCGCAGGCCGGCTCGAAGGCGCGCGCGTGCTCGACCTTTTTGCGGGGACCGGCGCGCTTGGGATCGAGGCGATCTCGCGTGGCGCGGCAAGCTGCCTCTTCATCGAGGAGACGGCCGAAGGGCGCGGGCTGATCCGCACCAATGTCGAGGCGCTCGGCCTGCAGGGCCGGACCAAGATATTCCGGCGCGACGCAACGAATATCGGCGACGCTGGCACGATCCAACCCTTCGGCGTGGTTTTTGCCGATCCGCCCTATGGCAAAGGCTTTGGCGAAAAGGCGCTGCAGGCGGCGCGCTCTGGCGGCTGGCTGGAGCCGAAAGCGCTGTGCGTGGTCGAGGAGGCAGCCTCCGCGCCGTTTGCGCCAGGCACGGGCTTCGAAGTCGTCGATGAACGCGATTACGGCGAGACGGTGATCCGTTTCATCGAGCGCGCCTGATTGCCGCCCGGTTTCTCCCCCAGATGACAAACTATTCACTCTGCTTTGCCAGAGTGGCGGTCTATACGGCGCGCAATCGCGCTTTTTGGAGCAGTTGATGCAGTTTTTTGATCGGGCGAGGGCACAAACGGCGGGGCTCGCCATGTTGGCGGCACTAATTCTCGCCACGCCGGCATTTGCCGCCGAGCGCGGCGCTGAAAACGCCGTTTCCCACTTTACGCTCGCCAATGGCATGGAAGTCGTGGTGATCCCGGATCACCGCGCGCCGATCGTCACCCACATGGTGTGGTACAAGGTCGGCAGCGCTGACGAGCCGCCGGGCAAGTCTGGTATTGCGCACTTCTTCGAGCATTTGATGTTCAAGGGCACGAAGAACCACAAGGCCGGCGAGTTCGGTGCAAAGATCGCCGAGATCGGCGGCAGCGAGAACGCCTTCACCTCCTACGATTACACCGCCTACTTCCAGACGGTCGCGCCCGAAGCGCTCGAAACGATGATGGATTTCGAGTCGGACCGCATGCGCAACCTGATCCTGACCGACAACGTCATCGGGCCGGAGCGCGACGTGATCCTGGAGGAGCGCCGCTCGCGCATCGAGAACAGTCCGGATGCGCTGCTGGCGGAAGAAAAGGATGCGACGCTCTACCAGAACCATCCGTATCGCATCCCCGTCATCGGCTGGATGCACGAAATCGAGAAGTTGAACCGCACCGACGCGGTTGCCTTCTACGATCGTTATTATGCGCCCAACAATGCGGTGCTTATCGTTGCCGGCGATGTAACCGACGAAGCGGTCCGCGCGCTTGCCGAAAAGACCTACGGCAAAATACCGCGCGGCCCGGACCTGCCGCCGCGCGTGCGGCCGGAGGAGCCGGAGCAGAACACGCAGCGCACGGTGACGATGAAGGACGCGCGCATCACCGTGCCGAGCTTCGAGACGACGTGGCTGGCGCCTTCCTACACGACGGCGAAGGACGGCGAGGCGGAAGCGCTCGACATATTGTCGGAAATCCTCGGCGGCGGCGCGCGCAGCCGCATCTATCAGGAGCTGGTGGTGAAGACGGGGATCGCCTCGTCGGCCGGCGCCTACTATTCGGGCACGATGCTCGATGAGACAAGCTTCTCCGTCTATGGCGCGCCGCGCGGTGCGGCGACGCTCGACGATGTCGAGAAGGCCGTGCGCGGCGAGATCGGGAAGATCGTCAAGGACGGCGTGACTGACAGCGAAGTCGAGAAGGCCAAGACGCGCTTCCTGCGCAGCATGATCTTCGCGCGCGACAGCCAGTCGGCTATGGCGAACATCTATGGCGCGACGCTTGCGACCGGCGGCAAGGTCGAGGACGTCGATGCGTGGCAGGAGAAGATCAAGGCCGTGACCGCCGATCAAGTGCGCGCGGTGGCAGCGAAATATCTCGACTACGACCGCTCGGTGACCGGCTACCTGCTGCCAGCCGACCAGACGCCGAATTGAGGCCAAAGATGAAGCACACCGCACTCCGCCTCAATGTCGCGCTGGCGACCCTTTTCCTCGCGATCGTGTTCCTGACGCTGCCGGCGATCATGCCGGCCCGTGCGGCCGTGAAGATCCAGGAAGTGACGTCCGACAGCGGCGTCACCGCCTGGCTGGTCGAGGACTATACGGTTCCGATCATCACCATACGCTTCGCGTTCGAAGGTGGCTCGACGCAGGACCCGGCCGGCAAGGAAGGGCTCGCCAATTTGATGACCGGGCTCTTCGACGAGGGCGCCGGCGACATGAACAGCGACGCCTTCCAGGTCAGGCTCGACGATGCCGGCGCCGAGATGCGATTCACCGCCGGCCGCGATGCGATCTACGGCGTCATGCGCATGCTCGAGGAGCAGCGCGACGAAGCCTTCGGCCTGTTGAAGCTCGCGGTCGAAAAGCCGCGTTTCGATCAAGCGCCGATCGACCGCATTCGCTCGCAAATCGTGGCCGGCATCGTCGCCGGCGCGCGCGATCCAGGCACGGCAGCGGGGATCGCCTGGAAGAAGGCGATCTACGGCGATCATCCCTACGCACGCCAGGAGGAGGGGACAGAGGCGACCCTCGGCTTGATCACGCCGGACGACATCCGCGCCTTTCACCGCAACAATTTCGCCCGCGAAAACCTCTATGTCGGCGTCGTCGGCGCGATCGATGCGGAGTCGCTGAAGAAGGAGCTCGATCGCGTGTTCGGCGGCCTGCCCGAAAAGGCAAATCTTGCTCCGGTCGGCAACATCGTGCCGAAGCTCGCGCAGGAACTCGGGGTCAAATACGACCTGCCGCAAACCAGCCTGACGCTGGCTTATCCCGGCATCGAGCGCGACGATCCGCTGTTCTTCTCCGCCTATCTGATGAACCACATCCTCGGCGGCGGAGCCTTCAGCTCCCGCCTCTTCAACGAGGTGCGCGAAATTCGCGGCCTTGCCTATTCGGTGGATTCCTCGCTGGTGAATTACAAGCACGCGTCGGCGCTGATCATCTCGACGGCGACGCGCTCAGATCGCGCGGCGGAAACGCTGAAGATCATCCGCGACGAGGTGAAGCGCATGGCCGAGGGCGGCGCCACCGAAGCGGAACTCGAGGCGGCGAAGAAGTATGTGATCGGCGCCTATGCGATCAACAACCTCGACAATTCGGGCGCGATCGCCAACACGCTGGTCGATCTCCAGCTCGAGGATCTCGGCATGGACTACATCGACCGGCGCGAGGACATCATCAATTCGGTGACGGTCGAGCAGGTGGCCGCGGCGGCAAAAAAGTTGCTGAATGCCGAGCCGGCGACCATGGTGGTCGGGCCGGCGCTGGCCGGCGGAGAGTGACATGGATGCGCTGAAAGCAGCGGGGAAGCCGGCCGGGCCGACTTTCGCCGTTGCCTTCGGCGGGGGCGGCGCACGCGGGCTGGCCCACATCCACGTCATCGAGGCGCTGGACGAGCTCGGCATCCGTCCGACCGCGATCGCTGGTTCCTCGATCGGTGCGATCATGGGCGCGGGCATGGCCTCCGGTATGACCGGCCGCGACATTCACCACTACGCGCTCTCCATCCTCTCGCGCCGCGCCGAGATCGCCAGCCGCATCTGGAAGGCGCGTCCGAACAGTATCGGCGAGATGGTCACGGGCGGTCTCAGGATCACGCAGTTCAACATCGAACGCATCCTCAAGGCGTTCCTGCCGGACGCCGTGCCAGACAATTTCGAGGAGCTGAAGATACCGCTGAAGGTCACCGGCACAGACTATTTCGGCCGCGACCTGACGGTGTTCGACAAAGGCGATCTGCTGTCGGCACTGGCCGCCTCCGCTGCAATTCCCGCGCTGTTCCGGCCGGTGATGCGCGACGACAAGCTGCACATCGACGGCGGGATCTTCAATCCGGTTCCGTTCGATCTTTTGACCGGCCTCGCCGACATCGTGATCGCCATCGACGTGGTCGGCGCGCCGGCCGACACTGGACGCAAGCAGACGACCATCGACCTGATGTTCGGCGCCAGCCAGTTGATGATGCAGTCGATCATCGCAATGAAGCTGCAGACGCAGCGGCCGGAGATTCTCCTGCGACCGCCGGTGTCACGCTTCCGCGTCCTTGATTTCATGAAGATCGAGGCCGTGCTGCACGAAACGCAGTCGATCAAGGATGAGCTGAAACGCGCGGTGGATGAAGCGGTCGCGGCGCGGCATCAACTGGCTTCAAATTAGCGCGATTTCGAGCGTTATGGCCCGCCGTCGCGTGCCGTACCTGCCTCGTATCAATGTGCGCAAGGATGCTCCCATTGAGCAGAAACCCTGGGCCGCACCCATTGCACATGCCAGCCCGGAACAATAGATGGTGCACGGCATTCCCCGCCAGATAGCGTGAATTGCAGCAAAGGTATGCGAATGAAGAACGGCGTCGATGCGGACAAACTCGTCGATCGCGTCGCGGCTCTTGTCGAAGCGGCGAAGAAGGCCGGCGCAGACGCGGCCGACGCGGTGGCGATCCGCGGCCGGTCGAGCAGTGTTTCGGTGCGGCTCGGCAAGGTCGAGGGCACCGCGGCGTCCGAGAGCGACGACATTTCTCTGCGCGTTTTCGTCGGGCAGCGGGTGGCGAGCGTCTCCGCGACCGCATCGTCCGAGCCGAAGGCGCTCGCCGAGCGCGCCGTTGCAATGGCGCGCGTGTCGCCGGAGGATCCGTATCAGGGTCTCGCCGATGACCGCCGGCTGGCGAAATCGATCAAGGATCTCGACCTCTTCGACGACACGGTCATCGCCGCCGACCGGCTGAAGGACGACGCACTTGCCGCGGAGGAAGCGGCCCTTGCCGTCAAGGGCGTGACCAATTCGAGCGGCAGCGGCGCCAGCGCCGGGTTCGGCGGGCTGGTGCTTGCCACCTCGCATGGCTTTGCCGGCCAGTATGTCGCCTCCCGCTTTTCGCGCTCCACGTCGGTCATCGCGGGCGAGGGGACCGGGATGGAGCGCGACTACGACTATTCCTCGCGCCTGCATTTTTCCGAACTCGACGATCCGGTGACCATCGGCCGCAAGGCCGGGGAGCGGGCGGTGAAGCGCCTCAATCCGCGCAAGGCGAAAACGGGACCGGTGACGGTTGTGTTCGATCCGCGCGTGGCGCGCGGCATCGCAGGGCATCTGAGCGGCGCGATCAACGGCGCATCGGTCGCGCGCAAGACGAGCTTCCTGCGCGACATGATGGGCAAGCAGGTCGCGTCCGCCGCAATCACGGTGACGGACGATCCGCTGCGCCGGCGCGGGCAGTCGTCGCGGCCGTTCGACGGCGAAGGCGTGGAAGGCATGCCGCTCGAAATAGTCAGCAAGGGCGTGCTGAACCACTGGTTCCTCTCGACTTCCGCTGCGAAAGAGCTCGGCCTCGAAACGAACGGCCGCGGCGCGCGCTCGGCGTCCGCCGTGTCGCCGACCTCGACCAATCTCGCCATCGAAGCAGGCGACCGTACGGCGGAAGAATTGATCCGCGCCGCCGGCACGGGTTTCTACGTGACCGAAGTGTTCGGCCAGGGCGTCAACATGGTGACGGGCGAGTATAGCCGCGGCGCCTCCGGCTTCTGGATCGAGAATGGCGAGTTGACCTATCCGGTGTCCGAAGTGACGATCGCGTCGAACCTGAAGGACATGTTCCTGAATATGATGCCGGCGAGCGACCTCGACCGCAATTTCGGCACGGCTGCGCCGACCCTCCTCATCGAGGGCATGACGCTGGCGGGCGCATGACGGAGTGCGTGTGACGGCTGCTTCCGAAACCATCGACCAGGCGAGCCTCGCGGACGACTTGGCCCTGCTGAAAGACGCGGCGGCGGAGGCGGGAAAGGTCGCGCTTCGCTATTTCGGCAAGAACCCCGGCGTCTGGATGAAGGACGGCTCGTCGCCGGTCAGCGAAGCCGACATCGCGATCGACCGCTATCTGATGCAGCGGCTGATGGCTGCGCGGCCGGATCATGGCTGGCTTTCCGAAGAGACAGCGGACAACCTGTCGCGGCTGCAGGCGCGCCGCACCTTCGTCATCGACCCGATCGACGGAACGCGCGCCTTCATCGACGGGCGTGAAACGTGGTGTGTGGCGATTGCGATCGTCGAGGCGGGCCGGCCGATCGTCGGCGTTCTCGATTGTCCCGCAAAGGGAGAGGTCTATGCCGCCACGGCAGGCGGAGGCGCATTCAAGAACGGTACCCGTCTGACGGTGCGTCAACCGCAAGGTCAAATCGTCGTCGCCGGCGCCAAGCCGCTGCTCGACGCCGCACCCGAAATCCTGCAGCGGCGGTGGAAGCGCGTCTCGTACATTCCGTCGCTCGCCTACCGCGTGGCCATGGTGGCGGACGGGTCGCTGCATGCGACCTTCGTCAAGCCGAGCTCGAAGGATTGGGACCTGGCCGCTGCCGACCTGATCCTCGAGGAGGCGGGCGGAAAAATTCTCGACGCTGGAGGCAACCGGCTCACCTACGCAGGCAGGGAGGTGACGCACGGTGCGCTGGTTGCAGGCAGCGGCGACCTGCTCGACCAGATGGCGGCGGTGATCCGCGACCTCAAGGCCGGACAGTGACGGTTTCAACCCGGCCCAAATTGGTCTAATCAAGCGACCGAATCTGATCGATGAGGCATCTATGGCCGCACAGTCCGGCAAAAAGCAGCTTTTGCATCTCGTCTTCGGCGGCGAACTGGCGAAGCTGACGGGCACCGATTTCCGCGATCTCGACGCGCTCGACATTGTCGGCATCTTTCCCGACTACAAGTCGGCCGAGACCGCGTGGAAGGCAAAGGCGCAAGCAACGGTGGACAATGCGCACATGCGCTACTTCATCGTTCACCTGCACCGGCTGCTTGATCCCGATGCGCCGACGGGCAAATCCTGATCGAGATGGCTGAGACCTCTTCTTCGCGGTCATCCACGAGCGGCACGGCGGTCACCAAGCGCCGGCCCGGACGTCGCAAGAAACTGTGGCGCGCGATCCGGCAGCCGATCGCCAATTCGCGTTTCTTCAAGGCAGCGCTTGTGTCGCTGCTCGCCTCGGGTCTGCGCTTCGTCAACTGGACGAACCGGCGCGTCGACACGCTCGACGCGGAAGCGGTTCGCGCCGAGCACGAACCGGCGATCCTGGCGCTGTGGCACGGCCAGCATATCATGGCGCCCTGCATCTTCCCGCGCGGCTACCGGCTGGTGGCGATGTTTTCGCGCAGCGCCGACGCTGAACTCAACGCGCAGGTCTTCGAAAAGCTCGGCTTCGAGGCGGTGCGTGGCTCGGGTGGACGCGCGACGTCGAACAATGCAGACAAAGGCGGCGCGAGCGCGCTGATTGCCCTGAAAAAGACGCTCGACTCCGGCACCAACGTCGCGATGATTGCAGACATTGCGCATGGCACGCCGCGCGAGGCCGGCATGGGCATCGTGACGCTGGCGAAAGTCTCGGGCCGCCCGATCCTGCCAATCGCGGTGGCCACCAGCCGCCGCAAGATCCTGGAGAAGAGCTGGGACAAGACCACGATCAACCTGCCGTTCGGGCGCAGCGCGGCCGTTGTCGGCAAGGCGGTGCGCGTGTCCGCCAAAGCGACGGACGAGGAATGCGAGGCCGCACGCCGTGACGTCACACAAAGTTTGAATGACGCGACGGCGGAAGCCTATCGCCTGGCGGATCACGGCGCATGAGCGAGCGCTGGGCCCGCACGATCCTGTCGACCTACCGCTGGGCGGGCGCCGCCGCCTATCCGCTAATCGGCGGTTATGTCGCGTGGCGCGCGAGCAAGGGTAAGGAAGACAGGTCGCGGCGCGGTGAGCGTTACGGCAAGGCAAAGATCGAGCGGCCGGCCGGACCGCTGATCTGGACGCATGCGGCAAGCGTCGGCGAGACAACGGCCGTCATGCCGCTGCTGGAGCGGATCGCAGGCTACGGCATCAATGTCGTGCTCACCACCGGCACCGTCACGTCGGCGCAGATCGTCAAGGAGCGGCTGAAGGATCGCGTCATCCATCAATACGTGCCGCTCGACCTGAAGCCGGCGGTGAGCCATTTCCTCAATCACTGGGATCCCGACCTCGCCATCATGGCGGAGTCGGAGATCTGGCCGATGACCATACTGGAACTCGGTGCGCGGCGCGTGCCGCAGGTGCTGGTGAATGGCAGGCTGTCGGATCGCTCCTTCGCGCAGTGGTCGAAGCGCGCCTATCTCGCGGAAGCGCTGTTCGAAAATCTCGCGCATGTCGTCGCTCAGTCGGATGTCGACGGTGAGCGCTTCAGCGCGCTGGGCGCACGGCCGGTCACCGTATCTGGAAACCTCAAAGTCGATACCGTCCCGCCGCCGGTCGACGATGCGAAGCTCGAAACGATTCGGCGCCAGATATTCCCGCGCAAGACGTGGGCGGCGATCTCCACCCATGACGGCGAGGAGATGATCGCCGCCGAAGTGCACAAGGTGCTTAAGCCGCGCCATCCCGGCCTGCTCACCATCATCGTGCCGCGCCACCCGGACCGCGCCGATGCGCTGATGAAGGATTTCACCGCGGCGGGCCTCAAGGTCGCGCGGCGCAGCAAGGGCGAGGTGATCGAACCCGGCACGGATATCCTGCTCGGCGACACGATCGGCGAGATGGGGCTCTATTTGAGGCTCACTGAAGTGGCGTTCGTCGGCCGCTCGCTGACTGCCCAAGGCGGTCAAAATCCACTCGAGCCGGCAATGCTCGAAACTGCTGTGCTCGCTGGCCAGAACGTGCAGAACTTCCGTGTTGCCTACGACCGGCTGATCGACGCTGGCGGCGCGAAACTGGTCAAGGATCGTGGCATGCTCGCCGGCGCGGTGAATTACCTGCTCAACAACGAGATGGCGCGGCGCGGCATGATCAAGGCCGGCGCATCCGCGGTCGAGGACATGCGCGGTGCGCTGGATCGCACGCTGAAAGCGCTCGATCCATTTCTGCAGCCGCTGATGGTGAAGTCGCGGCTGCGCGACGGGAACGGCAACGGACGCTACTGATGGTGACCGAGGCGCCTCCGTTCTGGTGGGCCAAGGCGGACTGGCGCGCCTACGCGCTCTATCCGGCGTCGGCCATCTATGGCGCGGTCGCCGCACGGCGGCTGAAAGCCGCGCGGCGCGAACCGATCGACCTGCCGGTGCTGTGCGTCGGCAATCTGACAGTCGGTGGCGCTGGCAAGACGCCGGTGGCGATCGCACTCGCCAGGCAAGCGGTAAAGATGGAGCTGAAGCCCGGCTTCCTGTCGCGCGGTTATGGCGGCAGCTTTCACGGGCCGCACATCGTCGATCCGCATCACGACAGTGCCCGTACAGTCGGGGACGAGCCCCTTCTGCTCGCCGAGCACGCGCCGGTCGCGGTGACGCCGGATCGGGCAGCGGGTGCACGGCTGCTCGCCAGCCGCGGCTGCGACATCGTCATCATGGATGACGGCTTTCAAAGCGCCCGCATCTGGATCGATTACGCGCTCCTGGTCGTCGATGGCGATCGCGGCATCGGCAACGGCCATGTCATTCCGGGCGGCCCGATGCGTGCGCCGCTGATCGACCAGATGCGCTACGCCGACGCGGTGGTTCGCATGGGGCAGGGCACAAGCGCCGACGCCGTGGTCAGGATGGCGTCGCGGGCCGGCAAGCGCGCCTTCGACGCGGAGCACCGCACGCGCGACGCGGACCAGTTCGCAGGCCGGAAATTTCTGGCCTTTGCCGGCATCGGCAATCCGCAGAAGTTTTTCGCGACGATTTCGGCGGCGGGGGGGACGGTCGCGGCAAAACGCTCCTTCCCCGACCATCACTTCTATACCCGCGAGGACCTCGCTGATCTGGCCGCGCTCTCGCAGAAGGAAGGGCTGGAGCTCGTCACCACCGCCAAGGATGCCATCCGCCTGAGGCACGGCGCGAGTTACGAGCGCGAGTTTGCCCAGAAACTCGCCGTGCTGGAAATCGATGCGGTCTTCGAGATGGAAGCGGCGGCGCGGCAGATCATCGACGCTGCGGTGCACGGCTGGCGCGAGCGCAAGCTGAAGGCCTGAGCATGATCCCAAACCGAAGGTCAGCGCAGCAAAAAGTTGCAGGCTTTTCGGACAAGATCATGCGACAAACAATACCTAGCGGCGGCCAAGCTCTGGATTGACGTCCATCTCGCGCTGCAGCGACACCTCGGCGTTGAGATACGCCTCCTGCCGCGCGACGCTCCAATATTTGAGCTCGTCGAGCGGGATGGACTCGCCCGTGACGGCGCAACGCACGAAGGCGCCCGGGCTCGTCACCTGGAAATCGCCGTCGAGATAGCGGATGCGGGCCTCGCGTGCGCCAGGCCCCTCGAAACGGTTCATCATCAGGTTCTTCCGCCACAAACCGGCGGAGAGGTCAAGGCGTCTCGATGGGCGAGGAATCCAGCCCGGACGTCTATCTCCGTCCGAACAGTCGCTCGATATCGGCGAGCTTCAGCTCGATATAGGTCGGGCGGCCGTGATTGCAGGTGCCGGAACCCGGCGTCGCTTCCATCTGCCGCAAAAGCGCGTTCATTTCGTCAGGCTTCAACTGCCGTCCGGCGCGCACCGAACCATGGCAGGCCATCGAGGACGCAATGCGGTCGAGCCGCGATTTCAGCCCGTCCGCCGTGTCGCTGTCGGCCAGTTCGTCGGCGAGATCGCGGATCAGCGCTTGCACGTCGACCTCGCCGAGCATCGACGGCGTTTCGCGCACCGCCACCGCGCCAGGACCGAAGCGTTCGACGCCGAGGCCGAAACACTTCAGCGTCTCTGCCTGCTCGGCAAGGCGTTCGGCGTCTTCGACGGGCAGGTCCACGATCTCCGGCAACAACAGCATCTGCGCCGGAATCGGCCGCGTATGCAGCGCGTTTTTCAGCGCCTCATAGACCAGCCGCTCATGTGCGGCGTGCTGGTCGACGATGATCAGCGAATCTCGCGTCTGCGAGACGATGTAGTTGCCATGCACCTGCGCGCGCGCGGCACCGAGATCGGTGTCGAGCAGCTCGGCCGCGGGCTCGGCGAACCCGGCGCGCGCGTCGGCGCTGATGACGGCGCCGGCGTCGAAGGCCGCCTGCACGGCCTCGCCAAAACCGAACGGCCGCTGAGGTGAGGTGAAAGGATCGGCCGGTGTGAAGGCGCCCGATGCGCCCTGCCAGGAGCGATGGCCGTTGGCCGGACCGGAGGCATAGGTCGGCGCGCCGGGTCGGAAGGCACTGGCCATTGCCGCGGCGGCCGTCGTCGCCGGGCGCACGCCGGCTCTCGCCAGCGCTTCCCGGATTGCGCCGACGATCAGCCCGCGCACCAGGCCCGGGTCACGGAAGCGCACATCCGCCTTGGCCGGGTGCACATTGACGTCCACCTGGCCTGGATCGAGCATGAGGAACAGTGCCGTCACCGCATGGCGGTCGCGCGCCAGCGCGTCGGCATAGGCGCCGCGGATTGCGCTGGCGATCAGCTTGTCGCGCACCGGCCTCCCGTTGACATAGGCATATTGCTGCAAAGCGTTGGCGCGGTTGAATGACGGTAGCGAGACGAGCCCGGTGAGCCCAACCGCTTCGCGGCCCGCATCGAGCGCGAGCGAATTTTCACGAAAATCCGCGCCGAGCACCTGCGCCAGCCGCTTCATCCGCGCATCCGGGCCATCGCCGCACGCCGCGAGCTCCAGCGTCGTGCGGTCCGAACCGGTGAGCGTGAAGCGCACATTCGGGAAGGCGATCGCGATGCGCTTCACCACATCGGAGATGGCGCTCGCCTCCGCGCGTTCGCCCTTCATGAACTTCAGCCGCGCCGGCGTCGCGAAGAACAGGTCGCGCACCTCGACGACGGTGCCGGGATTGGCCGGCGCCGGCCTGACGGCGGACACCGTCCCGCCCTCGATGGCGATCTCCGCGCCGTTCTCCGCGCCGGCTGTGCGCGAGCGGATGGCGAGCCGCGCCACCGCGCCGA
>Ga0335075_10004662_pt1 | contig 21370 bp, 16 predicted proteins | sample Lox_Sample_24_FD_206723 | JGI IMG/M metagenome (GOLD analysis project Ga0335075, IMG submission 206723) | Soil microbial communities from Loxahatchee National Wildlife Refuge, Florida, United States - Lox_Sample_2.4 | ecosystem: Environmental > Terrestrial > Soil > Wetlands | place: USA...
CGGTCTGGCCAGCTGGCCGTGTGCGAGGCAGCCGCGCACGTCGGCCGGACCGAGGTCAGTTCCGCGGCTGCGCTGTCGGGCGTCGCCTTCCGGTACCTGACCGCGCCGGACCGGGGACTGCTGCTCGGTGAGCAGGTCGCGGCAGCCCTGGCACCAGATCCCGACGCCGTGGCCGTAGTCGACCTGGTCAGCATCGAGAACACCCACCAGGTGGGCGGCGGCTCGGTCATGAGCGTCACCGGGGTTCGGGACATCGCCGCGGTGTGCGCGGATGCGGGGGTGCCGCTGTACCTGGACGGCGCCCGTATCTTCAATGCCTGCGCGGTCGCCGGCGTGCCGGTGGCTGACTACGCCAGCGCGGTGAGCTCGATGATGTTCTGTCTGTCCAAGGGGCTCGGCGCACCGATCGGCTCGGTACTGGCCGGTGACCGGGAGTTCATCGCCGAAGCTCGGCGCTTGAAGATCCTTTTCGGCGGTGCTTGGCGGCAGGCCGGCATCATGGCCGCCGCGGGCCTTATCGCCCTGGATGAGGGGCCAGCCCGGCTTCCGGAGGATCACGCAAACGCCCGGACACTCGCTGAGGGCGTCGCCGAGTTGCTGCCAGACAGCATCGACCCGGATGAAGTGGAGACCAACATCGTGTTCACCGACGTGTCCGGGACCGGACGCGGCGCAGCGGAGTGGCGGGCGTTGCTGGCGGCCGAGGGTCTTCTGGTGACCATCCTCGGCGGCCGCATCCGGATGCTCACCCACGTCGGCATCGGCCCGGACGAGATCCAGGCGGCGCTGGCCGCGTGGCGCCGCGCCGTCAAGGCCGCTTAGGCTCTAACCCGCTGTTCGCGAACACGCGTGCGGAAACCGAACGCGGCCAGCTACGGATTCCGTCTCGCCGGGGATTTTGCCAGGTTATGCGCGAGTCGACAGGGTGCCAGCGTTCAACTTGACTGATTCAAGTTAAGCGATTCCATCCAAATGTGGTGGCTCCTCCGCTGCCCGGGGAGGCGATGGCGCTCATGTGCACCGCGGACTACGACGTTGACGAGGGCCTGCCTGCTGCCGATGTTGTCTTCGAACGCGAGCTTGGACCCTGCCGGCGCCAGTTGTACCCGACCGCGCTCCGGATGACGGGTAACTCCTGCGACGCTGAGGACCTCGTCCAGGACACGATGACACGCGCGTACGCGGGCCTGGCCTCATTCACGCCAGGCACGAATGGCCGCGCCTGGCTGTTCCGCATCATGGCCAACGCCTTCATCAACACCCGCCGGCATCGCCAGCACCAGCCCGCGGAGGTGCTGAGCCCGGACATCGAGGTCCCGGCCCCTTCTGCGGCCCGGTTGCCGGTCGAGATCGCGGCACGGAGCGCGCCATCGGCCGAGGATGAGGTGCTCAACCGGTTCGGCCAGTCCGAGGTCCGTGCGGCGCTGGCTGAGCTGCCAATCGGCTTCAGGGCCTCGATCTACCTGGTCGACGGGGAGGGCTACTCATATCGTGACGCGGCCGAGGTGCTCGGCGTGCCTATCGGTACGGTGATGTCGCGGCTGCACAGGGCAAGGAAGCGGGTGCGGCAGCAGCTGTGCTCAGGTCGGCGGCCGGGCCTGTCCGACTGAATCGGTGCCGAAGAAACGCCAAGTTCCCCGGATCCGTCGTGTGTCGCGCGTCACTTCGCACCTGGCGGCGTCAGCCAACCAGTTCGGCCGCTCCGGTAAACGCTGCCCACATGGCAGCGTACGCGCCTCCCCGGGCCAGCAGCTCGTCGTGCGTACCCGTCTCGGCGATCTGTCCGCCCGCCATGACCACGATCCGGTCGGCCACTGAGGCAGTGGTCAGCCGGTGCGCGACGACGATCGTGGTGCGCCGCGCGGCCAGCTGCTCGGTCGCCCTGTTCACCTCGGCCTCGGCGGCCAGGTCCAGCGCCGCTGTCGCCTCGTCAAGCAGCAGGATGGCCGGATCGACCAGGTAGGCGCGCGCCAGCGCAATGAGCTGCCGCTGCCCGGCAGCCAGGTTGCGGCCGCGTTCCGACACCTCGTGCATGAAGCCGCCGGGCAGCCGGGAGATCATGTCGATCGCGCCGACCCCGCGGGCTGCCGCCTCGACCTCGGCGTCGGTGGCTTCCGGCCGGCCGTACGCGATCGCATCCCTGACGGTGCCCGCGAACAGGTACGACTCCTGCGGCACCACACCGAGTTGCTGCCGGTAGGCGGGCAGGTCGTACTCGCGCACGTCCGTACCGTCGATCAGCACGCCGCCCGCGGTCACGTCGTAGAACCGGGCGATCAGCTTCACCAGCGTCGACTTGCCCGCCCCGGTCTGGCCGACCAGCGCCACTGTCTCGCCGGGCCGGATTGACAGGTTGACCCCGCGGATGGCCTCGGTCCGCTGGCCCGCGTAGCCGAAGTGGACGTCGCGCAACTCGATCTGGCCGCGCAGCCGCTCCGGCCGGATCGGATGCTCCGCCTGCGGAGTAGTGGTCGGCGTTTGCAGGAGCGCGCTGATCCTCTTCAGCCCCACGTTGGCCTGCTGGTAGCCATCGAAGACCTGTGACATCTGCTGGATCGGGGCGAACAGCTGGTCAACCCAGAGCAGGTACGCGATCAGGCTGCCGGCGCTCAGCACGCCGCTATGGGCCGGGCCTGCCGCCACGAGCAGGATGACCGCGCCGCCGAGCGTGGAGAGCGCCTGGACGAACGGGAAATAGAGCGCGATCATCCGCTGCGCCCGGAGCCGGGACTTGCGGTAGGCGCCGGACAGGCCGGCGAACCGCTCCGAGTTGACCTGCTCCCGGCGGTAGGCCTGGGCAACCCGCAGGCCGGCGACGTTCTCCTGCAGGTCGGCGTTCACCATGCTGACCCGCTCCCTGGCCTCGCTGTACGCCTTGGACGACTTAGCCCGGAAGATGACGGTGGCGGCGATCAGGAACGGCAGGAACAAGGCCAGCGTCAGGCCGAGCCGCACGTTGATGACCAGCATCAGGATTAGCACGACGACGAACGTCAGCACCGAGTTCACCATCGTGATCAGCCCGGTCTGGAAGAACGACGAGAGCGCGTCCACGTCGGTGGTCATCCTGGTCATGATCCGGCCGGTCATCTCGCGCTCGTAGAAGTCCAGCCCGAGGCGCTGCAGGTGGGAGAAGATCTTCACCCGGAGCGTGTAGAGCAGGCGCTCGCCGTTGCGGCCCACGACGATCGTCTGCGCCCAGTTGATCGCCCAGTCGGTCAGCACGATGCCCAGACCGACGACCGAGACCAAGGCGATGATCTTGAAACGAGCGTCGAAGCTCAGCAGGTGGCGCTCGATCCCGTTGTCAATCCCGCCCCGCACGAGCAGCGGCATCACCGTGCCGGCGATAGCGTCCAGCGCGTCCAGGATCAGCCCGATGAGCAGCGCGACCGCGAACGGCTTCAGCAGCTTGCGCAGGGTGAAGTGCGGATCGGGTGCGCGGGCGAACGCGTCATCGACGCCCGGCTGATCGTCCGCTGGCGGCAGGGCCGCGACCTTGGCTAGAAGTTCGGGGGAGGCGGGGACGCCTGCCATCCAGCCGCCACCTGCGGCGCCGCCGGACAGCGCAGCACCCCGCTGGGCAGCGCCGCCGCCCCGGCCGCCGCCCACCCCGCCGCTGAACTGACCGCGGCCGATGCCGGTCGCCGCCGCGTTCGCGAGTTGCTTGCTGCCAGCCTCGGAGGTTCCCGCCTGGCCGGCGGCCTGCGTCGCTGGCCACAGGCTCGGGGTTACCTGGCCACGGGCGGGCGCGGCCCGGCAGGCGGCCGCGTCCTGCTCGGCCTCGTTCCGGTAGTAAGAAAGCTCGCCCGCGTCGGTGCCCTCGGCGTCGTCGCCGGGACCGGCGAGCAGCAAGCGGTACTGCGGGCAACGCCGGGTGAGCTCTTCGTGGGTGCCCTGGTCGATCAGGCGTCCCGCGTCGAGCACCGCGATCTGGTCAGCAAGCTCGAGCGTCGACCGCCGGTGGGCGATGAGCAGCGTGGTACGGCCTGCCATCACCTTGCGCAAGGTGGCGTGGATCTGCGCCTCCACCCGGGCGTCGATCGCGGAGGTGGCGTCGTCAAGTATGAGGATCGACGGGTCGGTGATCAGGGCCCTGGCCAGGGCGACCCGCTGGCGCTGGCCGCCGGACAGGGTCAGACCCTGCTCGCCAACCACGGTGTCGTAGGCGTCCGGCAGGCCGAGGATGAACTCCTCGGCTTCGGCCGCACGAGCGGCCGCGACGATCTGCTCCTGCCTCGCATCCGGCCGGCCGTAGGCGATGTTGTTGCGGACGGAGTCGGAGAACAGGAAGCTCTCCTCAAGCACCAGGCCGATGGAGGCCCGTAGCGAGTCCAGGCTGAGGTCCCTGACGTCGTAGCCGCCCACCCTGATCGCTCCGGAGCGCACGTCGTAGAACCGCGGGAGCAGCAACGAGATGGTGGACTTTCCCGAGCCAGACGTGCCGACCACAGCCAGCGTCTCGCCCGGGCGCACGCGCAGCGACAGGCCGCGCAGAACTGGCTCGGAGGGCACGTAGCCGAAGTGCACGTCGTCGAGTTCCACGTCCTTGCTGCCCGGCGGCAGGACCACGGCATCCGGCTTCTCGGTCAGCACCGGCCTGGAGTCGATGACCTCGAACACCCTGATCACGCTGGCCCTGGCCTCCTGGCCGACGGTGATCAGGTTGGTCAGCGCCCGGACCGGGTTGACCAGCTGCGCCAGGTAGGCGGCGAAGGCGAGGAACGTGCCCAGGGGGATCTCGCCTTTGATGGCCATATAGCCGCCGAGCGCGAGCACGCCGACCTGGCCGAGCGCCGGGACCGCGCCAAGCGCAGGGGAGAACCTCGCCATCAGCCGGACGGCGCGGACCCTGGCCGCGAACAGCACACTGCTGACGCTCTCGACCCTGTCGATCTCCTGGTTTTCCTGGCCGAAGCCCTTGACCACGCGAACGCCGGTCACGGCGCCCTCGACCACGCCCGCTACCTCGCCGGCCTTTTGCTGGGCGTCCCAGCTGGCCGGGAACAGGCGCCGCCGGGAGACGAGGGACAGCACGAGTAGCGCGGGCCCGACGGCGAGCGAGATGACGGCGAGCAGCGGCGACAGCCAGAGCATCAAGCTCAGCGACACGAAGAACAGCAGGCCGTTGCCGAGCAGCATGGGCATCATCTGCAGCAGCGACTGAATCATGTTCAGGTCGGAGATGGACCGGCTGACGATCTGGCCGGTGTGCAACTGGTCTTGCCGCGCCCCGTCCAGCCTGGTCAGGGATCCGAACAGCTCCGTGCGCAGGTCGTGCTGCACGTCGAGGGAGAGCTGGCCGCCGCGGTAGCGGCGCAGGTAGACCGCGCCGAAGCTAATCAGCGCGGCACCGATCAGCGCCACCGCGCCCGGCCAGATTGGCCCGGACCGCGCGAGGATGGGGCCGTCGACGATGTAGCGCTGGATGAGCGGGATGACGGCCGTCATCACCGTCGAAACCAGCGACGCGCCGAACGCGACAAGGCTCAGGCGCTTGTGCCGCCAGCAGTAGGCGGTCAGCCGGCGCAGCCAGCCCTCGCCGTAGCCAGAGCCAAGCGTTCTGGCTGCCTCGCCGGGCCGAGCCGATTGCTGCCTGGTGGTCGCTGGCTGCCGGTTCCTGTTCCCGGCCGTCACCGCTGGCCTGCGCTGGTGTCGGCGCGGCCGGCCGCGGAGTCAGCGGAGTCCGCGGCTTGCCGGGCGCGGCGCCGCTCGGTCATGGCGTCATCGAGCGCGGCAAGGTCCGACAGAATCTCGGCGCGCCGGCCGGTGTGGTCAAGCAAGGAGCCGAACCAGGCCGAATAGGCCTGGTCAGCACGCTGGATCGCGGCCCGGCCTGCCTCGGTGAGGAACAGCCTGACGACCCGCCGGTCTCCCGGCTCCGCCTGGCGGATAGCCAGGCCGGCCGCCACCAGGCTGTCCGCTGTCGAGGTCAGCGTCGGCTTGGCGACCGCGAGCTTCTCGGCGAGCCTGGCCGAGCGCTCTCCGCCCGCGCCGATCAGCTTCAGCATCCGGTACTGCTGCGGGCTCACCCCCGCGTCAACCCGCTCCATCACTCGCGACATTCGCAACACAGCGAGCAGCCCGCAGACAGCCGCCTCGTCCGCGGTATCGCCGGCCAGCTGCTCGCCTGCTGCTGGCCCCACAGCGCCCTGCGCTGGTTCCGTCACCCGTAGCTCCCTTGGTACGGCACGCTTATAGTTCGCCATGCTAACAAAGGCCGGTGACAGTTCATTCCCGCGAAAAGGCATTGACCCCGTAGTCGCTGCCGCTTACCGTCACCGGGATGCGACTCGGCAGCCACCCCATCCGGGCGTACCCGCTGTACCTGCTGCTCGAGTGCGGCACTAGCTTCCTCCTTGGCATCTGCTACGCGACGATCACCGTGTACTGGGTCATCTCGGGACGGCTGAACCCGCTGGAGTTGCTCCTGCTCGGCACCGTGCTCGAGCTCAGCTACTTCCTGCTGCAGCTACCCACGGGCGTACTTGCCGACCTGGTCAGCCGCCGGCTGTGCACGCTGGCCGGGCTGTTCATCATCGGCCTCGCGCTGATCATGGAGGGCCTGTCACCGGCCTTCGCCAATTTGATGGCCGCGCAGGTAGTGCTCGGCCTTGGCGCCGCACTGAACAACGGCGCCCAGGAAGCGTGGATCGCGGGCGAGCTCGCCGGCGAACTCGGTGACGAGCGCATGACCGGCGTCTACCTGCGGGCCACCCAGTACGGCCTGATTGCGACCGTCGCCGGCAGCCTGCTGTCCGGCGTGATCGCGCTGGCCGGCCTGAACGTGCCGCTGCTCACCGGCGGCAGCCTGATCTGCCTGCTCGCCATCGCGGCAGCCGTGGTCATGCCGGAGCACAACGCTCAGCCGGCCTCGCCGCGTCTCCTCCTGATCGCCAGCTCGGCGCGCAGCTTGCTCGCCGAGCAGGCGCGCGCCACGCACCGCGCCGTGATCGCGGTGCCAGGGCTGGTGCTGCTGTTCGGCATGACGCTGTTCGCGGGAATGTGGAGCGAGAGCTTTGACCGGCTGTGGGGCGCCTTCCTGCTGAGGGACATCAAGTTCCCGCAGCTGAGCGGGCTGCATCCGGCGATGTGGTTCAGCCTGTTCGCGTGCGCGGCCGCACTGCTTGGCCTCGGCGCGACGCAGCTGGCCAAGCGGCGCACCGAGCGGCTCGGGCCGGACTCGGTGGCTGGCGGCCTGCTGGTCCTGACGCTGGGGATCGGCGCGGCTGTGGTCGTGATGGCCACCGCGCACGCGTTCGCCGTGGTAGTGGCCGCCTACATCGCGGTGTCGGTGCTGCGCCCGGTGCTCGACCCGCTGCTCTCTGGCTGGATGGTGACCCGGATCGACTCGTCAGTGCGGGCGACCGCGTTGTCGGCCAAGGACATGTTCGACAGCGGGGGCCAGATCATCGGCGGGCCGGTCATCGGCGTAGTCGGCACGCTGGCGTCGATCCGGATTGCGCTGCTGGCCGGGGCCGCCGCCCTGGCCCCCGCGACGGCGTGCGTGGCGCTGGCAAGCCGGCGGATCCGCCCGCGGACGCGGGGAACGGTGGCTCAGGCGGAGGCAGCCGAGGCCGCTCACCCCTAACTGCCATACCGCCATACTGTGATATGGTGTTTGTATGGCAAGCAGGAAGGTAACTATCACCCTCGACGAGGAACTTGTCCGTGCGCTCGCAGACACAGCGCGCAACGCCGGCATTCCGCTCTCGCGGCTGATCGCGAGCGCGGCCGAGCGAGAGATGCGGCTGCGGATCAGCCGGGCGGTCGTGGCTGAGTGGGAGGCAGAGCGCGGCGCATTCACGCCTGAAGAGCTTGCCGCGGCCCGTGCCGAGATGGCTGCGGCGGACGACGAGTACTTCTCCAGGGGCGAGGGCGCCGCATGATTCCGCCCTACGTCTATGACGCCGGCGCGCTGATCGCATTGGACAACAGCGACCGGAGCATGTGGGCACGCCACAAGCTCGCGCTCGACGAAGGCCGAGACATCCACGTGCCGGCTGTCGTTGTCGGCCAGGTGTGGCGTGACGGCCGCCGTCAGGCGCGACTCGGCACGGTACTGGCCGGCTGCCAGGTCGATTCGGTCGGGTTAGACGCCAGCAAGGCCGCCGGGGTCTTGTGCGGGAAGGCCAGAAGCTTCGATGTCGTCGATGCGACAGTGGTGGTGATGGCTACCGCGCTCAGCGCGATCGTCTGGACGTCCGACCCGAGGGACATCCGGAAACTGGCCGACAATTCTGGCGCCCGGCCGGCCCTGCTGATCCGCGCGGTGTGATCATGCCGTCCTGGCTACCCCGCGGTAACCCCGGTCTTCCCGGAAGGTTCACCTTTTGGCGATGATTAGCCACATGGCGGACGTTGTATCTCCCATCGACGATGTGCAAGAACAGCTGCGCATGGCCGGCTACCTGGCCGACGCGGCCACCGGCACGGTCGTGCACCTGGCTGCGGCGCTGGGCAAGCCGGTGCTCATCGAAGGGCCGGCTGGCACCGGTAAGACGCAGCTGGCTAAGAGCGTGGCCACCATGACCGGCAGGCCGCTGATCCGCCTGCAGTGCTACGAGGGCCTTGACGAGTCCAAAGCGATTTACGAATGGGACTACCGCCGGCAGCTGCTCCAGTTGCAACTGCACCAGGGCAGCGGCAGTACCGACCTCGGCGCTGCCGGGATCTTCGGCGAGGACTTCCTGCTGAGCCGCCCGCTGCTAGCGGCCATCCGGTCGGATCAGCCGGTTGTGCTGCTGATCGACGAGGTTGACCGGCTCGACATGGAGGCCGAGGCGCTGCTGCTTGAGGTGCTGTCGGAATACCAGGTCTCGATCCCCGAGCTCGGCACGGTGACAGCCCGGCACGTTCCGCAGGTCTTCCTGACCTCGAACAACACCCGCGACCTGTCAGAAGCGCTCAAGCGCCGCTGCCTCTACCTGCACCTGGGCTATCCGAGCGCGGAGCGCGAGGCCGAGATAGTCCAACTGCACGTTCCCGAACTAGACGTGCACCTGGCCGGGGAGATCGCGGCGCTGGTCGCGGTGCTGCGATCAGCCGACCTCAAGAAGCCGCCGTCCATCTCCGAGACCGTCGACTGGGCGCGCACCCTGCTCGCGCTCGGCGCGGCCGAGCTGACCGACGACCTCACCAGGAAGACGCTCTCGGTGCTGCTCAAATACGAGCGGGATATCACCGTGGCGCTGACTGAGCTGTCGCTGGCCTGACCGATGCCTGACCAGGATGCCGCGCTAGCCACGCTCGTCGGCGAGCTGCGAGCGGTGGGCGTCGGCGTCTCGGTGGGCGAGCACCTGGATGCGGCGCGCGCCCTGGCCAGCATTCCGCTGGCGGACCAGGCGGTGGTGCGGTCGAGCCTGCAATGCGCCCTGATCAAACGGGCGGAGCATCTCGATGCGTTCAACGTCCTGTTCAATCTTTACTTCGGGGGAACGGGGCCGTCTGAGACCGGGCCGCTGGCCAGCCTGACAGCTGAGGATCTCGCTGCCGCGCTCCGCGCGGCCATCGCCTCCGGGGACCCGGAGGCGCTCCGGCAACTCGCCGAGGAGTACGTGCGGCGTTACGCCGGACTGGAGCCTGGTGCGCCAGTGGCCGGGGTGTTCGCCATGATCGCAGCGAGCGAGGCGGCGAACCTCGACGGCATCCGGGCCGACCTGCTCGCTGCCATGGCCGGTCAGGCAGGCGGCGACGGCTCCGGCGCCGGTGGTTCGGGCGCCGGTGGTTCTGGCGGTGGTGGTTCTGGCGGTGGTGGTTCGGGCGGCGCGGCGGCCATCGCCGGCCGGCTCCGGCGTGCCGAGGCCGACCGGGCAGTGGGCGGCTTCAGGGCCGAGTTGCAGGCCGCCATCCGGCGCGCGCTGGTCGCTGACCGCGGTGCTCGCGCGGTCAGTAAGACCTTGCGAGTCCGGCTCGCCGAGGACGTGGACATCGCTACCGCCTCGGCAGCCGAGCAGGAAGCGATGATCGCGTCGATCGGTCCGCTGGCCCATCAGCTCAGCAAGCTGCTGGCGCAGCAGGAGTTCCGCAGGCCGCGGCTGTCCATCCGGCGCACGCTCCATCTGGCGATGGGGACCGGAGGCGTGCCGTTCAGGATCGGGACGCAGGCGCCGCCCCCGCCGAAGCCGGAAATCGTCGTGCTCTGCGACGTATCCGGCTCGGTCGCGACGTTCTCGCGGTTCACGCTGAACTTGCTGATCGCGCTGGACAGCAGGCTGAGCCGGCTGCGCGCGTTCTCCTTCGTCGACGGCCTGTCGGAGATCACCGAACTGGTCAGCGAGGCGCGCTCGGCCGGCCGGCAGCTCAGCCAGGCCGAGGCTGCGCGCGGCGCGGTTCGCTGGAACGGCAGTTCCGACTACGGCCACGTGCTGCGGGACTTCGCGCGGGATTACTCCAGGCAGTTCTCCCGGCGGACGGTGGTGCTGGTCGTCGGTGACGCGCGGACAAACTACCTGGATCCGGCGGCCGGAGCGCTGGCCGAGGTCAGCGAGCGCGTTGGCAAGCTGTACTGGCTCAATCCGGAGCCGCGCCGGTACTGGAATCAGGGTGACTCGGTGATGTCCAGTTATGCGCCGTGGTGCACGCAGGTGCGCGAGTGCGGCACGCTGCGGCAGATCGCGGACTTCGTGAAGTCCCTGGCGATCGGCCCGGCTCAAGCCGGCGGCGCGATTCTCGGATGACGGATTCGTCAGTGTATGGATAGGGTCGGCCTGTGACTGAGCCGTCTTATCTTCGTTACCCGCATCTTGCCCGCGATCTCGTCACTTTCACGGCTGAGGACGATGTCTGGCTCGCCTCGCTGAGCGAGGCGGCAAGCGGCCGTGGCACCCGGGCGTGGCGGCTGACCGCTGACCGGGCTCCGCTGCTGCATCCGCGGCTGAACCCGTCCGCGACCCACGTCGCCTGGACCTCGACTCGTGACGGCACCCGGTCGGTCGGCCGGGGTGCCCCCCGCGAGGCGTATTCCGTACCGGTGGACGGCGGCCCGGCCCGGCGGCTCACTTACTGGGGTGACCGGAACACGGCCGTCCGCGGCTGGATCAGCGACACCGAGGTGCTCGTGGTCAGCGGGACCGGCCAGCACGCCAGCATGAAGACCTGGGCGTTCGTCGTGCCGCTGAGCGGGCCATCGCGCCGGCTCGGCTACGGGCCCGCAGGTGACGTAACGGAACGCGATGGTGCCGTGCTCGTTGGCAGCGCCCTGTACGCCGAGCCGGCCAGGTGGAAACGCTATGGCGGCGGCACCGGCGGCAAGATCTGGTACTCGCCGGACGGCTCGCAGTACACGCGGATTCTCGCTGCCGTAGGCAACCACCTGGTGAACCCGATGTTCGTCGGCCCGAGGGTGGTGTTCCTGTCCGACCACGAGGGGACCGGCGCGCTGTACTCCGCGCTTCCTGACGGCACGGACCTGCGCCGTCACACCGGCCTCGGCGAGTACTACGCCCGGCACGCGACGACCGACGGCGAGCGTGTGGTCTACCAGCAGGCCGGAGAGATCTGGCTGCTTGAGACGCTCGACGCCGAGCCGGTGCGGCTGGACATACGACTCAGCGGCGCCCGTTCCGGACGCTCCCCGTATCCGGTGTCGGCGAAGTCGCAGCTGCGCTCGTTCACGCTGGACTCCACCGGCCGGGTGCTCGGCGCCGAGGTCCGCGGCACCGTGCACTGGCTGCCCGGCCGGGACGGCCCGGCCCGTGCGCTGCTCGCCGAGCCTGGCGTCCGCGCCCGGCTGCCGGTGGTCATCCCCGGCAGCGACGCGGTTGCCTGCGCGTCAGACAACGGCGGCGAGGACGGCCTGGACGTGATCCCGGCTGATGGCTCGGCGGCGCGGCGGATCGGGCACGGCGAGTTCGGCCGGATCCTCGAGCTCGCAGTGGCACCGGACGGGCGCACGGCGGCGGTCGCCTGTGCTGACGGCCGGCTGCTGACGGTGGCACTGGATGGCGAGCCGGTGATCACCGAGATCGCACGGAGCGCCAACGAGGAGGTCGCGGGCCTGGCGTTTTCTCCGGACTCCGCGCTGCTGGCCTGGTCGCAGCCCTGGCGGGCCGAGCGCGGTGCGTCGCAGATCCGATTGGCCCGGCTGGCCGACGGCAGGGTAACCGACGTGACCCCGCCCCGGTTCGACGACACTTCTCCGACGTTCACCCTGGACGGCAAGTACCTGGCGTTCTTGTCGAACCGGGCGTTCGATCCCGTGTACGACGCGCACCATTTTGACCTCGGGTTCCTGCCGGGCGTCCGGCCCTACCTTGTGACGCTGCTGGCCACGACACTGTCGCCGTTCGCGCCGGAGCTGAATGGCCGTCCGGTAGAGCCAGCGCCCGACGGCGGGACGGCCTCGGCGACGGAGCGCTCGGACACCGAACCGCCGGCCGTCGGTCTCGAGGTGGCCGGGCTGACCGAGCGGATCGTGCCGTTCCCGGTGGAGGCCGGACGATACGACAAGCTCCGCGCGGCTAAGGACGGCGTGGTCTGGCTGGAACTACCGCGCGCCGGGGAGCTGGGCGAGACCGTGATCGGTGCTGCCGAGGAGCACCCGAAGGCCAGGCTGGTTCGCTACGACCTGGCCAAGCGCAAGCGCTCGGTCGAGGTCGAGGCTCTCGACGACTACGCGGTGTCCACCGACGGAGCCCGGCTGGCGTACCGGAAGGCAGAGTCACTAGACATCAAGCCGACTGGCCTGAAGGTGGACCCCCGCGAACCCGCGGAGGAGCTTGTCAGCGTCGATCTGGACCGGATCCGGGTGACGGTCGAACCGCTGGCCGAGTGGCGGCAGATGTACCACGAGGCGTGGCGGCTGATGCGGGACAACTTCTGGCGCGCCGACATGGCCGGGGTGGACTGGGCCGCGATGGCCGACCGGTACCGGCCGCTGCTTGAAGCCGTCGGCACTACAGACGACCTGCACGACGTGCTGTGGGAACTGCAGGGCGAACTGGGCAGCTCGCACGCGTACGTGGTGCCGCCGACCGCGGGCGGCGACCCGGCGCTGGCTCAGGGCCTGCTCGGCGCGGACGTCGAGCGCGACGCGGACGGGACCTGGCGGATCGCGCGGATCCTGCCCGGCGAGTCGTCGGTGATGGGCGCGCGCTCCCCGCTGGCCGCCCCTGGCGTGGCCGCGGCGCCGGGCGATCTCATCGTCGCGGTAGACGGGCGGCCGGTGGATCCCGACTTCGGCCCGAACGCGCTGCTGGCCGGCAAGGCCGACAAGCCGGTAGAGCTCACTCTCCGGCGCGACGGAACGGACCGGCGGGCTGTCGTTGTTCCGCTGGCCACCGAGTACGCAGCCCGCTATCACCAGCTGGTCGCCCGGCAGCGGGCCGCGGTGCGCGAGGCCTCGGGGGGCCGGCTCGGCTACCTGCACATCCCGGACATGATGTCGGCGGGCTGGGCGGAGTTTCACCGGGACCTGCACACCGAGTTCCAGTGCGACGGGCTGATCGTCGATCTGCGCGAGAACGGCGGCGGCCACACCTCGCAGCTGGTGGTCGAGAAGCTCGCCAGGCGCATCATCGGCTGGGACCTGACCCGATACGACGAGCCGTCCAGCTACCCGGCCGAGGCTCCGCGCGGGCCGATCGTGGCGATTGCCGACGAGAACGCGGGGTCCGATGGCGACATCGTCACGCAGGCGCTGAAGTCCTACGGCATCGCGACCGTCGTCGGCACCCGTACCTGGGGCGGTGTCATCGGCATCGACTTCAAGTACGACCTGGTCGACGGGACCGCGGTCACGCAGCCGAAGTACGCGTTCTGGTTCGCTGACGCTGGCTGGGGAGTAGAGAACTACGGGGTGGATCCGGACGTCGAGGTGGCAATCGCGCCAGACGACTGGGCCGCGGGCCGCGATCCTCAGCTCGACACCGCCGTCCGGCTGGCGCTGCAGGCCCTCGAGCAGCACCCGCCCGCGACTCCGCCCGCGATCGGCTGACCAGGTGACGCCTCCAGGCTCGGCCACCGAAGCGGAACCGGCGCACCGAGCCGGACACCCTGCTACTTTGCCGGGGACGAATGGGATATATAAGCTCCCAGAGCCCGGCAAACCGACAGGGTGTGAAACCTGCAAGCTGTGAAGCCTGCCTGGCGTGCTTGCCGGACTCGCTAGCCGTGCGCGCCGGAACCGAGCCCGAACTGCGTGTGGCTGTGCTGGAGCTGTGTCCAGTCGATGATCCTCGCGGCGGTGAGCGTCGTCCCGCTGACTGTCGCGATGACCGACACCTGATTCCCAGTCGCGACCGAGCCGATGCCGCCCCGCTGCGCTCCGACGATGGTGGAGCCGTTGACGGTGTAGGTCCGGGTGAAGCCATCGGTGCTCTTCACCGTGATCGACCCCATGCTTACTGCCGTGACGGTGCCGCGCTGGTAGACGATCGTCTGATAGCCGCCGCCCCGTTTCGCCACCACCGCCTGGCCGTGCAGGATGCGCATCGCGCCGCCCCAGCTGGGATGGCCGGGTGGCGGTTGCGCAATGCGCGATACCGTCGCCGTCGCTGCACTGGCAGGCATTCCCGGACTGCCGGCGGCGACAGTCAGGCCGGCTCCGCCGAGCACCGCCGCGACCGTTGCTCCAGTCACGATGACGCGCTGCCAGGACCTCAGGAATTCGGACGACATCGGAGATCAACTCCTTGCCGGTGCTAGCACTCCGCTACAGCCCGTCCCGCCTTCAGGCTACCTTCCGTGTCTGAGCGCGTACTAGGTGCCAGATTTGCCTGGTCAGCGAGCTGGTTCAGGTCAAGCAAACAGGCATAAGTCATGGATCACCAGATTTCCGGGCGGGTTTGCGCCGATCAGACGACGCGGCGACACGGTCCTGGCGAGTCTTCTGACATGGTGGGCATATGGCGACTGAATCTACGCGGCGGACAATCACCGTCGAGCGCGTTGCTGCTGGCCGGTTCGCGGCCACGAACCAGCGCGGTGGCAAGATCCTCTTCGGCACCGGAGGTGACGAGGAATTCACGCCGACCGAGCTATTGCTGATCGCGGTCGGCGGCTGTACCGCGATCGATGTCGACATCCTGACCTCGCGCCGTGCAGAGCCCGAGTCATTCGAGATCGAGGTCGACGCAGACAAGGTGCGCGACCACGGGGGTAACCACCTGGCCAACATCGAGATCACATACCGCATCTCGTTCCCGGCGGGAGCTGACGGCGACAAGGCGCGCGCTGTATTGCCGGACGCCGTGCGGCAGTCACATGACCGGCTCTGCACCGTGGGCCGGACAGTCGAGATGCCGACGCCGATCGCCACGCATATCGAGTAGGCCCGTCATCATCATGCGGATCCGATGGACTGCGGGAAACTGAACAGGTTCCCCGGGTCGTACTTCGCCTTCACTCGCTTCAGGCGCGCGTAGTTGGCCCCGTAGTAGGCCTGCTGCCAGCCGGTCAGGCCGGGGTCGATGTAGTTCTGGTACGCCTGGCCGCTGGCGTGCGGGTGCAGCGAGTTGTAGTAAGTCCGCAGCCAGCGGTGCTGACTAGCCACGCCGCTGGGCGTTCCCGGCCATTTCCAGGAGGTGTAGTACTGCGCGAGGAACAGTGCGTCCCTGTGCACGAACGCGGTCTCGGCCGGATGCACGCGGTTCACCGCGCCGCCGAGCGCATCGAAGGCGATCGAGCCGCCGCCGCCCGCAGCACCGCGGATCGCGCTCAGCTTCTCGATTCCCGACAGCAGGGCGCGCATGCCGCGCTTGTTCAGCGGCCTAGTGAAGAAGTCGGACTTGGCGAAGGCCGGAACTCGCGCGAGCTGACCGCCAGTGCCGGTGTGGCACGCCCCGATCGGAATAGTCGAGCAGCCCGCCTCCAGCAGCATCGCATCCAGGTATGACTGCTGGCTGACCGACATCAGTGTCGGCGTGACTCCTGCGCGGTTGGCGAGATCGTCGAGGTGAGTGGTGAGGCCGGTTTGAGAGCCGACGTAGGTGCCGCTGACGCTGAGAACTGGCTGCCCGCCGAAGTCCCCGGACAAGTGCAGGGTTGACCACAGCGCGTCAGGCGCATGCGGGGCCCACGACTGCCAGGCGCCGATGACACGGGCCGCGTGCGACCAGGGCCAGCTCAGGTAGAAGACGCAGAGTTCGGTCAGGTGGTGGGTGCGGAACGTGAAGGACGTAGCGACGCCGAAGTTGCCCCCGCCTCCGCCGCGGCAGGCCCAGTAGAGATCGCTATTGTGCGTCCGGTCGCAGTCGAGCACGCTGCCGTCCGCCGTGACGATCTGCACCGCTGTCATGTTGTCGCAGGTTAAGCCGTATCGCCTGGATAGCACGCCGACTCCGCCACCGAGCGCCAGGCCGGCAATGCCGACCGTCGGACATGACCCGCCCGGCACTGCCAGCCCTCGGGCCGCGAGCTCGGAGTAGAAGCGCATCAGATCAGTGCCCGAACCGACCCTGATGGTGTTGTTGATTGTCCTGACGCTGTGCATCGCCGAGACGTCCACGATCAGCCCGCCGGTAACACTGGACCAGCCGGCGTAGCTGTGCCCGCCGGACCGGACCCGCACCGGCAACCGGAACCTCCTGACGAAACTCAGGCAGGCGGCGACGTCGTCAGGGCTCGCGCAATAGGCAACGCCGGCCGGCTGCAGCGCGTCGAATTGCGGCTCGAACAGCTGCTTCGCCTGCCGGTAGCCCTTCTCACCGGGCCGCAGGAGCTTGCGGGTCGACAGCCGGCGAGCGAGTGCGGCCCAGTCCGCGCTGGTGGGCTTGCTTGTCGCGGAGACAAGCCGGACCTGGGGCGCCGCAAACGCCCCCGCGGCCGCCAGGCCTGCCACGCCGGCGCCGGCGAGGAAGTCGCGCCGTGACGTCCGCGGCGCTAGCAGTACCGATTGCCGGGGTTGATCGTTCTGGCTCATGCATCGCCTCTCCGAGCCCTGAGAGTCCGCGGGCGGCTGGATGGTTGCGCCTGATGTGTCAGGACGCGAGGCCCGTCGGGCTTGGCGCGGCGAACTCGATGCGCAGTACGGTCTGCCCGTCCGCTAGTCGGACCGTGCCGATGCTGAGCGGAACGTACGGCGCTACCTCCGAGCGCGCCAGCGCAATCAGAGCACGGTCGTAGGCCGGCCTCGCCAGGTGAGCCGCCACGTCGGTAACGGCCAGGTCGGCGAAGCGAAGCGGCACCGACGGATCTGCTCCGGGCGCGATGCTGCCGAAGGAGACGATGTCGAGCGGCTGCTGGTGAGACATGAACGCGACGATGGTCAGTAGCCGCTCGTCAACGCGCCCGGCCGCGAGCTGCTTGCGTGCGGTAGCGGAAGCCCGGATTCGCTTGTTGCCGAGCAACTGAGCTCCGGAGCTTTTCCTGGCAAGCAGGTCAGTGCGGAGCGCGGAGCGGAACGCTGCCGGCCCGCGCGGCGCGATGAGCCGGACATCGATCCTGTTCGCTCCGGCGCCGAAACTGGCGATTACCTCCGGTGCATAGACGTCGGCGAGCCTGCTGCCGAACTGGCTTCGAACGCCCGCTGTCGCGATGACAAGTTCGGAGCCGTAAGGATCCGGCGCAGTGGGCTGAAGCACATTGAGATTGCCGGCCGGGAACCCGTGCTGCGCCAGGTCAGCGCAGGTGACGGTGTCGCAGGCGATGATGATGTCCCGGCCGACCTGGCTTGTCACCCACGTGACGGCAGCAGCCCTGACGGCAGCTTCAGCGGTGATCTGGGCGCTTGCGGTCGGTCCGCGGGCTGTACCGGATTTGGCTGGGCCGGATTTGGCTGGCCCGGCGTTGAGAGCAGGAGAGTGCCGGAATCCCAGCGTGGTCACCACGACGGCTGCAACGAGCACTACAACAATCAGGAACCCGGCCAGCCGCCACCGTCTGGCCCCGCGGGCTCCGCGCGCAGCTCGCTGCTTCTGCGAGGCAACGGGCGGCGGCACAGTTCCGGTGGGCGACGCCGGCTGCGCCCGCGCGCTGCCTGATGGTGATGTGGTCCGCACGGTCGTGTTCTGCGCACCGGCTGCGTCCGGCTCAGGTGCCGCAGCCGGGGAGGCTGTCTCGGTCGTGGTGCTCGAGGTTCCCGCAATTGACGCCGGTTCGGTGGTTGGGGCTGGTTTGGTGGTTGGGGGAGGTTCGGTGGTTGCGGGTGGTTCGGTGGTTGCGGGTGGTTCGGTGGTTGCGGGTGGTTCGGTGGTTGCGGGTGGTTCGGTGGTTGGGGGAGGTTCGGTGGTTGCGGGTGGTTCGGTGGTTGGGGGAGGTGCGGTGGTTGCGGGTGGTTCGGTGGTTGCGGGTGGCTCGGTGGTTGGGGGAGGTTCGGTGGTTGCGGGTGGCAATACAGCCTCGGGCGGCAATGCAGGTGCCGGGACTGGCGGGGCGGTGACCGCCGCGACAGGTTGCGCAGACCTGGTGCGGAGCAGCTTGGCCGCCGAGGACCCTAGCAACGTGGGCGAAGGTCGCGCCGCAGTCATCGACTCCCGGCTCAGCGGTTCTGGCAGTCGCGGCCGGCGCAGTTCCTCAGGCGGTGGCTGAATCGCGCTGGCGCCAGGCGCGCGTTTGGGCAGTTCTCCAGCCGGGCCTGCCGCTGGTACGGGGGCAGCGTCCGTTGCTGACGTAGCTGACGAGGGAGCGCCGGGGATCGGCAGGTAACCGCGACGGATCTGGCCGGGTGTGCGCCCGTTGACTCCCGGAACACGTCGCGGCAGGTCGCCGGGCCGCTCCTGGTGCGGCTCGCGATCTTCCACTGCCATGCGGCACCCCCAGGGCGCGCCACCTATGCGCCCGATCCCAGGACAACAGCAGCACAGCTTGCTTAACGGTTCAACCGGAATGGCCGGCAACCTGCGATCTTTCGCGATCTGAATGCCGCGAAGCCGGCCACAATGGCGTGATCTGCGTCGGCCCTGACAACAGCGCAGGCTTCGTCAGACGTTTCTCGTAGCCTCGATGGATGACCGTCCATAAGCTCTCCCGCCAGGACGCGCGCCGCATTGCAGTCCGCGCGCAACTGCTGGACGGGCAGCGGCCCGCAGACTTGCTTGACTTGGTGCGACACCTGACTGTGCTGCAGATGAACCCGACCGATGCGGTAGCGCCAAGCGCTGACCTGGTGGCCTGGAGCCGTCTCGGGTCACGGTACTCGCGGCTGGAGCTAGCTAATGCTCTCGAAGGCCGCGCGCTGCTCGAACTGCTCGGGATGATCAGGCCGAGCGAAGACCTGGCACTGTACCGCGCAGACATGGCCGACTGGCCCGGCCGCGGAGAATTGCGCGACTGGCAGCGCTACGCAGCCAGCTGGGTTCTGGCCAACGACGCGTGCCGTCAGGACATCCTTGACCGGCTTTGCTCGTCAGGACCGCTGCGGTCGCGTGAGCTCCCGGACACGTGCAAGGTGCCCTGGGAGTCGACCGGGTGGACCAATAACCGGAATGTCCAGCGGCTACTGGAGTTCATGGTCCAGCGAGGCGAGGTCGCGGTCGCGGGCCGTGACCGAGGCGACCGGCTCTGGGACCTGGCGGGCCGGGTTTACCCCGATGACCCGGTGGTTCCCTGGGAAGAGGCGCACTGCGTTCGCAACGAGCTGCGGCTGGGCACGCTGGGCATCGCCCGCTCGCGGGGGCCGGACTGCCTGATCGAGCCGACCGACGTCGGCGAGACCGGCGAGCCAGCTGTCGTCGAAGGCGTAGCGGGCACATGGCGAGTCGATGCCCGGCTGTTGGGCCAGCCCTTCACTGGTCGAGCAGCGTTGCTGTCACCGCTCGACCGGCTCGTGTACGACCGCAAGCGCATGGTCGAGCTCTTTGAGTCCGACTACCAGCTAGAGATGTACAAGCCAGCTGCCAAGCGCCGGTGGGGGTACTTCGCGCTGCCAGTTCTGTACGGCGATCGGCTGGTCGGGAAGCTCGACGTTACCGCTGATCGCAAGGCCGGAGTACTGCGGGTCAACGCCATCCATCAGGACGTGCCGTTCGACGAGGCCATGGATGCCGCCGTGGGCGATGAGATCAAGGACCTGGCTCGCTGGCTTGAGCTAGAGCTGGCGCTGCCGGTCGACTGAGCTGCCGGTCGACTGAGCTGCCGGTCGACTGAGCTGCCGGTCGACTGAGCTGCCGGTCGACTGAGCTGCCGGTCGACTGAGCTGCCGGTCGACTGAGCCCCGGGTCGACTTATGAGCAAGCGCTAGCCGGCTACGAGCCTGCGAACGTACTCGTCGAAGCGACGCAGGCTGGTCTCGAATCCTCTCCGGGCATCCGGGCTGACGAATGCGGCGGGCACGTTCGTCTGGTGCGTGACGATTTCGGTCCGGCCGTCGCCCAGGTCGGTAAAGGTGATCGTCGTGACCATGCCGCCCTCGACATCGGGTTCGGTCCAGGCCAGCTTCGCTGGCCGTTCGACCGTGACGAACACCGCGCGCATCGTGTACCGGCTGCCGTCGGCCACGTTTACCATGACGGTCTCGAAGGCGCCGCCGGGCCGCAGGTCAACTGTGATGCCGTCGGCGGGCGTCGTCGTGCCGTCCGGACCCCAGAACTGACTGAGGTGCTCAGGCTGGGTCATGCAGTCGAAAAGCAACTCCCTGCTGGCGTTGTGCGTACGGCGGTAGCTGAATTCGCCGGGCTGCGTCATGACGTCCTCTCCGGTCGGCTGTCCGGGCCGTGAGCCTGCAACGCTGCCAGGTGCGCATCGAGCCGGTCGTAGCGCTCCTGCCACAGCTTGCGATGCTGGCCGATCCAGTCGACAACGACCTCGAACCGCGCGGGCTCGATCCGGCACGGCCGGGCTTGTGCGGACCGGTATTGCGAGATGAGCCCGGCTCGCTCCAGTACCTTGATGTGCTTGGAGATCGCCTGCTGAGTGAGCGCGAAAGGCTCGGCCAGCTGACCCACGGTCGCCTCGCCGGCCGTGAGGCGGGTAAGTATCGCCCGGCGAGTCGGATCTGCAAGGGCGGCGAACGTTGTACTCAGTTCGTCGACGGCCGTGGTCATTGCGTCTTCCTGCTCTGCTCAGCGGCGCTCATCGGGTCGCGGCGCTCATCGCGTGACAAGTGACCAGGCCAGGTCAGCGCCCGGACCACTGAACAGCTCGCGGCTGATCTTCCGGCCCGCCAGCAGCGGCAGCAGGTCCCGGCTACGGCCGCGCAGTTCAGCGCCCTCGCTCACGGACCAGTCCAGGTCGCTAGCGGACACCTTGATCCCGTCCAGCGGGAAGCCGAACACGGTTGTGCGCCCGGCGTCCGGTTGCACGTCGGCACCGACGGCCGCGCCCTCGGGCAGCTCGAGTGGTCTGGTGATCGAGCCGAGAACCATCCTCATCGCCTCGGCCGGAATCTCGTACGCAAGGCCTGGCAACCAGGCGATGTCCAGGCCGTGGATGACGTCGTGGCTCAGTGCGCCGGCCAGTCCGCCACCTGGCGGGGCCCATGGGTTCTCCGCGT
>Ga0335075_10004663_pt1 | contig 21367 bp, 15 predicted proteins | sample Lox_Sample_24_FD_206723 | JGI IMG/M metagenome (GOLD analysis project Ga0335075, IMG submission 206723) | Soil microbial communities from Loxahatchee National Wildlife Refuge, Florida, United States - Lox_Sample_2.4 | ecosystem: Environmental > Terrestrial > Soil > Wetlands | place: USA...
AATCCATCCCGTTTCTGGGTTCAATAACTCGCGCGCGTAGGCTGCCTTGAGGCGCTCCGCCAATTGCGTGTAATGCATACGCCGTTCTTCGCGGTGGAGACGCGCTTCGAGGTCGGCCAGGCAACGCAAACCTCGGTAGATCAGTGCATTTGCATAGGCGTCTTTGTGTCCGTAATTGGTCGCGTCGAACCAGTTGCAGGAGCGGTTATTCATCCAAAGCGTGCCTGCGTTGCCGCTCTGCGTGGCCTCAACAAGACCATCTGCATCCTGGTCACGCAACATGGTCCAGTCTGCCGTGTCTTCCAGATCACCGATTCGGTGATCCAACCACGCCAAGTCGCCTGTAGCCTCGACATAATCCCATGACGCCGTCAGTATTGCCGGGTTTGCGTCCAGAAAATTGACAAAGTCCGTATAGCCTATGATCTCGCCACTGAGAAGAGTGCGCTTGTCAAGCCAGAATTCGGTGGTCTGCCGCACCAATCGAGCAATCGAAATGCCATTCACCACCTCCGGCATCCAGAGCATTAGATCAGCATAAAACGCCGAGGACATACTGCATGGATCGCTGATGACGTTATTTGATAGAACCCCCGAGACTCCTCCCTGGTTGTGGTCGCTGGTGTTGCCCCACGGTGCGCCAGGCTGGAAGGTGTTGAACCATGCGCGGCGCGCCAGACGCCACATCCCATCATCAGTAACTCCCTGAGGTGGAGCGAGGATCACAGGCGTAAAGCTGAACGTATAAGTTTGGTTTGGTTCGAGCCGCACGAGCTTGAGGATGAGGTCAACAATGCGCAGGTCGCGGTCCCCCTGGAGGCATCCGCTTGATGTCCCCTTCGGTGTAGCATCAAGCAGCATTTGACCAAAATCAGGCGCGCTAATCACTAGGGGTGCCTCGAAACTTCCATCCTCATTCCAATGGCTGGGGAGTACGGTCGAAGGGGTTACCCCAGGATCGAAGGGAAAGAGTAGTTCTACCTCTCCAAGTGTGAAGGTGTCGGCTGTCGCTGCCACAAACGTCATTGTGAAATGATCCGATGAGGAAGAAATCTCCCAATGAAGAGCGTTCTTGCCTGGAAAATCGAATGAATACCGCAATCCCGACGGAAGGGCTTCGACGCGGGGGGAAGCATCCGTTCCCTCCACCCATTCCGATCCAATGTGCATCCTAAGTCGAAGACCCGGCCAGCGGAGCAAATTCGTCTGTAGCCGATCTCCTCGCTCGGTATCCCAGCTTAAGACCGAGACCAAGGGCCGCTTGGAGTCCAACTCCAGCCGCAAAATGGGTTTGGGGGGCACGGTGGAAACCGAGTTCTCAGCGCCCATGGGCTTCAAAGCGGCAAAGCCCGGTCGCGCCGTGACGATCCCTGCCGCGCAGGCTTGCAGAAACGTGCGACGGGAGGTCTTGCCCGTCTGATCTATCTTCATGCGTTCGTTTATCTCCTTCATCTATGTCTAGGGCTGTGGAAACATCGGAAAGTAAGCTAACGCAGCGACCAGGGAACAAATGATATATATATATGCTCGAGACACGTCATCCGTGAAATCTGGCAATGCGAGGCGCCAGTTTCATGTCAGAAGGTGACCTTAGCCGCAAACTCGAGAATACGAGGATCTCCAGCGCTAATAATCTGACCAAAGCTTCCATCTCCAAGTCCTGTATCCACATTTTCAAAGTTGGGATGGTTCAACACATTGAATGCTTCCGCCAGGAGTTGCGCATGGATCCGCTCGGTGATCGGTATGTTCTTACCCAGGGAGACATTGAAGGAAGTATATGCAGGTCCCCTCAGAGAGCCGTTTTTGGCGTTGCCGAAGAACCCGAAGGGGGGTTGCGCATAAGCGTTGGTGTTGAACCATTCCGCTAGTGTGCCCACTTTGTATGGTACTTGGACCTGATCGGGACGGACTCCCTCTCCATAAGTGGGAAGGTTGTCATAAGGGTTTAGTGCGAAGCCGCTTTGGCGAACCATCAAGCCCGAGAAGTTCCAGTTTCCTAGCGTATAAGTTTTGAACTTGCTGCCGTGTTTGAAAAACGGGATCGGATAGACCCATGTTGCCGTAATGTTGTTGGTAAAGTCATAGAGAGGCGGTCCGTATTCTGCGTGAAAATCGCGATGGTTCTGCGGATAGTCGCCATCTGATTTTCCGTCACCGGGCCCGACGCCTGCGCCACCATTGATCGTTGTCAGAGTCTTTCCCCAGGTATAGGCCAAGGTAAATTGCGACGATCCAGCCATGTATACGACGCCCGCCTGCAACGCGTTATAGTTGGAAGTGCCGTCATCGTATTCGGCGTTCATGGTGGCGTATCCACGGTACGGGGATGTGTAGTTGCCGGACGATATCCCGACGTTTGTGCAAGGATCATAGTCGTAGTGATCCGACGGCAGCTGACCGGGGGCCAAACAGCCGGGAGCGCTCGGTGCGGTTACTGGAAGAGGAAAGTTCAGATTCCACCCAAATGTTCCCAGGTGCCGCCCCTGACTCCCCGCATAGGCAATGTGCGCCACCATCCCTCGCGTGACTTGTTGTTCCAGTGTCAAGCTATATGACTGGATTTGGGAAGGAGTGAACTTAAACGGAACGACAGTCAAGGTCTGTGGCGTCGGCGCTACGGGTTGCCCAGCGGTTCCATTACTGAGCAGGCTGTTCGTGATGTTAGCGCTGAGATTGTAGGGAGGATTCTGACCGAAAGCTCCATATATTTGATTGAGCGGAATTCTCGTATACCCAATTCCATAACCGCCGCGAAGTGCCGTCTTTCCATTGCCGTATAAGTCCCAGGCAAACCCGACGCGCGGTCCGAAGTTCGTCTTGATCGGCGTGAAGAAACCGCTGGGGACGCCATTCTGGCCGGCATACACTATTCCATTCAGCAGATTTGCAACTGATCCCGAGCTGGTGATCGGCTGGCCCTGACTATTAAGTTGAAAACTGCCGTTAATATTCACGACTGGAGCCTGGGAGGGATCATAGAGCGCTGGATCGAAGTTGCTAACCCGATCTCCACTTACGGTGTCATTGGAGAAGTAGACGTAGCGCAGACCTAAGTTCAGAGTCAGGCGGGGCATCGCTCTCCAGTCATCTTGTACATAAGTCTCTCCTTGGCGATAATGGAAGGAGCCCTCTCTCTGCGAATTCTCCTGGTTGTAGCTGGCGTCTAGTCCAAGGAGATAGTCGGCCGCCGGGTCGCCTGTGTGGACCCCGGAAAAGAAGAACGACCCCTGTGGAGTCGTAAAGACGTTCTGCCGCTTAATTCCGAACATATAGAGGGCACCCGCCTGAAAGACATGGTAGCCTTTGACCCAGCTGATATCGTCCGACATAAGACCTTCTCCGTCGGAGGCGGTAATCGGAAGCGACCCAACTCCATATCCACTCCACCCGCCGTTGATACCGACATTGGGGATTCGATTGTATGGATCCGCCCCGGGAAATGATTGCACAATGGATATGCCTTCGGGCATTGTCGCTCCAAGCGCATATTGTCGCGGTTTAGTGTATGTTTCTGCCACGCCAGCAATGTTCAGCAGGTTCGGCCTAATCGTGGACATGAGACGGACGACGCCATTGAAACCCGTAGTATAGTCTTCAGTCTTGATGGTGGTATACGGTGCGCCGCTGGAATATGGAAAGTTAAATGTCACCGGTTCATACAGTACGCGTACCATCAGTTGATTGTCTGTGTTGATCTGATGGTCTACTCGATATTGGTAGTCGAGTTGGCTGGTAGTCTGTGGTTCCTCATTGATGTAGTTTAGAAATCCGCCGCCAGGATTATTGGGCAGCGGCATCTTGGCATTCATTATGGCCACGGCAACGGGATCGAAGCACGTAGCGTTGATTTGGTTCAGACCACCATTGGATCCAACAGCGAGGCATGTTGCCGGATTGAGACCCCTGCTCGCCAGAAGGGCCTGGCTACTAGCATCCAAGGACAAGCTTCCGCTAGACGGTAGCGTGGGGCTGGCGCGGAAGTCTCCATTGCGCATGGATTGAGTCAAGACTGCGCCTCGCTCAACCTCGCCGTTGCTAATCGCATACCACTGATTCGCGGCGAAGAAGAAGGTCTTCTTCGAACGGTCGGTGTTATAGATTCCCGGGATGATGACTGGACCGCCAAGCGTAAATCCGTAGATGTTTTGATGAAGCGGCGGAGTACTCGTAGAAAAGTAGTTGTCGGCGTCGAAGGCGTTGTTGCGCAGGTAGTCCCACGCGCTTCCATGAAAAGTGTTGGTGCCGCTCTTTGTCGAGACCAGGATCTGCCCCGAGCCGGTAAAACCGTACTTCGCGCTGTAGTTATCCTTCAGAACTGTAAACTCGGCGATACCATCGACAATTGGTTGGACGTCGATATTGGAATAATTCCCCGAATTCATGTCGTAGATGCCATCGATGGTGTACTGCGTATACTCTACGGAGTTCCCGTTTACAATGATCGTGTTAGTTGCATTGATACCGTTGCCGGTTAGCGAGTCCGCGGCAGTTACGCTTTGCACTCCGGGCACTGTAATTGCAAGCGTTTGAAAGTTCCTGCCGTTCAACATTAAGTTGCTGATCTGCTTGGCGGTGATGGTGCCGCCGTTGTCGGACGACTCCGTGTTCACCTGTACCGCATTCGCAGTGATCACTACTTGGGAAGCTGCCTTGCTCACCCGGAGGGTTACGTTGTTGGCGCGGCGCTGGCCCGGATCGATCTGGATTGCGCGAACAATGTTCTCCTGAAACCCGGGCCTTCTTACATCGACCTCATATCGACCTACATAAAGCCCTTCGGCGGAATAGAAGCCCTTTTTATCAGTAGTCAGGGCGCGCGAAACGCCGGTTCCTTCATTCGTAATGACGACCTCGGCATTGGGCACCACGGCCCCGCTAGGGTCAGTGACCGTTCCGCTGATAGCCCCTGAGTTTTCTTGAGCGAAGAGGCGCCCTGCGGCCAACAGCGCATATATCCCCAGTACAAAGCAAAACAGCCGATTGCGAACTGTTCGATGCATAAGTCAAAGCCTCCGAATCTCTCTGAAATGACTGTTTGGGCACGGCAATCTTGGTCACCGCCGACCAAATGGTCGGAAATTACGTCATCGGTCCCCCAGAGAAGTAAAGCGCTTTTCTGTAATCGATTTCGGAAACCGATTTCCTATGCGCTTCGCATCCTATCGACTGCCGGAAGCGGTTGTCAAGCATTTTTTCAATGGGGTTAGCGTGATCGTCTCGTCATCGCGTCTTCTGACCACGTCACGAGGCATCGCAAGTGCGTGATTGGGTGCCCGTATCGTTGGATTCTGTAGGGAAAGCACCCGCAAATAAAGCAGTTGACCCTTATCGGCTCTTCGCTGGGTTCAGTGTTCGGCGGCGGGCGGGTGCGGTAGAATTGCGAACTATCAGTTCCGTATCCAACGAGTAGTCCGCGCCCCGCTGGCGCTTGAGCTTGAGCATTTTGTCAAGGGCCTGGAAACTCGTGATTCCAAGAGCCTCGCGCGGAACACGGATCGTCGTTAGCGATGGGCGAGCCAAGCAGGCAAATGTGATATCGTCGATTCCGACAATAGAAACATCTTCCGGAATCTTCAAGCCGGCCTCCTCCAAGGCACTCATGGCTCCCATGGCAATTAGATCGCTCCCACAAAAAATGACGGTGGGAATATCGGGTGCCGAAAGAATGTCGCGTACCGCCGATGCTCCGGCGTCTACCCCGTGTTGACTATTAGTGATGGGGAACGGGTTTAGACCTTTTTGCTTTAAGCCGGCAACCAGGACTTGCTTAATGTTCATCTCCGGCCCGGCGATCACTGCGGCACGGCGGTGACCAAGGTCCACTACGTGTTCAATGGCCTGTTGAATGCCTCGGGCATAATTCGTCGCGACGTTGCTGACCAGCTTATCTACACGTTTCAAGCTGGAAAAGACAACCCCGATGCCGGCTTCCGTCAATGCTGAGGCAGCTCCATATTTGATGGACGAGGTCATGATGGCAACGCCACGAACATCGCTCTCGACCAGTTTGCGGATCACCGATTGCGTTCGGGACTCTATGTACTCGGTATTGAGCAACACTACATCGTAGCCATGGTCCCAGGCGGCCCCTTGAAATCCCCGAATGACCTCTGCAAAGTAAGGATTTGCGATTTCAGAAATGACCATCCCGAAAAGATCGCTTTTCCCGGTCGCCAGACGCCTCGCATGAACGTTCTTATAGTAGTTCAACTCACGTACTACCTCGAGAACGCGCTTTTCGGTCTCCTCGGAAATATAATGTGCTTTGTTCAGCACACGGGATACTGTCGTGGGGGAGACTCCAGCCTGCTTCGCGACATCCCTCATCGTGTAGACCATGACCCTCATCCTTTCTTCTTTCCCGGAGATGCTTCCCGAGATGGACTATAAACTACAGGTCCTTATTCGTCACGTTGCTCTGCTGCTCGGCTGGGATTCCTATTCCGTTCCCTATTCCAGCATGGAAGGCGTTTAGATACTCATCCGCTGCACCGGAATACGCTGAAGAACGCCGTGCAAGTTTCTTTTACACCTCTTTCTAACTCCTTCCCGAGTTCCCTAAAACATCCTGACGTGCGTCTCGTCGGATTGCCCGGTTGACAAGCCATGCGACAGTTTGTAAAGTCTAAGCCCAGAAAGGAAACCGATTTCCTAAAATAGCACGGAGCGGAGCTTTCATGCCTTTTTCCCAAGAAATGACGCAGTATTTCGCTGAGGATTGCCCGGCCAAAAGTCCATCCCGGCGCAGCTTTTTGAAATCCGTCGGTATCGCCGCTCCCTTGGCTGCGATGCCGGCATGGGCGCATATACTGGGCGCGAACGACCGCATCAATGTGGCTATGATCGGGCTCGGTTGCCGCGGAAACGACCTCCTGAATCTCGTTCTGGCGCACCGGCAGGCGAAACCCGACATTGAGATTGTTGCCCTATGCGACGTCTACCAGAAACGCCGTGATCTCGCTTCCGCGAAGGCCCCCGGCGCGAAAACCTACCTTTATCATCAGGAAGTCCTGGAACGTCCAGATATCGACGCGGTCTTTGTTGCAACTCCCGATCATTGGCATGCTTCGATTACGCTCGCGGCCCTGGAGCACGGGAAAGATGTCTACGTTGAGAAGCCGATGACCCACACGGTTGAGGAGAGCAAAACGGTTGCTCATCGTGTGAAGGAACTCAACCGCGTTTTGCAGGTCGGTGTGCAAGGTCTTTCCTGGCGGCGTTGGCACAAGGTACGTGAGATTATTCAATCCGGGATGATTGGGCAGGTTGTCGCCGTGCAGGGAACTTACAGTCGGAATGCCCCTCTCGGAGATTGGAACACGGGCGAATGGTGGACGATCGATCCTGCCGCCGGGCCGGACGGTAAGGGCGGAAATTACATCGATTGGAAGCAGTGGCTTGGTTCGGCTCCGCCCATTCCTTTTGATGCAGACCGCTTCTTCCGCTTCCGCAAATACTGGGACTACTCCGGTGGAATCGCTACGGATCTCCACTATCATATCGTCGCTCCGTTTCACTTAGCGATAGCAAATGACTTTCCTTCGCGCGTCACCGGTATGGGCGGTCTCTGGGTTTACAAAGATGGGCGTGAGGTGCCGGATACATTCCTAACCGCGGCCGATTATCCCGCTAAATTTTCGATGACGATTCAGTCGTCGCAGGTTAATGAAAATGGACCCGCCATGATGATTCGCGGAACGAAGGCGACCATTCATCTGAGCGATGAGTGGGAGGGGCCTCCTTCCCGGCAGTACGACTATGCCGACATTGTCGCCGAGTCCCCATATGCGGAAGCCTTTGTAAAGGCCAATGGCGGTCCGGTAGTGCGCATTGACGGCGTAGGAAATGACGGCGATCTGAAGCACGTCGATAACTTTCTGGAGTGCGTCCGCTCCCGGGAGCAACCTAATTGCAATGCTGACATCGGTTACAAAGTCACAGCGGCAACGGACCTGTCGGTGCGTTCTTACCGGAATGGCAAAGTCTATTTCTTCGATGCGGAGCGCGAAGAAGTAATGGAAAAAACATAAAAACTTCCCTTTGTTTTCCTGGTGATTGGTCCGGTCCCGCTTTCCACTCGTGCTGGGAAAAAAGAGACAGGCATGCAGAAAGGGAAACGGCACATGGTGAAGGCGATTGCAGCAGTTGACATAGGCGGCACAAAGATTGCCGTAGGTGCAGTATCGGAGACAGGAACGGTTCTCAATCGCATGGAATGTGCGACCGCTCCAAAAGACGGATTCGCCTCTGCGGTGGGCCGAATTCAGGAGATGCTTCACGTCGCGGGGATCGGGTTAGAGTTTGAAGGGGTGGGCATTGCCTGCCCCGGCCCACTCGATCCATTCACCGGCATTCTCGGCGAGATTGGAACACTTCCCGGTTGGCAAGGGGCGAACCTTCTTGCCGGACTTGGCAATGAATTCGGGACCCGTATCGCGGTGGAGAATGACGCCGACGCCGCAGCCATCGCCGAGATGAATGCCATCCCTTCTGGAACCAATGGCTGTTTCCTTTATGTCACGGTGAGCACTGGAATCGGCGGCGGAATCCTCTTCTCGGGGCGGCTGTACCGGGGAGCAGGTGGATCCCACCCGGAGATCGGCCACCAGATCATCGACGCCTCGGGCCCGCAGTGTTATTGCGGAGTTCATGGCTGTTGGGAAAGTTTGGCGAGCGGCGCTGCGATGTCCGAATGGATAGGAGTACAGAGGCCTTCCCTTTCGGAAATCACCGCTGAAGGAATCTGCGCTCTCGCGCGGAATCGCGATTCGCTCGCGGAACGGGCCGTGGAAAGAGAAGGCTATTACCTTGGCCTCGGCCTAGCCAACCTCGTAACGCTGTTCAGCCCAACGAACATCATTCTCGGAGGCGGCCTGATGCGGAGCAGCACATTGTTTCTCGACCACGCGCTTCAGGTTGTCCGGGAAAAGTGTACTCAGGTCCCGGCGGAGAAGACACGGATTGCTTCTGCTGCCCTGGGAGCTGACGCGGGACTGGTGGGAGCGGCGCAGGCATGGTTCCTGAAGTACCGATGATGACATTTTCGGACGCTCCATAAATGAGTAGGGGCCCGCTCCGAACGGGCCTCTGGCGATCAAACTTCGACCGGAGATTTCGAGTTACCACTATGTCCCTGAACCCACCCCGACTTGCGCAAGACATTCAGAACCAACCAACCTCGCTGGCTCGCGTTCTCCTACACCATTTTGGAGAAGGCTTGCCTCAGCTGAAGGAAGCCGCCTTGTTGCTTGGTTCCGGAAGGCGCGTGCTCATCACTGGGATGGGCGCCTCACTGTTTGCATCGATTCCCTTGGAAGTTTGCCTCTGCTCTTGCGGGGTTGACGCTGTCGTCGTCGAAGCGGCGGAGTTGCTGCATTATCGCTATCAAGGATTCCGCGACGCAGTTGTCATCATGGTTTCTCGCTCCGGCGATTCTGTTGAAGTTACAAAGCTCCTCGCGACCTTGGGAGGCCGCCTTCCTGTAATTGGGATCACTAACGAGCTGGACAGCACTCTCTCCCGAGAAGCGAACGTTATTCTGAACGTGGATAATATGCCCGATGAGATGGTTGCCATCCAGAGCTATACGGGAACCGTGCTTACTCTACATCTGCTCGGGCACGCCGCAGTACATAGGCTGGATCCCGCGAGGGAAGAAGTAGAGGTACTTCTGCCTTTATTGTCGCAATTGATCGATAGCAGTCTGGAGGAGATACGCAATTGGGATGACTTTCTAGACTCGGGTGCTACGGTCTACTTCCTCGGTCGTGGCCCATCGTATAGCTCGGCGTTAGAAGGCTCGTTGCTCTTTAATGAAATCGCCAAGGTTCCCGCGGTAGGCATGACGGCAGGCTCTTTTCGCCATGGTCCGGTAGAGTTAGTCGATCAGAGCTTCCGAGGGATCATCTTTGTGCCCCATGGACGCACGGCTCATCTGAATCTGGCTCTTGCGCATGAGCTAAAACGATTTGGAGGACGTGTTCAGGTCATCGGACCGCCAACGAAAGACACCCGCGATTTGGATTGGCGTGAGACACCGAACGCACCGGAGACACTAGCCCCCCTATTTGAGATCGTCCCAGTTCAGGTTGCGGCAATGCGCGCGGCCCAACTCCGTGGAATCCCGGTAGGACTCTTCCGCTACACCGCCCGGGTCGCGCGGGACGAAGAGAGATTACATCCCGGGTAGGTTTCCCTGCCGTTCAAAAACCCAGGTTTCATCTCCACGCGAGACCACGCGACCGCAAGAACCTAAGGATGAATGAGGAGACAAAGAATGAAACGGGCATCGGCACCTCCACAAAGACCGGCATGCGGATCGCAGGCCTCTTACGCGAATCGCAATTCAAGAACATTGCGGTTCTTTTTCATGGCGACGCTGTTGATTCCGGCCGTCGCACTGCAGCTTGAAGCGCAGGAATCCAAGCACTCTTTCGCAGGACGCTGGGACCTTACTCTGAGCAAGGATGGAAAAAGTCTGCCATCATGGATCGAAGTATCACAGGATTCGGAAACGGTCAAGGTTGTCCTCGTGGGAACCGCGCAACATGCCACTCTGCTCAAGGAGGCCGCAGTCAAGAATGGCGAACTTATCTTTGTCTCGCCGAAGGACGATGAGGGATTTTCCAGCAACACAACCTTTCAGGCGTGGCTCGTCGCCGGAAAACTCGTGGGCTCCGCCATCAATGCAGATGGAAAGTGGCGCCTCACCGGACAACGCGCGCCGGCTTTGAGGCGTAGGACGGTGCGCCGCTGGGGCAGGCCCGTCAGGCTGTTCAATGGCAAGGACTTCACCGGCTGGAGATTCAGCGATCCCAGCAAAGCTGGGGTCTGGAAGGTTGAAGACGGCACACTCGTGCATGCTGGACACGGCGCGGACTTAATCAGCATTCCGGTTTTCGAAGATTTCAAATTACATTTGGAATTCAACTGCGGTCCGCAATCCAACAGCGGCATCTATCTGCGCGGCCGCTACGAGGTACAGATCGAAACCGACTCGGCAGCAGAGCCGCCCAGTCATCACACCGGCGGCGTCTACGGCTTCCTGGACCCGGTACCCGAGCAGCCGCGCAGAACCGGTCTATGGCAGAGTTTTGATATTGACTTTGTGGGGCGGACAATCACAGTGATACAGAATGGCATCACGGTAATCGATCATAAAGAAGTCCCGGGAATTACCGGAGGGGCGTTGGATAGCCATGAGGATCTTCCTGGCCCAATCTATCTCCAAGGCAGCGAGGAAGGCCAGGTAACTTACCGTAATATCGTTGTTACCCCTGCAATAGAGTAAAACGTTTCCAGATGCCCCTCTCCGCTTTTGGACTGGCACGAAAACTTACTATGCTTAGAAATTCCTTCGGCGAGGAGCTGGAACTGCGTGGCCATGCGGGAAACTTATAAGACGCGCTGGTTCTGGTATTCGACTTTATGCGTCCTCTGCTGGGGGGCGTGGGCATTTCTTTCAAAGCTCGGCTCCCGCGAAATTCCTCCCGAAGCCATGCAGTTTCTCTTCACGATCGGCACGCTGCCCGTGTGCGTCGCTTTACTTTTCGCACGGCGCTTCCGTCTTGAAAAGAGCTCGAAAGGCATCCTCTGCGGTATCTTGAACGGAATTCTCTCTGGCATTGGAGGCCTTACTCTTTTTGCCGCCTATCACACCAATGGAAATACAGCGCTTATTACCTGCGCGACCGCGCTCTATCCTATGCTTACCGTTCTGCTTGCCGTGCTGATCTTGCACGAGCGGCTGCGCGCGGCGCAAATGCTGGGCTTGATCTTTGCTGCAGCTGCAATTGTGATCTTCTCTCTATAAGGAACTTCCGAAGATGCATCTGGTTCCGTGGTTCTGGTTTGCCGCAATTACGCTGATAGCCTGGGGTATCGTGGGCCTGATGCAAAAGCTTTCGACAAATTACATCTCGGCGGAGTCCTCGCTAATATGGCTGGTCGCCGGATTCCTTCTGCTGGAGCCGTTGTTGTATCCCGGAAGGGCTGTCCTGCACTACTCAAAATGGAACCTCATATGGGCGCTGGCGAGCGGTATCCTGAACGCTCTTGGAGCATGGGCTTTGTTCGCCGCGCTCAAGAGCGGCGGAAAGGCTTCGATTGTAGCGCCGCTTACCGCTCTTTATCCGTTGGTCGTCATTCTGCTAGCTGTCCTCGTGTTGCATGAATCCATCACTTTGCTGCAGTCCGCAGGACTCCTGTGCGCGCTGGTTGCGGTCGTGCTGCTCTCGGTGTGAGAGCCGGAACCCCTCTGCTTACCGATAGCAATCTGGTAACGTCCTTACGATGCGATCGGCATGAAAGCGTGGAGAGTTGACCCGCCAGTGAACAATGTTAGGAACAACAATTCTGAGCAGTGTGCTGAGTGGGAGTGCCCGGCGAACTCAGCATGATGTAGGCGTGGCAGACAATGTCCCCGCAAAGACCTCGATCGGGGGAACGCTAGCATCTCCTTTCTTGGTTTTGCCGTGCTCTAGAGGTGTGTCGACCAAGCTGTGCTATCGTTCAAATTCGAGCGACCTAGGACGGAAGTGAGAGCCGCGTGATTACGGCCGTCTCCTTCGACGCCTCCGGTACTGCTATCTTGATCTCCTACGGCTGGACGGTCTCCACCACCACCGTCGCTTTTTCGCCGACGATCCCCTGCCCGGACAGGAAGCAATCAGATACTTGGCTTCGTCACTATCGAGCGGTTCAAGATCGACATACGGCGGAATGTTCACCCCGTTCAACCCATCAAGAAATCGTGTGCGAAAGTAATATGTTTTCCCCTGGCTTCGTTGTGAAATGTGCGAGAGCTATTATCCTTCCTATCGGATAATTCGACTGGACATTCGCACATAGATGATGCACTCCCGGCGCCGTGGACACGATAAAGTAGGAATTCCATTTGTAAGCACCTACCCATGCTCCATCCAGAGCCAATCTTAAGACGTAATGCTGATTCTGCCCCCAAAACCATCATCCTGAATGAATAGCACTGCAAAAACGGTTTTCATAGCTGTCCTCTGGGTGGGCGCTTGTCATACAGAACGCTCTGCTCTCTTGAGTTGATCCTGTCATTGGTGTCGCTTCCATTTTGCTTTCCGCGGGGAAGTCATATCCATGTTTTGAATATCGCATTGGACCCCGTCCATAGAGTTCAAAAGACATGGCATGAGCGTACACCCCAAGCCATGTGGTGGCTAAGGCCGAGTTTAATCTCGATGGATCCGTCGCGACCATAGTGACCCTTCAGTTTCTTTCGGATACCGGGTGCAAATATCTTTGCGATGCAGATCCAACCGCACGCGATGCTGGGGACCCTTATTGCACAAGGGTTAGTGCTGGCGTCCGAAACACAACTACGCACCTGGCATCAGCGAAGAAAAGATTCTCTGGAAGGACGGAAGCTATTAGATTAGAGATCCAAGTATTGAGTTGATCCTTTCCCTCGTTGTGGAGCGGGCCGCCATGTTGAAAATTGAGTCAAGCCCTGGGCCATGCCAATTACCCGCGCGCGGATGCGTGGCCATGAACCTGCGATCCACGCCGCATTGGGAGCAAGCGGCAGCCGACTCTTTCAGCATTCGTTGCTGGAATGCACGGAGTTGGCCTGTCTTGCCTCGGACTCCACGGGGCCATGTGGTACACCGTGCAGAGGAGGATGAGTGAAATTCTTGTACGCCTCGCTCTGGTTTCGACGCGGTCGGCAATCCTCTGGCTGAGATTGAAAGAAACACTCTTGGTTATCAGTGCCGGGCTGCATTGGCCTTGCTCGTCAATTCTGGGCACACATTTGGCGATTGGATTTCTGTTCTGGCAACTCGGGCGCGGCGACATTGATCGGCTCGCACCATTTCTGGCAATATTGAAGACAATGTAACTGGGGCGCTATGCGAATTGTCGTCTCCCCCAACCTTCGCATCGCTGCCGGTTTGCTGCTGGCCGTCCTGCTGAGTGTTGTCGGATATCAAGTCTTCCGGCGGCTGAATTCTCATGGTCCAGAGGCGCTGCTAAAGCGAGCCGACGAGATGTCATGGCTCAATAGCTGGATAGCAGCGGAACCCCTTTACCGGAAAGCCGAGCTGCAATTCGCGCAGAGGCATCAACTGTCGAAGGCCCTCTACGCGCGTGTCAGCGAGATGCCGGCGCAAAGCGAATATTCAACAACTATTCCCCTCCAGATATCACTGCTGCGGCATGATCTAGACCTCCCCGAGGCCAAGGACCCCGAGACCCGGCTCCGCATTCTGACCATCCTCGGGATGCTCGAAGTGAACTACGACTCTGGAATGGCGCGGCAGACCTATGCGAAGGTGGAGTCTCTGGCGATCCGTCGGCACCATTACTTGTTGGCGTCGCGCGCAATCGGCGAACAAGGCATCGCTTCATTCCTGCTCGGTGACATCGCAACTGCGAAAAAAGATGTAGTGGAGGCATGGATGGTTGCGAAGGTTGCCGATCCCGGCGCTCACATCCGATATGCCAGCATGTATGGCGCGGGCCTGGTCGAACTTCACAAATACAAAGAGGCTCTTGGGCCGCTCAACGAAGCAATCAGGGTTGCTCGGAAGACCCGCGGAGCGGCGTATCCGACAATTGCCATCACGGCCAAGATCGAGGCTCTCAGCGGAGTTGGGGAAAACAAAGAAGCGTTGGCGCTGGCCGCGGACGAGAGGCGACGCGTTTCGGCTTACCATCTTGCCGGGCATCTCTACGAGCTTTACCAGACGAGGGCGGACGTTTATGAGCGAATGGGTAACTGGGTTCAGGCCATATCCGACCTTACAGAGTCAGCCCGATACGCGCAGCGGCTCTCATACTGGCGCGGCTTGACTCAGGTGGACGGATTGCTGGCGCAAGCGTATCTCCATCAGGAAGCTTTGCACCCAGCCTTGACGGCGATCAACGAAGCGATTGAGGCCAACAAAAATATCCCGGACGAACTGTATTTCGCCCCGAAGAACCTTGGCATCAAGGCCGAGATCATGGAGCGTCTGGGGAACACAAAGGCATCGAACGATCTCTACGAGAAAAGCGCCGATCTGCTGGACGCGCTCCTCAGCAAGGTTCCTACGCCTAACATCGAACGTCGCCTGTTGAGTGACCTGAGCGAGGTATATGCCGGATATTTCACTTCTCTCAGCAACCAGGGCAGAATGGCAGATGCTTTTCGGGTTATAGAACGAGCGCGCGGGCGAGTGGAAGCCCAGGCCCTTGCACATCACAAGGTCATCGCGCCGCACGAACCGAACCTGACAGAACAGCACCTTTCAAAGCTGAATCTGCAACTACTTAACACCGAAGACGCGGCTGTCAGGGGTCACATCCTAAGCGCGATCTATACCACCGAGCAACAACTCAACCCGGAGACGCCAGCAGATGACGCGCCACCAAAACCTGTCTCCCTTGACCAGCTGCAACGCGATCTGAACCCCTCTGAGCTATTTGTCGAGTATGTGCTGGCTGATCCGCACTCCTCCGCTCTCGCCATTACAAGAAAAACGGTCCGCCGCTACACGCTCCCATCCAAAAACACGCTGGAGCAGGAAGCGACGCAGTACCGCTCCGAATTAATGCAACAGAAGACGGACTTTTCCTTGGGACAACGGCTCTTCGACGAACTGCTTGTTGGGATGCCCGAACTCAAAGATAAGTACGCATTGATTGTGGTGCCAGATGGGAAACTCCAGCTTCTCCCTTTTGCGGCTTTGCCAAATGCAGGGCAGTACGTTCTAATCTCTCATCTGGTGACAGTGGCGCCGTCAGGAACCGTGCTCGACATGCTGAAACATCGCGGCGATCAAGTGGATCGTGACGATCTCCCTTATGTTGGAGTGGCAGCATGGACATCGAAAGCGCCTCCAACCACGGTGCTCGCCAGTATTCGCCGTGCGGTATCCGGACCCGAGCGACGTGAATTCATTTCGCTGCCAGAAAGCAAATACGAGGTTCAAACAATTGGAACGGACCTCCCAAAGCCGAGCACCATACTCTTGGGCTCCCATGCGACGGAGACGGCCTTCAGGCAGCTTCCGCTCAGTCGGTACAACGTCATCCACCTGGCTCTCCACGGATACGCCGATCCTGATTTCCCGGATCGTTCTGCTCTCGTCTTCGCACCGGAGAGCCCACCCCTGGACGACGGACTTCTTCAGGTGCGCGAAATCAGAAAGTTGCACCTAAACGCCAGCCTTGTGACGCTCTCGGCCTGCGACACGGGCGTTGGCCCAGTCGGTGAAGAGGGAGTCGCGAATATCGTAAACGCCTTCATCGATGCTGGGGCTCAAAGTGTTGTGTCAACGCTCTGGGAACTCGAAGATCATGCAACCGCGCAGTTAATGGTCGATTTCTATGGACACCTCGGCCGTAAGGAAGGAAAGGCAGAGGCACTAAGACAGGCGCAACTTGACATGCTGAACTCCGGCGCGCGGCCGTATTTTTGGGCAGGCTTCGAACTCGATGGAGAACCGAGCGGCAGTCTATTCGAGGAAACGAGAATAAAGATCGCTCCCAGGAGTAGCCGATGACGATGAATTCCGTGGCGAAGCCGGCACAGCCCAACCAACTCTCAGCGAAAGATCGACACGCGATTCTCGATAACGTCCTAGCCGCGCTGCGGAAGCGGTTCTATTGGCCGGAAAAGCTGGATGGCGACTGGCGGGCTGCTGTGGATTCTCATCGGCCGATCATTGAGGGAGCGTCTACCGCCGACGTCTTTGAAGAGGCGATGAGCGACCTACTGAAGGAACTGCACACGTCTCATCTGGGCTTCTTTCATGGAACGGCTCGACGCGCGTCGAGCCGGGCCGCACTCAGCGCAACCTACGTTGCCGACGAGACCCCGTATGGAAATCGATGGATATTTCAGGACGTCCACGCCGGGGGATCTGCATCGATTGCCGGCATTGAACCTGGAGATATTCTTCTCAGCGTCGATGGACGGGAAATCACTCCGCCTGAGCATCCTGTTTTCGTTATGGGCAAGCAGACGAATGCGGAGATCGTCGACAGGAATGAATTGCGCCGCAGCGTTTCCTTCGATGTGGCGGCGCCCAAGGGGAAGAAGCTTCACTTCGTCGAACCCACGCTCGTTGAGACACGCCAACTTGGAAATCGACTTGGTTATCTCAGGGTTGCCATGTTTCCAGGCATGGTCGGGGTCGAGGTTGCCAACGAGATCTCCAGTGGGGTTGAAAAGCTGGGCGCGGTCGATCGGTTAATTATCGACCTCCGCGGAAACACCGGTGGAGGGATCGGCGCACTTCGCGTGATGAGCCTTCTGACGCCGGATAAAATCCCGGTGGGATTTGCTCTTGATCGGCGGCGCGTCACGGAGAATCTGGAATCAGAAAAGCAAGGCTTTCGTCGGTTCTCGCGGATTCCGTCGTCCAAGAACGCCCTCTGGCCGCTCGCGTTGCAGTATGCGCCTACGATGATGGCTAAGAAACCCATCGTGCTTCAAACCGAGGGATTAGGTCACAAGCAGTTCCACGGAAAGATCGTTCTGCTTGTGGACCGCCACACGGCGAGCGCTGCTGAAATGATCGTTGCGTTTGCGCGAGAGAACGAGCTTGCCAGAATCGTCGGCGAAAAGAGCGCCGGCAGGCTTCTCTCCGCCACCTCCGTCAAAGTTGGCCATGGATTTCGGTTGGCGCTTCCTACCGGAGCCTATTACACATGGAAGGGTTCAGTTCTCGAAGGGAATCCCATTGAACCCGACGACCTAGTTGAGTTCGATTGGCGAAACCGACGGCTCGGAAGGGATCGACAACTTGCATTGGCAATCGAATCGCTTCAAAACGTCCGGCGGTGAGATCCAGGTGGACACTATCAACTTAAATTTCCCAACGAGGAACCGCGTCGCCATGAGGCTGCGGAGCCTGTTCGGCACCGAGGCTCAATCGTGCGTGGTGGAGGGCTGCGCCGGCATCGTACGCTGGCGCGACAGGCAGAACCACGCATTTGCTCCGTGACCCCGGAATTCTGCCGATCGCAATTCGACGATCTCGAGCGCAGGCTCAATCGCAAGGATGATCTCGCGTGCCGAGCGGCGCGGCGGACCGACTTCGCGTGGCGGACCTTCCGTGCTGCCGATCAGACTCAGCCAGATGCCGCCTGGCGCAAGTGTGGCAGCGACTTGTGCCGCGAACCGCTGCCTCTCTTCTGGTTCATCGAACACGTGAAAGCAACCGCGGTCGAACACGAACTGGAACGGCCCGTCGGGCGGAGGCGCGGCGAGAAAGTCCCATGCAACAAAGCGGCAGCGCAGATCGCGTCCTCTCATTTTGGTCTTGGCTCTTTCGACCGCAAGTGGCGAGACATCGACTCCGATCACTTCGAAACCGTACTCCGACATCCAAATCGCATTGGTGCCGGTACCGGCCCCGATCTCAAGTGACGGACTTGGCCTTACCCGGCCCGAAGTGACGAACTCGACGAGCAAAGGCTCTGGTTGGCCGGTGTCCCAGGGTAGCTGTCCCGAGGCGTAGCTCTCATTCCATGATGGGTGTGCCATCTCGATACGAGTTTAGTCCATTCGCGACGGCGTTAATTGAATCGCTCCTGTATTTCCGCCACCACTCAGAACATCTGATTCGGCTTGCTGAGCGCACTGGCGATCACGCGCTCGTTGACACTGCGACGGAACATCACGGGCCCGAAGCCCGGGCTGGCGCTCACCGTCGACGAAGCAGGCTTCGTACCCAATACGAAAATCTACGAAAAACCCCATCGCGCTCTCGATCTCGGGTTTCGAGATATGCCGCTCGGCGTTGCTCTTCACGCCGACGGCCTGCGACGATTTGCTCCTGAGACCAGGCGTCGGCCCACTTAACCTCGCCGCGATGAATCCAGTAATGCGACTGGCAAGGCTCCTGCCAGTTGCCGACTGACGGATCGAGAATCGGTCCGTTCTTAGTTTTCTTAACCGACCATTCAGTCGCTCCAAGCGGAGTCCGGATTTTGGTCCTGCATCCGCAGGCGCAGAGGTGAACGGCGATCTCGAATTCCCTGGAGACGTAGAGCACACCCGGCTCCAACTGGGCCGGGATGTAGAGAACGCTTTCGAGCCTGAACCTCATTTGAGGTTCGTCCCCACAATCTTCATGTCCGCGGTATCGAAGAGAAAATGGAAAGGAGATTCCGCCTCAAGGTAGAATCCGCGCAGCTGCTTGAATTTGATGACGGCCAGGCAGGCATTGATGGCGTTAAGCTCACCGATCTGGATATTGGTTCGATAGATGTCGTCGGGATCGTCGGCTTCATCGGCTAGACACATCTGGCGAACCTTCGCTCCGTTGTCCTTGGAGTAGTATGTCACCCGCTGCATCCCGGAGAGTGGGCCATTGTGTCTCCGCAGGCCCATACCCACGTCGATAAAGGGAATTCCCAGAGTCAGAAGAAGATCAAAGATGCCCTTGCGAGAGGTGCCCTTGTCGACGCAGACGAACGCAAAAGTGACACCGGCCAAATCCTCGGCGCTCGATTCGTCGATGAACTTGCGATGGATGGTAAGCCCATTTCGAAAGTTGTTGTGACGAGCCTGATAGACCTCGGCCTTTGACTTGCCATAGTCCTCGGTGGGAATCAAGCCGGGTGACCGGAAGGCATTATGCACATAGAAAATATCGGGATCGAATCCGCGGATCCTGGGGATGCGAGCCTTGACCAGGAAGTCGAGGAGGTAAGATCCGGTGCCACCCAGGCCAATCACCGCGACGTCATCGCCTGCGAACTTCTGGGCGAGATCGGTGATCTCGGCGCGGCTGGTCAACATGTCACGAACCTTGAAGATGGGATCGGGCTCTTCAACCTCGACAGAGCGAAAGGTGAAAGGCTGGACACCGTGCAACTCGATTGCCGGCCCGGAGATTTGTGCGACATAGCTCTCCATCTTCTCGAAGTGATCCTGAAATTTGCCAGTTTCCTTCGGTTTATTCGAGAACGAGCGCTCGACCACAACGTCCTTTGCCGTCTCGCTCAGAGCAAGCCCGGTCAGTCCGCCCCCGAAGTTCTGTATAGGATTGCCATCGAGCGCGCAGGGATGAGAGCCGGCGAAGAGGATCTGATGGTCTTCCTGCTCGTAGTGGATATTGTCGGCGGTTTTCATCTTGCAGACGATCGCGCCGATCTTGAGTTCCCGCTTTTCGTTCAAGTAGGGAATGTCCCGCACAATCAGATAGCCGCTGTCGAGGGCCAGCGCATACCCCTTCTCAAGCATGCGCCGGATATCGTCATTATGATTGGCCAGTTCGCGTAACATGAAAGACCATTCCTTCCTTGACCTCGACCGAAGCGCCAGGAACCAGAACGCCCTCCGGGTTCTCTTTCGGCCCTTTGGTGTACTTCACCGAATAGTTGATTCCGTCTCCGGGCTTGTAGTCGGGGAACTCGAGTTTAACAACTTGCTCGAAGGTGATCTTCCCCTTCGGCCACTTGTGTGCAGTTCCGTCGACGATGATTGTGACGTGAAGGTGGCGTTTCTCTTCCTCGAGGCGCTCGATATCCCGAGTGTCCTTCTCGATTTCCGTGAGGTCGCGGTCTATCTCTCTGTCGATCCGCTCCTCAGGCGCTTGACAGCTGACAATTAGATCTTGGTTCATTGGTAGCTCCCTTCTTCAATTTGTTCCAAATAGGCATAAGCGTTCGGGGTATACGATTCGATTCCCGCCCAAGGAAAACTCAATAGCGCCGACCAAACTCGTTTCAGTTGGAGTACAGTGTTGCTAGGATCGTACATATCACGTTGCGACATGTCAATAGTGTTCGCATATCGCAACAGAGGAGGGAAAGAATGGCATCACCTAGGCTAGACGTGGAAAGCCTCATCGCTGCGCTTAATGCTGAGCGTGAGGGTCGTGGCCTGTCGTGGCGAAAGCTCGCGCAAGAAGCCGGTGTGAGCCCGTCGTCGCTTACGAGAATGCAACAAGGGAAATTGCCGGATGTTAATACGTTCACAGCGCTGACCCATTGGCTCCGGATGCCGGCCGAGCAGTTCATGGCGTCGGGATCAAAGCATAAATCAGCGGAACCCAACCCGATGGCGGTCGTGTCGACCCTCCTGCGAGGGAAACGGGAGATGACACCAGAAGCTCTAAAGGCGCTCGACGAGCTCGTTCAGGCTGCGTTCAAGTTTTCTAAGGAAGTCAAATGAAATATCGTCACGGATTCAAGGCCGAAGCAGAGCGCATTGCACTGGATGTCCGCTCAGAACTCGGCTTGTCCGCGACGGATCCCCTTGATGTGTTAGCGGTCGCTGAACACTGGGGAATCCCTGTGATTCCAATGTCCGCCTTGGCGGATGGGCACTGCACGAACGGCTTTCGCATGCTTTTCCGCACACGCGAACAGGACAGTTTTTCTGCGGTGACAATCT